>Ga0326597_10000944_pt1 | contig 48633 bp, 39 predicted proteins | sample RVTome_12_FD_203789 | JGI IMG/M metagenome (GOLD analysis project Ga0326597, IMG submission 203789) | Soil microbial communities from uranium-contaminated site in the Upper Colorado River Basin, Wyoming, United States - RVT100D185 | ecosystem: Environmental > Terrestrial > Soil > Contaminated >... | reverse complement strand
TCTCCCCCTACGCCCCGAAAACCCCTGTTTTCCGCCCCTGTCCCACCATGTCCAGCCGAATCCCGCCCAATCCCGCCTCACTCCAGATACAAGTGACGGTCTACACCGGGTGGGGGAACGGAATGGCAAGGAGTCGGTCTTGACGGCGGCCGGCATGAGCCGCGGAACCGGACCCCGGCATGGCCAAGCGACGTCTTGCGGGCGGCCGCCGGGCGCGGGATAGTACGCCGCACAATGAGCGAGCCGGCGAACAGCACGAGCGCCCGCCAGCCGTCCACGCGCGTGGGCGTCGACGGCCCCATACCCATTCTGCTGGTTACGGGCATGTCGGGAGCGGGCAAGAGCACCGCGCTCAAGGCGGTGGAGGATCTTGGCTATGAGGCGGTGGACAACCTGCCCCTGTCGCTGCTGTCGTCGCTGGTCCACCCCGATTTCGGCACCCGCCGGCCGCTCGCCATCGGCGTCGATATCCGGACCCGCGATTTCGGCGTGGAGCCCTTTCTCGAAGAGCTCGATTCCCTGATCGACTACGGCGAGTTGCAGGTCAGGCTCCTGTTCCTCGATTGCGAGGACGAGGTGCTGCGTCGCCGCTATACGGAGACCCGCCGGCGCCATCCGCTGGCCCTCGACCGGCCGTTGCTCGACGGCATCGAGCACGAGCGGCGGCTTGTCTCGCCGCTGCGCGCGCGCGCCGACCTGGTGATCGACACTTCGCATCTGTCGCTCAACGACCTGCGCCGGCTGCTGCAGGGCCACTTCGCGCTCGCGGTGGACCGGACGCTGGCCGTCTTCGTCGTTTCCTTCGCCTACCGGCACGGTATCCCGCGCGAGGCGGACCTCGTATTCGACGTGCGCTTCCTCGCCAATCCGCACTACGATCCCCGGTTGCGCCCGCTGACCGGGTGCGATCCCGAGGTCGGCGCGTTTATCGGCGCCGACGAAGGTTTTGCTCCGTTCTTCGATGGGCTGACGGCGCTGCTCGGTCCGCTGTTGCCGCGCTATGCGAGCGAAGGAAAGAGCTACCTCACCATCGCCGTCGGCTGTACCGGCGGCCAGCATCGATCCGTCTTCGTGGCCGAGCGGCTCGCCGCGTGGCTTGACCGGAACGGCCATCGGGTCAGCGTCTCCCATCGCGACGCAGTCGTCGCGGGCATGAACGAGCGGCCCGTTTCATAAGCCGCCAACCAGACAGGGATCAGGCATGATTGGTATCGTTCTCGTCACTCACGGCCGGCTCGCCGACGAATTCGTCTCGGCGTTGACTCACGTTGTCGGCCCGCAGGAACGCATCGGCACCGTGTGCATCGGTGCCGACGACGATATGGAGCAGCGTCGCGCCGACATCATCGACACAATCGCCCGCGTAAATACGGGCGACGGGGTGGTGCTTCTGACCGACATGTTCGGCGGCACGCCGTCGAACCTCGCCATTTCGGTGATGAACGAAACGGGCGCCGAGGTAATCGCCGGCGTGAACCTGCCCATGCTGATCCAGCTCGCCCGCGCCCGCGAAACGTGCGACGTTGCCGTCGCCGTCGCCCGGGCCCAGGAAGCCGGGCGCAAGTACATCAGCGTGGCGTCGCAGCATCTCGCCGACCGCAGCGAATGAACCGGGCAGGTGGCCCGGCGGGCGCCGTCCGGCGGACGGTGACAATTCGCAACCGGCGCGGGCTGCACGCCCGCGCCGCCGCCCGCTTCGCCAAGCGGGCCGAGGCGTTCGACGCCCAGGTGCGCGTGTCCTTTCGCGGCCAGACCGTTTCCGCACTTTCCATCATGGGGCTGATGATGCTGGCCGCCGGCCCCGGCAGCGACGTCGAGCTGGCCGCCGAAGGCCCGCAGGCCGCCGCTGCCCTTGCGGCGCTGGCGTCCCTCGTCGATAACCGGTTCGAAGAGGATTCCTAGGCACTTCGCCCCCATATGGCCTGCCGGGTCCGGGGCCCGGCCTTGCATTGTCGCATCGGTGGCTGCTATACGCCCGGCTGGCGCGCCGCTTCCGTTCGGTGTGCTGCGCTCATTGAATACAACCGGGAGAACGCGATGAAAGCCGCGAAAACCGCGAAAAAAGCCGGTGCGACCGGAAGCGCGAAGGCCGCCGCCGACTACAAGGTCGCCGACATCAAGCTGGCCGACTGGGGTCGCAAGGAACTTTCCCTTGCCGAGACCGAAATGCCGGGGCTGATGGCCGTGCGCGAGGAGTTCGGCAGGAAGAAGCCGCTCAAGGGTGCGCGTATCGCCGGCTCGCTGCACATGACCATCCAGACCGCGGTCCTGATCGAGACGCTGAAGCACCTCGGCGCCGACGTGCGCTGGGCGTCGTGCAACATCTATTCCACCCAGGACCATGCCGCCGCCGCCATCGCCGCCGGCGGCACCCCGGTCTTCGCCTACAAGGGCGAGACGCTGGACGAGTACTGGGACTATTGCCACCGCATCTTCGACTGGCACGGCGGCGGCACGCCCAACATGATCCTCGATGATGGCGGCGACGCCACGCTGCTAATCCATCTCGGCATGCGCGCCGAGCAGGATGCGAAGCTGATCTCCAGCCCCCAGAACGAGGAAGAGGAGTCGCTGTTCGCGTCCATGAAGAAGAAGCTGAAGGCCGATCCCGGCTGGTACAGTCGCATCGGCCACGCCATCCGCGGCGTCACCGAAGAGACCACGACCGGCGTGCACCGGCTCTACCAGATGGCGCGCGAGGGACGGCTGCTGTTCCCGGCCATCAACGTCAACGACTCGGTCACCAAGTCCAAGTTCGACAACCTCTACGGCTGCCGCGAAAGCCTGGTGGACGGCATCCGCCGCGGCACCGACGTGATGATGGCCGGCAAGGTGGCCGTCGTGGCCGGCTTCGGCGAGGTCGGCAAGGGATCGGCGGAAAGCCTGGAAAACGCCGGTTGCCGCGTGCTGGTCACCGAGATCGACCCCATCTGCGCCCTGCAGGCGTCCATGGAAGGCTACGAGGTGGTGACCATGGAAGAAGCCGCGCCGCGCGGCGACATCTTCGTCACCACCACCGGCAACGTGGACGTGATCCGCATCGAACACATGCGCGCCATGAAGCACCGCGCCATCGTGTGCAACATCGGCCACTTCGATTCCGAGATCCAGATCGCGGCGCTGAAGAACCACAAGTGGCGCAACATCAAGCCGCAGGTGGACGAGGTCATCTTCCCCGGCGGCAAAAGCATCATCGTGCTGTCCGAGGGGCGGCTGGTGAACCTGGGCAATGCCACCGGCCACCCCAGCTTCGTCATGAGCATGTCGTTCACCAACCAGGTGCTGGCGCAGATGGAGCTGTGGAACAATCCGGACAAGTACGACAGGAACGTCTACGTTCTGCCCAAGCACCTGGACGAGAAGGTGGCGCGGCTGCACCTGGACAAGCTGGGAGTCAGGCTGACCCGTCTTACCGACAAGCAGGCCAGGTACATCGACGTGCCGGTCGACGGCCCCTACAAGCCCGACCACTACCGTTACTGAGTCCTTAGGCCCGCGCGCGGACCATGGCGCGGGGACCGGCGGTCGGTCGGCGTCCCGCCATGAGGCGGGTCGTGGCGTCCGGTCTCCCGGTCCGCATTCCTGTTCCGTGCGTCCGTTCGTCTTGCTCCGACGCGGCCGGCGGCGTTAACTTTCCCGCGGGGAAAGAAATGGGGCCATGGAACGGTTGCGACGCCGGTTGAACGCGGGGATTCTCGCGATGCCGTTCGCCGGCACTCCGGCGACGGCGTTCGCCCAGGCATCCGGCGACGGGGCGGGCGGTTATGCGCTGCCCTCGGCGCTCGTGCTGGCCGCGGCGCTCGGCGTCGTCGCCCTGCTCTATGGACGGTTGCACCGCCGCGCCGCGGCTGCTGCGGCTGCGGCGCGGCGTCTCGGCGACCAGTTCGCGCTGGCCGAGGCGGTCTCCGAGGCGCAGCGCGACCAGGCCATCCGCTGGCCGCTCGAGGGCGGCGCCGAGGTGGCGACCGGCGGCATCGGCCGGGTGCTGTGCGGCGAGGCCGGCCCCGACGGCTGGTTCGGCCTGCTGCTGACCCTGCTGCGCGACGAGGATCGCCGGCGGCTCGACGCGGCGGTGGGCGAACTGCGGCGCAAGGGGGCGCCCTTCGAAATGTCGGTGCGCACCGGCGACGGTGCGCGCACGTTCCGGCTCCGCGGCGTCTGCGTGGCGGCGCCGGGCGGCGGGGCCATGGCGGCGGCGCTGTTCATCGCCGACCATTCGGTCGAGGCCGCGCGCATCGAGCGGCTGACCAGCGACGCGGCGCGCATGCACCGGCTGCTCGATGCCGTGCCGGTCCCGGTCTGGCTGCGCGGCGACGATCTCGCCATCGTCTACGCGAACCGCGCCTACCGGATTGCGGTCGAGGCGCGCGACGACACACCGGTCGACCAGCTTCCGGAGATCGTCGCCGGCACCGGTCGCGACGGCCGCGCGCTGGCGCGCAAGGCCATCGGCGCCGCGGCCGCGCAGAGCGAGCGCGACCACGTGGTCGTTGCCGGTCAGCGCCGGCTGTTCGAACTGGTGGAGGCGCCGCTCGACGGGCTGAACATGCTGGCCGGCTTCGCTATCGACCATACGAGGGTCGAGGAGGCGCAGGCCGATCTGCACCGGCACATCGCCGGCCACGAGGAAATCCTGCAGAACCTCGGCACGGCCATCGCCATCTACGGCCCCGACGAATCGCTGCACTTCTTCAACAACGCCTTCCTGCAGCTCTGGGGACTCGACGAGGCTTTCCTGCGTACCCGCCCGCGCATGGCCGAGGTTCTGGAAGGTCTGCGCGAACGGCGGCGGTTGCCGGAATACGCCGACTTCCCCGCTTTCAAGGCCGAGCAGCTCAAGCTGTTCACCTCGCTGCTCGGGCCGGTGGAAGACCTGGTTCACCTGCCCGATGGCGCCACGCTGCGCTCGGTGGCCGTGCCCCATCCGTTCGGCGGGCTGCTGCTCATGTGGGAAGACGTGACCGACGCGCTGGCGCTGGAACGCAACTACAACACGCTGATCGCCGTACAGCGCGAAACCCTCGATAATCTCTACGAGGGCATCGCGGTGATCGGCGCCAACGGCCGGCTGCGCCTGTCCAATCCGGCGTTCGGCGCCATGTGGCAGATTCCGTCGGCCGAGCTTGCCAACGAGCCGCACATCTCCGAGATCGCCGATCGCATGGCCGACCTGCTCGCCGGCGGGGAGAACGGGGCGTCGGGCAAGGAACGGCTCATCGGCCTGCTCACCAGCCGCGATCCCCATTCCGGGCGGCTCGAGCGCACCGACGGCAAGGTGCTCGATTTCGCCACGGTACCGCTGCCCGACGGCGCGGTGCTGCTCGGCTATCTCGACGTCACCGACTCCATCAATATCGAGCGCGCGCTGCGCGAGCGCAACGAGGCGCTGGAAACCGCCGACCGGCTCAAGTCGGAGTTCATCGCCAACGTGTCCTACGAGCTGCGCACGCCGCTCAACACCATCATCGGCTTCACCGAGATCCTGGTCGGCCAGTATTTCGGCGCCCTGAACGAGCGCCAGGACGAATATGCCCACGGCATCCTCGATTCCTCGCATCGGCTGCTGCTGCTGATCAACGACATCCTCGACCTCGCCACCATCGAGGCGGGACACATGACCCTGGAACTGGAATCCATCGCGCTCGAAAAGCTGCTCAACAGCGTTCTGGCGCTGGTGCGCGAGCGGGCGCGCCAGAAGAAGCTGCAGCTCGAATGCGACTGCCCGCCCGACATCGGCAGCATCGTGGCCGACGAGCGGCGACTCAAGCAGGCGCTGTTCAACGTGCTGTCCAACGCCGTCAAGTTCACCCCCGACGGCGGGCGCATCGTGCTCTCGGCGCGGCGGCGCGGCGACGAGGTGGTGCTGACCACCGCCGATTCCGGCATCGGCATCCCGCCCGAGGACCGTATCCGCGTGTTCGACAAGTTCGAGCGCGGCTCGGCGCCCGAGGCGCGACGGTCGGGCGCGGGGCTCGGCCTGTCGCTGGTCAAGAACTTCGTCGAACTGCACGGCGGCCGGGTGCAGCTCGAATCCGAGCCCGGCGTCGGCACCAAGGTCATCTGCACCCTGCCCGCCCGCGCCGTGGTCCCGGTGCATATGTCCTCGGCCGTGCACTGATATATGGTTGCCACGGCCGGTTCCGCTGAGCGCCGCGTCGTACTGGCCGACCTGTCCGCGACGGAGGCGCTGGCCGCGCGGCTGGCCGCCGTCGCGCAGCCGGGCGACGTGATCGCGCTGTCGGGCGTGCTCGGTGCGGGAAAGACCGCCTTTGCCCGCGCCTTCGTCGCCGCCTGCGCCATCGCGCGCGGCCTGCCCGCCGACGAGGTGCCGAGCCCCACCTTCACCCTGGTGCAGAGCTATGCGTTCGACGATCTGACCGTGCACCATTTCGACCTCTACCGCCTGCAATGCCCCGACGAGGCATGGGAGCTCGGCATCGAGGACGCCTTCGCCGACGGGGTGTGCCTGATCGAGTGGCCCGACCGGCTGGGGGCGCTGCTGCCCGCCGAGCGGCTCGACATCGAGCTGCTGCCCGGCGCGATGGAGAACGTCCGCATCGTCCGTCTCACGCCCCACGGCGGCTGGGTTGCGCGCGTGGCGGAGACGCTCGGCGATGGTTGAGCGCGCCGCCCTGATCGACGCCTTTTTGCGCCGCGCCGGCTGGCCGGGCGAGCGCCGCGCCTTGGCCGGCGACGCCTCGTTCCGTCGTTACGAGCGCATCCGCCACCACGGCCGCAGCGCGGTGCTGATGGACGCCCCGCCGCCCGTGGAGGACGTACGGCCGTTCATCGCCATCGACCGGCTGCTGTGCGGGTTCGGGCTCAGCGCGCCGCGGATCCTCGCCGAGGACGCCGGCGCCGGGCTGCTGCTGCTCGAGGATCTGGGCGACGACACCTTCACCCGCCTGCTGGCGAAAGGCGAGGACGAGCCCGCGCTCTACGCGCTGGCGGTGGACACGCTGGTCGCGCTGCATCGCCTGCCGGCCGCGCGCGCCGCACCCGACTTTGTGCCGCCCTATGACGACCGCCGGCTGCTCGACGAGGCGGCGCTGCTCGCCGAATGGTACCTGCCGGCGATCGACGGCCGGCCGACGGCCGAGGCGACGGCGCGGGAATGGCGCGACCTGTGGGCGGTCGCGCTGCGCGCCGCCCGTCATGTGCCGGAAACGCTGGTGCTGCGCGACTTCCACGTCGACAACCTGATCCGCATTCCGGGGCGCGCCGGGGTCGCCGCCTGCGGGCTGCTGGATTTCCAGGACGCGGTGCGCGGCCCCGTCGCCTACGATCTCGTCTCGCTGCTGGAGGACGCGCGGCGCGATATCGCGCCCGCCCTGGTCGCCGGCTTGCGCCGGCGCTATCTCGACGCCTTCCCGTCCCTCGACCCGGCCGCGCTCGACCGCGCCATGGCGGTGCTCGGCGCCCAGCGCCACGCCAAGGTGATCGGCATTTTCACCCGGCTCTGCGTGCGCGACGGCAAGCCGGACTATCTGCGCCATATCCCGCGGGTCTGGCGCCTGCTCGACGCCGCGCTGGCGCGCGAGCCGGCGCTGGCGCCCGTCGCCGTCTGGCTCGACGCGCATGTCCCGCCGGCGCGCCGCATCGTTCCGTCCGTGGGCGCGCGCCCGTGAGCGCGACGCCTGCCCGCGCCATGGTGCTGGCCGCCGGGCTCGGGCTGCGCATGCGGCCGCTGACGCTGGACCGCCCCAAGCCGCTGATCGCATTCGCCGGCCGCACCATGCTCGACCGGGTGCTGGACGCGCTGGCCGTCGCCGGGGTGGAAGAGGCGGTGGTCAACAGCCACTACCTCGGCGTCATGATCGCGGCGCATGTGGCCGGGCGCTCCCGCCCGCGCATCGGCCTGTCGCCCGAGGAGACCCTGCTCGATACCGGCGGCGGGGTGGTGCGGGCGCTGCCGCGCCTCGGCTCCGCGCCGTTCTTCGTCGTCAACGCCGATATCGCCTGGGACGACGGCCCCACCCCGGCACTCGCCCGCCTCGCCGCGGCGTGGGACGATGCGGCCATGGACGCGCTGCTGCTGGTCCAGCCGGTGGCGCGCGCCACCGGTTACGAGGGGGCGGGGGATTTCGACCTGGCGACGGGACGGCTGACGCGCCGGCGGGGCGAGCGGGCGGCGTTCGTCTTCACCGGGGTGCAGCTCGCGCATCCGCGGCTTTTCGCCGGCGCCCCGGCGGGGGCGTTCTCGCTCAACCTGCTCTACGACCGCGCCGCCGCGGCCGGGCGGCTGCACGGCCTCGCCCATGACGGTGCGTGGTACCACATCGGCACCCCCACCGCCCTGCGCGAGGCCGCGGCGCTGATCGGGCCGGCGCCGTCCTGACGGCGGCACAATGTTTCACGTGAAACAATGGTCAGTATCGCTGACCTATTATGGGTAACATATTGTTATAGAATAATTTTCAGGCCAAGAGGGGCCGCTGCGGGCGGTCGCGCACCGCATGCGGGCGATCTGCCTCGCACAAGTAAAATTTTGTGCCGCCCGCCCCGTCCGCGCGTGCGCCGCTGGCATCCCGCCGCCCGACGCCGGATACTCACCCGACCATGAGCAGCGCCCCCCGCCTCTTCACCATTCCGCCCGGCGTGGCGTTCGTGGATGCGCTGGCGGACGGGCTGCTCGACCGGGCGGCGGGCGATCCGCTGGCGCTTGGCGGCATGACCGTGCTGCTGCCCACCCGCCGCGCCTGCCGCGCGCTCGCCGACGCTTTCCTGCGCGCCGCCGACGGCCGGGCGCTGATCCTGCCGCGCCTGGCGCCGCTCGGCGAGCTGGACGACGTGGCGGCGGGGCCGGGGGGCGACGACGCGCCCGGCGTCGGCGACAGTTTCGAGTTGCCGCCCGCCATCGCCGACCTACGCCGCCGGCTGCTGCTGGCCCGGCGCATCATGGCGCTGGGGACGCAGATCGACGAGCGCATGACGGTGGCCCGCGCCGCGCGCCTGGCCGAGGGGCTCGCCGCCCTGCTCGACCAGGTGCAGACCGAGCGGCTCACTTTCGAGCGCTTGGCCGGGCTGGTGGACCAGGACTACGCCGCCCACTGGCAGATCACCGTGGATTTCCTCAGGCTGGCGACCGAGGACTGGCCGCGCCGCCTGGCGCGCGAGGGCTGCCTCGACCCCGCCGACCGGCGCAACCGGCTGATCGAGGCGCAGGCGGCGCGCTGGCGCGTCTCGCCGCCGGCCGGGCCGGTAGTCGCCGCCGGGTCCACCGGCAGCGTGCCGGCCACCGCCGACCTGATCGAGGTGGTGGCGGGGCTGCCCGCCGGCGCGGTGGTGCTGCCGGGTCTCGACACCGGCCTCGACGATACCGCGGCGGCGTCGATCGCCGCCGACCACCCCACCCATCCGCAGCACGGCATGATGCGGCTGCTGGCCCGGCTCGGCGTCGCGCCGCGGGCGGTGCGCCCGTGGGCGACGCGGATCCCCGCCGCCGCGCCCCCGGCCCGCGCGGCGCTCATCCGTTACGCGCTGCGTCCGGCGGAGGAAGACGCAGCGCCGCCGCCGGCGCTCGATGCGGCGGCGGCGCTTGCCGGGGTGCGGCTGGTGGTGTGCCCCGGCAGCCACGAGGAAGCTGGCGTGATCGCCCTCGCCCTGCGCCGGGCGCTGGAGACGGAAGGCCGCACCGCCGCGCTGGTCACCCCCGACCGCACGCTGGCGCGCCGGGTGGCGGCCGAGCTGGGACGCTGGGGCGTCGCGGTGGACGATTCCGCCGGCCGGCCGCTGGCCGACACGCCGCCGGGCGTCTTCCTGCGCCTCGCCGCCGGGATGGCGGTCGAGGACGCCGCACCGGTGCCGCTGCTGGCCCTGCTCAAGCATCCGCTGGCGGCGGGCGGCATGGACCCTGCCGCGTTCCGTGCCGGCGTGCGGGCGCTGGAACTGGCGGTGCTGCACGGGCCGCGCCCGGCGGGCGGCATCAAGGGGCTGCGCCGGGCCGTGGCGGCGCAGGTGGACGGGGCGGCGCGCGCCCGGCTCGACCGCTGGCTGGCGGGGCTGGAGGCGATGGCCGAGCTGTTCCTCGCCCTCATGCGCAGGCGCCGCGCCTCGGTGGCGGCGCTGATCGCCGCGCACGTGGATTTCGCCGAGCGGCTGGCGGCCGGCAACGAGGCCCCCGGCGCCGCCCGGCTGTGGGCGGGAGAGGCGGGCGAGGCGGCGGCCGGTTTCGTCGCCGAGCTGGGCGAGGCGGCGCCCGGCTTCGCCATGGCCGATCCCGCCGACTATCCGGCGCTGGTGGATGCGCTGATGGCGGGCCGGGTGGTGCGGCCGCGCTACGGGCTGCATCCGCGGCTGCACATCTGGGGCCCGCTGGAGGCGCGGCTGCAGCACGCCGACCTGGTCTGCCTCGGCGGGCTCAACGAGGGCACCTGGCCGGCTGACCCGGCGGCCGATCCGTGGATGAGCCGCCCCATGCGCCGGCGCTTCGGCCTGCCGCCGCCGGAGCGGCGCATCGGGCTGGCGGCGCACGATTTCGCCCAGCTCTTTTGCGCCCGCGAAGTGCTGATCACCCGCGCCGACCGGGTGGACGGCACCCCCACCGTGCCGTCGCGCTGGATCCTGCGCCTCGCCAACGCGCTGGAGGCGCCGGGCGGCGAGACGCCGGCCGAAGGGCCGTTCGAGGCGCGCGACGGCGATCCCTGGCTCGGCTGGCAGGCGGCGCTGGACGATCCCGGACGGCGGCCGGCGCCGGTGGACCCGCCCGCGCCGCGCCCGCCGGTGTCGGCGCGGCCGCGCCGGCTGTCGGTGACGCAGGTCGAGACCTGGATGCGCGATCCCTACGCCATCTACGCCCGCCACGTGCTGCGGCTGAAGCGCCTCGATCCGCTCGACGCCGATCCGGGCGCGGCCGACCGCGGCACCATGATCCACGCGGCGCTGGACGGCTTCATCCGGGCCTATCCCGACACCCTGCCCGGGGACGCGCTGGCGAAGCTGCTGCAGTTCGGCGAACGGGCCTTCCGCGACGCCATCGCGCATCCCGGCGTCGCCGCATTCTGGTGGCCGCGGTTCGAGCGCATCGCCCGCTGGTTCATCGAGGCGGCGACCGACTATCGCGCCACCCTGGCGGAAACGCGCACGGAGATTGCGGGCCGGCTGGTCATCGACGGTGCGGGCGAGCCGTTCGTCCTCACCGCCAAGGCGGACCGGGTGGACCGGCTCGGCGCCGGCGGGCTGTCCATCATCGACTACAAGACCGGCACCGTGCCGTCGAAAGCCGAGATCGCCGCCGGCTTCGCGCCGCAGCTTCCGCTCGAAGCGGCCATCGCCGCCGCCGGCGGGTTCGACGGCGTTCCGGCGGGCGAGGTGCAGACGCTGGAGTTCTGGCGCCTCACCGGCGGCGAGCCGGCGGGCGAGCGCAGGCCGGCGGGGACGGACATCGCCGCCCTGGCCGAGGCGGCGCGGGCGGGTCTGCGCGATCTGGTGGCGCGCTTCGACGATCCCGAAACGCCCTATCTGTCGCGGCCCGATCCGGACCACGCGCCGCGCTATTCCGACTACGAGCACCTGGCGCGGGTGCAGGAATGGTCGTCGCCCGGCCTCGACGGCGGAACCGACGCGCGCGACGACGACGGGGAGGACGGCGAATGACCGCCGCCAGCGTCCGCGATCCCGGCGCCGAGGCCACCGACCTGCAGCGCCGCGCCGCCGACCCGGAGCGGTCGGTGTGGGTGTCGGCGTCGGCCGGCACCGGCAAGACCAAGGTGCTGACCGACCGGGTGCTGTCGCTGCTGGTTACCGGCACGCCGCCGCACCGCATCCTCTGCCTCACCTTCACCCGCGCCGCCGCCGCCGAGATGGCCAACCGCATCAACCGGGCGCTGGGCGCCTGGGCCACCATGGCGGATGCCGGGCTGGCGAAGGACCTGGCGCAGCTTCTCGGCGTCACCCCGGACGACGGCGTCATGGGTCGGGCGCGGGCACTGTTCGCCCGTGTGCTCGACGCGCCGGGCGGCATGAAGATCCAGACCATCCACGCCTTCTGCGAATCGCTGCTCGGCCGCTTCCCGCTGGAGGCGCGGCTGGCGCCCCACTTCCGGCTCATGGACGAGCGCAGCGCCGCCGAGGCCATGGCGGCGGCGCGCGATACGCTGCTGGCCCATGCGCGCGCCGGCGACGATGCGGCGCTGGCCGATGCGCTCGCCGAGGTCTCGGCGCGTATCGACGAGGAGCGCTTCGCCGCGCTGCTCGACCGGCTGGCGCGCGAGCGCGACCGGTTGCGGCGGCTCACCGACGGGGCGAACGGCACGGCGCGCGTCGTCGCCCGCGTCCACGAGCGGCTCGGGGTCGGGCCGACGGAGACGGAGGAGTCCATCATCGCCGCCGCCTGCACCGGGCGCGCGTTCGACGGCAAGGCGCTGCGCCGCGCCTGCGCCGCGCTGCTCGACGGGTCGAAAACGGACAGGGAGCGCGGCCGGCGCATGGCCGGCTGGCTCGCCGCGCCTGATGCGCGCGCGGAGACGTTCGACGATTACTGCCGCGGCTTCCTGACCGGAAAGGGGCAGCCCTACGCCCGTCCCGCCACCCGGGCGGCGGTTCAGGCGATGCCCGACATCCTCGATGTGCTGGGCCGCGAGGCGGAGCGGCTGGCGGCCGTGATCCGCCATCTCAACGCGCTGGTCACCGCGCGCGCCACCGCGGCGCTGATCCGGCTCGGGCGCGGGCTGCTGGACCGGTACGAGGCGCACAAGCGCGCCCACGGGCTGCTCGACTACGACGACCTGATCCTGTATGCGCGCGACCTGGTGACGGGCGACGGCGGCGCGTCGTGGGTGCTCTACAAGCTGGACGAGGGCATCGACCACATCCTGATCGACGAGGCGCAGGACACCAACCCGGAGCAGTGGGAGATCGTCGCCGCGCTGGCCGAGGAATTCTTCGCCGGCGAGGGGGCGCGCGCCGCGGCGCGCACCGTGTTCGCCGTCGGCGACGCCAAGCAGTCCATCTACGGCTTCCAGCGCGCCGACCCGGACGCGTTCGAGCGCATGCGCAGCCATTTCCGCGCCCGCGCGGCCGCGGCGCGGCGGCAATGGGCGGACGTGGACCTGCACGTCTCGTTCCGCTCGACCCCGTCGGTGCTTGGCGCGGTGGACGCGGTGTTTGCGCAAGGTCCGGCGCGCGACGGGGTGGCGCGCGGCGACGAGACGGTGGAACACCTGCCCTTCCGCGTCGGCCGGGCCGGGCTGGTGGAACTGTGGCCCGCCGTCAAACCGCGCGAGCGCGATGCTTTCGAGCCGTGGACCGCGCCGGTGGAACGGCGCCGCGGCGATGCGCCGGCGGCGCGGCTGGCCGCCGCCATCGCGGCGCAGATCCGGCGCTGGATCGCGACGCGCGAGCCGCTGGAAAGCCGCGGCCGGCCCATCCGCGCGGGCGACGTGATGGTGCTGGTGCGCCGGCGCGGGCCGTTTGTCGACGAGCTCGTGCGCACGCTGAAGCAGAGCGGCGTGCCGGTGGCGGGCGTCGACCGCATGGTGCTGTCCGAACAGCTCGCCGTGCGCGACCTGGTGGCGCTGGGCGAGACGCTGCTGCTGCCCGAGGACGACCTGACGCTGGCCACCGTGCTGAAGGGGCCGCTGTTCGGGTTCGACGAGGAGTCGCTGTTCGACCTCGCGCACCGCCGCGGGGCGGACGAGACCCTGTGGCAGGCGTTGCGCGCCCGCGCCCATGAGCGTCCCGACTGGCAGGCGGCGCACGTCGCCCTCGCCGGTCTGATGACGCGGGCCGACTACGTGCCGGTGCATGAGCTTTACGCCGACGTGCTGGGCGCGCGCCGCGGCCGCTGCCGCATTCTCGCCCGGCTCGGGCACGAGGCGGCGGACCCGCTGGACGAGTTCATGGGCCGGGCGCTGGAGTTCGAGCGCACGCATCCGCCGTCGCTGCAGCACTTCCTCCACTGGCTCGGCCAGGGCAGGGTGGAGGTGAAGCGCGACCTGGAGCAGGCCACCCGCGACGAGGTGCGGGTGATGACCGTGCACGGCTCCAAGGGGCTGCAGGCGCCCATCGTGTTCCTGCCCGATACGCTGCAGCTGCCGCCCGGCGGCGGCGACCTGCTGTGGACCGGCGACGGGCTGGTACTGTGGCCGCCGCGCGCCCGCTACCGCGAACCGGTGGCCGACGCGGCGCGCGCTGCCGAGGCAAGACGCCAGGAGCAGGAATACCGCCGCCTGCTCTACGTCGCCATGACGCGGGCCGAGGACCGGCTCTACGTCTGCGGCTGGCACACGCGAAGGGCGGCGCCCGACGGCACCTGGTACGAGCTGGTGGAGGGCGGACTGGCGGCGGCCGAGGGCGGCGAGGACATTGGCTTCGATTTCGGCGACGGCTGGTCCGGCGCCGGCCGGCGGCTCGCCAACCCGCAGGACGCGAAACCCGAAAAGCCGGATGCGGCACGCAGCTACCTGCCGCCGCCCGCGGACCTTCCCGACTGGGCGCGCCGCCCGGCACCGCCGGAGCAGGTGCCGCCGCGTCCGCTGGCGCCGTCGCGCCCGGACGAGGACGAGCCGGCGCCGCGCTCGCCGCTCGGCACCGACCGCGGCGCCGCCTTCCGCCGCGGGCTGATCGTCCACCGGCTGCTGCAGGGCCTGCCCGACCTGCCGGCGGGCGAGCGCGGCACGGCCATGCGCCGCTTTCTCGCCCGCAAGGCGCACGGGCTGGAGAGGGAAGAGCAGGAAGCGCTGGCGGCGGAAGTGGAAAAGGTGCTGGCGCTGCCGGAGATGACGGCGCTGTTCGCCCCCGGCTCGCGCGCCGAGGTGCCGGTGATCGGGTGCATCGGCGACCGCGTCGTCTCGGGCCAGGTGGACCGGCTGGCGGTGGAACCGGGACGGGTGCGCATCGTCGATTTCAAGACCAACCGGCCGCCGCCGACCCGCGTCGAGTCGGTGCCGCCCGTCTACCTGCGCCAGATGGCCGCCTACCGCGCCGTGCTGGCGCTGGTCTATCCCGGACACGCGATCGAGTGCGCGCTGCTGTGGACCGACGGGCCGGTCTTCATGCCCCTGGCGGGGGATCTGCTGGCGCGCTGGAATCCTTGACGGGGACGGGTCCGGCTCCTAACCTTTACCCTGATTGAACGGCCGCGACGGGCGCGCGCCGGGGCCGTGCAAAATGGGGTAAGTATATGACAACGAAGCCGATTTCCGATTCCTCGTTCGATGCCGACGTGCTCAGGGCCGACGGTCCGGTGCTGGTGGACTTCTGGGCCGAATGGTGCGGCCCGTGCAAGCAGATCGCCCCGTCGCTGGAGGAGATCGCCAGGGAGATGGGCGGCAGGCTGACCGTCGCCAAGATCAACATCGACGACAACCCGGAGACCCCCACCAAGTATGGCGTGCGCGGCATCCCGACCCTGATGCTGTTCAAGGACGGCCAGGTGGCGGCCACCAAGGTGGGCGCCCTGCCCAAGTCCAAGCTGGTGGAGTGGATCAACGAATCGGTCTGAACGGGATCACCGGTTTGATGGACAAGGGGCGCGCCGCGGCGCGCCCCTGCTGTTTTTCCAACATATCCTTCTTGTCTCGCCTGGTGCCCCAACCCCTGCCCCTGTCGTCCCGGCCCTGAGCCGGGATAACGGGAAGAATGATCGATCGGAATACGCGGCGGTCCTACCGCTCCCCCGCCGCCTGCGCCAGCACCTCGCCGGCGCGGTAGCTCTGGCCCCTGGCCGCCGCGGCGGCGAGGTCGGGCCAGCCGGCGGGCGCGCCGGATTTCTTCATCGCCTCCGCCGCCGGCAGGGCGGGATCCCAGTCGCGGCCGATGAAGCGCATGGCGCTGACCCCGTCGGAGGCGCCGGAGGCGAGCCAGCAGACCGGCGCCACCATCACCTGCGGGTCGGTCAGCTTGCCGCGGTCGTAGGGCGCGCCGGGCGGGATCATGGCGGTATCCGCCGCGCCGCCGGGCACCAGTACGTTGGCGGTCACGCCGGTGCCCTCCAGGTCGCCGGCCCAGCTTACCGTCGCCGCTTCCAGCGCCGCCTTGGACTGGCCGTAGGGCATGTTGCCCTTGCGCAGCATGGTGTTGTAGCTGGTGGTGACATTGACGATACGGCCCCAGCCCTGGTTCACCAGGTGCGGCGTCGCGGCGCGCGCCATGAGAAACGGCCCGCGCACGTTGACGTCGAGGATGCGCTGCCAGCGCTCGGGGTCGGCCTCCCAGAACAGGTTTCTGTTCGAATAGTAGTCCGGGCGCAGCGCCACCATGCCGAGCCCGGCGCAGTTGACCAGCACGTGCAGCCCGCCGAAGGCTTCCATGGCGGCGGCCACGGCGCGGGCGCAGTCGTCCCCTTTCGTCACGTCGACGGCGAGGGGCATCACGCTGCCGGCGGTCGCTTCGGCCGCGGTTGTCTGCGCCCGCTTCTCGTCGATATCCGCCGCCACCACCTCGGCGCCGGCGCGCGCCAGCCCCAGCGCCATGGCGCGGCCGAGCCCGCTGCCCGCCCCGGTGACGATGGCGATCTTGCCGGAAAGATCCGTGCTGTCCATGACTGCCTCTCTGTCGTGTTTCTTGCCGCGTCGATGCGGGGGATCATACCAGTTTGCGAGGGCGGGTCCGACCCTTGGCGCCTTTCGCACCGACGCCGTCACCCCGGCATCTTTACCGGTGCGCGGCCGCCGGGGGCGAAATCGGGCGGGGTGTCGTTGAGGGAGAGCACCCGGCCGGCGAGGTAGAGGGAGCCGCAGACGAGCACGCGGCCCGGTCGGGATCCGGCGGCGGCGATGGCGGCGAGGGCCGGGCCCACGTCGGCGGCGGCGGTGGCCGCGATGCCGAGGCGGCGCGCGGCCGCGACGATGGCGTCGGGCGGCAGCGCCGCCGCCTCGCCGGGGATGGGCACGGCGCTCACGCCCGCGACGAGGGGAGCCAGCGGTTCGAGGAACCGCGCGGGATCGCGGGTGTCGAGCGCGCCCATCACCAGCCACAGCGGCCGGTCGGTCCAGGCGCGCGCGGTCTCGGCCAGCGCCTCCGCCGCGGCGCGGTTGTGCCCGCCGTCGAGGATCAGCTCCCATCCGGTGGGCAGCAGCGCGGCGAGCTTTCCCGTTTCCAGCCGCTGCAGCCGCGCCGGCCAGAACGCATGGGCGACGCCGTGGGCCAGCGCCGCATCGGTCGCGACCGGCGCGGACAGGCGGCGGGCGGCGATTACCGCCATGCCGGCGTTGGCGGTCTGGTGCGCGCCGGCCAGCGACGGGGCCGGCAGGACGAGTCGCACGTCGCCGTCGCGCACCACCAGCGCGCCGGCTTCCAGCGCCGCCGACCATTCATGGCCGCAGCGCAGCAGCGGCACGCCTGTCCCGCGTGCCCGCGCCTCTATGACGGCGAGCGCCTTCGGGTCCTGCGGGCCGATCACCGCCGGTACGCCCGGCTTGAGAATACCGGCCTTCTCGAAGGCGATCTTCTCCAGCGTATCGCCGAGATAGTGCATGTGATCCAGGGAGACCGGCGTGATGACGGAGACGGCCGGGGTGATGACGTTGGTGGCGTCGAACCGCCCGCCGAGGCCGACCTCGAGCAGGGTGACGTCGGCGGCGCCGCGGGCGAAGGCGAGGAAGGCGGCAGCGGTGACGATTTCGAAGAAGGTGACCGGTGCGCCGCCGTTGGCGGTTTCGCATTCCTCCAGCAAGGCGGCCAGGGCGTCGTCGTCGAGCATCGCGCCGGCGACCAGGATGCGCTCGGCGAAGCGCACCAGATGGGGCGAGGTGTAGACGTGCGCCCACCCGCCGCCGGCTTCGACGATGGATTTGAGGAAGGCGACCGCCGAGCCCTTGCCGTTGGTGCCGGCCACGTGCACCGCCGGCGGGATGCGCCGTTCCGGATTGCCCAGCGCGTCGAGCAGGCGGCGGACGCGTCCGAGCGACAGGTCGATGAGCTTCGGGTGGAGCCCCTTCAGCCGGTCGAGGACGGCGTCACTCCGCGGCGGGGCGTTGCTCGTCGTCAGCGGCGTCCTCGTCGCGCGCGGGCTGCGTGCGGACGGCCCGCGCCACACGGTTCATGGGCACCACCCGCGCGGCCGGCGCGCCGCGGTTCATCAGCAGATCGGTGATGTGCACGATCTCGTCGCGCAGGCTGTGGCGATGCACCACCCGGTCCACCATGCCGTGGTCGCGCAGGTACTCGGCGCGCTGGAACCCTTCGGGAAGCTGTTCGCGGATGGTCTCCTCGATCACCCGCGCGCCGGCGAAGCCGATCACCGCCGCCGGCTCGGCCAGCGCCACGTCGCCCAGCATGGCGAACGAGGCGGACACGCCGCCGGTGGTGGGGTCGGTCAGCACGACGATGTAGGGCAGCCCCGCTTCCTTCACCTCGTCGATGGCGATCACCGTGCGCGGCATCTGCATCAGCGACAGGATGCCTTCCTGCATGCGTGCGCCGCCCGACGCGGTGACGGCGATCAGCGGCGCTTCCTGCAGGACGGCGAGACGGGCGGCGGCGAGGAAGCCCTTGCCCATCGCCAGCCCCATGGACCCTCCCATGAAGTCGAAGTTCATGATGGCGACCACGGCATTGCGTCCGCCCATCCTGCCGTGGGCGACGATCAGCGCGTCGTCGCGTCCGGTGGCCGCCCGGTTTTCCTTCAGCCGATCGGTGTAGCGCTTGCGGTCGCGGAAGCGCAGCGGGTCCTTGACCAGCCGGGGCAGCTCGATGGTCTGGAAGGCGCCGTCGTCGAACAGGGTCTCCAGCCGCTTTACCGCACCGAGGCGCATGTGGTGGCCGCAATGGGTGCAGACGTTGAGCGCCGCCTCCAGATCGCGATGAAAGATCATCTGCCCGCATTTGGGGCACTGGCGCCACAGGTTGTCAGGCACGTCCTCGCGCTGCACCAGCGCGCGGATCTTGGGACGGACGTAGTTGTTGAGCCAGTTCATCGGCCGGTCGTTTCCCCGATGGTATCGACGCCGACGCGCGCGCCGCGCACGCCCTCCGCCAGTTGGCCAACGAAACCTAGCACATTCCGGGCCAGATCGGCACTGTCCCCCGATTCGCCCGCCTGTCCGCCCGCCGCCACCGCCGCGGCGATGCGCTCGACGATGGCCGATCCGACCACCGCGGCGTCGGCCACCCGGGCGATGGCGGCGGCCTGGTCGGGGGTGCGGATACCGAAGCCGACGGCGACGGGAAGGGAGGTGAAGCGGCGGATGCGCGCCACGGCGCCGGCGACGCTCGCGGTCTCGGCCGACCGCGTGCCGGTGATGCCGGCGATGGAGACATGGTAGACGAAGCCGGAGATGTTCTCCACCAGCACCGGCAGGCGCCGGTCGTCGCTGGTCGGTGCGGTGAGGCGCACCAGGTCGAGCCCCGCCGCGGCGGCCGGCGCGCGCAGCTCGGCGTCCTCCTCCGGCGGCAGGTCGACGACGATCAGCCCGTCCACCCCGGCGGCGGCCGCGTCGCGCGCGAAGGCCTCCGTCCCGTAGGCATAGACCGGGTTGTAATAGCCCATCAGCACCACCGGCGTGTCATCGTCGCGCATCCGGAAGGCGCGCACCATGGCGAGCGTCTTCCGCGTGGTCTGGCCGGCCCCGAGCGCCCGCAGCGAGGCCGCCTGAATCGCCGGCCCGTCGGCCATGGGATCGGTGAACGGCATGCCGAGCTCGATGATGTCGGCGCCCGCCCCCGGCAGCCCGGCGAGGATCGCCGCCGATGTCGCGGCGTCCGGGTCGCCGGCGGTGACGAAGGTGACCAGCCCGGCGCGGCCCTCCTTCTTCAGCGCCGCGAAGCGCCGCGCGATGCGCCCGGTCGTCAAGGCCTGACCCCGCGGTGGCGGCCGGCGCCCCCCTGCCTGTCTCTCCCCCGCAAGGGGGGAGGGCACCCGCGGCGCAACCGCGCCGACAAATCTCCCGCCCCCTCGACGGGGGAGGGTCGGGGTGGGGGTGGGGCAACCGCGACGATTGCGGCAGGTCTTCCTGTCCGGTACCTCACAGCGCCACCCCGAGCGCGGCGGCGACGGTGAACACGTCCTTGTCGCCGCGCCCGCACATGTTCATGACGATCAGGTGGTCGGCGGGAAGCGTCGGCGCGAGGCGCATGACGTGCGCCAGCGCATGCGCCGGCTCCAGCGCCGGAATGATGCCCTCCAGCCTGGTGCACAGCTGGAATGCGGCCAGCGCCTCGTCGTCGGTGGCGGAGACGTAGCTTACGCGCCCGACGTCGTGCAGCCAGGCGTGCTCCGGCCCGATGCCGGGATAGTCGAGCCCGGCGGAGATAGAATGCGCCTCGGTGATCTGGCCGTCCTCGTCCTGCAGCAGGTAGGTGCGGTTGCCGTGCAGCACCCCCGGCCGCCCGGCGGTGAGCGACGCCGCGTGCGCACCGGTCTCGATGCCCCTGCCCGCCGCCTCCACCGCGTGGATGGCGACGGCCTCGTCGTCGAGGAACTCGTGGAACAGCCCCATGGCATTCGACCCGCCGCCGATGCAGGCCACCAGCGTGTCGGGCAGCCGCCCTTCCGCCGCCATCATCTGGCCGCGCACCTCGCGCCCGATGACGGACTGGAACTCGCGCACCATGGCGGGATAGGGGTGCGGGCCGGCCACCGTGCCGATGATGTAGAACGTGTTGTCGACGTTGGAGACCCAGTCGCGCAGCGCCTCGTTCATGGCGTCCTTGAGCGTCGCCGAGCCGGAGGTGACCGGCCGCACCTCGGCGCCGAGCAGCTTCATGCGGAACACGTTGGGCGCCTGGCGCCCGATGTCGACCTTGCCCATGTAGACCACGCACGGCAGGCCGAACAGCGCACACACGGTGGCGGTGGCGACGCCGTGCTGGCCGGCGCCGGTCTCGGCGATGATGCGGGTCTTGCCCATGCGCCGCGCCAGCAGGATCTGGCCCACCGTGTTGTTGATCTTGTGCGCGCCGGTATGGTTGAGCTCGTCGCGCTTGAAATAGATCTTCGCCCCGCCGAGATGGGCGGTCAGCCGCGCGGCATGGTAGAGCGGGCTCGGCCGGCCGACATAATGGGCAAGGTAGTAATCCAGCTCCGTCTGGAACGACGGGTCGGCGCGCGCCGCCTGCCATGCCTTTTCCACCTCGAGCACCAGCGGCATCAGCGTCTCGGCGACGAAGCGGCCGCCATAGAGGCCGAAATGGCCGCGCGCATCGGGCAGGGCGCGGAAGGAATTGGGCTTTTCGCTCTTGCTCGCCATCATCATGCCGTGCGGGGCGCGTGCCGGACAGGGGCCGGGCGCGCGCGGGGCCTTCTATATCAGAGGCGGGGTGGGGATTCCACAGGTGGGGAACCGGCGACATAGGTGGAAAACACGCTGCAGTCATTCGCTCGAACTCCGCTGAGCCATCAGTTGACGGGAATCGCTGCGCGCACTCCAATTTGAGCGTATATAGAATTACGGGACGGGAGGGCGGAGACGGGAGGGCGGAGAGGGTTATTCCTGGCGCGGCAGCGACGCGGGAAACAGCATTCGGCACGATGTGCGCATCCCGTAGGGTGTCAGGCGCCGAAGTTCGGCCGCCGGCCTACAGTCTGTGCACCGTCTCCAGGAAGGCGCGGATCCTCGCCGGGTCCTTGACGCCGGGCCGTGTCTCGACGCCAGAGGAGACGTCGACGGCCGCCGCCCCCGAGATGCGCACCGCCTCGGCGACGTTGGTGGCGTCGAGCCCGCCCGACAGCATCCACGGGCACGGCCAGCGGCGCCCGCCGAGCAGCTGCCAGTCGAACATCAGCGCGTTGCCGCCGGGGAGCGCCCCCGTCATCTCCGGCGGCGCCTTGGCGTCGAACAGCAGCCGGTCGGCGACGCCGACATAGCGCTCCGCCGCCGCCACGTCGTCTTCCGTCGCCACCTTGATGGCTTTCATGGTGGCGACGCCGGTGCGCGCGCGGATGGCGCGCACGCGCTCGGGCGTCTCCGAACCGTGCAGCTGCAGCAGGTCGAGGGGCACGGCGGCGAGGATGCGCTCGATCCCGGCATCGTCCATGTCCACCACCAGCCCCACCTTGAGGACCGGCGCCGGCGCCAGGGCGGCCAGTTCGGCGGCGCGCTCGGGCGTCAGCGAGCGCGGCGAGGGCGGGTAGAACACCAGCCCGACGAAGGCGGCGCCGCCGTCGACGGCCGCCCGCATGGCCTCCGGCGAATTGATGCCGCAGATCTTGGCTTCGACGGTCATGGCGGCATGCCGGTGCGGTGCGGCAGCACGGGCGCGGGCGCGGCCCCACCCCCACCCCCGCCCTCCCCCGTCAAGGGGGAGGGAGTTTCCTTCGCGTGATCGCGGTACGGGTGTGCGGGGGCAACTCCCCCCTCCCTGTCCCTCCCCCGCAAGGGGGGAGGGAACCGTCGGCACGACCGCGCCGGTACGCCTCCCTCCCCCCTTGCGGGGGAGGGGCGGAGTGGGAGTGGAGCCGTCGGCGTGGTGCCAGCCATGGGCGTTATGCGCCCTCGATCTCGGCGGCGATGCGCCGCGCCGCGTCGGCCGGGTCGGGGCTGCGGGTGATGGGGCGGCCGATGACCAGGTAGTCGGCGCCGGCGGCCACCGCCTCGCCCGGGCCCATGACCCGCTTCTGGTCGTCGGCACCGGCCCAGGCCGGGCGCACGCCGGGCACCACCAGCACGGCGTCGCGCCCCAGCGCCTCGCGCAGGGCGCGCACCTCGTGCGGCGAGGCCACCAGCCCGTCGGCGCCGGCATCGCGCGCCATGCGCGCGAGGCGCAGCACCTGGTCGGCGATGGGGCCCTTCTGGCCGACGGCGGCAAGCTCGGTCTCGCCCAGGCTGGTCAGCACGGTGACGGCGAGGATCAGGGGCGCGCGGGCGGTCCCCCGCGCCTCGACGGCGGCGCGCACCATGGCCGCGCCGCCCGAGGCGTGGATGGTCAGCATGGCGCAGCCGAGCGGGGCGGCGGCGCGCACCGCGCCGGCCACCGTGTTGGGAATGTCGTGGAACTTGAGGTCGAGAAAGATGCGCGCGCCCGCGCCCGCGCCGGCGATGCGCTTCACCCCCTCGGGGCCGTGGGCGGTGAAGAACTCCTTGCCCAGCTTGAGCCCGCCCACCTGCCCGCCGAGGGCGCGGGCGAGGCGCTCCGCCTCCGCCAGCTCGGCGGTGTCGATGGCGCAGAAGATGCGGTCGGCGGCGTCGGTCATGGCGTGGGCCTGATTCGTGGCTCTCGGTCGCGGTGTCGCGACGATCCGGTTGCTGAAGAATCCGTTTGTGCCGGCTGATGTCCAGCGACCCTAATAGACCATTTCGCCCGTGAGCGGAATTGCGCCGGGTGGATGGCAGGATTCAGGCGTCGTCGGTGGCGGCGCGCAGGCGGGCGGGAAGTCCCGGCGCGGGCGGCGCGGCGGTCTGCCGCCGGGCGGCCTCGGCGGCGAGGCGCGCGGCCTGCCGCTCGGCGGCGCGGGCGCGCAGCCACAGCCCGAACCGGGACAGCGCGGTCAGCGCGGCGCCGAGGACCAGCCCGAGGGCGCCGGCGCCCAGCACGAGGGCGTAGAGCGGCGGGCTCAACCGCCACGGCAGCGGCCACAGATCGACGGTCACCGCGGCGCGGTTGCTGACGGCAAAGACCACGACGGCGACGACGGCGACAGCGAGAAGGACGGAGAGGACGATGCGGCCGGTGGCTTTCACGGAGCGGCTGGGCTGTTCGCCGCGCGGATCAGGACGGCGCGTCGCCGGCGTTGAGCCGTACGCGCAGCTCCTTGCCGACCTTGAAGAACGGCACCGACTTGCGGGCGACGTGCACGGTCTCGCCGGTGCGCGGGTTGCGCCCGATGCGCGAATCGCGGGTCTTGACCGAGAAGGCGCCGAAGCCGCGCAGCTCGACCCGGTCGCCGCGCGCCAGGGCCAGGGTGATTTCCTCGAAGATGGTGGAGACGATGCGCTCCACGTCGCGCTGGTACAGATGGGGGTTCTTTTCCGAAAGACGCAAAATCAGTTCCGATTTGGTCATCGCAGCCCGCCTCCGTTTCGACCCCGCCCCCCGGGACCGTTTCTGCTGTGGACTGATCCGTACTGGCCCGCGATCCCAATCCGGGAACGGGCACCAAGCATCATTGCAGACGAGGGTGCCAGACGGATACCAGTCCGTCAAGGGTAAGTCGTTCTGCCAGCGTCGTTTTTCGAGCCAGACTGCCGACGTAGTCAAGGATTTCCTCGACCTCGCGCCGCGGCTTCAGGTCGCGCACCGGCAGCGACGGGTCGATGCCGCGCTCGCGCTTGAGCCACGCCAGCGCTTCCGCCTCGCCGCCCAGCTCGTCCACCAGCCGGGCGCGCAGCGCCTGGCGCCCTGTGTAGACGCGGCCGTCCGCCAGCGCCTTCGCCTCGGCGCGGTCCATCCGGCGCCGCTCGGCCACCATGGCGACGAACATATCGTACATGTCGTCCACCAGCGCCTGGGTCACGCGGCGCACCTCCGGCGTCAGCTTCTCGAACGGGGACGGCGCCGCCTTGAGCGGCCCGCTCTTGATGGTGTCCATCGAGACCCCGATCTTGGCGAGCAGCTCGGTCACCTCGGCCGTCTGGAACAGCACGCCGATGGAGCCGGTGATGGTGCCCTCGTGGGCGATGATGTGATCGCCGGCCAGGGCGATCATGTAGCCGGCCGAGGTGGCCAGCTCGCCCATCACCACCACCACGGGCTTTTTCCTGGCCACGTTGAGCAGGGCCTTGTACAGGGCCTCGCCGCCGACCACCGTCCCGCCGGGAGAATCGATGCGCAGGATCAGCGCCCTGGCGCGGGAATCGTCTGCGATTTCGTCGAGCGCTCGCCGCCGCTTGACGTCGTCGACGATGATATCGCTCACCTGCAGCCGCGAGATGTAGCTGGACTGGGCAAGCCCGCCCAGGTCGGAGAAGCGTCCGGCCGCGGCGGCCACGAGGCCGACCGCGACGACGACGGCGAGGGTGCGCCAGAAGACGATCCGGCGTTTCAGCCGGCGTCGATCGACCAGCCAGTCGGCCTCAAAGGCCATTGCGGGTACCCGGCAGGCAGGGCAACTGCATTCGCACCCTTGTCATCCGGACCCCGGATCGCGCCCCGGATTCTGAATCCGGGGCTTGTCCGGGGCGACAGAATCCCTTGCGCGGCCATATGCGATTGCCCTGATCCGGCAGGGGGCCGGTGCGCCGCGCGGGCAGGTCCCGGGCCGACCGTGTCATCGGTTCGCCTACTCGTCCTCGGCCTTCTTCTCGCCCTCGGCGCGCCGGATCGCGGCGCCGAGGATTTCGCCCAGGCTGGCGCCGGAGTCGGAGGAGCCGAACTCGGCCATGGCCTGCTTTTCCTCGGCCACCTCGTGGGCCTTGATGGAGAGGGTGAGGCGGTGGTCGCGGCGGTCGATGTTGACGATCCGGGCGTCGACCCGGTCGCCGACGGCGTAGCGGTCCGGGCGCTGCTCGCTGCGCTCGCGCGACAGGTCGGCGCGGCGGATGAAGCCCTGCACCGAGCCGGCCACCGTCACCTCGAGGCCGTTCTCCAGCACCTTGGACACGGTGCAGGTGACGGTGTCGCCCTTCTTCAGGCTCGACATGGCCGACTCGAAGGGGTTCTCGCCGAGCTGCTTCACGCCGAGCGAGATGCGCTCCTTCTCGGTGTCGATGTCGAGCACCTTGGCGCGGATGCGGTCGCCCTTCTTGTAGTCCTTGACGGCTTCCTCGCCCGCCTTGTCCCACGACAGGTCGGACAGGTGGACCATGCCGTCGATCTCCTCGGTCAGCCCGACGAACAGGCCGAACTCCGTGATGTTCTTGATCTCGCCCTCGATCTCGCCGCCGACCGGATGGCCGGTTTCGAACTCGGTCCACGGATTGGCCTGGCACTGCTTGAGGCCGAGCGAGATGCGGCGCTTCTGCGGGTCCACGTCCAGCACCATCACCTCGACCTCCTGGCTGGTCGAGACGATCTTGCCGGGATGGGCGTTCTTCTTGGTCCAGCTCATCTCGGAGACGTGGACCAGCCCCTCGACGCCCGGCTCCAGCTCGACGAACGCGCCGTAGTCGGTGATGTTGGAAACGCGGCCGGTGAACCTGGTGCCGACCGGGTACTTGGCCTCGATCCCATCCCAGGGGTCGGCCTCGAGCTGCTTCATGCCGAGGCTGATGCGCTGGGTCTCGGCGTTGAAGCGGATGACCTGCACCTTCACGGTCTGGCCGACGCCGAGCACCTCGCTCGGGTGGTTGATGCGCCGCCAGGCGATGTCGGTGACATGCAGCAGCCCGTCGACGCCGCCGAGATCGACGAAGGCGCCGTAGTCGGTCAGGTTCTTGACCACGCCGTCGAGCACCTGGCCCTCGCTCAGACCGGCCAGCAGCTCGGCGCGCTGCTCGGCGCGCGACTCCTCCAGAACGGCGCGGCGCGACACCACGATGTTGCCGCGGCGGCGATCCATCTTGAGGATCTGGAACGGCTGCGGCGTGCCCATCAGGGGCGTCACGTCGCGCACCGGGCGCACGTCCACCTGGCTGCCGGGCAGGAACGCCACCGCGCCGGACAGGTCGACGGTGAAGCCGCCCTTGACCCTGCCGAAGATGGCGCCGGCGACGCGCTCGCTGTCCTTGAAGGCCTTTTCCAGCATGGACCAGGCTTCCTCGCGCCGTGCCTTTTCGCGCGACAGCACCGCCTCGCCGTTGCGGTCCTCCATGCGCTCGAGGTAGACATCGACGATATCGCCCATGCGAATCTCGGGCCCCTTGCCGGGGCTGGCGAATTCCTTCAGGGCAACGCGGCCCTCGGCCTTCAGCCCGACGTCGATCAGCACCGTGTCGCTTTCCACGCCGATCACGGTTCCCTTCACGACGGACCCTTCGGTCAGCCTGCCGTCGATGAACGTCTCTTCCAGCATCGCGGCAAAATCTTCGTCGGCAGCCGCGGGGGCTGCGGCGCCGGTGTGCGCGGTTTCAGTCGCCATTACGTCTTCCTCGATTTCGTCAACTCCGATCCGTCGATGCGACCATCGCACCGAGCGGTCCATATGCGGCCATACCTGCCGCATAAAAGCACTACGCCTGTTTCTTGCTCCGCGATTCGATGAACTTCAGGGCGGCGGCGAACGCCGCGTCCGCATCGAGGCCCGTGCTATCGAGCAGAAACGCGTCGTCTGCCGGCACCAGGGGAGCGACGCTGCGACCGCGGTCGCGGGCATCGCGCGCCTCCATATCCCGCAGAACGGCGGCATGTATAGCGGTAACGCCCCGCTCCCGCAACTCCTTAACCCGCCGCCGGGCGCGTTCGGCGACCTCCGCCTCGACGAAGATCTTGGCGTCGGCGTCGGGGCAGATGACGGTGCCGATGTCGCGGCCGTCGAGCACGGCGCCCGGGGCGCCCCCGGGCGGGTTGCGGGCAAAATCCCGCTGAAAGTCGAGCAGGGCCCGGCGCACGGCCGGGATGGCGGCGACTTTTCCGGCATCGTTGGCGGCGTCATCGGTGCGCAGGATCGGATCGTCGAGGGAGGCGGGGTCCAGCGCGCGGGCTGCCGCCTCGGCGGCCCCGGCGTCTTCCGGGTCGCCGCCGGCCCGCCGCACCGCCGCGCCGACGGCCCGGTAGAGCAGCCCCGTATCCAGGTGGGCATAGCCGAAATGGCGGGCGAGCCGCCGGGCCAGCGTACCCTTGCCGCTGGCCGCCGGCCCGTCGACCGCGATGACAACGGGGCGGCGGCCCGTCGCGGCGGTCACGCCGTCGCCTCGATCCGTCCGCCCAGCCCGTTCATCAGGGCGACGAATCCGGGGAACGAGGTCGCGATATGGCCGTCGTCGTCGATGGCGACCCCGTCCGCCGCGGCGGTGCCGAGGACGAGGAACGCCATGGCGATGCGGTGGTCCATGCGGGTTTCCACCGGCCCGCCGCCGGCCGGCGGGCGGCCGTTGCCGCGCACGATCAGGTCGTCGCCCTCGATGGTCACGTCCGCCCCGGCCCGCGCCAGCCCGTCGGCGATGGCGGCGAGCCGGTCGCTTTCCTTGACCCGCAACTCGGCCAGCCCCTGCATGCGGGTTTCCCCGTCGGCGCAGGCGGCGGCAACCGCGAGGACCGGATATTCGTCGATCATGGACGGGGCACGCGCCGCCGGCACCACCACGCCCCTGAGCCGGCTCGAGCGGAAGGTGAGGTCGGCGACCGGTTCGCCGGCCTCGGTGCGCCGGTCGGCATAGGCGATATCGGCGCCCATCTCGGCCAGGGTCTCGTAAAGACCGGCTCGCAGCGGGTTGAGCCCCACATTGCGGACGGTCACCTCGCCGTTTCCGGCGATCAGCCCGGCGATGCCGGGGAACGCGGCCGAGGAAGGATCGCCCGGCACTCTGACCGGCCGGGCGGTCAGTTCGGGCTGTCCGGTCAGGGCGATGGCGCGCCCGCCGCCGGTCGTCGGCTCGATCGCAAGATCGGCCCCGAAATGGCGCAGCATCAGCTCGGTGTGGTCGCGGCTCGGCCGGGTCTCCACCACCCATGTCGTGCCCGGCGCGTTGAGCCCGGCCAGCAGGACCGCCGATTTCACCTGCGCCGACGGCACCGGCAGGTCGTAGGCGATGGGTACGGGTTCCTGCGCGCCGATGACGGCGAGCGGCATGCGCCCGCCCTCGCGTGCGATGACCCGGGCGCCCATCCGGCTCACCGGTTCGGCGATGCGGGCCATGGGGCGCCTGCGCAGGGACCCGTCGCCCGTGAAATGGGCGGTAAAGGGATGGGTCGCCACGAGCCCCATGAGCAGCCGCGCCCCGGTGCCGGAATTGCCGAGATCGAGCACGTCGCCGGGTTCGCCCAGCCCGCCGACGCCGACGCCGTGCACCCGCCAGGTTCCGTCCGGCTGACGGTCCGCCGCCACTCCCATGAGACGCAGTGCCGCAGCGGTACGCAGCACGTCGTCGCCTTCCAGCAGTCCGGCGATGACCGTCTCGCCAGCGGCCAGCGCGCCGATCATCAGCGCCCGGTGCGAGATCGACTTGTCGCCGGGCACGCGGACGTCGCCGGCGAAGCGGTTGCAGGGCCTTGAAACGAGCGCCGCCAAGCGGACCTCCGGGTCAGGATGAAATCCTCCGGCGGCCGCGCCGCCGGGCGGCATTCTGTAGCACGGATCGGCCCAGCCCGCACGACCGCGCGCGGGGCGCAAAATTCGTTTTGACAGCCCCCTGGGATCGTGGCATTGGCATGCCCCCTGTGCGATTGTTCGGGACGCGCTGGAGGTAGAACGTGGCGAAGCGGGAATGGGGAATCAAGCGAACCTGCCAGGGTTGCGGGGCGCGGTTCTATGACCTCGGGAAATCCCCCATCGTCTGTCCCAAGTGCGGCACCGGCTTCGACCCGCAGGCGCTGCTGCGTCCGCAACGGTCGCGGCCGGCGCCGGTAGTGGCTCCCACCCCGGCGAAGCCCGTGCTTGAGGACATCGAGATCGACGATGAGGTCATCGAGGACGCCGATATCGAGGGCGCGGACGACGACGATGAGGAGATCATCGAGGATGCCTCCGAGCTCGGCGAGGACAAGGACGACATGTTCGAGGTGATCGAGAGCGTGGAGGAGGAAGAACGCTGACGGCTCGCCGCCGGCCTTGGTGTCGCGGCGAGCGGCCAGGGCGATTTTCCTGTTGCACGGCGTGCGGGCGCCTCGCTAGGGTGCGCCGCGCCGTCGGCCGGGAGGGTACGGTCAGGGGCGGCACGACAGCTTTCGGGGCCATAGCTCAGTTGGGAGAGCGCTTGAATGGCATTCAAGAGGTCGGGGGTTCGACTCCCCCTGGCTCCACCAGTTCGTTGAAAGGCCCGGCCATTGGTCGGGCCTTTCTCTGTTTGGCGGCGAGGCTTACGCAGGGAATTCGTCCGGCCCGCTTTTCCACCGTCGGATTTTTTTACATTTTTGCACATTCGATTTCCCTGCGGGACAGGTAACCCTTTGGAATCGCAGATATTAATCAATCTGGTATGCTCATTGCGCGAATAGCGGCCGGAGAGGTACGATTCCGGCGATCGGCAGATGCCCTGCATGGGGCGCTACCATCGGGATAACGGGTCAAAAAGCATCGGAAGCGGGCGGCTCATGGTCTGCGGAAATATCGGGCGCAGGGCCATTGGGAGCTTGCTCGCCGGGGCCATCCTGGTTTCGGGAACCGGCGGCGTCTCCGCGCTGACCGTCGTCGGAAACATCGATAACGCAAACGCGCCGGGAACGGTGGCGGGCGGCGGCAGCCTCGGCGGGGTGTTCGGGGCGGTCAAAAGCTTCTGGGAAGCCGCGATCACGGACAACTTCACGGTTACCGTCGACGTGTCCTGGGGTGGGCTTGCCGGCGGCACCCTGGGCGAGCATTCGCTGGTGAGCCAGACCTGGCCAGGCTCCATCTTTCCGCCCTACCGCGAAACCCGGGGGTCCATCGTCCTCGACAACGACTCCACCAGCTGGTTCGTCGACGCGACGCCTTTCGGCGCCGCGGAATGGGCCTCTTTCAACCAGAGCGCGGCCAACCTCGGCGGCGGTGCGATGAACGTGGGCCGCTGGTTTTCCGGCGCAGGGGGCGATGCGGCCGGCCGCTTCGACCTGTTCAGCGTATTGCTGCATGAGGTCGGTCATGCCCTGGGCCTGTCCAGCGCCAACAGGGCCTACCAGTTCGAGACGTGGAGCGACAACGACATCGACATTTCCGGCAGCTTGCCGTTTGCCGGGGCTGTTCTCGCCACCAATAACACGGGGGTCCTCGGCGATGCCGACTTCGGCTCCAACGCGCATCTGGCCACCGCCAACGGGGTCGAGGTGCTGATGCAGCAGAGTATCGGCGCCGGCAAGCGTCGCCATGCGTCGGCGGCCGACATTCTTGCCCTGTGCCAGCTCGGTGCATTCACGGGCTGCGACATCGATCCGCCGTTCGGCGAGGCCGCCGCGCCTGGGTCGGGCGTCCGCGTGCCCGAACCGGCCTCGGGTCTCGTCGCGGTCGCCGGCCTCGGGATGCTCGGCCTGCTGCGCCGGCGCACCCGGAGGGAATAAGCCGGCGGCGGACAACACCGGAAGCGTCCGCGAAATTTCCGGACAGATAAAAGGCGGCTCCGTTCCGGCGGGACCGCCTTTATTCGTACCCCTTGTGCCCGCGACACCGTTGCAAGGACAACCGGGGGCTGAAGGTTAAACAAAACTTTACCAACACAGCCGATCCTAGTGCATTGCGATCATCGGGCCGTTTGCCGCTTCCGGTAAGGAGCGTGCAGCGAACGGTGGCGCAGGGCCGGAGTGTCCGGTCCGCCGCCATGCAGCCCCCGTGCCGCAGAAGGCATCGGGGGGCAGATTGGCGAAGACCATACCTTGCCGGACGGGAACGGACAGGGCTGCATGGGTCAATCGGAATTCTTCTTCGATGCGGACATTGCCTGCCTTCCGGCAGGCGGCATCTGCGATTTCATGCCCGTTCCTCTCGCCGTCGTCGATCTCGCCGGCGGCAGAATACTGATCGCAAACCGGTTGTTCCGGCGACTGCTGCGCCTGCCGTCGGACGCGGATGCGACGAAATCCCCGATGACGGATTTCTACGACGACCCCGGGGATTATTCCGCGCTGCTCGCCGCGCTGGAGCGCGATGGCGAGCTGGCCTCCGTCCCGCAGCTGCTCCGGCGCGCGGACGGTGACCGGCTGTGGGTGTCGGCATCGGCGCGCACGGTCAGCCATAACGGGGTGCCCGCCCTGCTCATGGCGGTCGTCGATATCGCCGTCGAGCGCGCGGCGCGCGACGAAGGGCTGGAGGCGCGGCGGCATCTCGACGCGATCCTGAAAAACGCCTCGGCCTGCGTTTTCCTGAAGGATCTCGACGGCCGGTTTATCCTCGTCAACCGCACGGTGCGTGCGCTCCTCGAAACGGCGGGCCCGGCCGATCCGGTCGGCCATACGTCGGCGGTATATTACAGCCCTGCGGACGCGCAGCGGCTGACCGATCAGGACGCGCACGTCGTCCGCACGCGTTCGATCTTCAGACAGGACGAGACCCTCGCCACGCGCGACGGCGAGGAACGCGTCATGCGCATCACCAAGTTTCCCGTGCTGGACGAAAACGGCGACGTGGTGGCGGTGGGCGGTATCAGCCTCGACGTCACGGCCGAGCACAAGGCGCGCGAATCCGAACAGCACATGCAGCGCCTGCTCCAGTCCATTATCGATAATGCGCCTGTGCATATCTCGCTCAAGGATACCGACGGCCGCTACATCCTCGTCAACCGAAGCCTGCGGGAAAGGTTCATCGCCGCCACCGGCCTGAGCAATCCCATCGGCGAAAAGAGCCTGAGTCATTTCCGTCCCGAGGACGCGGCGAAGTTCGCGCGCCTCGATCGCGAGGTGGTGCGAACCGGCTCGGCGGTCAGCGACGAGATCGAGATCAATGACTGGAGCGGCCGCAACGCGACGTTTCGCATCACCAAGTTTCCCGTATTCGGCGGCAACGGCGAGGTCATGGCCATCGGCGGCATCGGCGCCGACGTCACCGAACAACGCGAGCTCGAGCAGCAGCTCCGTCAGGTCCAGAAAATGGAGGCGGTTGGCCAGCTCACCGGCGGCATCGCTCACGATTTCAACAATCTGCTCGCCGTCATCCTTGGCAATGCGGAACTGCTGATCGAGGACCTGGCGGGCGATCCGGACCGGTGCCGGATGGCGACCCTGGTCCAGACTGCCGCCGAGCGTGCGGCCGAGCTTACCCGACGGCTGCTTGCCTTTTCGCGTCAGCAGGATCTGGAGCCCACCGTGGTCGCGTGCGGCCAGCTTATCGACGATCTGGCCGGGTTGCTGAGGCGTACGCTGGGCGAGCACATCGAGGTCGAATTCACGATGGCGCCGGACCTGTGGCCGGTGCGGGTCGACCGGGGCGGGCTGGAAAACTGCCTGGTCAACCTGGCGGTGAATGCACGCGATGCGATGGCGACCGGTGGCCTCATTCATATCAGCGGCCGAAACCTCACGGTCACGGAAGACATGCCGGCGCCGATTTCCGAGATGCCGGCCGGCGGCTTCGTCTACCTCAGCGTCGCCGACAACGGCTGCGGAATGCCGCCGGAGGTCGTCGGCCGCGCCTTCGATCCCTTCTTCACCACCAAGGAGGTTGGCAAGGGAACGGGTCTGGGCCTCAGCATGGTGTACGGCTTCGTCAAACAGTCGAACGGGTACGTGGCGATCCGCAGCGAAGACGGTTCAGGCACCACCGTCGACATGTATCTTCCGCGCTCCGGGCCGGACGGTGCGGCTGAGCAGAAGTCCGGCCCGCTGCCAACCGGCACCGAAACGGTTCTCGTGGTCGAGGACGAACCCTTTCTCCGCGCCCATGTGGCCGGCGAACTGCGGCGTCTCGGCTATGACGTGATCGAGGCGGGCAACGGCCATGACGCTCTGCAGGCGCTGCATGCGCACGAGGGAATCGCGCTGCTGTTCACCGATCTGATCATGCCGGGCGGCATGCGCGGCGACGAGCTGGCGCGCAAGGCGCGGGAAACCATCCCGGAACTGAAGGTCGTTTTCACGACGGGCTATGCCGGCGGCATCGGCGAAACCGCGCCGGGCAGAGACGCTCGGATCGCGCTTCTGAAAAAACCGTATCCGCGCCGGCAGCTTGCGGAATCCATCCGCCGCTGCCTCGATGAAGCGTGCTGAAGGCGGTCGAGGGAAACGAGGGCGGACACATGGCGGATATCCTGATCATCGACGACGAGGAAATGATCCGCGAATCGCTGTCGACCCTGTTCGTGCGCGAAGGCTTTACCGTCGAGGTCGCGATCAACGGCGATGACGGGCTGGCGAAGTTCGTGGCCTCGCCGGCGCGGCTGGTGATCGTCGACATCGTCATGCCGGAAAAGGAGGGCGTTGCCACCATACAGGAGCTGCGTCGGAGCGATCCCGACCTCGGGATCATCGCCATCTCGGGTGGAGGCCGTCGCGGTAACATCCAGTTTCTCGACGTCGCCCGTAAAATGGGGGCCGACGCCGCACTGGCCAAGCCGTTTACCCGATCCCAGATTACCGGGCTCGTTCGGGAAATGCTCGGGGCCCGCGCATGACGGTGACGGCGCACCTGGATCGACCCCGCGTGAGCGGGAGCGGCGGGCGTTTCCGTACCATGCTGGCGCGCGGCAGGCTGATCGAACTGAACCTCGATCTGGGGCCAATCCGGCGCGAGCTTGGCGACAAATGGGAGCGGGCCGCTCCGTCGGTGCGGCGGTTCGCCAGCCTGGTCATCGACCGCCATCTGGGCGACGCGGGCAGCTTCACGCTGAGCGGCGACGTCTTCATCATCCGTTTCGCCGGTATCCGGGCGTCCACCGCCTCGCGCAGGCGGATGGAAATGGAACGTGACCTGCACGAAATGCTGTTCGGCTCGGGAGAGACGGAAGAACTGGAATTCCATGGGCACAGACCGCGTCCCGCAAGGCGTCAGAGGTCCCGCCGCCGGTCGTTGCGTCGCTGGCTGACGTCGCTGCGCCGCGTTATCCCGTCCTTTCGCCTGCGGTTGTTCCGGAACGACGCCGCCGCCAGCGACGCGTCTCCGGAGGACGCTGGACAGGATGGCACGCCGGTGCACCGGGTCGCCGTCCCGCCGTTCGAGGACACGTCGTCAGTGGACCCGGCCGGGGCCGCGCAGGGCACGACAGTCGGTGAAAGCGCGGCCCCCGGGGAACCGCCGGTCGAGCCCTCCAAGGCACCATCCTCTCCGCAGTCCCGCGGCATCGACCGGTGGCGTACGAACGCCACACCCGCGGCACAGTCGGCGGGAGGCCGCGGAGAAAACGATCCGTCCAGCAGACCACTGCATTTAGGCGGCGGGGACCAAGACGTCGAGCTTGAATTCGTCGACAGTGCCCTTCCCGGCGCCGGGGATGCGGAAAATCGCGAACGCCTTACAACGGCGTCGTCCCGGGCAAAAGGCCGGGTGCGACGGAACTCCACGGACGTTCTGGAACGGGCGCTGTATGCTGCCATCGAAGAGGCGCGGCGCCAGAGCGAACGCATGCGGGTGCGCTTCTTTCCGCCGCTGGGGACGCGATGTCTCTACCGACCCATGTGGCTGGTGGAGCGTGGCATGCTCCCCATCTACACCTGCCTTCCCGCCTGTGCCCTGGGACCGTTCGAGTTCGTAACCGGCGAGGCGCTGGTTCCGAAGGGGGCGGGAGCGAAGAAGACCGCCGCGCTCGACGAGATGGTGCTCGATACCGTTGTGCATGATCTGGCACCGCGCCCGGCTGCGCAGATGCGCAGCTTCGTCTGCCTGCCCGTGCATTTCGAAACCCTGGCCGGCGACCGGGCATCCGCCTATTTTGCCGCGCTCGACCGGATTCCGGCGCCGATCCGCAAACGCGTCATCGTCGAGATCGTCGACATTTCCCAAGGGGTCGGGCAGCTTGCCACCTATTCTCTGGTGCGCAAGCTCAAGGGCCACGTGCGATCGGTGATAGGTCGGGTGGACCTCACCGACATGAATTTCCGCGTCTGGCGCGAAACGGACCTGTCCTTTATCGGAATCGACATCGAGTGCGAGAATCGCTCTGAAACCGAACTGATCGCCGACCTGAACAATTTCGTCGTGCCGGCGAAGCAATACGGCATGCAGGCCTATGTCCGCGGCGTGCGCACGCTCAGCCTCGCCGCTGTCACGGTTGCCAGCGGGTTCGATTACGTCGACGGGCCGGCCATCGGCGAAGGCGACTTCACGCTGCGTACCGATCCCCAGCCGTTCGGAATCTACGACGTCTATAATTAGATGAAAAAACCGCCCCGGCGACAATGCGCCGGGGCGTTCCATTATTTCAGCAAATGTCCGGCCCGCGCGGCCGGTGCCGCTCTACCTGGTGCGCCTGGCGGCATCCTTGAGGAGATTGTATAGCTGCACGGCTGCCGGCTGCGCCTGCATCACCTTCTCACCCACTGCCTGCACGGTCTTCATCATCTGCGCATGCTCGGCTGCCGGCAGCTGGATGATCTTGCCGCCGTGATCCGTCCACGCCTTTTTCGCCTTGTTGGCGGCATCGATGCCCCAGGCCGTCATCTCCGGTTCGAGTTCCTTGCCGACGGAGAGGACCACCTGCTGCAGGTCATGCGGCAGGGAATCGAACCAGCGCTTGCTGACGATCCCGACGCTGACGGTCATCTGGTAGCCCGTATCGACCAGGTTTTTGGCCACGTCCCAGTAACGGAAGGTGGTGAACACGGTAATGGAGCTGAGCGATCCGTCGATGACGTGGCGCTGCAGCGCCGGAAGCACCTCGGCAAGGTTCATGGGCAGCGGGGCCCCGCCCAGCGCCTTGAACGGCTCCACCTGGATAGGCGCTCCGAACACGCGGACTTTCTTTGACTTGAACCCGGCGAGCGATTTGACCGGATCGCTGAACAGGATCAGCGACGGGCCGTAGATGAATACGCTGATGCCCTTGACGCCCTTGGATTCGCCGACGGCGAGGAAGGCCTCGCGGAACTTGGGGTCCGTGACCGCGCGGCCGGCATGGGCCGCATCCTTAAAGATCCCCGGGGCGCCGGGAACCTGGAACCCGGCCGCGACCCTGGCGAGGAACTCGCCGGGGCCGACCCATGACTCGATCGTGCCGAGCTGTACCCCCTCGATCATGCGGTTGATGGAGCCAAGCTGGCTCGACCCGTAAATCCCTACCTTGATACGGCCCTTCGAGCGCTCCTGCACGCGCTTCTGCATCTGGGTCTGCCATTCGTACTGCACGTCGGCACGGGTGGCGTTTCCGATCTTCATGTTAAAGGTCTGCGCCGACACGCTGCCGGCGCTCACCAGCAGCGCCGCTACCAGCGCGCAGCCAATCTTGTTCGATGCTGACATTGCTCCCTCCAATAGCTGGGCTGTATTCGTTGCCGGCGCACACTCGCGCACGCCTGTCATCCCGAACGCGTTATCTTCGGTGACGAAGGCCCGCATCACGATGACCGGAGGGGGGGCTGCGGTCAAGCCGCAGGGGCGCGACGCCATGACGCGCCCCGATGACATGCTCCAACGCCGTCGACACCGGGCCGGCTCCGGGGCGGGAATTCGACCGTCCCGTTCGGCTTGCCCGGGCTGGCCGCCGGGACTACGTTAACACTTGGTCTCACGGAAATCACCGGGCTGCCCGAGTGCGGGCCGGGAAGGGAGGGCGAGCCATGTCCCGCGTGCTGATCACCTGCCCGGAGACGGGCAAGAACATTTACACCGGCCTCAATATGGAATGGAATCAGCTGGACGCCGTGGAGATCGGAGAGCATGAGCTCGACTGTCCCGAGTGCGGCCAGCGTCATAGCTGGACCAGGCACGACGCCATTTTGCAGGCCGACGGCGGCGCCTGATCCGTCGTTCGCCGTGGCGCTGCCGGCCGGGCTCGGCTAGGATGTGCAGTGCCGCCGGACGGGTGCGGCGGTCTGTGGGCGCGTAAGAGGCGCACGCTTGGATGAACACCGGTCACGGCGGCGCGCCGCCAGCGGGGACGGTTCGCGACCTCCGACTGGATTTCTTCCGTGGCCTCGCCCTGTTCAGCATCTTCATCGATCATATCCCGAACAACGTACTGGCGCAGTTCACCCTGCAGACCGTCGGCATGTCGGATGCTGCCGAGGTCTTCATCCTGATTTCGGGCTACGCCGCCGGCATGGTCTACGGACGTGTCCTGGACCGCCAGGGTATGGTGCTGGCAACGGCGCGTATCTACCATAGAGTGTGGCAACTCTATGTCGCACACGTTTTTTTGTTCATGTTGTTCATGGCCGCGGTGGCCCATTCGATGGGGGCGCTCGATAATCCGCTCTACGCCGAGGAATTCCGTGCCGCCGATTTCCTGAAGGAGCCGGACGTCGCCATCATCAAGGCGCTCACCCTGCAGTTCCAGCCGGCTTTCATGGACATCCTGCCGCTCTACATCGTCCTCCTCGGTGTGTTGCCGCTCATGCTCGCCGGCTTTCGGCGGGCGCCGCTGGCGGTGCTGGGCGCGAGCTTCCTGCTCTGGTTCGCCGTGCAACTGGACCGCTCAATCGCGCTGCCGGCCTATCCCGGCGCCAACCAGGTCTGGTTCTTCAATCCGTTCGCCTGGCAGTTCCTCTTCTTTACCGGTGCCTGGTTCGGCTGGCACGGCACTTGGGGCGGCGCGGCCTGGCTCGCCAGCCGCTGGCTGCTGCTTGCGGCGCTGGCGTTTGCGGTGCCCGCTTTCATCATCCGGATAAGCTGGACCGTCCACTATTTCTTCGATCCGTTTCCGGCGTTGTTCGCCAAGGCCGTCTGGCCGTGGCTGAGCAAGACCGACCTGTCGGCGGCCCGGCTTCTGAACGTGCTGGCGCTGGCGCTGCTGGTCGCCCGGCTGGTGCGCCCCGACGCGCGGTTCTTCGCCAGCGCGGTCGCGCGGCCGTTCGTGATCAGTGGCCGTCATTCGCTGCACATCTTTTGCCTCGGCATCCTGCTGTCAGTGATCGGGCATCTGGTCATCAACGAATATTTCGGCGGTGTCCCGATGCAACTGGCGGTGTCCGCCGCCGGGGTCGCGATCATGGTGGGAGTCGCCGCGCTGATGGAATGGTTCGGGTCGGCAATGCCTCAGCCGCACAGGGCCGCGCCGCAGCAGCCGGGCGGCAAGGGAGGATCGTGATCATGGGCATCTCATGGCTGCGTGCGTTCGCTGCCGGGGTTCTTGCCGCCGGATTTGCCCTGCCCGCCGTGGCCGAGGAGCCGGGCTGCCGCATTCCCGACGGCTTCTTTGCCGATGAACCAGTGCTGGGTGCTACGCCGGTGGCGCTCGCCCGCGGCCAACGGGTGGAGATGGTCGCGCTGGGTGGTGCGTCGACCGCGGGGCACGCCGCCGGCAAGCCCGACCTGGCCTGGCCGGCGCGCCTTGCTGCGGCGCTGTCGGCGCGCTTTCCTGCCGCCAGCGTGACGGTCGCCAATGGCGGCGTGGCACGCCAGACGGCGGCCGAAATGCGCGGCCGTCTGGAGCGCGATGCGATCGCTCCCCGACCGATGCTGGTGGTGTGGGAGACCGGCACCAGCGATGCGGTACGCGGTGTCGACCCCGAGATTCTGCGCGCATCGGTACAGGACGGTATCGACCGGTTGCGCGCGGCCGGCATCGAGGTCGTGCTGATGGACATGCAGTTCTCGCGACGCTCGGCTGCAATCATCGGTTTCGACCGCTATCTGGCGGTGCTGCGCGATCTGGCCGATGCCAACGACGTGCCCCTGTTCCACCGTTACGACCTGATGCGCGAATGGGGCGAATCCGGCGTGCTCGACCTGGACGTCAGGGGTCGTGGCAGGCGCCGGGCCCTGGCGGTACGCCTCTATGACTGCATCGGCAATGCGCTTGCCGATCTGATTGCCCAGGGCGCGCCGCGTCCGAAAGCGGGGAACTGAGCGTGCGCCGCATCGCGCTTTCCGTTATTGCCTGCTGGCTGTTCGCCGTTACCCCGGCGGGTGCATCCCACCGCCCGGTAGTGTGCAGCGCGCCGGCCGAAACGGCGCGTCTGAATTCATCGCTCCCCAACACCGCACGCGCCATTCGCCATGGTCAGGCGCTGACCGTGGTCGCCATCGGCTCGTCGTCTACCGCCGGCGTCGGCGCGTCGGACGAGGCGCATGCCTACCCGGCACGGCTGGCAGACGAGATGCGCCGCCGCTGGCCGCTTCTTTCCATCACAGTGGTCAACAAGGGTGTCGGCGGCGAAACCGCGGAGCAGATGCTGGCACGGTTCGGCCGTGACGTTCTTCCCTTCAGGCCACAGCTCGTGATCTGGCAGATGGGCAGTAACCGGGCCCTCAAGGGCGGTTCCTTGGCGCAATACGCCGAAACCGTGCGGCGCGGGGTGCGGCGGCTGCGCGCGGCCCGGTCCGACGTGGTGCTGATGGACCCGCAATACGCGCCGCGGGTCATCGCCAAACCCATGCACCGGCGCATCCTCAACGCCATCGGCACCATCGGCGACGATCTCAAGGTGGCGGTGTTCCACCGCTTCGCGCTCATGCGCCACTGGGTGACGAGCGGCGAACATAGGATCGAGGACATGATCGCCCGCGACCGGCTGCACATGAACGACGCCAGCTATGGCTGTATTGCCCGGCTGCTGGCGGACGCGCTTGCCCAGGCCGCCCGCACCGGCGGGAGCCTCACCGCGAATTGATCCCGTGCCCGGACCGGCTCCTGTATCGTGTGCGCACGGCAATCGGAAAGGATAGAGTACCGTATGGACGGCAGCGTAGAGACCGTACGAAAACCCCTGAACCCGGCGAAGTTTCGCGACCCGGATGCAACCGCGGCCGGCGAACAGCGGGCGCGGGTGCCGTTTCGGCGCCTTGCCACGCTGTGGTTCAACACCGGTTCCCTGTGCAACATCGCCTGCGCCAGCTGCTACATGGAATCGAGCCCGAAAAACGACCGGCTGGCCTATCTGACGGCCGACGAGGTGCGCGCCTACCTGGACGAGATCGCGGCGCTCGGCCTCGACACCGGCGAGATCGGCTTTACCGGCGGCGAGCCGTTCATGAACCGCGACATTATCGCCATGCTCGACGATGTGCTCGGGCGCGGGATGCGGGCGCTGGTGCTGACCAATGCCATGAAACCCATGCGCCGGTTCGAATCCGCCCTCGTCGGGTTGAAGGGCCGTTTTGGGGATCGGCTGACCCTGCGGGTTTCCCTCGACCATTACACGGCGGCGTTGCACGAGGCCGAGCGCGGGGCCGGCACCTGGAAAAGCGCGGTGGACGGCCTCGGCTGGCTGGCGCGCAACGGTTTCAACGTGCACGTCGCCGGGCGCACCTTTTCCGGCGAGCCCGCGGCGGCGCTGCGCGCCGGCTACGCCGCCCTGTTCGCTGCCGGCGCCATTCCCGTCGATGCCGCCGACCCGGCGCGGCTGGTGCTGTTCCCCGAAATGGACGCAGCCGTTGACGTGCCGGAAATCACCGAGCGGTGCTGGTCCATCCTCGGCGTGGCGCCGGACAGCATCATGTGCGCTACATCGCGCATGGTGGTGAAGCGCAGGGGCGCGCACGGGCCGGAGGTGGTTCCGTGCACCCTGCTGCCTTACGGCCCCGGCTTCGAGATGGGGGCGCATCTCGCCGATGCGCGGGTGCCCGTCGCCCTCAACCATCCCCACTGCGCCCGGTTCTGCGTTCTCGGCGGGGGGTCTTGTTCGAAAGGCTGAGCCGGGGTTTGATTGTCGCCTTGTCGGACAGAGGAGGAAGGCGACGATGACGGCGGGCGGAAAATCCAACCTGGGCGAGGCCAAGGCGCTCGCCTTCGACACGATCGAGCGCAACGCGCACACCGTCGCAGGCATCGCCGATTCCGTGTTCTATTTCGGCGAACTCGGCATGCAGGAGGTCGAGAGCGCCGGGCTCATGGCCGGGCTGCTGGAAGAGAACGGGTTCGCCGTGGAATGCGGCATCTCCGGCTTTCCCACCGGGTTCTGCGCCACCTTCGGCTCGGGCAAGCCGGTCATCGCGCTCCACACCGAATACGATGCCAATCCCAACAATTCGCAGCTTTCCGGCGTCACCGAGCAGAAGTGTATCGAGCCCTATGCGCCGGGCCATTGCGAGGGACACAACTGCAACGCGGCGGTCATGGTGGCCGGCGCTGTCGCGGCGAAGCGGGCGATGGAAAAATACGGTCTCGAGGGCACGCTCAAGGTGTTCGGCGCGCCGGGCGAGGAGCAACTCATCAGCCGCCCGTACTATGTGCGCGACGGCTGGTTCGACGACGTGGATGTGGCGATTCACGACCATATCGGCGGCGGCTTCGATACCGCCTACGGTCTGTCCCATTACGCTGCGGTGTCCGCCTATTTCACCTTCTACGGCGAGACCGCCCATGCGTCCACCGTGCCGTGGAAGGCGCGCGACGCGCTCGATGCCATCGTGCTCATGGACATGGGCATGGCCCAGTTCCGCGAGCACATGGAGCCCACCATGCGCGCCCACCGCGTCATCAGGGAGGGCGGCGACCAGCCCAACACCATTCCGGCGAAGACCATGGTGTGGTGGACCTTCCGCGCGCCGACGGCCGAGGGCGCCCGCCACCTGTTCGAGCGCGGCCGCAGGATAGCCGAGGGCGCGGCCATGATGACCGATACCAGCGTCGAGGTGGAGGTGATGAGCGCTGTCTGGCCGGTGCGCACCAACCAGGGGCTGGCCGAAGTGATCCAGCGCAACATCGAACTGGTCGGCATGCCGGTGTGGAGCGGGGAAGAGCAGGAATTCGCCCGCGCGCTGCAGAAAGCGGCCGGCGTCAGGGCGGATGGTCTGAAACTGGCGGTTGCGCCGCTCACCGGCCCCATGCAGCAGCGTTCGCCATCGAACGATTGCGGCGACGTGTCATGGAAGGTGCCCATGGGCCGGGTCGGATTTCCGTCCAACGTGCCCGGGGTGCCGTTCCACCACTGGGCCGGGGGTGCGGCGCTCGCCACCACCATCGCGCACAAGGGCGCGGTGGCCGGCGCCAAGGCGCTGGCCGGCTCGGTGCTGGACCTGCTGAGCGATCCGGCGCTGATCAGGCGGGCGAAGGAAACCTTTGCCGGGGAAATCGGCGATATGAAATACCGTTCCCTGCTGCCGCCCGACCAGAAGCCGCCGGTGACCCTCAACCGTGACATGATGGAGGCGTTCCGTCCCGCCATGCGCGCCCATTACGTCAGGGAACGGCCCCGCTTCGATTGACGGCCGGCCCGCTCCGGATACAGAAAGTAACCAATAGGCTGTTATAAGATCAAGATGATACTCCGTTAAAGAAAAGGCCGGTTGATCGACGCTCCCGGTCTGCCAGTCTGATGGAAATCATTCAGAAAGAAACAGGTCATGGGAGGATCTCGATGAGAAGTATATTGACGGAGACAGACGATTATATTGTCTGACCCGCCACGATGACTGGCGGGCCGGTGCAGTCGACGCTGGCCGCGTCCGACGCCGTCGTGCGAAAGACGCGCGCCATGCATGGCGGGGACGAGGCCGGCTCGTAATGCCCGGTGCGTAGACGAAAAAGGGCCGCGTTCCCGGCCGGGACGCGGCCCTTTCCGGACGAGCCGGTGGCTACTTGCACGCCACCTTGGGTGCCAGATCATCGTCGCCGAAATAATCCATGGAGCACGCCATTCCGACCTTGAGCGCCTTGCTCTTGGCCTCGGCGCCGGCGATGGTGACCTTGGAGCGGCGTCCGGAAATCCGGACGTTGTGCACCTTGCCGGCCCCGTCGGTCACCTGAACGCCCTTTTTGGTGATCTTGCTGATGGTGCCGGAAAGCTGCTTCAGCGCGACCTTGACGATCTTTCCCTTGGCCATGGCCTTGATGGCGCGCTGATAGACCGAGGGCGGATAGCCGACGAACTGGGCGACGATCTTCTCCACTTCGGCGCCGTCCCACGGGTCCACCGGCAGGTGCAGCCTGGCGGCCAGCGCCAGGAATTCCTTGTCCACGACGGTCCGGTTGAAGGCGGTGCGCAGCATGGCCGTCACGTCCTTCGATAGCCCCGGCGGTGCGGCAACCGGGCGGCCGAGCACATGGCGGCCGTAGATGAGGTCGAGCACCTTCTTTTCCTCATCCGACCTGACCATGTCGTAGATGTGCGGGATGCCGGCAAGCTCGGGATTCTTCTTGTAGCCGAGCTGGATGATCACCTTGAGCCGGCCCGATTTCCAGTCGTCGCGGCGCACCGACTTGAGCGAACTGAGCGCGAATCCGCAGGCTCCCTGCAGCTCGCCCCGCTTGACGGCATAGAGCACGCCGGTGGATCCGGCATAGCCGTGGATCACCTTGATACGGGTGCCGAGCAGGGCGTTGAAGCCGCGGGCGTGCTCGCTGTTAACGCTGTTCGCCCCGCTCGCGCCAAACAGGGTCTCGCGCGTATACAGATCTTCGAACGACTTGATCCCCGACGTATTCCAGACGGCGCAGGTGCCCGTGGTCTGGTCCACGTTTCCGATCCAGGTGAATTTGGTGATGTCGAACTTGACGCCCTTGGTGTTGAACTTGCCGGCGAACGCCACCGAGGACGCGAACATGCCGAACGCCGTGCCGTCCTTCGGCGCGGTGTTGTAGATCTGGTTGGCGAGGACCAGCCCGGCCGCGCCCGGCACGTTCTTGACCACCACGGTCGGTTCGCCGGGAAGATACTTCGGCAGGTAGCGCGCCAGCGTCCGCGTATAGGCGTCGTAACCACCGCCCGGCGGATTGCCGACATAGAAGGTCACCGTCTTGTTGGAGAAATATCCGTCTGCGGCGACGGCCGTACCGGCGATGGGCCCCATAAGGAGAGCCGCGAGCGGCAGGGCCGCCGCGCGCCTGAGCACCGCGGCATCGATGGAGATCGGTCTGGCAATCATCTTGGGCCTCCCAATTTCAGAAGCGGAACGGGTACATCCGGCGGACACGCTGGAAGCGCGCCGACGATCGGGCCGCGAACAACCACAGGGATGTGGGTCCTCGACATCGAAGTCCTCTCTGTTTGGCGCGGTTATTCCCGACAGATACGGAATCGCCACGCGTACGGTGGAGCCGGTCGTTCCATGCCGGCTCTCCTTGGTTGCACCGACGATGATTTCACCGTACGCCCCGGCGTGCAAGGCGTCCGGCAATGCCGGGGCTGTAAAGTCGGACAACCCTTTAATGCACCGGCGTTGCCGCGCCCTTCGGGCGCACCCGCGGAAAATGCATCAGGTGCCAGGGCGAGGGCAACTCGCCCACGGGTATTTCGATCAGAGTCGGGCCGGAGTGGCGCAGTCCGCGCTTCAGTGCCGCGCGCAACTCGTCCGGGCTGGTTGCGCGTAACCCCTGCGCCCCGAAGCTTTCCGCAAGCTTGACGAAATCGGGATTGTGCAGGTCGGTGGCGATCACCCGGTTACCGTACTTGTGCACCTGGGTGCGGCGCACGTTGCCGAAGGCGCCGTCGTTGAACACCAGAGCGACGACGCCGATGTTCTGCTGCACGGCGGTGGAAAGCTCCTGCACGTTGTACATGAAACCGCCGTCGCCCGAAATGGACACCACGGCGCGGTCCGGGTTCGCCACCTTGACGCCGAGCGAGGTGGCGAAGCCGTAGCCCAGCGTTCCCTGGTAGCCCGGGCTGACGAAGCTGCGCGGGTGGTAGAACGGCATGGCGATGCGGGCCACATAGGCCATCTGGGTCGACTCGCTGACGACGAATCCATCCTCCGGCAGTTCCTCGCGGATCACGTTGATGAAGTCGTACTGCGGCGAAAGGGCCGCGAACGACTTCTGCGTTTCGGCGCGCAAGGGATCGAGCTCTTCCCTGCGCGTGCCGCGCTTGCGGTTGTGCCGGTCCAGCCGGTCGGCCAGAGCGGCCAGCACCGCCCTCGCGTCGCCGACGATGCCCACCGCCGGTTTGCCGCTGCGCGCAATCTCGGTGGGGTCGATATCGATGCGCACGATCCTGATCGTCGAATCCACGCCCCAGCCATAATACTGCTCGTACATGCGCGTGCCGACGGCCAGCACCGCGTCGGCGTCGGCCCACAGCCGGTGGCCGATCGCTTCCGGCACGGCCAACGCATGGCGGGCGTCGATGGTGCCCTTGCCATTGCGCGACGGCGACACCGGGGCCTGCAGCATCTCCGCCACGGCGACCAGCGCCTCGCGCGCACCCAGCGATCCCCCGCCGGCAAGGATCAGGGGCCGCTCCGCCGCGCCGAGAAGCTTCGCGGCGGCTTCCACGGCGTCCGGATCCGGCGCCGGCGCAACCGGACGGGGCAGCGGGTCGCGCAAGGTCACCTCGGCCTCGGACGCCATGACGTCGGGGGCCATTTCCAGTCCCACGGGGCGGATGCGGCCGGTGAACATCTCGCGGAATGCGGCTTCTACCTGGCGCGGAGCGTCGGCCGGATGCTCGATGCGCGCCGCCCACTTGGCCACGTGGCGGAATGTGCCGAGCTGGTCGACGATCTCGTGATGTGCCCCCAGACCGCGATCGATCTGGCCGGACGGAATCTGGCCCGTCAGCGCCAGCACCGGCGCGTTGGTGGAATAGGCGGTGGACAGCGCCCCTGTCATGTTCAGCAGTCCCGATCCCGGCACGCAGACGCAGGTGCCCACCTTGCCGGTAGACGCGGCGTAGCCGAACGCCATGTAGGCGGAGCCCTGTTCGTGGCGGTTGTGAAGCACGCGGACGCTGTTGCCTTCATCGTAGAGCGCATTGAAAAGATGATCGAGCTGGACACCGGGAACGCAGAAGATGGTGTCGATGTCGTGCTGGCGCAGGGATTTCACGATCGCCTTGCCGCCGGTCATGCGTGCCATAGAGCCTCTCCGTTGTCGCCGCGGGCGCGGCGTTTCCTGACTATTGTTGCAGTAATACTAGGGACACTCCACGGTCGGCGCACCGGAAATTCTTCGCCCCGGTTGACGGCCTCGTGCCGCTCTGGAACTGTGCCGCCGCCATGAGCCGTCCGCTCGTCACAGCCCGCTCCACCGGCGGCATGACCACCGCGTCGCACGCCCTTGCCGCCGAGGCGGGGCGTGCCGTGCTGGCCGAGGGCGGCAACGCGGTCGAGGCGGCGGTTGCCATGGGCGCGGTGATTGCCGTGGTCTACCCGCACATGAACGGTGTCGGGGGCGATGCCTTCTGGCTGGTTCACGTTCCGAACGACGATCCTGTCGCCATCCAGTCGTGCGGCCCCGCGGGGGCGAGGGCAGACCGGGGCTACTACGCGGCGCACGGGCTCACCTTCATTTCCTCGCGCGGGCCGGGCGCGGCCAACACGGTGCCCGGGGTGGTGGCCGGGTGGGCCGAGGCGCTGGTTCTCGCCCGCGAGTTCGGCGGTACCATGGAGTTGGCCCGGCTCCTGGCACCGGCGGTCGCCCATGCCGATGGCGTGGCGGCGGCACCCAGCTTCGCCCGCATGACGGCCGCCTGCGCCGACGATCTGGCCGAGGTACCGGGATTCGCCGAGACGTTCCTTCCCGGCGGGCGCGCCCCCGAAGAAGGCGAAATTTTCCGCCAGCCGCAGCTGGCAGCGACGCTGCGTGCCCTGGCCGAACGCGGATTGGACGATTTCTACCGCGGCCGTCTCGCCGCCGTGATGGCGGCCGATCTGGCGGCCCTCGACAGCCCGGTGACCGGCGACGATCTTGCCGGGTTCCGCGCGCGGCGGGTGACGCCCCTGTCGCTCCGCATCCGCCGCGGCACGCTCTACAACATGCCGCCGCCGACCCAGGGGTTGGCCTCTCTCATCATCCTCGGCCTCGCTGACCGGCTGGACCTGGCGGGCGCGGATGATTTCGGTTTCGTGCACCGGCTGGTGGAGGCGACGAAGCGCGCCTTCGACGTTCGCGACCGGGTGGTGACCGACCCCGCCCATATGCGCGAGGACCCGGCAGCGTACCTGGCCGCGGCGGGGCTCGACGGGATGGCCGCCGCGATCGACCGGCAACGCGCCCTGCCGTGGCCTGTCGGTGGTGGAACCGGCGACACCGTATGGTTCGGCGCAGCCGATACCGACGGGCACGTGGTCAGCGTGATCCAGAGCGTCTACTGGGAATTCGGCTCGGGCGTGGTGCTGCCGAAGACCGGCGTGCTGTGGCAGAACCGCGGCGTCAGCTTCGATGTGGATCCGCGCGGCCGCCAGCCCATCGCGCCGGGCCGGCTGCCGTTCCACACGCTGAACCCGGCGCTGGCCCGGCTGGATGACGGCCGGGTGATGGCCTACGGCTCCATGGGTGGCGACGGCCAGCCCCAGTTCCAGGCACAGCTCTTCGTCCGTCACGTCATGCGCGGCATGGACCTGCAGGACTCCGTCAGCGCGCCTCGCTTCCTTCTCGGGCGTACCTGGGGCGACGCGCCGGCGGCGCTGCGCCTGGAATCGCGGTTCGCCCCGGCATTGCTGGACGCCCTCGTCGCGGCCGGCCACGCGGTGGAGCGGGCGGCGCCCTTTGCCGAGTTCATGGGCCATGCGGGGGCGGTGGTGCGCCACGCCGACGGTCGCTTCGAGGGGGCGTCGGATCCGCGCAGCGACGGCGCCGCGCTGGGGGTGTAGAAAAGGGAAGGGCCGGCGCAGGACCGGCCCTTCCCCTTCTCGTCGTGCCGCGCGATCAGTTGCGGCGGACTTCCTGGGGCATGAAGAACATGTGGTCCTGGCTGTCCGCCACGGCCGCGTGACAGCCGATGCAGAACTGAACCACCTGCGAGCCGTTGCCCTTGGTGGTGCCGGCCACCGAGCCGTTCGGCATGATCATGGTGTAGCGCCAGTTGCCGCTGTCGCGGTTGAAGCCCGCCTTCATCTTTTCCATCAGGAACAACGGACCCAAGGAAATCTTGCCGTCGGGCGAGACCAGGAAGCTGTCCTTGGCCAGCACCGATCCGACCGGCATCTTGCCCGACTGCTCGAACTTGCCGTAGGCGCGTGCCGTGGCGTTGGCGTAGTTGTTGACGTAGCGCGAACCGTGGGTCGTCGAGACATAGGGCTGCTTGCTGTAATTGCGCCAGCTGCCATAGGCCATGGCGATCTTGTTGCCCGACCTGGCGTAGCCCGCCTTCATCAGCTTGCTGGCGCAGCTATATGCAGCAATCGCCTCCGCCGCCGTCAGCTTTACCTCCTTGGCGGGGGCGCAGGGGTTGGCTGCGCACGGATTTGCCGCGGCGCAGGGGTTCTTTGCCGCGCAGGGGTTCTTCGCCGCGCACGGGTTCTTTGCCGCACAGGGATTCTTCGCGGCGCACGGATTTGCCGCGGCGCAGGGGTTCTTTGCCGCACAGGGATTCTTCGCGGCGCACGGATTTGTTGCCGCGGCGCAGGGG
>Ga0326597_10000943_pt1 | contig 48667 bp, 58 predicted proteins | sample RVTome_12_FD_203789 | JGI IMG/M metagenome (GOLD analysis project Ga0326597, IMG submission 203789) | Soil microbial communities from uranium-contaminated site in the Upper Colorado River Basin, Wyoming, United States - RVT100D185 | ecosystem: Environmental > Terrestrial > Soil > Contaminated >... | reverse complement strand
TGGTCTTGAGCAGCCTGATCGGTCTCCCCTTCGTTCTGACCGCCCAGCGGTTTAGCCATCTCAACCGGTGGATTCGCGTGACCGCGGCGGTCGCAAGCGTGGCCTTCGGTTTGTACCTGGGCTGGGAGATCGGCTTCGACCAAGGTCTTTTCTAGTCTGCTCGTTCACAAATTCGTCCCTTAATTTTCACATTACTCAGGCGGTAGGGCGGGTTTAAAATCCGCCTCTGCTAAATGATACCGGTAGCCGTTAGAAGATAGGCGATGGCGAGGAGCGCATAGGCCGCGCAAGAGATGCACAAGAAGACCAGGTTGACGCGGCCAGGCCGCGCCGCCGCCGGAAGATGGCGCGGCAGGTAGACATGGTTCAAGAAGATCAAAGCCACGGAGAAGATTACCGTGCCGAGGAAACCGATTACGGCGGAGAGCAGAATCAGCGGTCCGGGCTCGGCGGCTCCCATTGTGGCGGCAGTGATCGCCGTGAGCAATAACAAAAAGATCAGATACCATGAACGGACCGATATGTTTTGGCTGCGCGGGAAAAAGGCGTAGAGACAATCCGTGTGAATGCGCGCGACCGCGTCGACGGTAGCGAGCCAGGTGTCCGAGAGAAACGCCGCGGCGACAATTAAAAAGAGCATTCTCCCCAGCCAGCCCCAGCTCACTTCGAAGAAACGGCTCTGCACAACGGCGAGATCATAGCCCTGCGGCAAGAGCTCTTTTGGGAAGAGCAGGGTATAGGCGAGCAGACAGGTCATCAACGTGGTCAGGAGGTTGCCGCCGATGCCGATGCTCACGTCCCAGAAAAGAAAACGGCGCCAGCGGCCCACGTGCGCGAGTCCTTCGTCATTTCCCGGCGTGAAGCCAGAGGTGGGGATCGCTTCGGGCTTGCCCGTAATCGGCCCGGTGAGCCTCCCCATGTAGTGCGCCATTCCGGACCCTTTGTCGCGGATCCAGTAGGAGTAGAAAAGCGTCCAGAAGCCGCCCAGGCCGGCGAAAGTGATCGCGGTCAGCAATTTTGTCGCGTCCGCCCGGTCCCAAGGACGTGGCATCGGCAACTGCGGAATGAACAAACCTTTGGCAAACGCCGGCAGAGCCTGCAGCGCTTCCGTATTGGCGCTCGCCCAGAGCAATCCGACGAGGGTGAGCAGCGCCACCCCCCACATGAAGGTTTCAACCAGGTGATAGATTACCTTGCTCAGCAGGATTGCAGATAGAAAAACGAACATGGAGAGATAACCCCAAAAGAGTGTCTGCCCGCGGGCTGTCCAGCCCGCGGGGAAATTCGTAAGCGCCGCCAACGAGGTGCCGCCGGCGGCGGCGAAGGCGCCGAACCACAGGAAGGACAGTGTCATGAGCACCCAGAGCAAGAAGGCAAAGGTCCGATGCAAGCGGATGAAACCTTGAAATATGCTTTCGCCGGTGAGCAGCGTGTAGCGGCCGATTTCGTAGGTGACCGGGAACTGAAGCAGGCAGGCAGGCAAGAGGAGAAAGAGAAAACTCAGGCCGTACTTAGCGATAATATAGGGCCACCAGATGAGTTCCCCACTACCCTGCGCCAGCGCCATGAAGATAACGCCCGGTCCCAGCGCTGCCAACATGCTTGGCAGCGGCGGCAGCGGAGCTTTCTTGTAGAGCGGCAGAGTTCCCCAGGGTTGGTTTTCGGGCATGCGATGCGGCCTATCCAGGATTTTACAACTCGACAGTGCCCAAAGAGAAAGCCTCTCTGGTCGTTTTCCGCCAACCTGTTCAAAGTTCCGAATTCAAAGTTCAAAGTGGTTGGCCGGGGAATATTGAAAGTTGAACATTGAACCCGGAACTCTGTGCACGCCTCCCCTCGAGACTCACTCCTGGGTCTGCATGATGTGATCTTTTCTTCCGATCCATGAGTAATCTGGGGCTAGTCGATGCGCTGCACGGCGCCTTCAGGGAGCGAGGCGAGAAAACTTTGCAGAGCCCGATCAAGGTAAACGGCGTCTTTAGATTCGAGCGTAACTTTGACCTTGTACTCGGGGACATCCAACACCGGATACGAGCCGAGCATGAGGTCCGGAAACTTCGCCAGAAGTTCGTTCAACATCCCGGCGATGACGCCTTCGCCGTACTTCAAATAGGCGTTTTTAAGGAAGTACGGCGCGTCGCGGAACATTTCCTTGATTGCGTGAAAGCGTTCCTGAAGAATCTTCGGTATGCCGGGAAAAATGTAGACGTTATCGATGTTCACCACGGGAGCAAATAGCGCTTCGATGGCGAGGAGCTTCGAGCCTTCGGGAACATTCGCCATCCTGAGCCGCGCTTCGTTGACGTCTGCGCCGAGCCGCTGGCGAATGCGCCGTTCGATATCCGGATGACGGACAACGTTGACGCCGAAGCCATGGGCGATGCCTTCGATGGTCACGTCGTCATGGGTCGGGCCGACGCCGCCGGTGGTGACGACGAAATCGAAGCCCTTTGAGAACGCGACGACTTCCGCGCCGATGATTTCGATCACATCCGGTATGGTCGAGATTTTCTGTACTTCGACGCCGAGCCGGCGCAATTCGGTACAGAGAAAGTAAGAATTGGTGTCCTGCGTTTTGCCCGACAGGACTTCATTGCCGATGATCACGATGCCTGCGGTCTTCGCCATGCTGGATATCTTTTTATCGCAATGAAATAGCGGCCCGCAAGCGTGCCCGAGTCACTCAACGTCACAGGTCGAACTCGCTGCAGCTCATGAAAAAGTTACAGCGGGGATTGGAACATACAAAGCGACATTTGTGATTGACCAGCCGGGCGCTGCAGACGGGACAATATTCCCGCCAGTTTTCCCGGTTGTCGTCCTTGCTTGCCGGCGATTGGCTTTGGTCCATCGGGTGATTTCCGAAAAACTTACCTGCGTTCTCGCCCAAGACTTCTCTTGGGCATGATCCTGTCTTGTAATCGAATTTACTCGGGTTGACAAGAAATAAATTGCGCCGAGAATAACTTCTCTTTGATTGGCGGCTCAGTTCCGTTATAATCGCTTTTTTAGAGTGTTAGGAATCGGAACGTGAGACATCTTGGAGTTATCCTTTTGGCCGCCGGGCAGGGCACGCGGATGAAATCGAGCCTTCCCAAGGTGCTCCATCCGCTCGGCGGCAAGCCCCTGTTTCTGCACGCCTTGGGGACCGCTCAACGGCTTGAGCCGGAAAGGGTCGCCGTTGTCATCGGCCATGGCGCCGGCGCTGTGCGAGACGCCTATGATCGAAATGACGTGGTCTGGATCACTCAGGAAAAGCAGCTCGGCACCGGCCACGCGGTGCTCTGCGCGCAACGCGCGTTCGGCGATTTTTCCGGCGACATTCTCATTCTCAGCGGCGATGTGCCGCTGGTGCGGGAGCAGACCCTCGCGGCGATGATTAAGGCCCATCGCGAGTCAGAAGCCGCATTGACGCTTATGACCGCCTGCCTGGAAACGCCTGCTGGATACGGCAGGATTTTGCGCAACGAGCGCGGCGTTATCTGCGGGACCGCCGAAGAAAAAGACGCGACGGAGGCACAGAAACGGATTCGCGAGGTCAACGTGGGCGTCTACGTCGTCGTTGCTCGGTTTCTCTTCGCGGCGCTGGCGGCCGTGAAGAACGACAATCGCCAGAAGGAATACTATTTGCCCGATACCGTGACCATCGGACTTGCGCAAGGGGAAAAAATCGAAACGGTCCGGGTCGCCGACCCGCGCGAAATGCGCGGCATCAATACCAGAGAGGAGCTCGCGCTGATGGAAAAAACGCTGCAAGAGCGGATCAATCGTAAATGGATGGACGGCGGCGTGACGCTCAAAGACCCGCAAACGACCTACATCGACGAGGGAGTCACCATTGGCAGAGACACGGTTATCGGTCCGAATACCCACCTTCTCGGAGCGACGGTTGTCGGCGAACGCTGCCGGATCGACGGCAGCGCTTATCTCACGGATGTCACAATCGGCGATGAAGTGCACGTGAAATTCGCCGTCGTGGCGGCGAGCAGTCAGATCGAAAGCGGCGCGATCATCGGTCCTTTCGCGCATCTGAGGCCGGGCAATTTTTTGGGCCGCAACGTCCACATCGGTAACTTCGTCGAGGCAAAAGCCGCAACGATCGGCGAGGGAACCAAGGCCAACCACTTGACTTATCTGGGTGACTGCGTAATCGGCCGCGAAACCAATATCGGCGCCGGCACCATCACCTGCAACTACGACGGTTTCAAAAAATACCGCACGACCATCGGCGACCGCGTACAGGTCGGAAGCGATACCACTCTGGTCGCGCCCATCTCGTTGGGCGACGACGTTTACGTTGCCACGGCGACCACGGTGCGCAACGATGTTCCCGCCGGCGCGTTGGTATTCAATGAACGCGAAGAACGGGTGCGCGAAGGCTGGACCGAGCGGAAGCGCAAAAAGATGAAGGGGAAAACCAAGTAATGTGCGGCATCGTCGGTTATATCGGCAAGCGTGAAGCGGCGCCGTTGATTCTGGAAAGCCTGCGCAAGCTCGAATACCGCGGCTACGACTCGGCCGGCATTGCGGTGCTCGATGACGGGGGCGTGACGATTCGCCGCTGCGAAGGCAAGCTCAACAACCTCGAAACGCTGCTCAACCGCCAGCCCATCAGCGGCACGGTCGGGATTGGCCACACCCGCTGGGCGACCCACGGGCGCCCGTCCGAAACGAACGCACATCCCCACCGCGCCGGCGACGTCGTCGTAGTCCATAACGGCATTATCGAAAACTATCTCGAACTCAAGGAACAACTGAGCAAACGAGGGACGCAATTCAGCTCTGAGACCGACACCGAAATTGTCGCCCACCTGGTCGGCGAAAAAGTGGAGCGCGGCATGGATTTCCTCGACGCGGTGCGCCGCACGCTGCGCGAAATCCGGGGTTCTTACGCTCTGTTGTTTCTCAACCGGCGGGACCCGCGGCGCTTGATTGTGGCCAAGAATTCAACGCCCATCGTGATCGGTTGGGGTGACGGCGAAACCTTTATCGCTTCCGATATTCCGGCGCTGCTCGACTACACGCGCAAAGTCATCTTTCTCGAGGATGGGGAGCTCGGCGAAGTCACCCTCGGCTCGTGTCGTCTGTTCGACGCCAAGGGCAAGGTCGTACACCGGCCGGTCAAGGAAATCACGTGGGACGCGGTCGCCGCGCAGAAGGGCGGCTTTCCGCACTTCATGCTGAAGGAAATCCACGACCAGCCGCGCGCGCTGGCGGATACCTTTCGCGGCCGCATCTCACTCAAGGACGGGCAGGTATCGTTGGAAGATATTCACCTGAAAGCGCGGGAAGTGAAGCAAATCAAACGCATTCACTTAGTCGCCTGCGGTACCGCCTGGCACGCCTGTCTCGTCGGTAAGTTCATGCTCGAAGAGATCGCCGGCGTTCCCGCCGAAGTCGATTACGGCTCGGAATTCCGTTACCGTGCTCCGCTGATGGATCCGAAATCCATCCTGCTCATGGTGAGCCAATCCGGTGAAACCGCCGACACGCTGGCGGCGACGGAAATCGCGCGGGCGAAGAAGGCGAAGATTCTTTCGATCTGCAACGTCATCGATTCCTCGATCCCGCGCAAGTCTCACGGTGTGCTCTACACTCACGCCGGCCCGGAGATCAGCGTGGCGAGCACCAAGGCTTTTACCACCCAGCTCACCGCGCTCTATCTGCTGGCGGTGGCGCTCGGCAGGTTGAACGGCAATTTGAAACAGGCCGACGCGCGAAAATTGCTGCGCGATCTGATGCATCTGCCCCATTGGATCGAAGAGACACTGAAGCTCGAGAGCAAAGTCAAGGAGCTGGCGCGGGACCTCATGCACTGCGGCGATTTTCTCTATCTCGGCCGCGGCGTCAATTATCCCATCGCCCTGGAAGGCGCGCTCAAACTAAAAGAAATTTCCTACATTCACGCCGAAGGTTATCCGGCCGGCGAGATGAAGCATGGCCCGATTGCGTTGATCGATGAAAAAATGCCCGTGGTCGTGCTCGCGCCCCGGGACCGCTCCTTTGAGAAAACCATGGGTAACCTAAAAGAGGTCGAGGCGCGCGGCGGCAAAGTCATCGTGCTCACCGATGACAGCAAATCGGGCGGCGCGATCTCGGCTTACCGGGTATTGACGTTGCCGAAGGCGTCCCACTATCTCACGCCCATCGTGATGACGGTTCCGCTGCAATTGCTCGCCTATTACATCGCGGTGCACCGCGGCACGGACGTCGACCAACCGCGCAATCTCGCTAAAAGCGTGACGGTGGAGTAATGGCCCTCTTCCAAGGAGGGTCGGCGCGATTTTCCCGAACGCTGAGATCGCTCGGCTACCGCGACTACCGGCTGCTTTTTTTCGGCACCAGCCTCTCTCATGTCGGCGATTTCGTCCAGGCGATGGCGCAGGGCTGGCTGGTCTGGACCATGACGAATTCGCCGTTTCTGCTCGGCCTGGTCGGTTTCGCCCAGGCTCTACCCCGACTGCTCCTGGGCGCCGTGGGCGGCGCCATCGTCGACCGCATCGAGCGGCGCCGGCTGCTGCTCTCGACCCAGGTATTGGCAATGGCCCAGGCGTTCTGTTTCTGGGCGTTGGTTTATTTTGACCAGATCCAGTTCTGGCATGTCATGGGCCTGGTGTTGTTTTTGGGCACCGTCAATACGATCAATCAAACCGCCCGCCACTCGTTGATCAATAGTCTTGTGCCGCACGCCGAGCTGATGAACGCCATCGCGCTCAACTCTTCCATGGCGAACCTGGCGAAAATCATCGGGCCCTCGATGGGCGGACTGCTGATCAGTATCATCGGCGTTGCCGGCTGTCTTTTCGTCAACGCCTTAAGCTTTCTCACCATCATCGCGACGTTGATAATTATGGAAATACCCGCGGTCAAAATCAAAACCGAGGAGGAAGCGCCGTTTTGGCGCGAGGTCGTCGAGGGCTATCGTTTCCTGCGCGGCGAGCGGCGGGTTTTTTCGATCATTCTGCTCACCTACGGCGTCGCGCTTGTGGGCACGCCTTATACGCGGTTTCTCCCGGTGTTTGCCACCGAAGTATTGCATGCCGGCCCCTCGACGTTCGGTTTGCTGCTTGCTGCTCCCGGCGTCGGCGCGGTCATCGCTGGACTCGCCATCGCATCCCTGGGCCGCTTGCGCCGCCGCACCCATTTCGTCGCCATGAGCGTGTTCGCTTTTTCGCTGTCCCTGATTCTATTTTCGTTCTCCCGCTCGCTGCCGCTTTCGATGCTCTTTTTGATTTTGGTCGGCAGCAGCAACATTGCGATTCGCGCGGTCGCCAATGGGGTTGTCCAAATGGAGACTCCCCCTCACCTGTTGGGGCGGATGCTCAGTTTGTTTTTCATGGACAAGGGGCTGTGGTCCTTCGGCACGCTCTTGATCGGCGGCATCGCCCATGCGATCGGCACGCCCTACGCGATCGCCATTTCCGGCGCGATCTGCGCCGTCTTTGCGTCGATCTTGCTCTATCAGCAGCGCCAACCCAGAGATAATCTGGCGGCGGATAATCTAAAACGTGACTTGGCGTAGTAGCCGGGCGGCCTCCTCCGGCGCCACCGGATTGATAAACATGCCGGAACCCCATTCGAACCCAGCGACCTGAACCAGCTTGGGAAAAATCTCGATGTGCCAGTGATAATGGCGCGTCTCGTCTCCATCCAAAGGATGGGAGTGGATGAGATAGTTAAATGGAGGATGGTCAAGAACCCGGTTGAGCCGCGCCAAGGCATCGCGCAAGCCATACGCGAGTTCGGCCAAATCTGGGTCCGAGCTGAGCTCGAAATAGGGCGCGTGCCGTTTGGGCAAAATCCAAATCTCGAACGGAAAGCGCGCCGCGTAAGGACATAACGCCACCCATCGCTCATGATTCGCTACCAGCCGCTCGCCGCCCTCGGTGTCCTGCCGGATCATCTCACAGAAAAGACAGCGGCCATTGGCTTCGTAGTATTTTCGCGCGCCGTCGATCTCCGCGCGAAGCTGTTCCGGTGTCTCGGGCAGGGCGATCAGCTGGGAGTGGACATGTTCCAGCGTTGCGCCGGTGGGCGCCCCCTGGTTTTTGTAAACCAGAATCGAGCGCCAGCGCTCATCTCTGCGTAGATCGAGCATGCGCTCGCGATAGACCCGCAGAGTCGCGGCCAACTGTTCCTCGCTCAACTCCCCGACGTTCACGACATGCTCCGGGCTCTCGATGATCACTTCGTGAACCCCCAGTCCGGCCGTCGATTCGTAGAGGCCGCACCGGCTTGAAGACCGCACCCCTTCGTTGACCAGCGCGGGATATTTGTTCGGTACCACGCGAACGGTCCAGCCCGGCGTGTCGGGCGAGGATTGAGAGTCCCGGTAGGCAAAGACCTCGGGAGGTGTCATCTGCTCGTTTTCCGCGCAAAACGGGCATGGTGATTTCTGACTCGCGCCGTCATGACGTGGTCTTTTCGCTCTTTCCGCCGCAATGATGATCGCGCGTCCGGTGACGGGATCTTTTCGAATTTCGGGCATGGTGCGCCAGCTTAGGTAGGTGAAAGGCCGGTTTCAACCGCCCGCAGCCCGCGAAAGTCCTTGGCGTAGAAATAGAATTCAGAGGAGCCCTGGCGCGTCGCCTCCGGCCGAGTTCGCTGCACGGAAGAGAACCATTTTTTCAACTCCAGCGTAAACACCTGCAGTTCATCGCTGATGAAACTCTTCACCAGCAGAGAGCCGCCGCGACGCAACAACCCTGTGGCTGCCGCCAATGCGGCTCGATTGAGATCCAGGCAACGGGCGGTATCGGCGTCACGGATGCCGCTTAGCTTCGGCGCTAAGTCGGACAGCACGCAGTGGGCCGGCCCGCCGAACAGCTCTTTGATTTTTCCCTGAGTTTCCGTCTCGGTGATGTCGCCCTGGAGCAGAAGGATATTGGGCCCCCGAAAGGTCTCGATCGGTTGAAGATCGACGCCGATCACTTTACCGGCCGGCCCGACGATCTCGGCTGCGACTTGGAGCCAGCCGCCCGGCGCTGCGCCTAGATCAACGACAAAATCACCCGGTTTCATGACGCGAAAGCGCCGCTGCAGTTCGAGCAGCTTATACGCGGCGCGAGAGCGATAGCCTTCCTGCTTGGCCTTTTTAAAATAATGGTCGTGCGGCTTATACGTCATTGGAATGGCGTTAGAGCAACCGGACGGGAAAAAAAAGGCCCGGCCTATGGAACAGGCCGGGCCTAACGCGGGCTAAGGGGTCGGGACTCCTAACTTCAAAGACTCCCGGCCCCTTTCTTCCTTCAGCGGGCTTTCACTTGAAATTCGACGCGACGGTTCACGGCGCGTGCCCAGTCCGTTTCCTGGCCAAGCAACGGCTTGCCCTCGCCAAGACTCGCCGCAGACATGCGCTCGGGTTCCACGCCTTGAGCGGCCAGTTCTTTCATGACCGTCCGGGCCCGGCGCAGACCGAGTCTCTGGTTGTACTCGTCGCTACCGACGTTGTCTGCGTGGCCCTCGATGACGATGGTGAGGTCGGATTTTTCTTTGATCTTCTGCGCCGCCATATAAACCTGCCCCTTGCCGAGCTCAGTCAGCTCCGCCGAGTCGAAGCGAAAGGCGACGGCCGGAAAAACAATCCGCTCGACCTCGACGATTTTAGGCACTTCTCGGGTGACGATCTTTTCGACCGGCACCTGCATGACCGTTACCCTTTCGGCCACCGGTTCTTGGACCGCCGTGGACCTAGCCACGGGCGCCGGCTGGGGCTGCTTCTGACCGGCTGGAATCTTCCTTGCCGCCCCATAGCCATGTAGGGGTTGGGGTTCGGATAATACCGGCGGATGCGGCCGGTGACCGAATAAGGCTTCCTGCGGCTCAGTCGCGCTCACCAGAAAATGGAATGGCCGAAAGATAATCCATTCCGTCAGGAAGGCGGCGGGGTATGCGAGATAAGCCACGATCCTCAGCGGATGGGACTGGCTGTCGTCGTACTCGTCCCACTCTGCGAGACTTGGCTTTAACCCGAATGCGAGCCACATAGTCAAAAGCAAAATCATCAGCCGGAAGGTCTTCATGTTAGTCCTCCTGTTTGGCGCGCCTAGGAGGGAAGTGTAAGGGTTAGTGCCCCCTTTTGTCAAACTCGCGTGGTGCTGCGCTTGTCCCTTGCAAAAAAATAGGGGTGTGGTTTATGAGAAGGAGTTTTAATCGCGATCTCGATATATTAGTTCTCCGAGCGGCAACTAGCTGGAGGAACGAGGGGTTAAATGGCTGTATGCGCGGAAAAAAGAGATCGGTTGATCTCGATCACTATAGACCGCCCGCCGCTCAATGTGCTCGATATCGCCTTGCTTCATGAGCTCGGTGACGTCCTAAAGTCCTGCGCACAAGAACAGTCGGTTGACGTCGTCGTCTTGAAGGGGGGCGGCGAGCGCGCCTTTTCCGCCGGCGTCGACGTCAAGGATCACACCAAGGACAAAGTTCCGGAGATGCTCGAGGTCGTTCATGGGGTGATGCGCGAGCTTTTGGCCCTACCGCAGGTCACTGTGGCGTTGGTGCGCGGCGCGTGCCTCGGCGGCGGCTTAGAGCTTGCGAGTTGCTGCGATATGATTCTCGCGGCGCAAGGAAGCTCGTTTGCCACTCCAGAAATTCACGTCGGTTGCTACCCGCCGCTCGCGTTAGCTCGTTTTTCTTCCCTCATCGGTTATCACCGCGCCGCGGAGATGATCCTCAGCGGGCGGGCATTTTCAGCGGAAGAAGCGGCGCGCATTGGGTTGATTAATCGCGTCCTGCCCGCCGCGGAGATCGACGGCGGTCTGGAAACCCTGCTGGCGGAGCTGCTCGACAAGAGCGGCGCCGTTCTGCGCGTGACATTGAAGGGGCTGCGCGAGCTCTCGCTTGCGGGTTTTGCCGAAGCGCTGCGGCGCTCGGAGGAGATTTACTGCCGCGAGCTGTTGCAAACCGACGACGTCGAAGAAGGAGTGCGGGCGTTTCTCGCCAAACGCAAGCCCCGCTGGACCCATCGGTGAAGAGGCCGAAACCGTTCTTCGCTTTCGTCGGCGCTGTTTCCATTCGCGACAGGATGGTTTAAAAATAAGTGGCCGTGTGTTACGCTTTTCAAAAAAATGGCGGAGCTTGAAATCAAAATCACCACGGATCAGAGTGAGATCCGCGATGCGCAGAGACTCAGGTTTCAAGTGTTCAACCTGGAGATGAACAAAGGTCTCAAAGCCTCTTACGAGCACGGCCTCGACGTTGATCAGTTCGATCCGTTCTGCGACCATTTGATTGTTCGCGACCTGCCGAGCCAAGAGGTCGTCGGAACCTACCGCCTGCTGCTCGGCTCCCGGGCCAGCAAGCACATCGGTTTCTATTCCGAGGGAGAGTTCGATCTGGAGAAAATCAAGAAGCTTGACGGCGAGCTCCTGGAGGTGGGGCGCTCCTGCGCGCGCAAGGATTTTCGCGACCGGGCGCTGATTCCCCTGATGTGGGAGTCCATCGCTCAATACGTCAGCGCGCATCGAGTGCGGTATCTCTTCGGTTGCGGCAGTCTCTACACCACCGACCCCCAAGAGGTCAGTGAAAGTTTCGCTCTATTCAAGCGAAAATATTATGCCGAGGAATCCTTGCGGGTCGCCCCGCTCCCGGCATGCCGTTTCGACGGCATCAACGATAATCCCCCAATCGACGATGAACATGCGCTGTTTGTCAAATTACCCAGCCTGATCAAGGGATACCTGCGGCTCGGCGCGGTGGTATGCGGCCCGCCGGCGCTGGACCACGAATTCGGCACTGCAGATTTTCTGTTGTTATTGGACATGCAAAAATTATCCGCCGAATATCTCAACCGCTTCGGCCTCCAGGGATCCAAGGTGCGCGATGCGGTGGCTTAAGATAACGGCCTTGTTTTCACTCTGGGGCTTCTTTTTTGCCCTGGTGGCCTTCGTGCATCTGTGGATCTCGATCCTTGGATTGCCCAATCGCTGGAAAATCATCAGCCGGCTGGCGCGCAGTTTCACTCTGCTGCTCCGGCTTATCCTCAAGATCAAAGTCACGGTGCAGGGCGATGAAGGCCAACTGGAGCGGGGCGGGTTTGTAATTATCGCCAATCACGTGAGCTACGTCGACGGCATGGTTCTGGGCAGCATATTCCCCATCGTGTTCGTCTCGAAGCGGGAGGTGAAGCGCTGGCCCATCGTCGGTCAATGGAATACGCTGTGCGGCACGATCTTCATCAATCGCCAACATAAGGAACAGGTCGGCTCGCTGGTCGAAGAGATGACTAGAAAATTACAGCAGGAAGCCAATCTTTTGCTTTTCCCTGAAGGCACTTCGACCAACGGCGAAAAGATGCTGCCCTTTCAAACCGTGCCCCTGGCGGCGCCGTTGCGCAATCGCTCGATCATCGTCCCGGTGACCCTGACCTACAAAAGCATCGAGGAGATGCCGGTCACGGCGGCCAACCGCGATCTCGTCTACTGGTACGCCGACATGGATTTCGTCACGCATTTTTGGCGGCTGCTTGGCCTGCGCAGCGTCGAAGCGCTGGTCACCATCCAGCCCAAGATCGAATGCTTTCGCTATCAAAACAACTCTGCGGGCCGCAAAAGACTGGCTGAAGACTGCTATAATCGGGTCTTGGGAAAAGTTGCGGTTGGAGAATCTGCCCAGGAAGACGAAGAAGACAGCGCCGGCGACGAATCGCCGACGCTATTTCCCAGTTAGCTGCTTTTTAATATTCTCGACAAACTCCTTGAGCATGGCATCCGCCTTCTTGCGGATGATCGGCTGGCCGAACTCGCCGATCTTGCCCAGAATATTCACGTCAGTCTCAACCAGGAGTTCGGTCTGATTGGCGCCGATCTCCTTGAGCGTCATGCTGGTCTTGCCGTTGACGGCGCCGGCCGCCATGCGGTCTTTGGCTTCGGCGCGCAAGGCCGCCCGCCAATCCGTTTTGTTTTGCTCTTCGAGGATAATTTTCCCCTGGAGGTTGAGCTTGATCGGTCCGACGCGAACCACGAGCGCGCCCTCGTAGGTGGTGTCATCAATTCGGCTGACGGACTCGACCCCAGGCAGCGACTTCGCAACCTTGGGCACGTCCATGAGAAAATTCCACAGCGGTTCACGGGCAACCGGAATCTGCGCGGTTTGAGTGAATTTCACCGTCTCTTGCCTTTCTTGGATGTCTTCCGGGTTGTCTTCGGCGCAGCTTTCGCCCTTGCTTGTTGACGGATGCTCGCCAGAGCCTTTTCCAATGCGCGCCGCACGAAGACGGCCGCCATGTCTTTCTTGTAGGCGGCCGAGCCGCGAAAATCACTGACCGGATCGACCGCCTCTTTGGCCTTTTCGCCGGCCTCCGCGAACGCCTCGGCTTTGACCGGCTGGCCGCGCAGAACCGCTTCGGCGGCGGTGGCGCGGATCGGCGTGACGCCGACGCTGCCCATCGCGATGCGCACGTCGCTGATGGTTTTCATGGTCTTGTCGAGGGTCAGCACTGCGGCGGCGGACACGGTGGCGTAGTCGTCCGCGGTGCGCGGCAAAAACTTCAAATAAGCGCCGCCGCTATTGGCGGCGAGCTTGGGAACGAAAACCTCGGTGATGATCTCGTCCGGCTTAAGCAGGGTTTCGTAGTAGTCGGTGAAAAACTCATCGAGCGGAATCACCCGGCTGCCGCTGGCGGACGTCGCTTTCAGCGTCGCGCCCAGCGCGATCAGGGTCGGCGGCGGGTCTTGATTGGGGTCGGCGTGGGCCAGCCCGCCGCCCACTGTCGCCATATTGCGCACGCGAATCGTCGCCACGTGATGATAAGTCTCGGCAAGCAGGGGCGAGCGCCGCCGCACTAGCGAAGAGGATTCGACCTCGCGATGGGTGGCCAGGCCGCCGATACGCAGGCCGCCGTCCTTGACCTCGATGCCATTCAACCCGCGCACCGAGCGCAGGCTGACGAGACAACTGGGACGCACGAGCCGCTGCTTCATCATGATCACCAGGGCGGTGCCGCCGCCGAGGAGCTTGGCGTCCGTGCCGAATTCCGTCAGGGTCGCGTGAACTTCTTTGAGATTCTTCGGGGTGCGGTATTCAAAGGGTATCATGGCTCAGTCCTTATTTGGCGAATTGATGCGCCTTTTGGATCGACTCGATGATCTTATAGTAACCCGTGCAGCGGCAGAGGTTGCCCATCATCCAATCTTTGATCTCATCTTCGTTGGGCTTCGGATTTTCTTTTAGCAACGCGGTTGCCGCGATCACCTGGCCCGGAGTGCAGATGCCGCATTGGAAGCCGCCGTACTTAATGAAGCTCTTCTGCACCGGGTTTAATTCCCCGTTCTTGGCCAATCCCTCGACGGTGGTGATCTCGCGGCCATCGGCCATGACGGCCAGAGTCAGGCAGGAACTCACCATGTCGCCGTCCATCAGCACGGCGCAGGCGCCGCAAACGCCGACGCTGCAACCCTCTTTGGTTCCGGTCAGTCCGACGTCGTAACGCAGGAAATCGATCAACAGGCGATTGGTTGGGACTTCCATTTCGATTTTCTTGCCGTTGACGCGCATTTTTATTTTCTTATTCATCGCTATTCCTTCCTCCGGCTTGGCTCGCGTGCTTGGTTTCAGTGCAGGCTGGAAAAACCCACTGGGCCTAACTTATAGAAAGAAATCCCCAAAACTGCAAGCCGATTTGCCGTCAAAATAAAGGAAAATTTGCGGCAACTTAGCGTGAAAGGAATTCCTCGCCGTGCCCACGTCGATGGTCGTCCAGGACCAACCTTTCACCGGCCTCGCGTCGTTTGGCCGAGTCAGAAAAAAATGACCGAGCGGATGCTTTTCCCTTCATGCATGAGATCAAAAGCTTCGTTAATGCGCTCCAGCGGCAGGGTGTGCGTGATCATCGGATCGATTTTGATCTCGCCCTTCATATAGCGGTCGACGTAGCCCGGCAACTGCGAGCGTCCTTTGACGCCGCCGAAGGCCGTGCCGCGCCAGACCCGCCCCGTGACCAACTGGAACGGGCGAGTGCTGATCTCTTCACCGCCCGCGGCGACGCCAATGATCGTAGACTCGCCCCAGCCTTTGTGGCAGCACTCCAGCGCCGCGCGCATGGCGTTGACGTTGCCGATGCATTCGAAAGAATAATCGACGCCGCCGTCGGTCATCTCGACGATCACTTCATGAACCGGCCGGCCGTTTCCTTGGGGCACGATGAAATCGGTGGCGCCCAACAGTTTCGCCATTTCAAATTTTTTGTGGTTGACGTCCACGGCGATAATGCGCTCCGCCTTGGCCATCACCAGTCCTTGAATCACGCTGAGACCGATGCCGCCGAGACCGAACACGGCGGCAGTCGAACCGGGCCGCACCTTGGCCGTGTTGAGCACGGCGCCGACACCGGTCGTAATGCCGCAGCCGAGCAGGCAGACCTTGTCCAGTGGAGCGGCCGGGTTGATTTTCGCGACCGCGATCTCTGGCAACACGGTGTACTCGGAAAACGTCGACGTGCCCATATAATGGAGAATCGTTTTCCCCTTTATCGAAAAGCGTGAGGTGCCGTCGGGCATCATGCCCTTGCCTTGGGTGAGCCGAATCGCGCCGCAGAGATTGGTTCTGCCCGATTGGCAGAATTTACACCGGCCGCATTCGGGGATGTAAAGCGGAATGACGTGATCTCCCGATCTAACGCCGGTCACGTCTTTTCCGACTTCCACGACGATGGCACCGCCTTCATGGCCCATAATCGCGGGAAATAGCCCTTCGGGGTCTTTGCCGGACAAGGTGTAGGCGTCGGTGTGGCAGACGCCGGTAGCCTTGATTTGCAGTAGCACCTCGCCGTTCTTCGGTCCTTCGACCTCGACCTCTTCGATGACCAAGGGTTTGCCTGCTTCCCAGGCGACGGCGGCCCGTGATTTCATAACGCCTCCTTCGAACTACTGCACTCGAAAGTTTTAGCAGCCTGCGCAAATTTGCCCGGAGTCGAAAACTCTCGGATTCGGATATTGCTCCCGCCAAGGCGCCAAGCTCGCAAAGAAAGAACCCTTGTCATTTCGACCCCGTGGAGTAATGGGCCGCAACTCCACGGGGTGAAATCTTTTTTAGATCCCTCGCATTCGCTCGGGATGACGAGCCTCGGCCCGTCACCTTTGCGCCTTTGCGTCTTTGCGGGAGATATTCCGAGTTTGGTTGCGGTGTAGCCGCGCCGGGTTCAATAATGTAGGCCCAAACTTGCCGCAAGCGGAATAATCAGCCCTTTAACAGATTCGTCCCGGTTTGGGAACCGTCCGAACGGGAGGTTGCAATCCTTACTCGGTTTGTGGGAAAGGTTAGGAAAATCTCGCGAAGGAGGAGAGCTTATGTTTCTTGAAATGAGAACTTATGTGTTGAAGCCTGGCATGACCAACAACTTCGTGGGCCGTTTCGCCGAAGGGCTGACCGCGCGCTTGCAGTTTTCTAAGCTCCTGGGCCTGTGGCAATCCGAGGTGGGAGGTCTCAACCGGGTGGTGCATGTTTGGCCCTACGAGAGCTTCGAGGACCGCGAGCGTATCGGTGCCGAGGCGCGCAAGACCGGCAAGTGGCCGCCGAAGACTCAGGAGTTCATCGTTACCCAGGAAAACAAGATTATCCAACCGGCGCCGTTCTCGCCGCCGCTCCCCGATCGCAAGCTGGGGGAGGTCTACGAGTTCCGCACCTATACCTATCAGCCGGGAACGATGCCGACGGTGCTGGAACGGTTCGGCAACGTCATACCCGCGCGCACGAAGATTTCGCCGCTGGTGTTCGCCGGGCAAACGATCATCGGCCCGCTCAATCAATATGTTCACGTATGGGCTTATAAGGACGCCGGCGAACGGGAACGGCTGCGCGCCGAAGCGACCAAGACCGTGGAAGGCTGGCCGCCGCCGACCCGAGAGTTCTTGGTCATGCAGGAAAACATGTTGATGGTTCCCTCCGCCTGCGCGCCGTTCAAATAGAACGATCGCGCCCGGAGTTCTCGGGGAGGTACTTCCGATGAAGCTTACGTTTATTGCAGTTGGTTTGGTGCTGTTATTAGGCGCGCCGTTGTGTGCGGCGGAGCGCATCCGCATCGGCTACAGTTCGATCAGCGGCTCCTACATCGGCATATGGGTCGCTCACGATGCTGGATTGTTCGCCAAGGAAGGACTCGAAGACCAGATTATTCTCATTCCCAGCGGGAGCCAGCTCGCCCAGGTCACCGTGGCGGGCGAAGTCGATGTTGGTTTTTTCAACGGCAGCTCCGCTATGGCTGCCGCCATGCAAGGCGCTGACATCAAGATTATCGGCAATACGGTGAACAAGATGATTTTTTCTCTGTACACCAAGCCGAGCATCAAAACCGTAGAGGACCTCAAAGGCAAGAAGATCGGCGTCACCCGCTTCGCCTCCTCGACCGACATATCTCTGCGCTACGCCCTCAGAAAACATAACGTGTCGGAAAAAGATGTCACGATTCTTCAAATGGGATCGATAAGTTCCATCATGAGTGGTCTTCAGGGCGGCTCGATCGACGGCGGCGTGGTTTCTCCACCGACTCTGTTTGCCGTGGAAAAGCTAGGCTTCAAGGAACTGATCAATATTACCGATCTCGACCTCGCCTTCCCCAATCCTTCCGTCGTCGTACAGGGGGGTATCCTGAGAAGCCGGACGCAATTCATTGACCGATTCATGCGCGCCTACGTTCGCGGCATGCATCGCGCCAGAACCGATAAGGATCTGACAATGAAATCGATCGCCCGCTACAGCAAGATTCAAGACCCGTTCTTCTTGCACAAAACCTACGATCTTTACGTCGGCAAAGTGTTGGAAAGGACACCCGCCATCAATATGGCCGGCATGAAAAACGCGCTGGACGACTTGGCCAAGACCGTCGCCGCCGCGAAAGATGCCAAGCCTGACCAGTTTATCGATATGGGGTATCTCGACCGGCTGGAGAAGAGCGGTCTGTTGAAGGAGCTTTACCGTTGACGTCGAATCTGCGCATCGAGTTCGAATAGGGGTCGGGAGTCCTGAATCAAAGGACTCCCGACCCCTTTCTCCTTTCTCCAGCTGGCGGCTTGAGTCTGTCGCAGCGCGGCAAGTTTTCCGTTACATCATTTCCATGCTCTACAAGTCGCTCGTTCGTCCGCTGCTCTTTCGCGGGGATCCGGAGAAAAGCCATGAGCAGATCTTGGCGCTCCTGTCCCACCTGGAATTTCTCTACGGCAGCCTCAACAATTTCTATCGGGTCGCGGACGAGCGGCTAACAGTTAGGATCGGGCCGCTCACGTTTCCCAATCCGGTGGGTCTTGCCGCCGGCTTCGACAAAAATGGCGTGGCGCCGAAGATCCTTTCCGCCTTCGGGTTCGGCTTCGTGGAAATCGGCGCGGTCACGGCTCAGGCGCAACCGGGCAATCCCAAACCGCGGCTGTATCGGTTGCCGGAGGATCACGCGTTGATCAATCGCCTCGGTTTCAACAACGAAGGAGCGGAGGCGATCGCGCTCAAATTGGAACGCTTGCGGGCGCGCGGCGCCAAGCCCGAGGTTCCCCTCGGCATCAATATTGGTCGCACTAAGATCGTCGAGACCCAGGACGCGGTGGCGGACTTTCTCGCCGCTTTCGAAAAGTTATTTCCGCACGGGGATTTTTTTACGCTCAACGTCAGCTCGCCGAACACGCCCAACCTGCGCGATCTTCAAGAAAAGACGCTGTTGAGGGAACTCTTGGCCGCCGTGCAGGAAAAAAACCGCGCGCTGACGACGCGGGCCAATATCGGTCCCAAACCCGTGTTCGTGAAGATCGCTCCCGACATGGAATTTTCCCAGGTCGATGAGATCATCGAAGTGGTCGAAGCGGCCAAACTCACCGGCATCGTCGCGACCAACGCGACCGCGTTCATGCGCCAAGGGTTAAAATCTCCCGCGGGCCGAGAGCCGGGAGGGTTGAGCGGCCGCCCGATCACCAAGGTCGTTACCAGCTTCATCTCTCATATTTACCGAGCCACCCAAGGGCGGATGCCAATCATCGGAGTCGGCGGAATCTTTAACGCCGAAGACGCCTACGACAAGATCAAGGCCGGCGCCAGCGCGGTGCAGATTTATACGGGATGGGTCTACGAAGGGCCCGGTGCGGTCAAGCGGATCAATCGAGACCTGCTCAAGCTGCTTGAGCGTGATGGTCTAAGACATATATCCGAAGCGGTGGGAATGGAGAGCCGATCAACGAATCATGCCGGCTCTTTCAAGCGCTCGTAATCGGCGCGAACGACGATATCGAAAAATGGAATCTCTTCGCTCCACGGGACCAGGTCCGCTTTGTCCCGATATTTTTCGAGCAGCGCGAGGCCGCTCCGGCCGCCGGTGACCTTCAAGAGATCCGGAAACATTTCGCGTCGAAACAGCAACGGGTTTCTCGGTTGTCCTTGAAACGACGGCGCGACGATCAGCGCATGGCCGCTTTCGAAGCGCTCGATCAGCGCGTCGATAAGCTCGCTGCGAATGAACGGTTGATCGCCGGCCAAAAAGAGCACGCCGTCACTGCTCGGGTCGATGGCCCAAAGGCCGGCGATCAAGGAGCTATTCGGGCCGCCGTCGGCGCCGTAATTGACGAGCCAAATCAGGCGTTCATTTTCGATCGTGATACGCCGCCCCGCCGATGCCAAATCGCTCACGACGCAAACGACTTCCCGGACCCTGGATGCGAGCGCCTCCTCTAGGACCTGTTGCAACATCGGCTTGTCTCTCAGCGGTAAGAGCGCCTCTTGCTCTTCTACACTTTCGACCCTTCCTGCGGCGAGGACGACGGCGGAGACCATCTCAATCATTCCAACGGCGGTCGGCAGTTAAGCGATTCTCAACCGGGATATCGATTCTTCAACCGCTCATGACGAAGCATTCGACACCGAACGGTTTCTCAGGATGCATGCCTTTCTCACCTAACGCGTCCGCGCAAGAGTTGCAAGGAAAAATTTGCCGAATTTAATGAATTCTCGGAGATCGCCGCTATTCGCTTGCAGCGGTGCAGCCCCACGGGCAAGCCCGTGGCACCTTCCAGTACGCCCGTGGGGGCGGAATCCTGAGCAAGAGCCCCCGGCCAAGGCCGGGGCTCGAGTCGAAGGGTCGCCTTGAAACAGAAGCGCCTTTTGGGTAACGTCTCGCCCATGCCCCGCCGCTTCAGCATCGACGTTGCGAAAGACTACTTCAATTTCGCGTCAGCGCATTTCTTGATTTTCGCCAACGGCCAGCGGGAGCCCCTGCACGGCCACAATTATCAAGTATCGGTCGGCGTGGAAGGCGAGTTGGATCGAGCGGGTGTGGTGATGGATTTCATCACATTCAAACCGCTGGTCAAACGGGTGTGCGATGGTCTCGATCACCGGACTCTCATTCAAAGTAAAAGCGACGTGATCAAAATCCACCGCCGGCCTAAGGAGGTCGAGATCCTGTACCGGAAACAAAGGTTGCTCCTGCCGCGCCGCGACGTTATTCTCCTGCCGCTCAAGAACACCAGCACCGAGCTGCTGGCCGAGTATCTCGCCAACCAGATTAGACGCGGCGTCCAACGAGAATTCCCACGAGCAAAAATCCGTTACATTGAAGTGGCGGTTGAAGAGACGCGCGGACAGAAGGGAATCTTCCGCGGCGAGTTTTAACGACGCGGCCGGTTCCAATCGTTCAAGCCGTTCCAATCGTTCAAAACGTTATCCCGAGAACTTGAAATCTGGTTCTCGCATCGATCGGAATTGCGGTGCCGTGGCCGCTGTTGGGCGAGGGAACGAGGAACTAGCCCCGATTATTCACACGTGACAGCAATCGAGGAGCGAGCCCTCCGGAGCGAAGGCAATGGAGTTGTGCCTTGGTGCGGCCTCCGGGCTGCGTTTGTAAGGTGGACGCGTGGGAAAAATTCGCGCGCGGTGCCGGGCGCCATGCATGGCATTGAAACTTTTCGCCTCTGTGCCTTCGCTCCTCCAGGCTCACCCCTCGAATGACATAGTGTCGTGATTCTTCCTCGGACCGTGAATAATCCGGGCCAGAAACTCGACACTAGAAACCTATGAGTTAGTTCTGCTTCAACACCCAGCGCGCGACTTCATCGTGGCGCGCGAACCAGACTCCCGAAAAACCTTTCATGTAGTGAAGCAATTCGTGCAGCATCGCCGACATCAGCGGCCGGCCGCCGAAGTGCGCGTGGACGGTTAGATTGATGACCGAGGGGGCTTCGTGCTGGTAAAGGTAATCGAAGGTATCCTTATATACGTTATAGAAATCTCTCGGGCTCGCCCGTAGCGTACGGTTGTCCGTGAAGTCGCTGTGCGCGATAGCGACGAGCCTGCCTTTCGGCGTGTCCAACGCATAGGGCAGATCGGTATCGTTGTAATCTCCGTGCCAGAGATAGCCGGCCTCGGCGAGAAATTCGGCCGTTTGTACCGTGGGAGCGGCGACGGGGCTGAACCAGCCGGCCGGCCGAGTTCCCACGGCGCTTTCGATGATCCGCGAGCATCGCTGGATGACTTCCTTTTCTTCTTCCGGCGAAAGATAGGGGAGAACCAAATCCTGCGTGTAGGAATGAGCGGCGATCTCGTGGCCGTGGCGGTGAAGCTCCTTGACGGCGTCCGGATAGAGTTCGGCGGCTCTGGCGTTAAGACAAATTGTTGCTTTGATCTCGGTCTCATCGAGTATCTTCATGAAGCGCCAGACGCCGGTCTTGCCGCCGTAGCGGGACCAGGAGATGCCGAGCAGGTCGGGTGTCCCCGGTTTGAGTGAAGTCGTCATCGGAGAGTAGGGCGGCGCTTTGCCTTCGGACCAGACTTCGAACATCACCGTGACCAGCACGGCCATGCGCTCACTGTTGGGCCAGCGCGAATTATTTTGCTCCATGCTGCCTCCGAGCACCGTATTTTCCCAAGATTAGCGCCCAAAGGAGGACGCCCTGTCCCGAGCGAAGTTCAGCGTAATGCAGGCCCGCCTCTCGCGAAAATTATGAGGTACGCCAGCGGGCGTTCAATTCGTTCAAAGAGTTCCAATCGTTCCAAACGTTTTGAACGATTTGAACGGCGTGTAATCAAGTTTGAAAACCGCTGCGCCACAGCTCGGCGACTTTGGCGAGGTCTTCCGGCGGGAGAGTCACATCGCCGGCCGCGGCGTTTTCACGCATCTGTTGCGCGTTGCGCGCTCCGGGGATCGCGATGGTTACCGCCGGGTGGGCGACGCAAAAAGCTAACGCCGCTTGCCCGAGAGTCTTCACCGGCCCGTGGACGAGAAAACGCAGTTTTTCCGCCTTCGCCAGTTCCTTCGCAAAGGCTTCTCCTTTGAAGCTGCGGGCGCGGACATCTTCCCCTTGGAACCTTTGCTCGTCGGCCTGGGTCAATTTGCCGGTGAGGATACCGCGCTTGAGCGGCAGCCGCGCGATGATGCCCACGTTGGCGGCTTGAGCGAGTGGAAAAATTTCCCCTGCCGGTTCTTGTTGGAGCAGGCTATATTCCACCTGGATCGTCTCGGCGCGCCCGCCCTTGGCCGCCGCGACGCCCTCGGCCATGGTGTTGATTGACACGCCGAAGTGACGGATCTTGCCTTCTTTTTTTCGCCGCTCCAGAACCTCCCAAACCTCCCCGCGCTCGATCACTTCCAGATCGGGATTATGCAGTTGGTAAAGATCGACCCAATCGGTCTGCAAGCGCTTCAAGCTGCCGTGCAGCACGTCGTCGATATATTCCGGCGAAAAAATTCTCTTGCCCTTATTGGGGCCGACCATGACGTTGCCGCCCTTGGTGGCAAGGATCACTTTGTCGCGCCGGCCCTTGAGCGCGTTGCCGAGCAGCGTCTCCGAGTAGCCCGCGCCATAGGCGTCCGAGGTGTCGATGAAGTTCACTCCCAGCTCGAGCGCCGCGTCGATGGCGGCAAGCGATTCCTCGTCCTTCATCGGCCCGAAGTGGCCCGCATGGACCATCGTGCCGAGACCGATGACGCTGACGCGCAGCCCCGTCCGCCCTAAAGTCTTGTACTGCATGTTTTCACCTCGGTGCCCACCATAATTAAGCGAGCGTGTCGATGCAAGGCGCTCGGGTGATGCGGCGGTCGTCGGTCGATCCGCGCGAGGGCGCGTCTTACGTTGACAAGCGATGATCAATTCCATACATTTGCATTGCACTTCTACCCTGGGCCTGAGCGGGCGTAATTCAGCGGTAGAATGCCAGCTTCCCAAGCTGGACGTCACGGGTTCGATCCCCGTCGCCCGCTCCAAAACTCTGGAACTCAATCTCGATTGATCATACAGATTTTGACCCTGTCGTCTTTCGGGATAACCGTAATTCCCAAGATTTTTTCGTGAGCTCAATGCGACGAACTTCATGTGAATCTCTTAAACTATTGATTTTGTTTGATTAACTTTTTTATCGCATTGAGAAATCATTGAGAAATTTGTTGACATTTGGAGTAATGCACGGTAAATTCCGGCTAGTACGAAATATTAGGAAGGGGTGGTACTTCGTATGCGCATCATCGAAAAAGTGTTATGTAGCGTTCTGGCCTTGTTGACTTTCACCGTGAGTGGACCTTGGCTAGCTTCGGCTCAGCAAGGAAAATCGACCATCGTCGGCAGCGTGGTAAATAGCCAAGAGAGTCCGGTCGCTGGTATCAAGATTCTCGCCAAAGATTCTTCGGGTAAGATATTGGGCGAGGCGCTAACCGACGCAGAAGGCAATTACCGCTTAAAGAATTTGAGCATCGGTCAGTATCAGCTCACGTTGGACCCTCTGAAGTCGGCGTTTCAAGGCGAAACGGTAGTAGCCGCTCTCGGCTCTGAGGGCCTTACCGTGGACTGGATCGTTTCGAAGAGCGCCAAAGCAATCGCTTCGGCTACGCTAGGGATTGCATCCAGCGGGCCTGTCGCGTTTGCGGATACATTAGCAATGGCTGCGCCAGGAACTCCACCTGCCGAGCCGGGCGCGTTAAGCGAGACAACTAAGGCAATCATAGCCGGCGTTATCGGGAGTGGCTGGTTGGGATCCGTGATTTGGGCGGCAACAACAGTATCGCATAGTCCCTCTAGATAGGCATTCGCGTTAGATCTTTATTAACTGTCATCCTTGGGCCGATAGGCGGATGAAACCCCTGGTTCAGTTCTCACCGATTATTTTAGTATTGCTTTTTTTTCTCGGCGGGTGTGCCGTCTTTGCTCCCATGAATGAATTCTATGGGACCGCGGACGAGTTAACTAACAACGATAAGTCTGTCAAAGAATCGCCGCAACTCGCCAAAGAGCCGGTTGCTTCGGCGTCGTTTCCACAACTCCCCAAAGAGCCGGTTGCTTCGGCATCGTTCCCACGAGAAAAAGGCGACCTTGAGAGACTGGTCCGGCTTTGGGAGGCGCGCTCTCGGGGAAGAACCACAGCAGATTACCCCGTGGGCCCCGGCGATGTGGTGGAGATTTCTGTCCCGGCCATTGAAGAACTACGGGGCCGGGTCGTGCGAATCGCAGGTGACGGAACTATTTCTCTGCCCTACGTCGGAAAGTTCCAGGCCGCGGGTTTAACCGAGGAAGAGTTGAAACAAAAGCTCGTAGAGCAATTGCAACAATACATGTATAGCCCGCGGGTCGTTGTCTTTGTGAAAGAGTATCGCAGCCGTCAAGTGGCGGTACTCGGTGCGGTGGTGAAACCAGGATTATACAGCCTCTCTAGCGGCGGGGACACCCTGCTCGACATGATATCTCAAGCCGGCGGTATCGCGCCCGGCGCGGACCCCAAAGTTTATCTGATCCCTGCTGAGCCGGCGGAAAAGGGGAGGGTCAGAGATATTACCGCGACTTTGCCGGAGAGTCTTTTGCGCCAGGACCCGGCGCCACTCATACTCAAACGGACCGAACCCATCCTGATCGATATCAAGCAGATGGCCTTTGGCGGCAATCAGCAATACATGTCGCTATCGATCTGGCCGGGTGACGTTATTATGGTTCCCGGCGGCGGACAAGTCTTGGTGGAGGGATGGGTGGAAAGACCGGGGGCCTACAATGTCTCTCCCGGACTTACGGTTGCGGGAGTTGTGGCTGCGAGCGGAGGTCCGCTCTACCCCGCCGATGTCAGTGTGGTGAAGGTGCTCCGCGCGGACAAACTAGGAACCAAGAGCATTTTGGTCACGGACCTGGAAAAAATCAAACTCGGCGAGTCTTCCGATATAGCGCTTCAGAGTGGCGATATCGTCGAAGTGCCCTCGAAACCTTCAAAGCTGATCCCCTGGGGCCTCTACCGCTTTTTCACGGCCATCGTCAGCGTCGGGGTCAGCGGTTCGCTTCCCGTCAAATAAACAATGAACGAGCCATCGCCATATTTCTTCAGGCGCACCGCGCCACTGGAGAAGGAGGTCATTGATCTCCGCGAATTCTCGGCGGTGGACGAGCAAATCGTTCCCCTCAGGGAGTATTGGCTCATCGTATTACGTCACCGTTGGCTGATCCTGATTTGTGCGTTCGCCTTGCTCCTTTGCGCGGCACTCTACAGTTTCACCCGGACTCCGTTGTATACGGCGGAGGCAACCCTGCTGATTGAGCGTAGAGCTCCCCAGGTCCTCAAGGTCCAGGATGCTCGCGCAGACTCGCTCGACTACAACAGTTTGGAATTCTATAAGACTCAGTACGAGATTCTAAAGAGCCGCGCACTTGCCGAGCGGGTGATTCGCGACGAGGGGCTGGAGAGCCATTCGTTATTTACCGGCGGCAGAGGTGACAAGGCGACGGAGAGCGGACTCGTTGCCGGTCTGTGGAGCGGTATCAAGAACTGGACCGGCGGAGGTTCTTCGTCGGAGCCCACAGTCAAAGAGGCGGCTCCCGCGGCAATCAGTACCGGGCTCGTTGGCGCCTATCTATCGCTGCTGGAGGTAAAACCGGTCAGCGGCACGAGCCTGGTCCAGATTAAAATCACCACGCCGGATCCTGCGCTCTCCGCCCGCCTAGCCAATGCCCATGCTTTTGCTTATGTGCGCTATGGCATCGACCTGCGCTCGCAGACTAACGAAGAGGCGAGCGTATTCCTGCAACAAAAACTTACCGAGTTAAAGGAACGGGTGGCGCAATCCGAGGCCGCCTTGAACAGTTACCGCCGGGACAAAGGCATCATCTCTGTCGATGATAAAGCGAATGTTGTAGTTGAACGGCTGTTGGACCTGAACAAATCTCTCACCGTGGCCGAGGGCGACCGAATTGCCGTCGAAGCCCAAGCGCGCGCGGTCAAGGGCCGCAATCTCGATGAGCTTCCAGCGGTACTCAATAGTAGCGTTATTGGCGGCCTCAAGGGTGAGCTCGGCAAGCTCGAAGCGGAATACGCTTCATTGGCAAAAGAATTTAAGCCGGGGTATCCGCCATTAGACAATTTAAGAACTCGGGTAGAAGAGACCCGCCGTCGTCTGCGCGGTGAAATTCAAAACCAAGTAAGGGGAATTGAGGCAACCTATCAAGCCGCCAAAACCAGAGAGGCGCAACTCCGGGCGACCATGGAAGAGCAGAAGAAATCCACACTGAGTCTTAAGGATTCCGCAGTGCAGTACACGGTTTTGGCGCGCGAAGTGGACACCAACCGCCAGCTCTACGATGGCGTGCTGCAGCGCTTGAAGGAAATTGGCGTTGCCGGCGAAGTGCGCGCCTCTAATATCTATGTGACGGGTAAAGCCCAACCCCCGCTGTGGGCCTCATATCCCGACAAGCGACGGAGTCTACTATTCGGCCTCTTGTTGGGTCTTTGCGCAGGAATAGGCATCGCTTTTTTGCTCGAGCAGCTCGATAATACCCTCAAGAGCCCGGAAGAGGCGGAGCGGTACATGCAGCTACCGAGCCTCGCCGTGGTGCCGGACTTTGCGATCCTTAACAAGGTTGGCTACGGCTATGGTTACGGCTATGTCTCACGGCGGCTGAAGTTAGCAAAAGCCGAACCGCCCGACAAACCATCCCAGGACTCAGAAAAACAACTGGTGCTGGACCAACATCCGCTTTCCGTAGTCACGGAAGCCTACCGCACGTTACGTTCGTCGTTGATGTTGTCACAAGCTGGAGGGCCGCCGCACATCATGCTGCTGACCAGCGCCTCGCGCGGCGAAGGCAAAAGCACCACGACGATCAACACGGGGATCGTCTTTGCCCAGATGGGCGTTCGAGTTCTAATCATCGATGCCGATTTGCGCCGCCCGACTTGCCATAAACTCCTGAAGATGGAAAACGAGGTCGGCCTCGCCGATGTTCTTGCCGGACAGGTGGAATGCAAAGACGCGATCAAAGCGACGGCGGCACAGAATCTCTTTCTCATGAGCAGCGGTACCACGCCTCCCAATCCGGCGGAACTGCTAGGCTCTAAGAAAATGCAGGAAAGTCTCCAACAGTTGCGCGAACAGTATGAGTTTATCTTCGTTGACTCCTCTCCCGTGATGGCGGTAAGCGATGCCGTTTATTTATCCGCTATGGTCGATGGCACGCTGCTTGTGGTTAACCGAAAGACCCCCAAGCCGCTCGTCAGGAAGGCTCGGGCGCGCTTGGATACGCCGCATACCAAGATGCTGGGTATTATTTTAAACCAGGTAGATACCCGCCATGAAGGTTATTCTTACTACTACAGTCATTACCATGACTATTATGGACCGGAGTCGCCAAAAGAAGCCTCGACGGGATAGGTAACATAACGGTTTTTCTTCGACTTTTTACTCCATGCCATTCTCGTGCCAATCTTAGCTGAGCGCTGGTTTTTACGCATCTCCTCATTCCTCGGGCTCCTCTATCCCTCGCGCCCATTGCCGCTCGCCTGCAAGTGGAGCTGGCTTTCAGGCTGCACGGTGTCATCGTGAATAACGCAAGGGGTGAGCAACAGGCAGAGATGGGAAAGCAGGGAGCAGGGAGTGGGGAGCAGGGAAGGATAAGGAAGCATGGAGCAGGGAGCAAAAAGCAAGGAGCGCAGAGCAGGGAGAGACGAGCATGGGGCGGAGAGTGAAAGAAAATGAACGAGAAGGAGAAACAATTCCGGTTTCAGGATTTGGAAATTTGGCGCCGCGGGGCTAAGATCAGTGGAAAGCTATTTCAACTGGCTGATGAGCTGGAAAAGCGACGCCTGTTTCGGTTTGCTGAACAACTGCGCGGGGCGACTCTAAGCATCACGAATAACATAGCTCGGCCCGTGAAATAATCGTATGGTCTATGTTTATGTTCTTCAATCGACACGGGATAACAAGCTCTACACCGGCTGCACGAACGATCTCCGCAGGCGTTTGCTCCTGCACAATTCTGGCAACGTGGAAGCGACCAGAAATCGCGCGCCTTTGTGTCTCATTTACTACGAAGCGTGCGTGGACAAGCGCGATTCATACCGCCGTGAGAAATACCTGAAGACTGCATATGGCAAGCGTTTCATCAAAGCACGGTGTAGAAACTATTTCATGGGCCAATGAAGGATCTGGGAGCTATTCCGATACGGATTTTGCCAACTTTCTGAACATCTCCCGCCGTTCGGTTTTTGAAGTTGCCAACATTCTAATGATTCTATCCAAAAAAAATTATCTACCGTCCAAGACTATTCAGCCATTGTTAGCGGAACTGGAAGAAGAAAGTAGGATGCTTTCATCATTCAGACGTACGCTGAAGTCCTGACTCCGAACTCGATGCTTTACTCTCCAAGTATTTTGCGCCAAGCAATTAGCTCTTAGCTCCATGCTCCCTGCTCTTAGCTCCCTGCTCCCTGCTCCTTGCTCTATGCTCCATGCTCTTAGCCCTTTGCTATTAGCCCTTAGCCCTATGCCCTTTGCCCTTAGCTCCCTGCTCCCTGCTCTTAGCGCTAACTTCCCTGCTCCACGCTCCCTGCCGCGAGAGAATCGAACATGAGCGTCTGGTGTGATCGCACAGTCACGGGCGGGATTCTTTTTCTCATCCTCTTTACGCCTTTTGCGTTTGGCTCCGTTCATCCGTGGGCCTTCTCGATGATGGAGGCGCTTATCTTCCTGTTGGTGGTTGTGTGGATGACGAAGATAATTATCGTAAGGGGTAAGGGGTTGGGGGTTAGCAGTCATTTCGAAATTCGAAATTCGAAATTCGAAATTTCGTCTTCGGCACTCGCCTTACCCCTGACGTTATTTCTTGTTCTAGTGCTTTTTCAAATGATACCCCTGCCGCCCTCTTTTCTCCGTGTTCTTTCGCCGCAGACGCATGAGATCTACACCCGAAGCCTTCCCGGCTGGCCCTCCGAGATTCCCTATGCCAATCTCGTGGGGGGCAAAGAGCAAAGAGCAGAGAGTAGGGAGCAAGGGGGTCAGAAGTCAGCAGTCAGCGGTCAGCGGTCGGCGGTCAGTGGTCAGCGGTCATCAGAGGTCAGAGGTCAGACGGCGCCCATCCTTCTCCCCACGCCGGACGAGGTGCGCCGAGGGGCACGCGTTCCCTTTGAAGAGCAAAGGTCAGAGATCAGAGGTCAGAGATCGGAAAGCAGCTCGCCAGCCGCCAGCCGACTTCTGACTGCTGACTTCCGACCTCTGTTTCCAAAGACCTGGCTTCCCCTCTCGGTCGCGCCCGCGCTTACCCTCTCGGATCTTGTTAAGTTCGTGGCTTACGCCGCGCTTTTTTTTCTCCTTTGGCTTTACCCGATGGGCGATGCCTTGCAACTGGCCGGCGCTCCTTTTGCGCGCCCCAGCCGGCGCCAGTTGGAAGAGCGGTTTGTCCGCTCACTCGTGCTCGTGGTGCTGCTAGCCGGACTGTTGGTCGCCGCTATCGGCTTTGTCCAGCGCTTCTCTTGGAACGGTAGAATCCTCTGGTTTTTTATTCCCTATGATTGGGCAACGGCGATGTCTGGCGGCATTCCGCGCGCCTCCGGACCGTTCGTCAATCCCGATCATTTTGCCAACTACCTGGCGCTGATTCTTCCCATTGCCTTGGCCGGCGCGTTTTTTCGCACCTCGGTCATGAGCAAACCCTTAGAACAGGGCTTCCGGATTTTTTCAGCGTTGACCGCTTTTCTTCTCTTCACGGGAATACTCTTGAGCCTCTCCCGCAGCGGTTGGATCAGCGCGCTATTGGGCATCGTCCTGCTGCTGTGGTTTTCTCCCTGGCAGAGCGAAGAAGGATTGCCTGCGCTGTTTAAAAAGCGCATGACTCCCGTAGCTCGCGGCGCTATCATCATCGTCTTTATACTCCTGCTCGTGAGTCTCTTTTTCGTCGGCCCCGGAGGCCGAGAACAGGTCGATGCGCGGCTGGGAGAGACATTCACACAGGACGCCGGTCTATGGGGCCGCGCTGCGATCTGGAAAGATAGCCTGCCGATGGTCCGGGACTTCCCGCTTTTCGGCGTCGGGCTGGGCGCTTGGCCCGAGCTTTTTCTGCGCTATCAAAGCGCGCCCTGGTCTGCCGGCTTTTATCGCGAAGCTCATAACGACTACGTCGAGCTTTTGGCAGAAACGGGCGTCATCGGATTCGGTCTTCTGGCCTGGTTTTTTGTCTGGGGCGGAAAACGCCTCTTTCAAGGATTCAAGAATATCTCTCCAAGGACCGCTTCCCTGCTGGCCGCCGTGCTTGCCGCTCTCGGAGGCATGGCGTTTCATGAGTTGTTTGATTTTAACTTGCAGATTCCCGCCAATGCGTTTCTCTTCACGCTCCTCTTTGCTCTCGGCATGCGCATGACGGGGGTGGTGGGAGGTCAGAAGTCAGAGGGCAGAGGGCAGAGGTCGGAAGTCAGAGACCAGACGGCAGTTGTCGGCGGTCAACGATCAGCGGTCGTCGGTCGCCTTTCGGCTTTCGCTGTCGGTGTGATCGCGGTCTTGCTGGTGGTTGTGGCGCTCAGGCAGGAGCAGATTCCTTATCCCTATAACCTGAAAGAGCCGGTCTCAGCAGCAGAAGCGAGGGAACTTCTCCTCGCTTATCCCGCTCGCGCCGCCTGGCATTTCTCTTTGTTGCGCCTGATCGGAGATAAGTCTCCCCTTGCGTGGCAACTGAGCGAATCGGAAGCCGCTTTATGGCTCGCGCCGAGCAACCCTTACGTCCGGGATCTCCACGCATCCACTCTGTTGCGCATGGGAAAAACGGCTCAGGGGTTAAGAGAAGTAGCGCAATCTCTTGCCAATTCTCCCTCTTTCTCCACTCACTTTTATCTCAGCGAAAAATTGCTCCCCTGGCTCTCTGCAGGGGAACAAAAAGCCGTCGAGGAAGGTTTTAAACAAGCCCTGGCTCGGGGCTACCCGGAAGCGTTAGGTAGCCTGGCCGGATTTTATGCGCGGTTAGGGCGATATTCCGATCAGGCGATGCTCTATGAACGAGCGGCTCAAACAGAAAAAGACGGCGCCAAGAAAAACCAATCGCTGCTCGACGCCGGCCTTGCTTACGCAAAGGCTGAAAACCAAGCCAAGGCGGAATCGCTCTTTCACAATGCGACTGCGACGCTGCCAACCGATCCAAGAGCCTATCATCACCTGGTAACCGCGATTTACGGAGTCAAAAAAGATTTGGCCGGCGCAAAAGAGATCGTTGCCAAAGGGATCAAGAATGGCGCTCCGCCTTTTGCGCTTTACTTAGCGCTCGCTGAGGCGGCTAAGAAGGCCGGCAGCCCCGAGGACAGCAAAGCCGCGTTGAGATCGGCCAAGGGGGAAATCGAGCAGTCATCGAGGAAAGGGCAAGATCCATTTCCGCTTTATCTCCTGCTCGCCGACGCGGCACGGATCGCCGGCGACAGGGATGACGAGAAAGTAGCTTTGCTGGCTGCGGTCGATCTCCGCCCTCGGTCTTCCGATACTCTTTTTCGGTTGGCCAACGTTTATATGCAGGAAAACAATTTTGACCGGGCGGCCTCTTATTATAGAACGATAGCGAACATCAATCCGAACTCCGCCGATGTCTTTTACCAGCTTGCCATGGCGGAAGAGGGACGCTACGGTTTCGTCGCGGCGGAGCAAGCCTACGCCCGCGCGCTGGAGCTGGCCCCGGACAATAAAGGCGTGCAAAGTCGGTATGAGGAACTAAAGCGCAAAGTCGCTCAAAGTCGAAAAGACGCCGTAACCAAATAAAGCGCTGCATGTAGAAGCGCTGGCGCGCCATCGATGAAACCTCACCGCGGAGGCGCTGAGAACGCCAAGTAAAGAAATTTTGACTAAAAACTACTCCGATCTCTGTGAACTCTTGCCCTGTGGAATACCGGGCTGCAATTCCACAGGGCGAGTGCCTCTGTGGTGAAAAGGAATTCGGCTATCTCACCGTTGAGGCGCTGCGCTGCGGACGCGGAGAAAATTAACTGAAGCCGCTATCGCGCAGGAAAATAAACCATGTTACTTTGATAAATAAAAAATTGACTCCATGCAGATGACCGGATCTGACAAACCGCATATGCGTGAATCGCACGGCCTCCTGCAAGCGATCTGGCAGCGATGGAAAAAATTCGGAAGAAAGCTCGGAGATGTTCAAGCTCGGCTTCTGTTAAGCTTGCTTTATTTCACGGTCTTTGTTCCGTTTGCGCTGGTTGTTCGCTGGCTTTGTGATCCGCTATCGATCAAGCCACACCCGCAGGGCTGGCGCGCCAAGACGGAGCCCAGTGGATCGCCCATGGACCGCGCGCTGAATCAATTTTGAGGCACCGTTGATGAACATTCTCGGCATCTCTTGTTATTTTCACGATGCCTCGGCGGCGCTGCTCAAGGACGGCGAGCTGGTTGCGGCGGCCGAGGAGGAGCGCTTCACGCGCAAAAAGCACGACTACGAGTTTCCCCAGAATGCCATCGACTTCTGTCTTGGCGTCGGCGGGCTCAAAGGCGCCGAACTGGACTTCGTGGTGTTCTTTGAGAAGCCGTTTATCAAGTTTGAACGTTTGCTGTTATCCAGCATGCAGACCTTTCCGCGCTCCCACAAGGTGTTCAGGGAGGCGATGATCACCTGGCTCGGCGACAAGCTATGGATCAAGACCCTGATTCAAAAGCGGCTCGGCATCCCGGCAACCAAGATTCTGTTCAGCGAGCATCATTTATCCCACGCCGCCAGCGCCTTTTTCTGCTCCGGGTTCGATGAGGCCGCTATCATGACGGTCGATGGGGTAGGGGAGTGGACCACCGCCAGCATCGGCATCGGCAGAGGGACTGAGATCAAACTATTAAAGGAGATCCGCTTCCCCCATTCTTTGGGGCTTCTATACAGCGCTTTTACCGCATTCTTGGGCTTTGAGGTCAACGAAGGGGAATACAAGGTGATGGGCATGGCTCCCTTTGGCACGCCCAAATACATGGACAAGGTTTATAAGCTCATTCGTATTGCCAAGGACGCCAGCTTTGAGCTCGACATGGATTACTTCTCCTTCCATTACTCCCCGGACCAGACCTTTAACCAGAAGTTTGTCGATCTGTTTGGTCCCCCGCGCGATTCCAAGGCGTTATTTTTCACCCCCGACACCGGCTATCCCTCTTACTTCGGAGACAAGCCCGGCAACTACGACCAGCTCGGCAAAGCGAACCAGCACTACGCCGACATCGCCGCAAGCATCCAGGCGGTGACCGAAGAAATCTTGGTCAACATGGCTCGAGAGCTTCAGAAGGAAACAGGGCTTAAAAAGCTCTGCATGGCCGGGGGCGTAGCGCTCAATAGCGTAGCCAACGGACGGATCTTGAAAGAGACCGGCTTTGAAGAGATCTACATTCAACCCTCGGCCGGCGATGGCGGCGGTTCCGTAGGGGCGGCGCTATACGCCTATCACACGGTGTTGGGCAAACCCCGAAAATTCGTCATGGAGCATGCCTATTGGGGGCAAGAGAACAGCGCCTGCGTCATTGAAGGTTTTCTCAAGGAGACTGGTATTCCCTACGAGCGAATGGAGCGGGAAGAGCAGTTGATCGAGCGGGTGGTCGATAAACTCCAAAATGGGAAAGTCATCGGCTGGTCCCAGGGGCGGTTCGAATGGGGGCCGCGGGCGCTGGGGAGCCGCAGCATTCTCGCCGATCCCCGCCGTGCGGACATGAAGGATATCGTCAATGTGAAGATCAAGTTTCGCGAGCCGTTTCGCCCCTTTGCCCCCTCCGTGCTGGCCGAGAGAACGGAAGAATTCTTTGATTTACCCAACGCCACCAAACACTATCCCGCCCGCTTCATGCTCTATGTGGTGGACGTTAAACCGGAGAAGCGGGAGATCATCCCTGCCATCACCCATGTCGACGGCACGGGCCGGCTTCAGACCGTGCGCAAGGAGTATAATCCAAGGTACTACCGGCTGATCGAGACCTTCGGCCAAGCCACCGGAGTGCCCATCCTGTTGAATACGTCGTTTAACCTCAAAGGCGAGCCCATCGTCAACACTCCCGGAGAGGCCTTCAACACGTTCAGTAAAAGCGGCATGGACACGCTGGTGCTGGAAAACTATGTCGTGGAGAAAGCGCAGTAACCGACAGGTGACAGCAGACGGGAGACGGGGCGAGAAAAAGCATAACTGACCGGTGACGGGAGACCACAGACGGGGGTAAGAAGACAGACCAGGGACAAGGGACCGGGGACGGGAGACGGACGACAGAGGTCTTCGGTCATCGGTCTTCGGTCTCCGGTCACGAGAGTAATCAGACTATGTATAAGTTTCAACGGTTAGAGGTCTACCAGTTAGCCCTCGATTATGTCGATGCCGTTTATAATCTGAGCAGACGGCTACCCGAATCCGAACGCTTCAATCTACGATCACAATTGGAACGAGCTGCCACATCTGTCGTGCTGAACATAGCCGAAGGCTCGACCAGTCAGAGCGATGCCGAGCAGGCGCGCTTTCTAGGTATGGCTATTCGGTCCCTGCTAGAAACTGTAGCGTGCTGGGATCTGGTTGCGCGGAGAGCTTACGTTCGGACCGACGAGTTAAAAGAGGCACGAGAGAAGGGGCATTATCTCTTTGTCAAACTGCAAGCATTCAGAAATAAATTAACATGAAATTAAAAAATGAAACCGGTCGTCGGTCTCCGGTCTTCGGTCTGGGAATGAAACCGGTCATCATCACCGGTCTGTGGTCTGAGAATGAATCCGGTCGTCAGTCTTCCGTCTTTCGTCTGAGAAAGGAGTTGGCGTGATGCGCTTTTTTGAAGATCTCGCCAGCCGCACGGGTATCGTCGGTGAGCTGTTTGCTTTTTTCTGGCACAACAAGTGGTGGTGGCTGACGCCGATTATCCTGGTGCTGATGATCTTCGGCGGTCTGATCATCTTCGCTCAGAGCAGCGCAGTCGCGCCATTTATTTATACGCTGTTTTGATGATGCAGAGCAGACCTCATTCCGACGTGAATATTATGGGTCACAGTGCGCGTTTGGCCGTTCTTTGGAATACAGGTCTTACGTTATTCCGAGATCTGCTCCAATTCGGATCGACGCTGGTGCTGGCGCGGCTGCTCACGCCGTGTTGAGTTCGGCCAAGGGGGAACGTGTAGCCATCTTGGCTTGTGAGCAATTGCACGGAACCAGGCTTGGGACGTTCGGCGTAGCGTGTGGGCGGGTACGGATTATTCGGACGCCGCTGACGGTGACGCCGTTCCGGAATAACTGAGTCCGGGTCGAATCGGCTGAATTGGGTCGTGGCCCTCGGCACAGAGGAGGGCTGGCCGAAAAGAGTGCAAGCGTTTCGAAGACGCGGCCGGAGTGAACTCACTGTAAGTGAGAGGGCGGGAGCGTGTCTGGAATCAGCGACAGAGCGGCGTGGTACGCGGTGTGGACGCGATCCCGCCATGAAAAGATGGTTCAGGATCAATTGGCCAGGCGCGGTTTTGAGCCGTTCCTCCCGCTCTGGAGCCGGTGGAGCCGGTGGAAGGACCGGCGAAAGCTCATCGCCACGCCCCTTTTTCCGCAGTACTGCTTCGTCCGCTTTCACCTCGCCCAGAAGCTCCACGTGTTGAAGACGCCAGGGGTGCTCTCTATCTTGGGGACCAGCGGTGTGATCGAGCCTGTCAGGGAGGCGGAGTTGGAGGCGATTCAGACACTGGTTAACGGCCCTCTTCGATACGACCCCTGTCCTTTCCTGGAGGAAGGCATGGAGGTGGAGGTCGTCCGAGGTCCGCTCAGGGGCGTGCAGGGCCGGCTCGTGCGCAAGAACCGGTCCGCCCGGCTCGTGATCGCCGTCACGCTGATCCGCCAGGGAGCCTCGGTGGAGATCGACGCCGCCGATGTGGTCGCCGTGTGAGGGGAGGGCTGGGTCTTAGCTGTCCGTTTTCGGGTTCCGGGTGCATGCCGCGGGGTACGACTAAGTTGGGAAGTTGCTCAACGGGCTGATGTCTTTCTTGCGCAAACACTTATTCGGAAATTTAACCGCAAAGAACACAAAGGAAATCAAACGAACTTGGTGTCTTGGCGCGAGGAATATCCGAAACGTTGGTGGCCTTCGTGATCTCCGTGGTGAAAAAGTTGTTTCAGTCCAAAATCCGAACGTCTCTGCGCCCTCAGCGCCTCAGCGGTGCAATGTTTCCGCGGGCGAGGCAAAGAAAAATATGACGAAGAAATTTGCCAAGCTATCGAAAGAAGAACAAGAGAAAATAGAGTCGGAATACCACCGGATGAAGCCGAAGGAATTCAACCAGCTTATGACTAGGGCCAAACGATACAGTCCGCCCGCCATCCGTTTGCCCGCTGCATGGATCGACAGATTAGAAGTGATGGCGAAGTTGGAAGGCGAACCAGGGTACCACACGATGGTCCGAAGATGGATCGAAGAACGTTTGCGCCAGGAATCTAGGCTGGCATTGAGATTATCTAAGATGTCTCCTCCAACGATAGCGGCTGTTTTGAAGCGGCACGCACTGAAGAAGACCGGGATCTCGGATGACTTACGTTAGCGCCGACTGTCGAACAGCCACCACTGCGAGCGATGGACAGCATATGGCCTATGGCTCCGCGCTCTTACCGCTTAGCTCTTCGCTCTTGGCAGCTGCAAAATTCGCAATCCCAAATTCGCAATTCGAAATGTTCTTTCTGACTTCTGATCTCTGGCACTTAGCTCTTTGCTCTTAGCCCTATGCGCTTACCCCTTGGCCCTTTGCAGTCGCAAAATTCGCAATTCGAAACTCTTGAGGGCCTAACGCCTAATACCCAACGGCATTTCCCCTTAGCCGGTGAATTGGTGCCACCTGGCACAAAAATGCTAGTATTAGTGGTGAGACTTTCGGTAGGGAGGATTCCACTATGAATTTCGGAGTTTTGTCTGAGATCGAAGCACACATTGACGAACTGTCCGTTGCTGAACAACTTGCGCTGCTTGAATACGTTGCACAGCGACTTCGGAAGAACCTCGGAGCGCAGAGCAACCTAGAGAATGAACTGGCGCTCATGGCAGCCGACCCCGATATTCAAAGGGAACTGCGAGAAATCAACGAAGAGTTCGCGTCTATGGAAGCTGATGGATTGGATCCAGCTTAATGACGATCCAACGCGCGAGGCCGTTTACCATCGGAGTTTGCTGGAATTTGGCGAATAACCGCAGGTCAGTGTTCGCGATGCGGTTTTCATATGTGTTAAACTTATCGGATGCATTCAGGATACAAAGAGGTAAACTGTAAGCCGGAGGGTAGAGGCTATGTCCACACCAACTGATATTGGAACACTGATCGTTCGGTCGCCGGAAATACGTGGAGGCCGTCCACGCATCGCCGGAACCGGTGTCACTGTGCGCCGAATTGTGGGCTGGTACAAGCTGGGCTTAAGTCCGGAGGAAATTTCGACGGAGATTCCCCACTTATCGTTAGCGCAAGTTTATGCGGCGCTCGCCTACTACCATGCGAATAGGGAAGAAATCGAAGCCGATATGGCTGCCGAAGAGGCTGAGGCAGAAAGATTGGAGCGCGAGCACTACCTTGGCCGCAAAGCTTCATGACGATTCGTTTTTACTTTGACGAGGATTGTATGCGGCATTCGTTGATTACAGCTTTGCGGGCTCGCAATGTCGATGTCGTTACGGCCCATGAAGCCGACATGATTGAACGCGAGGATTCAGAACATTTGGACTATGCGACCCAACACAGCCGCGTGCTTTATAGCTCAAATATCGGCGATTTCTATCGGCTGCATACGGAATACCTGACCGCAGGCAAGTCGCACTCCGGTATTCTTTTAGCACCCCAGCAGCGTTACTCTGTAGGAAGTCAGATGCGCGGTATTCTGAAACTAATGGCTGCGAAAACCGAAGAAGGCATGCAAAACCAGCTGGAGTTCATAGGACGTTGGATCTAGTTGTGCTCATGCTGGTATCGCGGTCAGCAGAAACTCAAGACCAACCATATCGATGGGCTAGTAGAGCGACCCAAAAAAGTACCTGGGTTTAGATCGCTCGGCAGAGACACGAGCCATCAGCGCGGCTAATACCAGTTCAGATCCTTGTTTTATCGATACGAACATCTGGCTTTACACCTGATGTTTTCACACTTTGCCCTGAGCTCGCTGCCCTTTGCCAGTTTTCTCTGCGCCCTCAGCGTCCTCTGCGGTGATGATTCTCCTTGGACCCCAGGTCTGTTAATTCCGAAATCGTATGGTGTTTCGCCTTACCCCTGACGGACGCCTAACGGCATGAGTTGATCTCTGATGTTCGACTCTTTGCTCTTAGCTCTTAGCGGTTGGCTCCGCGCCCCATGCTCCCTGACTTAGCCCTTAGCTCGTCCCTCTTACTCCGTGCTCCATGCTCTTTGCTCTTAGCCCTTGCCGCTTGGCCCTTAGCTCTTGGCAGTCGCAAAATCCGCAATTCGAAATGTTCTTTCTGACCTCTGGCACTTAGCCCTGAGCCCTTAGCCATGTCTGAATTCATCATAAAGGTCGAGAATCTCGGCTATGGACGAGCGCTACCATCCGTCGGCCGGTGATGGGGGAGGAGATCGCCCAGACAAGTATGCCGCTGCCGGATTTTAACGCAGAGGGCGATTTGCCCGCTGGCGTGCATCGGGCCACCTTGGCCGAGGTCCTACGACGCTTTGGCTCGGTTACAGGTCAACGCGGAGTGTGCACGCGGCGATTCTCTCATGTTTGCGACCTTGCCCTACAGACGGGCTGTGTCAAGCGTCTTATTGTTTTCGGCAGTTTTGTCACAGCAAAAGAGAAGCCTAACGATGTGGATGTGGTTCTCGTAATGGATGACGGATTCCGTCTGGAAGATTGTCCGATGGAATCGCGCGGTCTCTTTGACCACGCGGTTGCCCAAGCGAGGTATGGTGCGAGTGTTTTCTGGCTGCGCCCGCGGATGCTAATCGGGGAAAGCGTTGAAGATTTTGTCGCTTACTGGCAAACTAAGCGGGACAGAACCCAACGCGGTATAGTGGAGGTCATAACATGATCACCAATGAAGAGGAATTGGAAGCGACGCAAGACCGCATCGTTCACTTTCAACACTGGCTCGCCGGTATTCGCAAGACTGCGCGTCCCGAGGAATTCGACGCGGTTGCCAGTGGTTATCGACTCGAAATCGAGCGGATGCATGCCGAAGTCCTCGAGTATCTTCTGCGCCCGCTATCGGTTGAGCATGATACCCAGTCTCCGTGAATTTAGAATAAGTGATAGCCTTTTCCGTTTCCTCTTTCCGCTTTCGCGATTCGAAATCCGAAATTCCCTGGGTTCCGCCTAACCCCTAACGCCTTACGCCTATCGCCTAACGGTTATGGCCCTTAGCCCTTAGCTCGTCCCTCTTACTCCGTGCTCCATGCTCTTTGCTCTTAGCTCTTCGCGCTTAGCTCTTTGCAGTGCAACAAACATGGCTCGACGACTTGTTCATTGGCTTCCGGCGCTGCTTTACATGGGACTGATCTTTATGCTCTCGTCTCAATCTGATCTGCCCGCGCCGTATGAGTTTCCTGAGTCGGACAAGGTGTTTCACGTGCTCGCCTACGTTCCCTTGGGTTTTCTCATGGTTTACGCCCTGTCCCGCTCGACATCGAGCGCCAACCTGATTTTTTTCGGCGCATTTCTGGCTTTTCTCTATGGCTTGACCGATGAAATCCATCAAGCCTTCGTCCCCGGCCGGGACGCCAGCGCGCTCGATGTGATGGCCGACGGTGCGGGCGCCATGATTGGAAGCTTTATTTATACCAAGCTGCGGTTCGGTAAAGAAATACGCCGACGAACTTCCAAATTGACTTAACACACGATGACCGCAATAACTCAATCAATAGATGTGAAAGTCAAGATTCAAGACGCTACCCCATTAGCATTACAGCGAGGCGATTGAGCGCAACGAAGCATATGGGTCTTTTTCAGCAGCCTGCTAGAGCATTGCGATTTGCCCGCGTAGGAATGGTTTGGTAAAGTTTACGGGAATCGAGGGTTTGTCATGGAAACAGTAAATATCGATGAGATGCATCGCGATTTTTCCCGTGTCCTTGAAAGGGTAGCTCGGGGTGAGGAATTGGTGATTATCAGCGCGGGCAATCCTATCGCGAAATTGATTCCTTTCCATCGGCCTTCCGCGCCGCGCGTGCCGGGGTGTTGGAAAGGCAAAGTGCGCATCGCTCCTGATTTTGATGTCCTGCCGCCAGAATTAGCTGCGGCCTTTCGTGGCGACACCCCGTGAATCTACTTTTGGATACCCACGTCCTGCTGTGGTGGCTAGCGGACGATTCGTCTCTGCAGTCTGCCGCTCGCGATGCGATTCGAGACGAATCCAACATAGTTCATGTGAGTGCCGCGACGGCCTGGGAAATCAGTATCAAAAAGGCTTTAGGAAAGCTCGATGCACCGGATGATCTCGCCAACGCTCTTGAAGTTAACAATTTCCGCTCCCTGGAAATAACCGTTGCCCACGCGACGAAAGCGGGAGCCCTGCCGCGCCACCATGACGATCCGTTCGACAGACTGCTCATCGCACAGGCGCAAACCGAGCAACTCACCTTAGTTACGCATGATGCAAAGTTTCGGGCGTATGAGATCTCGGTGATCTGGACTTAAGGAATTGCTTCAAGTTGTTTTCTGGGGCATAAATCCAAATTTCGAATTCCGAAATTCCTAAAGATGTTCTGCTTAGCCTTATGCGCTTAGCTCTTAGCAGATTGGCTCCATGCTCTTTGCTCCTAGCCCTATGCCCCTAGCTCTTTGCAGTGCAACCAACATAGATGTGAAAGTCAAGATTCAAGGCGCGACCCCATTACCGGTCTCCGATCGAGCCTGTCAGGGAGGCGGAGGTGGAGGCTGGTTTGGTGCGGCATATCGGTGAAATCGCGTGATGAAGAAGCTGCTCGTTAAAGTAAGAGGGGATGATGGGACATGACGGATATGGTGAGATTTGAGAACCTAAAAGAGCTCATCATCGAGCTAAGAGGGCAGAGTATTTTGCTTGATAGCGATGTGGCTGACCTTTACGGTGTTGAGACAAAAAGAATAAATGAGGCGGTGAAAAATAATCCTGATAAGTTTCCCAATGGATACATCATGGAGCTTGATAAAAACGAATGGGATTCGTTGAAGTCGAAATTTTCGACTTCAATCAAGGGTGGCAAAGTAAAGCTCCCAAGCGCATTTACGGAAAAAGGGCTGTATATGCTGGCGACCATCCTCAAAAGCCCACAAGCAACCCAAGCGACCATCTCGATAGTTGAGACTTTCTCAAAAATCAGAGAGCTGTCCAGAAGCATCAAAGAGCTATCAATGGTTCAAGATAAAGCCGATCAAAAATCGCTCATGCAAAAAAGCGGAGAGCTAATCGCCGAAATCTTCGATGACGATTTGCAAACAAGCGACACAGAGACATCTATCGAATTGAACTTCGCGGTTTTGAAGTTCAAACACACGATAAAGAAGAAAAGCAAATGAGAAACATTTGCATCGTCACCGGTACCCGTGCGGAATACGGCTTGCTTTATTGGCTGATGAAGGAAGTCGATGCGGACCCCGATCTGCAACTGCAGATCATCGCTACCGGCATGCACCTCTCGCCCGAGTTCGGGCTGACCTATCACCAGATTGAAGCCGATGGTTTCACCATCGATGCCAAGGTCGAGATGCTGCCCGCGCCGTATGAGTTTCCTGAGTCGGACAAGGTGGTTCACGTGCTCGTATATGCTCCCCTGGGCTTTCTCATGGTTTACGCCCTGTCCCGCTCGACCCTTCGACTCGAGCCCCGGCCTTGGCCGGGGGCTCTTGCTCAGGATTCCGCCCCACGGGCGTACTGGAAGGTGCCACGGGCTTGCCCGTGGGGCTCCACATCGAGCGCCAACCTGATTTTTTTCGGCGCATTTCTGGCTTTTCTCTATGGCTTGACCGATGAAATCCATCAATACTTTGTCCTCGGCAGGGACGCCAGCGCGCTCGATGCCATGGCCGACGGTGCGGGCGCCATGATTGGAAGCCGCGTCTTTGTCTGGACGCGACGTAATGGGTCGAAAGGCGCGCCGAAGCCATGAGCCCGATAGACGAGATAAGTCAGCAGAGAATGTCAAATATCACGCCCCCATGATGACCCCCGGAGAGTGGGGAACAAATAGATGAGTCGTAGTGCTGCCACGCGGCCTGACCTTGAGTCTCTGGCAGATTAAATAATTAAATGCCTAGACCTCCTGATTCCCAACTTGCGGGACAGTCTCCGGGCGTGCATACTACGGACATGCGCTTGAGTATCGAGGAGGCCAAATCCATTCGGCAATGTGTGCTGCGCTTCGATCCGAAGGCCGAAGTCTTCCTCTTTGGTTCGCGGGCGGACGACACTCGTCGCGGGGGGGACATCGACCTGTTGATCTTCTCAAAGCGAATCGGTCTGCGGGAGCGGCTTCGCCTCCAGAGCGCTCTGGAGGACGCGCTCGGATTACGGAAGATCGACCTTGTGATCGTCGATAACGTGGACAACAGCCCATTCGCCAGATCCGTCCAACCCGGGAGCGTCCGTTTGTGAAAACCCGTGATCCGCTCCTAGTCCTGCAAGACGCCCTGAAGGATATGGAGAAAACGGCCATCTGGTTGCGTCAATCGTGGGATCGCTGCCGCATCATACCGGCGGCGGAGGCCGCATCTGAAGCGAACGCCGAAGCCGTTGAAGCATTCATGAGCCGTTTTGCGCGCACGGTGGATCTGCTCGCCAACAAGGTGCTGCGCGCGCTCGATCTCGTGGAACTTGAGCCCTCGGGATCGCTGCTGGACGTTTTGAATCGGGCCGAGCGCCGGGGAGTGGTGGCGTCGGCGGAGCGGCTTCGGGAGATGAAAAACCTGCGCAACCTGATCGCCCATGATTACGCAGGGGAGTATTTGGCCGAGACTTTCCGGGCCTGCGTCGAGTTCGCCTCTCAGTTGCTGGAAATAATCGAGCGGGTGCGCGATTACTGCGAGCGTTTTTCTGAAAAGGCAAAACAAAGCACCTAGCGTCTGGCACTTCGCCCTTAGCTCTTAACGCTTGGCCCTTTGCATTGCTATAACTCAAGGTTTTCGCGGCTTGCGCAAATTTTCCGGGAGCTAAAAATGCTCGGATTCGGACATTCCTCCCGCCAAGGCGCAAAGACGCCAAGTTCGGAAAGAAAGACTCTTTGTCATTTCGACCCCGTGGAGTAATGGGCCGCAACTCCACGGGGGAGAAATCTTTCTTAGATCCCTCGCATTTGCTCGGGATGACGGGCCTCGGCCCGTCACCTTTGCGCCTTGGCGTCTTTGCGGGAGATAATCCGATTTCTGCTTTTGCGTTCTTTGCGCCCTTTGCGGTTAATGATCCGGGTCCGAATCCCCTTTGGTTGCGGCTTCGCCGCGCTAAGCTCTTTGTGGTGAATATCTCTTCACAGGAAACCCAGAACAAGCATTTATACCAAGCTGCGGTTCGGTAAAGAAATACGCCGACGAATTTCCGAATTGACTTAACACACGCCATAACGCAATGAACGCAATAACGCAGTTGACGTTACAAACTAGATCAACGAAATCCACAAAACCAACCAAACAGACCAGATAGACCAAGCTTCCCGAAGGATTGACCACGGGTGAAATAAAGCTGTAAGATTTCCTTCAAAGGCAGTGTGCAATACGGGCTCATCTCTCAAGCGATCGGGCGGATGGATACAATAGCGGAAATAAAGGAAAAGGAGATCAAGCCACTGCTGTGGGACGTCGTGAACATCATCCGCAACCACGTGCCGGACCAGTTCTATCACATCCTCCTGTTTGGTTCCTGGGCGACCCTTCAGTCGTTACCGACCTCGGACCTTGACGTGGGAATCCTGGGACCGGGTCCATTGGATGACCTCGTCATGGCGCGGATTCGCGAACAGATTGACCGTCTTCCGACCTTGCGCAAGATCGAAGTCGTGGATCTGTGGAGCGTTGAAGACCGGTTTCGGGAAAAGGCGGAGCGAAACGCGGAGCGGCTCGCATAATGGAATGGACGGATGCGGTTGGGGCGTTTGAGCAGGCATTGCAGCGGTTCCGCGAAGTCTTGGCCGAGCCGGAGACAACGGTGGTGCGCGATGCGGCCATTAAACGCTTTGAGTTCACTTTCGAGCTGGGCTGGAAGGCGACCCAGCGGTTTTTACGTGCCCAAGGGATCGTCAGTCGGTCCCCCAAACAGTGTCTGCAGGAAGCCTTTGCCTTTGGCCTCGTGCAGGACAATCCGCTCTGGATTCGCATGCTGGAAGAGCGAAACCTCACGGTGCATACCTACGACGAGCGCACGGCTCAAAAGATCTACAACGGCTTGAGGGATTATCTTCCGCTGTTCGAGCAACTGCACCAAGGGCTCTCCCGCCATCTCGGCATCAAGTAACCGAAGAACACCATAGCCGGGACGACGATCTCCGGGAAAGGCCTCAGCTTGATCACCTATCTCCGCGCCAAACCAACCAAATAGACCATACGACGAGACGACTAAACAGACCAGATCAACGAAATCCACGAAACAAACCAGACAAACGAGATAGACGCCATGAGCCCGATAGACGCGATAGGTCAGCAGAGAATGTCAAATATCACGCCTGACCCCAGTGATGACCCCAGTGAAAGAGGTGCTCGTTGCGAGTGTTGCCAAAAAGGCGTAAATTATTAATTTGATGTGAGCCAGCGAGTCAGTTTGGCAGACAACGGTTCGTAAGAGGATTTTCCCATGAAAGATGCATATACCGCAGTTATTAAAAACAATGATCCATGGTGGATTGGCTGGATTGAGGAAGTCCCTGGTGTTAACTGCCAAGAGCGGTCAAAGACGGAGTTGATAGAAAGCCTGCGCGAGACACTGCGGGAAGCCTTAGAGTACAATCGGCAAGACGCTTTGAATGCGGCAGGAGAGGGCTTTGAGGAAACATCTATCTCGCTATGAAGCGAGTCGACCTCCTGCGTTATCTTCGAGATCGGGGATGTGAATTCCTCCGTGAAGGCGGTCGCCACTCATGGTGGCACAATCCTGCCCTCAACAAACGATCTTCCATACCGAGGCACAATGAAATCAATGACCACTTGTCCCGGAAGATTTGTAAGGATCTCGGTGTACCGCCTCCCAAATGAGAAAGCTCGTTACAATCGTTCAAACCGTTGGCGAAGACGATTCGGATTCGGAAATTTTAACCGCAAAGAACTTAGCGCGGCGAAGCCGCAACCAAAGGGGATTCGGACCCGGATCATTAACCGCAGAGGGCGCAAAGAACGCAAAAGCAGAAATCGGATTATCTCCCGCAAAGACGCCAAGGCGCAAAGGTGACGGGCCGAGGTCCGTCATCCCGAGCAAATGCGAGGGATCTAAGAAAGATTTCTCCCCCGTGGAGTTGCGGCCCATTACTCCACGGGGTCGAAATGACAAAGAGTCTTTCTTTCCGAACTTGGCGTCTTTGCGCCTTGGCGGGAGGAATGTCCGAATCCGAGCATTTTTAGCTCCCGGAAAATTTGCGCAAGCCGCGAAAACCTTGAGTTATAGCAATACACGCTTTTCGCCAGACTGCGCTGGGGAAAAGAGGTTCGCCTTGTCGGCGAACAGCCGTAACCGAAACTCGGAATATCTCCCGCAAAGACGCCAAGGCCGCAAAGGTCGGAGAAAACACGTGAAAATCTTTCGTAAGAATATTTGTCTTTTCCCTCCGAACTTCGCGTCTTTGCGCCTTTGCGGGAAGCATATCCGAATCAGAGAGTCTTCGATCACCGGAAAATTTACCCAGGCTGCGCGTTATGACAAACATGTTGGTCTTTGTTTTCGGATAGCAATGCAAAGGAAATCAAACGAGCTTAGCGCCTTTGCGTCTTGGCGCGAGACACAGTTTTCCCGATCTCTTCTTCATCCAAAAGTTCCAAATATTTTTGGCTAGCTCTTTGCTCTTAGCTCGTCCCTCTTACTCCATGCTCCATGCTCTTTGCTCCTAGCGTCTGGCACTTCGCCCTTAGCTCTTTGCAGTGCAACCAACATAGATGTGAAAGTCAAGATTCAAGGCGCGGCCCCATTAGCTCTTAGCTTGGCTCGACTCGACGGCCCAACAGACGCAACGACGCAATAGACGCTATGGACGCACATGGAAGGGTTCTCTGGACCTGGCACCGGCTTTGGCCTAAAGTGTTTGCCAGCAATGGGGAGAGTCCCCGGTAGTCCCGGAATCGCCACGGTAGGGCAAATGGATCAGGTCGTCCAGACGTTTGCAACGGAATTGCGAGAGAGGCTGGGGCCTCGTGTGCGGCAGATCTTGCTCTTTGGCTCCAGGGCACGAGGGGACGCTGGGGAAGGGTCTGATTATGACATGCTGGTGGTCGTCGATCAGCGCACGCCCGAGCTGCGAGCCATCGTGCTGGATGTTGAGCGGGGGCTCATGGATCGTTATGGGGTCTTGGTGGCGACGATCCTTCGGAGCGATGAGGAATGGCGACGCGGTCTAGCATTCCCCTTGGCTCGCAATATCATTCGTGAAGGCGTGGTCTTGTGAAGGACGAGCTGAAGGCGATGCTTGCCCAAGCACAGGAGAAGCTCAGGGCGGCGGGGCTTCTGCTGGATGGGCGCGCGTGGGGCGATGCGTCGTCTCGCGCCTATTATGGGGCCTTTCATGCCGTCAGTGCCGTGCTTCTATCGAGAGGAGAAACCTATTCGAGTCATGCCCAAGTGCTGGGCCGCTTCAACAAATTTCAGTTTGCTGCGCTCTTCGCGCTTAGCCCCTTGCTCTTCGCTCCCTGATCCGCGCTATGTCAACAGTCTCGCTTCTGGTCATCGATTAGTTCTATAATTGTCTGAAGGAGGGATATCCGGATGGACAATGTCCTCACGCTTTCGGAAATCGAAGCGCAATTCGCCTCAGAATGGATCTTAATTGCAGATCCTCTCACCAACGAGTCCCTCGAAGTGCAGAGCGGCAAGGTGTACTGGCACAGCAAAGATCGCGAGGAGGTTTACCGCAAGGCTGTGGAATTGCGTGCGAAGCGCTTCGCCGTACTGTACACAGGGAAGATGCCCAAAGATACCGCAGTCGTACTATGAGTGTTCCGTTCGACCCGCAGCAGGGGCTAATCGTCGTCCCCGCGGAGTTGTGGGGACCTACGGGCAGCGTTGTGTTACGTCTCGCATTAGATACCGGAGCAACAAGTACCGTTGTGAACGTCGCACTCATGGTTGCGGTTGGGTATGATCCGGCTCTTATACCGGATCGCATCCAGATTACCACCGGAAGCGGGGTTGAGTTCGTGCCCCGGGTCAACGTGAACAAGATAACAGCGCTGGGGCAGGAACAAATTGCCTTCCCCGTGCTGGGCCATACTTTACCGCCAAGTGCAGGCGTTGATGGCCTACTCGGCCTGGATTTTATTCGCGGCCAAAGCTTGACTCTCGATTTTCGCACGGGCCGAGTGACGCTGGTGTAAACGGTGATTGACCGAGCGTGAGCGGTCACATCACAATTCGAAGCGCATAGTAATCAGAGATCGCAAGGTAAAGATCAAACTCCAGAATTCAATGATTCCCGAAATTCCGCCGAGCTTCGCTCTTTGCTCTTAACCCTATGCGCTTACCGCCTTGCCCTTTGCTCTTAGATACTTACCTTGGAAATGCTGAACAGAACGACTCCAGGAAAATTTATCCCGCCAAGGCGCCAAGGCGCAAAGTTAAGAATATTTTCCGAATCCTCTGAACTTCGCATCTTTGCGTCTTTGCGGGAAACATGGTTTTTTGCGATCTTTTCTTCGTTTCCGAATTTCAAAGACTTTTGGCTAGCTCTTTGCAGTAACGAATTCGCAATTCGAAATTCGCAATTCGAAATGTTCTTTCTGACCTCTGGCTGCTGACTTCTGAACTCTGGCGTGATAAAAGAAGTAATATGAAATTACAGACTGTACACGCGATTTTTAGGGACGGAACTCTGATATTCGCCGATCCGCGTTTGGCACCCAACGGTATAAAAGAGGTTGTTCTGACTTACCTGGACGAATCTCCAACCGAGACGAAGGCGGAGGTGGACCCGATCAAGGCGCTACGCGAGCGAGGAAAAGGGGAGCGTTTGACGGAAAAGCTACTGGAATCGAGACGAGAAGACCAGGAGCACGAGTTTTTCAGCCGGAACCCCAACCCCTGATACCCAAGCCTGGATTTCCGAGTCTCAGTATAGTTACTCTGGAGGCCACATGAAACACCAATCTAAAGAAGATGCCGAACGGGCCATCTTGGAGCGCATGAGCCGGCTCGATGCTCAGCAAATTTCTGAGGTTTTAGATTACATCGACTTTCTGGCAAATAAGAAGCAACGACTCACACCTGTCGCGGAGCTTCTTAAAGAAGCCGCTGGACCAAGGGTGAATCTCCATGATGTGCGCGCGAGTCTGGCCACGATTAAAGGACAGTTGTCGGATGTCGTTCGCGAGGAGCGTGACGAGCGCGGATGAACGTTTATTTCTTCGATACAAGCGCTTTGCTGAA
>Ga0326597_10000942_pt1 | contig 48681 bp, 35 predicted proteins | sample RVTome_12_FD_203789 | JGI IMG/M metagenome (GOLD analysis project Ga0326597, IMG submission 203789) | Soil microbial communities from uranium-contaminated site in the Upper Colorado River Basin, Wyoming, United States - RVT100D185 | ecosystem: Environmental > Terrestrial > Soil > Contaminated >... | reverse complement strand
AGACGACCACGAGTGCGACAGGCACAACGTCCACGGCAACAGCGTTATCCGAGTCAGCGACCGAGCAGGCGTATGCCGAGTTCTACGATTGGTGCCTCGCCCAACAGTGGGGCCCCGCCGCGCCGGCAACGTGCAGCCAACAGTTCCAGGCTATGATAGACAAGCTGCGCGAACTCGGCCTGCCGCTGGCGGCGCCGTAGGTTCAGCAGGTCGTGACCGTCGCGAGAAAGCGGGTTGCTGGTATCATCAGCACCGAGAGGTCTCTGACAATGCGTCCCGCCACCCGAAAATGGCTGCTGTTCCTGATGTCGCTGGTCGTCCTGTTTGGCGCATCCACGCGGCTTGGGCCGCTCAACGCCCAGCGGAAAGAACACCACCTCGTCCTGCCTCCATTGCCCGAGCACATGGGGGCGTCGCTCCTCTATAGCCCAATGCTCGCCCTGGGCCGCGCGCCGCTCGTGGACATCCTCTGGATTCGCGCCACCAAACTCAAGGACGAAGGCCGATTCTTCGATGCGCTTCAGCTTTCGCAGCAGATTTGCGAGCTTCAGCCCAAGTTCGCCAGTGTGTGGGTCTTCCAGGCCTGGAACATGGCCTACAACATCTCTGTCACCCTCAAGTCGCCGGAGGAGCGATGGCGATGGGTGCGCAACGGCTATGAACTGCTGCGCGACAAGGCCATTCCCATCAACCCGAACAACACCGAGCTATATCGCGAACTCGCCTGGATCCTCTTTCACAAGGTCGGCGATTTCATGGACGATTGGCATTGGTACTACAAGCTGCAATTCGCCCTGGAAATGGAGGATATCCTCGGGGTGCCGCCGTTGGGTTTTGTCCGACCGGGCGTCGAGCGCGGCGACTTCTACCGTGACTACGACTATCAATCGCTCGCCGACGCGCCGCTGAAATATGACGAACTCCTCGCCGAGGCCGACACTGCGAGCCTCGCTGAGGGGCTGGGGAAGTTCGGCTTCGATACGTCCGTGCCGGGCGCATACCTTGGCCTGATCGTTTCGGTCGGTAGCGGTGAGATCAGGATTCCCGACACGCCGGAACACGAACAGGAAGATCGCAGGCAAGCGCTACTGGCATTCATGAACAAACCTGATCTTGCCGAAGCCCGCGTAAAGATGGAGAAGTTCTGGCGGGCTTACCGGCTGAGGAATGAAGTGAAGCTCGACCCCAAACGGATCGTGACGCTTCAAAAGGCACTGGACGTCACGCTCGACTTCCGCCTGGCCGAAACGCACGCCCTGTACTGGGCAAACCTCGGCCTGGAGATGGGGACCGACAAGCGGGCCGCCTTGGACATCCATAGGCTCAACACCAATCGCATCGAGTTCTACTGCCTGCAAAAGATGTTTCACCGCGGCCGGATGGCCATGAGCCGGAACGCGCGCCTCGGAGAACCGCCATTGCTGAGCCCGGACATCCGCGTCGTTCCTCCATTGTTTCGAGCATTCTTGAATGACTCAAAGAAATACCTGTCCAATGAAAAAACGGAAGAGCCGATCTCCACGAATTTCAAGACCGGATTCGTGGGTTTCGCACGCTCGGCGATCCTGCGATATTCCGAATTGGACATGCGAAAGAAGGCCCAGGACCTCTTCGACTATCTTCGCAGGAACGTCCCCGACCCGATGTATGAGAACGGCTTGGACGGGTTTCTTCACCAGCAGGTGAGCTCCGACCGCGAGTTGAACAACTACCGCATCGCTTTGGCCAGGATCGAAGCCCTGCTTCGCCGCGGACTGCTTCACTACGCCTACGACGAAGACGAAGAGGCAGGACGCTATCTGGCAAGAGCCAGGCAAATCTACCTCAAGTATCAAAGCGGGATCGTCTCTAAGAAGCGGCAGGCGTTCGAGTTTTCATTTGACGAAATCGTCGAGCAAAACGTGCACATCGTCGGTGGGCAAATGTACCGCGACTCCTACGTGCGCCTCTGCCAGAAGCTGGGGATCCAGCCGCTGCCCGAACCCACCGGCGAGCCGAAGACCGCCGACTCGCCCGGGCAAAGTGCGCCCTTTCAGTCAGAGCCGTCTCCATAGAGCCGTGAGCCGGGAAATGGCCGCAGCCGCCTCAGGCCAGGAGCGCCTCAAGCCTGATGTCCGTCAGCTCGGCCAGACTCTGAACCGTCGTGTCCGCTGCGCCGTCGGCCTCACACGATTCGCCCTGGCAAATCCGAAGCGTTCGCATCCCCGCCTGTTTTGCCGCGGCGACACCGGCCGCGCTGTCTTCGATCACCAGACAATCGTTCGGCGCAAGTTCTGGCGACCGCTGTTGCAATCTGGCAATCGTCAACAAATAGCCGGCGGGATCGGGCTTCGAGGTCGCGACGTCCTCCGTCGCGACAATCACCGGGAAGAGTGACAATAGATCGGCCCGGCGCAGGATGTGTTCAATCTCGACCCGCTTCGAGCCGCTACAAATCGCCAGGACCCACTTCAGCGATGCCCGCCGAATCAGCGCCTCTGCGCCCGTCGCCAGCCGGAGCCCTGGCTCGATCCGTCGGCGATAGGCGGTATTCTTGTTGTGTAAGAGCTGTCGAACCTCTTCGGGCGTCAAACGGCGATTTTGATCGGACAACACCCTGCGGAGAATCTCCTCGTCACTCATTCCGAGGTAGCGTGAGAAATACGTGTCGCGCGCCAGTGCAATCCCGAAACCGGGCAAGACTTCACGAAACGCCGCGAAGTGAAGCGGCTCGGTGTCCACAATGACCCCGTCAAAATCAAACACGATTGCCCTGGGCATCAGTGCCATGCTACTTCCGGATGGTGCGTTGACAACAAAGGGGATTCTCCTTCCCTGCGGCTCCAGAAAATCCGGCCATAGGGACGCGGTTCGCCCGTTCGCGCTCGGCGGTGGGTCACCGCCAGGGTCGGCCTGCCGTCATCAGCGAACAACGCTTTGGGGCCACCCAAGGATCGTCACGAGGGCTGGCCAGCGCTGGCCGAACGCGGTGAGGTGCCGTAAGATGGGCCTTTTCGTCGGGGATCTTCGCTGGCGCCCCCCTTGATCCGGATTGCAGGCTTCAGGGGCCATTCGCGCCCGATGGCCTCCGTGAGGTGCGGATTGCCCCATCGTTTCCCTTCTGCGGGGTTCGGTTGCGGACCCATGAGCCACGAGATTCATCGTCGGCAGAGTCGAGACAGAGAACCTGAGAAGACGTGCTGGAGTCAAGCCATGAAAAGAATCTTTATTCGTTGCCTTACCACCGCTTTTGTGATCCCCGGCATCTCTGCCGGCGTGGCCGTTGCTCAGACGGACATGTCCAGGTTCTCACTGGCCAAGGCGGTTCCCGCTGACGCGTTCATCGCCGTCGCCGCCCGATCCAATTCCAAACGGGAGTTTCTCGATCAGTACTGGGGCGAAGTCCACACGGCCTTCATGAACAGCGGCATCCTGACGGACATTCAGGACATGATCGCCGATGCCATCCCGGACGAGCAAAGTGAAGAGTTCGAGAGCATCATTGAGAGCTTCGGCGGGCTCTGCAAGAAGGTGGAATGGGGCAAGCTGTTCAAACAAGAAATGGTCTTCGCCCAACGGTTCAGTACGCCGGCGCCCGGCATGTTGTATGCAGAGGGAGTCGTGTTGAGCCGGCTCGACAAGAAGAGTGCCTCGGCCAACTACGCCGCCCTCAAGTCGGTCCTCGACGAAATCAGCAAGTTCATCGAAGCCAAGGCCGGCGAAGACATCGTCGCTGTCGCGGAAACCAATCGAGACGATATCACCATGAGTACCCTGGGCCCGGCGACGATGCCCGGAATCGGCGTCAGCATCGCCGTGTGGCAAGACATCATCGTCATCGGCTACGGCGGCAGCACGATGATTGACGAGTCGATCGCCCTGCTGAGGGGTACGAGCCAGAAGCCGGGCCTCGTCACGACGGCTCGATTCAAGGCAGCCTTCGCCAAGTTGCCGCCGGCCGAAGATTCGATCTTTTTCTTCGACGCTCAACGCATGCTCTCCACGATGCAGAATGTCTGCTCCATGGCCGCCCAGGCGATGGCGGGTAATGCGCAAGGGCCGGAAGGCGCCGAAACGACAGGGGAAGAAGCCAACGCCGAGCCGCTCGCCTGGTTCAAGCTTGTTGGGACCATCCTCGACGACGTCTCGATCATCGACTCCATCGCCGCAGTCGAGTGGACCGACGGTTTCCGCGTCTACTCCGAGACTGCGACTTCACTCCGCGACGGTGCAAAGTCGTCTCCGCTGTTCAACGTTTTCACCCATACAAAAGGTCTGAAGGATTTTGCACGGCACATTCCGAAAGAGGCGGAGACCTTCCAGGCCTCCTCCGGGGTCGACCTCGTCGAGCTCTACGACTACCTCGCCAAAACGGTGAAGAGCAACGTCCCCGGCGGGGAGGCCATCATTGCTAAGTTCGACAAAATGCAGGAGGGCTGGGAACTCAACGTCAAGAAAGACGTCCTCGCTTTAATCCAGGGTCCGACCGTCTTCGCGCACATGGGCAAGGACTGGACCATGCTGGTGGCAGTGACCGACGAGAAGAAAGCTGAATCACAGGTAGATCGACTCCTTACCGCGCTCAATAAGGCCTTTGGGCAGGAAAACGCCTTAATGATCTCGAACGTTCAGGTCGGCGAGGGAATGAAATTCAAGCAACTGTCGCATCCCATGATGATGATGATGGGGGGCATGTCGCCGCCCGTACTCGGCTGTGCCGACGGCTACTTCATGCTTGGCTCCTCGGCACAGGCCATCAAGAAATGCCTCCTGACGGCGGCGGGCAAACACCCGAACATCACCAAGAGCAAGCGCTGGCAGGCTGAAGCGCTCGTCCCCAAGGGCGCGATCACGTCCATCTCCTTCACCGATGAATCCAAAATGGCCGAGGAACTCCAGGCCGGCATCGCGGGTATGTCAATGGCGATGGGCATGGTCGGCATGTTCGCCGCCGAGGCTCCGCCCGAAGTCCGAGGGTTCTTCACCTCGTTGCCGCCGATCCTGGCCAAACTGGGGCCCGTCGTCGGCAAGATGGACTTCTACCAATCCTACGCCGCCTACGAGACGTTCGACGGGCAAACGTGGCACAGCTACGGCGTTCAGAACTACAAGAAACCCGGTGAACGGCGCTCGGCCGAAGTCAAACAAGTCAGCGCCGACTAATCCTGTCGGAGATCGAGAACGGCGAAAGCCCTGTTGACGAACGCGCGGTGGCATGGGCCGGCCGCGATCGGGCTGTCGCGGCGGGCAATCAAGTAGCGTGCGCCGAATTGGGCGGCGAGGCGGCGCGCTCTTCGCTCATCCATTTGATCGAAGCCTTCCTCGGCCTGTGAGGGGCTGCGAAAGTCGCGGCCGCAAATCGTTGCCAATCGCGCGTACCATCGAACCGTATCCGTCGGCAGGATCGGCATACATTTCCAATCGGCGGCCACCGCACGGCCGGCCCCAAGACGAAATCCGGCCAACCCCGGCGGGATGATGAACACGTCACCGGGGTCCGTTCGAGCTCGACACCATTCGTACAACACCTGTTCGTCAACCGGCGGCGGCGGACCGACCAGGTCCTTGCGGACCGCTCCCTGACGCATGAGGAATGCCGCGATGCACAGCGGTACGACGAGCTTCCCGGCGGGTAGCGCCGCGGACCAGCGAACGGGCCGCGTGCGATCGTTTGGCGTTCCAGTCGATGAGGAGTCGCGCAGGCTGAAGGCCGTGGCTTGTCCTCTCATCACACGCCAGGCCAGTCCCGCCACGGCAAAGGCCGCGACGAAGACGATGCCGGTTCGGCCTGCACCGCCGAAGTACACGGCCGCGACCAAGGCAGCCATGACCAGGACGCTTGTCTTCCATTGTTGGATCGGCCCTGAAACCAAGCGACCGGCCAGAAGCGCCGTCGCCAACGCACCCAGACACGAGAGGCCGTACGCGCCAAGACCGCAGGCATGAAGCAGCCCACCAAGCACCAGCCAGAGCAGCAGCGTTCGGCTCGGCGAAAACACGGAGAATTGAGCGGACGTGGCGATGGCGCCGGCAACCGCGACTTGAGACGCGAGGATCAGAAATGGTGCAAGGCGATAGGGAAAGATCAGCGCGACCGTGTCGATGGGAATGACCGTGGTGAAGATCATGCCGAGCAGAACGGCGCCGGCGATGGCCGCGAGGACCGTGACGGTGATACGGTTCGGCCGGGTCAATGGCCCGATGGCCCACACCGAAACTCCCCCAGCAAGCAGCATCACCGCGAAGCGGATGAACGGTGCAACGCCCCAAGTCATCGGCCGAGAGTGAAACGGCATGTAGATATCGTGCAGGATGGTGGCGGCGAAGGCCGAACTTGCCACCTGCTCGGCCGATCTGGACACCGCAAAGAACGGCAGGTGGTAGAGCACGGCGACGCCAATCGGCACGACGACGTAGAGCGCGCGTCGCACGCCGATACGGTGCAGATTGACCGCCACGACGATGCCCACGAGCAGGGCCGACCAGACCACATAGTTGATGTGGAAGATGCCGGCGATGAGGAGAACGGCGCCGGCCGACTTGTATCGTTCGAAGCAGAGATACGCCAACCCCACAAGCAAGCCGACGGCCCCGATCGTGGAAGGTTGAAAGTAGCCGTTGATGATGGTCGTCCACCCGATGTAGGGCCGGGGGACGAGAATCATGAGCAAAGCGGTGATCGCGGTGACCAGGAGCGGAGCGCGATAGTATCGCCTGGCGAAGACATGCACACAGACGATGAGGATCATGGCAAGAGCGGCATTGGCGCAAGCGAAGGCCACCTCGAGCGACGCGGCCTTGGCGAAGAGCACGATCAGCCGATCGAACATCGAATGGTGGGAGATGGTCTGGGTGGTGAACCAGTCGTTGGCGAGGAAGTCGGCATCAAGTGCGTGGAGGCCGTGGAGAAGATACTGGCGCAGATTGCCGCTGCCGTAACCCAGACCGTTGGCCAACGCGAAGGCAACCCCGAGAAACAGCAAGGTGGGCACGACGTAGAACGGCGGGCGAACTTTCAGCATTTCTTGATGGCGAGAATGGCCTGATTCACACAGACCGGGCCGATCCGCCGGCCGAAGCGGTCAAGGAGTTTCAGCAACGGATGAAGCATCGCGACCTGAAAGGGAAACGCATGAATCCCGCGGTGCTCGATGATCTGAACGTTTTCGCGCCGGACCCATGAGCGGAGGTCCCTCCAACGAGGCCAATTCTCGATGCCCTCATAGGGACGAAGTTTGAGTCGGTTGGCCAAGGCGCACAGCCAGAACCAGAAATGGTTGTTGGACGTGATGGCGATCAAACCGCCGGGACGACAGACGCGGACCAACTCACGAACGGCATCCTGCGGCCGGGCGGTATGTTCGATGCACTCGGAAGATACGACCACGTCGAAACTCCCGGAATCGAATTGCAGATCAAGCACGTTTCCGCAGACGGTTCGCGCATCGCACTTGCGCCTCACCTGCTGGAGGAGTTTGGGGCCGATGTCGAGGGCGGTGACCTTGGCGCCGCGTTGAGAAGCCCGGAGGCTGAACCACCCCGTACCACAGCCGGCATCGAGGAGCCTGCGCCCGGTAAGGTCGTGATCTCGCAGGAAGACGTCGAAAACGGTCGCGACGCGGCGGCGCATGTCGTAGAGGTTCATGATCTCGTCGAACTTGTCGGCGATCGAATCATAAAACAACTCGATGGGCTGATCGGGGCGCGACGGATCGTCGATGCGAATCAGTTGTTGAACTAGTGTCTCGACGGAGGCGGGGAATTGTGGCGTCTGCGTGCGACGGGAGTGTGTCTGGCCCACAGGCGTTGAGCGTGTCGCCGGACCGGCGCGGTACGGCGCCACGGTTGGTACGGCGGCAGAGACCGACCCTTGCGGCCCAGAGAGAGCCCGATCCGCAGGGAGGGCCGGCAGGGTCATGGATGAGTCGATCGCGCGAGTCATGCGTCTCTCACAGCCACTCAGGATCAATTGGGCGCACCGGAGCGCCAACAGGTGTATCGGAAGCGGTTACGGTGAAGTTGATCCGTGAATCACCGAGGAGTGTGGCGCAGGAACTGCGCTTCTTGCTTCATCACCAGCAGGGGGAAGCGAGATGCCCAGGCGAGACGCCGAAGATATATGACAGCGGTCTTAATTTTCAACCGATTGGCCTCGCCCACCGGGCTACATCCGATAAGATGGGGCACACCGCTTTCCTGTTCTCCACATCGGCCTCCAACGCCCCTGGCCGTCTTTGCCGTCGCACCACTTCACTGTCCCGGCTGCGCTTCTGCCAACGGTGAATGGTGTCCACGCCAAACCGGATTGCGGGACCGTCGTCTTGACAACGCTTCGGATATTCAGGTATCCTGGAGGGAGTAAACCGGAGCCTTGGGCGGCTCTGACCGGAGGTTTCTGCTCCGCGCCAGCCTCGCGGCCGAAGGCGACTTGAGGCGAAGCGCCGCCGGAACACAGCACTGAACAGCCACAGGAACGAGAAGGGATTGTTGTTCCAGGATGGAAAGGATTGTCGTTCCAGGATGGTGGGGTATGAAAGACTCCTGCCCCAACGGGGCTGCGCCTTTCAGCCCAGGGTTGCGACGACGTCGCTACCCTGGGACCATGGATGCCCACGCAACATTCAACCCCAACGGGGTTGCGGCACGCTCGACGGTGAACGACACAACCCTTTCAGGGTTGAATTGTTAGATTGATCCGTTGTCCCAGGGTAGCCGCTGCGCGGCAACCCTGGGCTGGAGGGCGTAACGCCGTTGGCGTAGGGAAGTACGACATGGGCCTACCGACGTCATGGGAGAAACAGGAAGGGATTCATCTGGAAGGTGGGAATGGGAAGGGATTCTCATTCCAGCATGGGAAGGGATTGTCGTTTCAGGATGGGCCTCACCGGGCTCACAGAGCCCGGCTCTGTGAGCCGGGGGCACGGTTGTGCAGCGCGCCTTGACTGGTTTTGATTCCTATTCCTCGATATGTCGAGATGCGCCCGTCTGCTCGAAAACGCTCTGCGGACCGATCCCGCAGATTGAACGCCTCGCATCATTGGCACGGCTATGAAGATGCTCGCTTCTTCTGACTTCAAAGGGAGGAATACCATGTTCAACGTTCACTTGATTCTACAAAGGTCCGCCGTCTGTCTGATTGCCGGTCTCATCATCCTCACTGCCCCGGGGGTCTTGTCGGCTCAGCAGGAGGCCGAAAAGGTCGATGATGATGCCCAGCCGCGCCTTTCTCCCGATCGGCCGAGCGCGGAGCGCCTCGACCAGACCGGCAGCGTGCCACCCCCACGGGCAATTCCCCGGCTTCGGGCCGAGGTGGAGTCGGAGGGGCTCTTTGATACGGAGGAGCTCAAGCAGCAGCGGCAGGAGCCGCCGGTGCAACGGCTCGTTGCCGGGCCGGACGGGTTCGGCTACGTCTCGATCGACTCCAACGAACTGTTTGGCCCGGTCTTCAATTTCATCGACATCTCGGCAACGGGGACGAATGCCGGTATCAGTGTCGACGACGCCGGATCAGCAGCGCTGGCGATCGGCTTCCCGTTCAACTTTTACGGCACCAACTTCGACCAGGTGGCGATGGCCAGCAACGGCTATCTGAACTTCAACCTGGCCGGCGATCTCAGCGACTTCGGCAACGATTGCCCCGGGACAAACGCGAATGATCCGGACAATTCGATCTACATCCTGTGGGATGATTTAGACCTAGGCGACCTGGCGACCGCCGCGGGGTTCTTCCAGAGTTTTGGGGCGTGTCCCAACACCGAGGGCGGCACCGGGCCGTGCACGATCTTTCAGTGGCAGGATGCCCAGCACTTCCCCGGCAACGCGAACCCGGCCGTGCAACCGCCGTTCAGTTTCCAGGCGATTCTCTACGACAACGGCAATATCCTGATGAACATCGGGCCGGGAAACCCCGAACAGGGCTCCGGCTCCACGACGGGCATCGAAAACGCCGACCACACCGACGGCCTCACCCATGTCTGCGATTCGGCTGGGTCGGTTCCCGACAACTTCTCGGTGCTGTTTCTGATCCTCGGCTCTCTCGCCGCCCAGAACGCGGAGTCCGAGCCGAATGACTCGGCGGGCACAGCCAACACCATCGCCGCGGGAGAGTGCGGGGCGGGTGAGATCAACCCAATCGGCGACATTGACTATTGGGCAAGGTCCGGGGCGGCCGCCGGCGATCTGGTCTTCGCCTACGTCGATACCGGCCGATCCTCAACGAGTGCGGACTCCCTCCTCGGCGTGTTTGCCAGCGACGGCGTCACGCTGATCGAGGCCGATGACGCCGACGGACCGGGAAGCGGCTCGGTCGTGGCCGGGGCCATCGTGCCGACGGCGGGCCAGGTCTTCTTCGAGATTCGGGAAGACGGGGACAACAACACGATCACGCCGTATGAGCTCTTTCAGGTCATCGCCGACCCGGCGGACACCGCGGCCGAGGTCGAGCCCAACGACTCGCCGGCCACGGCCACCCCGGTCACGGCCACAGTGATGACCGGCGACGTCGCCGCGACCAGCCAGTTCGACTTTTATTCCTTCTTCGCCAATGCCGGCGACAGCATCGTCGTGATCATGGATGACGATCCGGATGATGATACGGACTTGACGGACACGGAGATTAAAATCCTCGCCCCGGATGGGATCACCATTCTGGCGAACGGCGACGACACTTCCACACGCGACGGCAACGGCGCAGGCCGGGTGATCGCAACGACCGACGGGACGCACTTCCTGAGCGTTGATAACCTGTTCGATAACGCTCCCACGGATTCTGATACGGATTACCGATTCACGGTTCTGGTCAACTGTGCCCGCGTCTGCCAGGACGACGACGGCGACGGGGTCTGCAACCCTGCCGATGTCTGCAACGGAGACGATGCTTCCGGCGACAACGACGGCGACGGCGTCTGCGACGACATCGATCCCTGCCCGACGGACAATCCCGACGACACGGACGGCGACGGCGTCTGCGACAGCGCGGATGTCTGCCCCGGCGCGGACGACACGCTCGACGCCAACGGCAACGGCACCCCGGACTGCCTGGACCCACCGGCCGCGCAGCCAACAACCGATGCCTGCGGCTGCGGAACTGGAGGGATGATGGTCATGCCAATGACGCTGCTTGGCATGGGCTGGCTGCGCCAAAGGACGCGCCGACGGCGGCATTAGACGAAGCGCCGCGAGATCACCGCACTGAACAACCACAGGAACGAGAAGGGATTGTTGTTCCAGCATAGTGGCGTATGAAAGACTCCTGCCCCAACGGGGCTGCGCCCTTCAGCCCAGGGTTGCGACGACGTCGCTACCCTGGGACCGTGGATGCCCACGCAACATTCAACCCCAACGGGGTTGCGGCACGCTCGACGGTAAACGACACAACCCTTTCAGGGTTGAATTGTTAGATTGATCCGTTGTCCCAGGGTAGCCGCTGCGCGGCAACCCTGGGCTGGAGGGCGTAACGCCGTTGGCGTAGGAAAGTTGTCCCTCGAGGGCGTAACGACGTTGGCGTAGGGAAGTACGACATGGGCCTACCGACGTCATGGGAGAAACAGGAAGGGATTCATCTGGAAGGTGGGAATGGGAAGGGATTCTCATTCCAGCATGGGAAGGGATTGTCGTTTCAGGATGGGCCTCTCCGGACTCACAGAGCCCGGCTCTGTGAGCCGGGGGCACGGTCGTACGGCGCGCCTTAACCGGTATTGATTTCTATTCCTCAATATATCGAGATGCGCCCGTCAGGTGCACGCCGCGTTGCGAAAGTTCGTGGATCATGCGGTCGAGCATTCCCGGCTCGGCGCCGACGGTTTCCGGCGGGCAGACGCCTGGGCGGTGGAACTCGCCGCGGGCGATCCACCGGGCCATGATCGCGTTGGGAAATGCCGTCGTTCTCGCCATCGAATGTCGGCCCGTCGCCGCGTCGTATTCGTCGTAGAGGTCGTAGGTGTAGCGCAGGCGTTGACCGTGCTTTCGCACCTTCGACGATCACGCGGAGGATCGTGAACTCCTCTTCGCCGGGCTCCAGTCGCCACTTGGAGAAGAGCAGTCTTGACGTCACGTCCAGCGGCCGGACCTTCTTGCCTCCCGCGTCGACCTCCACCTTGCTAAACAGACCGGTCTCGCGGAAGACGCGCATCAACTCGGCGTGGCCGGGGTAGCGCAAGGTCTTCTCACGCATGTTCGCGGCCTTCACGGTATGCAGCAGGCTGCGCAGGCCGTCGGTGTTGAACGCCTCGAGCGTGCCGACTTGCGGAAAGTCGATCAGTTCCGGCTCGGAGAGCGCAGGCTTGACGACCTGTCGGCCGTTCTCCACGAGCCGGGCCGGTCGGGTGTATTCTTCAACGACGTCGGCCGGCGCGAAGGGCGCTTTATACTTGTACGGCCATTGGGGATGTTTGGGCAGGCCGCCGACGTAGTAGGAAACGTCCGTGGTCTCGTCGAGCTGCGCGTGGCAGTGTCCGATGATCATGTTCGCCAGGCCCGGCGCAACGCCGCAGTCGAAGACCACGGTCGCGCTGCGCTGTCGGGCCAAATCGTCCAGCGTCATGGGGTCTTCGGCCATGAAGGAAATGTCGCTGAACGACTTGCCGCCGTCGATGACCGCCTTGAGGGTTTGCAGGCCCAGGGTGCTCGGCATGGCTCCGACCACCACGTCAAAATCTTTGATCACGGCCTGAATCGCGCTTGGCGTGCCGAGGTCGGCCTGGATCGTGGCCAGGTTCTTCGTTGTTGCCGCAACGTGATTGAGATTCTCCCGACTGACGTCGGCAACGGCGACGTCGAAATCGGGATCCGCCGCCAGATCGCAGGCGAGGGTCCGGCCGACGAGGCCGCAGCCCAGGACGACGATTCTCTTCTTCATCGTGTGTTCCTCAAGAACTTGATCATGCGTCGCGCGACAATCCCGGTAGCAACATCCGATCGTGCCGCCGGGCGAGCAGGAGTTGCGAGACGATCGCCCCGGCCAGGCACAGGGCCATGTCCCATTGCGTGTCCCAAACGTCGCCCTGTGTGCCGAGAAAGGCGTCGGCCGCCTCGCCGGTGGCCAACGCCACCCACCATTCAATCAGTTCATAGAATGCGCTGATGGCCAGGCAGATGCTGGTAACGATGAAGAACAACCATCTGCCCGGTCGTAACGGCGAAGTGCGCACGAGGATTTCGCGAACGATCACCGCCGGAAAGAATCCCTGGGCAAAATGGCCGAGGCGGTCGTAGTGATTGCGGCTCAGTGCCAAAGCATCACGAAGCATGTCGAAAAGCGGCACTTCCGCGTAGGTGTAGTGCCCACCGACGCAAAGAATAATGGCGTGAAGCCAGACGGCGACGTATGCCAAGGGGCTGAGTGGCAACCGCCGGTGCGTTGCCGCGAGAATCGCCAGTGCGCAGATCGCCGGAACGACTTCAAGAAACCAGACGAAGCGATCTTTCGGCTCCATCGCCGACCAGAGAAAAACCGCGGCAAAACTCAGAGTCAGCCCGGCGAGAAGTCGTCCGTGTGGTCGCGATTGTGCGGGCCTGCCTGCCATCGGCGGACATTCTAAAGACTTCGGCGGAAACTTCGAGTGGACGATTCGGCCGGCTTCCCGTCATGAATCGTAGAATGCCACGACTCAGGGCACGGGCACGACCCGATCGAGGATGGCGGGCGCATTCTGCATGCCGATCGGAAACACCGAAGGGCTCAACGGCGCGGTCTTGAAGTTCTGATCGGCCAGAAGCGTGCTCGCCGTTCCGGTGTTGTCCATCAGTGCGAGGATGTCGGCAACGTGGTTGAGGCCCAACAAGTGGCCGGCCTCGTGCGCTGCGACGTTGGCGATGGCGACCGAGATGCCTTCCACCGTCGGCTGGACGGCGAACGGATCGTCAAACATGTCCGTGAAGACAATGCCGTCGTCGCACCGATCGACATTGCCCTGGTCCACACCGTCGGCAACGCCGAACTTGGTCGTGCTAAAGGCGCCGAAGTGAATGGTGCTGAAAGTCCCCGGCGTCAGGCTTGGGTTTTCGTCGCTGGAAAAAACCACCGCACCCGTCGCCGAGAAGTTTTCCTTGAAAACCTGTACGATACGATTCTTGATGGTCGTCGTCTGGCCGGCATATGCCGAGTCTATGTCGGCCGCGTCGAACGGATCGAGGGTGAGGGTTCCTTCGCTCTCGATCGTGGCACTGCCGCCGGCGAAGTTGAGGAGAAACGTCTGCATCGGCGGCGTCGGTACCGAAGAGCCTCGCTCGATGCGGACCGTCCCCTCAAAGGCCCCGCCTTGAACGTCGAATGCGAACTTGGCGATCGCCAAAAACATACTGTCGCCTTGTGCAACAACGATGTCATTGATCGCCGAGCCAAGAAGCCCCGCGCTGAGATCGACGTCGTCATTCAGGGCGAAAAGTTCCTCATTCTGATCGAACACCGCGAGGACCGGGTCGAGCGTGCTGCCGGCAGCCGCCTCAACCGACACAATGATTCGATCGCCCGCCGTGACCTTCCCCAAATCGAAAACGACCGGGTCGTCGCCAGTGACGGTCCCACTGATGGCCGCATTGCCATTGGCATCGAGAGTCAGCAGGGCGGCCGTCTTGAAGCTGTTGCCACCTATGACCAGAAGCGTCGTGGACGGGTCGCACCCTCCACCCACAGTCAGCGGGGCGAAAGCCCACAGGGCAACAATGAGAAGACGCGACCGGCTCATTTGTTGTTCGAGCGCCACACTTACGACTCCTGTACTGCGGCCTTGATCAAAACAGACGGAGAGAACGCTCCCCCGGCGCCGTCCGGCGGATTGGGGAAGACGCTCTTAAGCTAAGATATCGTCTTGCCGAGCCGGCGGCACCTCAAACTGGTGCAAGTATTGGTTCGATTCTCGGTCCGGTCAAGTATGAAGCGGCCCGAAAAGCAAGCAGGCGTCGCGCCACGGAGCCTACGCCAGCCACCGTGGACGACAGGCAACGTGGTTTATTATAGGATCGCCACTACCATCCACGACCGTCCGACAATACGGAGGCATTCAACCTTGAACCAGGCCCACCTCAAAATCCTGCGGCAGGTCGTCGATCTGCCGACGGCCCCCTTTGCCGAAGGACACGTGATCCGCCACGTCGAGGACTTCGTTTCGTGCCGGCCGAGCTTGAGCCTTCGGCGCGATCTTTTCGGCAACATGCTGGTCAGGTATGAGCCCGCGCAAAAGCCAAAACGACGAATTCGCCCCGTGCTATTGGCTGCCCACATGGACCATCCAGGGTTTGTAGCCTCCGAAATGATCGACGGTGGGCGAGTCCGCGCTGATTTTCGTGGTTGGGTCGAGGCCCCATACTTCCAGAAGGCCGGAATCAGATTCTTCTCCGGCGATCGATGGATTCCCGCCACGATCGAGAAGATCATCCGCCATGCGCCGATGAATCCTGCCGACAGGCGTGCCGCCTTCAGTGCACGTTCCTTCGGAGCGAAGGCCCCGCCGGCAGCGGTGATCGCCCGCGTCAAGGCGCCGATCGAACCCGGCAGCCCGGGCATGTGGAACCTCGCGGATGCGACCATTCGTGGCCGGCGACTCCATGCAAGAGTGTGCGACGACCTGGCGGGCCTCGCGGCGATCCTCTGTATGCTCGACACCATCTGCCGGCGAAATGTCAAAGTCCCCTGCTACGCGTTCTTCACGCGCGCCGAGGAAGTGGGATTCGCGGGCGCTCTGGCCGCGGTCGCCGACCGGACCGTGCCACAAAACGCACTGATTGTCGCAGTCGAGAACAGCAAAGCGATTGCCGGCGTCACCCTCGGCGAAGGACCTGTCCTGCGCGTCGGAGATCGGGCCACGGTCTTCAGTCCGGCCGTGACGGCCTACTGCCAGGTCGTGGCCGAGAACCTTGCCGCCCGCGACAAGTCATTCAGATATCAGCGGAAGCTCATGGACGGCGGCACCTGTGAATCCACCGCCTACTGCCACTACGGCTACGATGCCACGGGCATCTGCCTGCCGCTCGTGAACTATCACAACATGAACACGGCGCGGGGCACGATTGCGGCTGAATCCATCGACGTGCGCGATTTTGAGAATCTGGTGAAGTGGTTCGTCGCGCTGGCCCAGAGCCCTGCGACCGTGAAATTCGACGGCACCCACCCCGGCCTCGATGAGCGTTTGAAAAGCCTGTTGAAGAAATATCGCGGACGACTGGTGCAAACCGCACGCGTTTGAGACATTCCGCCGGCCGGGAAGCAGTTGCTCGATCGCGTCGTGCGGACGACTCGCCGATTCAGTTCGTCTTGTCTTCGGTCTCCGCGTCTCGCGGCTTCGCTTCGGGTACGCGGAAGGTGAAGTTGCAGAAGTGGCAGCGGACCTGCTTTCCGCGGCACGCCTGTGGCACGCGCAGAAGCTTGGCGCACTTCAGGTTGGGGCAAAGCATCATGACCGTTTCGGTTGTGTTGGTTGTGTCCACGTCCCTTGCTCTCCCAATACACAAGTCAGAGCATCTACCGATCGGTTGGCAACGGCGGATGGCTCCGATAGTCTCATCGGCTGGCGCGCTGGTGCTGTTGACATGGATTTCGCCGACTTGCCGGGAGCCGGTCTTCGCGAAAACGGACCCAATGCGAGCCGACCGAAAATATCTCAGTCTATGTGATTTCGTGACTGTGAAAGTTCCGAGCCGGGCCAGTCATGGCCCGGTCTAACCGCCGCATGACTGCGGCGGCTCGGATTGGTCGCGGGGCTATGCGGATTCCTTGCGACGCTGCGCAGGGACGGGTATGATCGTCTCCTCACCGCGGACATGGGCCTCATCGATCACATAGCGGCCCTTCCGCCCGCTCTCGGGCAGCTCAAACATGACGTCGACCATCATGTCTTCAATGACGCCGCGCAGGGCACGTGCGCCGGTGTCCCGTTTGAGGGCCTCGCGGGCAATCTCGTGGAGGGCGCTGTCGGTAAACTCCAGTTCGCTTCCGGCCAATTCGAACAGCTTCGCATACTGGCGAGCCAGTGCGTTTCGCGGCTCGGTCAGCACACGAACCATGGCAGCTTCATCCAAGGGACCCAACGTGGACACCGCGGGGAGGCGACCGACGAACTCCGGGATCATGCCGTATTCAACCAAATCCTCCGGCGAGACCTGATGAAGCAGTTCGGTCCTCTCGCTGGCCGTATCTTCGGCAGCATCCTCGCTGGCAAAGCCGATGGTCTTGCGCCCGATGCGACGCTTGATGATCTCCTCAAGCCCCGAGAAGGTGCCGGCGCAGATGAAGAGAATCTGTGACGTATCCATCTGAATGTATTGCTGCTCGGGATGTTTGCGGCCGCCCTGTGGCGGAATGTTCGCCACCGTGCCCTCGAGCATTTTGAGCAACGCCTGCTGGACGCCTTCACCGGAGACGTCGCGGGTAATGCTGACATTTCCCGCGCTGCGGCCGATCTTGTCGATCTCATCGAGGTAAATGATGCCGCGCTGTGCCGCTTCGAGATCGAAGTCCGCAACCTGAAGCAACCGCAGGAGGATGTTCTCGACGTCTTCGCCGACGTAGCCGGCCTCGGTCAGGGTCGTTGCGTCGCCAATCGCGATGGGAACGTCCAGCACGCGGGCAAGGCTTCGGGCCAGCAGCGTCTTGCCGGAGCCGGTCGGGCCGATCAAGAGGATGTTGGTCTTCTCGATCTCGATGTCGTCGGCGTCGGAGGTGTCCGTGTGTGTAAGGCGCTGATAATGATTGTACACGGCGACCGAGAGCGACTTCTTGGCCGCATCCTGGCTGATGACGTAGCGATTGAGAAAATCCATGATCTCCCGCGGCGTGGGGATCTTCTGGAACAGCGGCTTCAGCCCGCTAGCCTTCCGCTTTTCCTGTTGGATGATGTTTTGGCACAGGTCGACGCAACTGGAACAGATGTAAGTATCATTCGGGCCCTCGACCATGGGGCCGACTTCACGATGCGTCTTCCCGCAGAAGCTGCACGTGCTCGTCTTGCGCCGCTTCGGCCCACCCGGGCCTCCGCCGCGGGGTCCTCCGCGATTTGATCCGCCGTTTCTTGATCCGTTTGCCAATGTTCTTCGCCTTTGTGTCAGCGGGCCCGACCGAGCCCAATTCGGAAGCTTCCCAACAACCCCGGACTACCCTCCAGACCGGCTGATTTTATGCGCCATCGTGGGTTGAGAAACCCCTGCGACGCATCAACCATTCTCATTATATCACACCGCAGGCAAGATATCGACTTCGATCGGGTAACGCCTTTATTTGATTCCCGGCTTCGATTTCGCGGCCTCCATCATGGTGAGTGGAGCGCCGCGGAACGGATGCTGTGAATCATCGCCGCAGTGGAGCTACTCGTCAGCGGGAGCATCGGCCGACGCGCCGTCCTTGCGCTCTGTTTCTTGCGCGTATTCGCGGATGATTTGAGCCTTGAGGGTCTCGAACTCCTGGTCGCTGAGTTGCCCGCTCGCCTTCATGTCGCGCAAATGTTGCAACGACCAACCCTTGTGCTCGCCGGATTCCGGCGCAGAGAATGCCCATCGGCGCACCAACCAGACCGCGCCTCCCAGAAGGGAGATACCGCCGATCAGCACGAAACCCCAGAAGAGTATATCCGTCGTTGGTGAGTGCGATGCGGTCACGGCCGAGCCGCTCGCCTCCTCGCGATGGCACCGGAAACCGGCCTCCACCGACGCCGCATCGCCGCCGCAACAAACAGGCAGGACATCAGCATCATTCCGACCGCCGCAGAGCCCATGGCGCCGCACAACGGAAAGAGGCTCGACAGCGAAAAGCCTGCATTGCTTCCGCCATTCGCGTAGGCGGCTCCAGTCGTGTCCACCTGCTGGGCAATCGCGTTGGCGAGTCGTTGTCCGCGATCATCCTTCTTAATCCGCTGAAGGATCGAACCCAGGCCCTGTTGTGGAAGCCCGAAGACAGCCGCGGCACCCGTTCCCCCGGGCGTCGAACGAAGTCGTGACGAAACCGCCAGGTCCAACTCGAAAGGCTGGCCCACCCCTGCGTCGTATTCATACGGCAGATCGAGCCCGACGAATAACACGGCCTGCGCAAGGGGGATATCCGGCACGGTTCCTGAAAAGTCCACGACCGGCAGAAACATCCCCTCAAACGCGCCGGATGCGCGAGCAACGGTCACCGAGCCGTTCGGTCCGCCGGCCAAGGTGACCTCACCTTGTAAAAGAGTAGTCGGCAACTGCCCGAACACGAGCTTGTTGACACGAACCTGAATGTGAGCCTCCACGCCGGAGAGATCTTTGGCGACATCCAGCGCGGTGATCAGCAAAATGCCGGAAAGGATGACATGCCCACGCGTAGTCTGCGCCACCCCGAGCACCGGCGAGAGATTAACCTCGCTGGCGCCGAGGACAATCCTCCGCGTTTCATTCGCCGTCCCGAGGACAAACCAACCGGTCGAGTCGTCCTCCGAGAAAGCAGCCAGGTCCAGACCGACGTCGTTCGGTGGCGCAGCCCCGTTGAGATCAGGCTGGCCGAAGACGGCCACGGCCTCGCCGCCGGCCGTTATTGCGCCATCGTTGTCGAGGCGGTCGAGGCGAGCCCGGGAGACGGCCGGAGGCATCGGCTCGGTGAGCGGAACGATGACCTGGCCGAAGTCGGTTTGAACCGGAACCGGACCGAAAAACTCAATCACGGTCGCCGACGAAGACCCGGTAATATCGGTCACCTCCGCTCGGGCCATCGAGCTGGCAACCGTGAACGAGAGCATCGACCCGATCAGGGCGAAACCCAATTTGGCCGTTGGGCGCATGACAATTCCCTCTGCGATTGGGCGAGGTGTTGCTCATAGGCGGGCCGGGCCGAAAAGCCTCTACCCGCACCATTCTACACTGTAGCCATTTGCCGGCCGAAGTCCATCCCCCGGGACGCAAAAACCGTTCGCCGAACCGTCTTGGGGAGCCATAGAAGCCTGAAGCGGAGGTCGCCGGCGCCACGGCCTACTTGATGCGGTTCATCCACCCCAGCCACCTTTTCTCCCATTTCTCGTCCAGCTTTCCGAAGGCGGCTTCAAAGTCCTTGATCTCCTGATCGGGATCGGATTCGTAACCCTCGGGGCGCTCGTTGAGAGTTTTGATGTAGGTTTTGATTCGCTTGCGCTTGGTGCGGTTGAGGTAGTGGACGATTGCCCATGCCTCGGGATAGGCAATCGAGATCGAACCGGGGCCGAAGTGTTCGGCCGACGAGATGAACGCGCGAAGGGGAATGAGCCGCTTGGATTGTTGGAAGGTGCGAAAATCCAGTAGTCTCGATCTGTTCAGCGCTCCGAAGTTGGCGCTGCGGCCGGTGCTGATGGTCTCAAACATCATCGCCGTTCCCTCGACGAACCATCGCGGATTGGCTTCAAACTGACGTGCGTTGTGCAGGCCGATGTTCCAGAGAACCTGGTGACTCACTTCGTGCTGGACAGTGGATTCGCTGATGTCTCCGCCCTGTGTGGTGTTCCAGTTGCTCTGACTCCTGAGATTCTTGATTTCATTTTGCAGCCGTCGACGTTCCGCGGGATCCACGCCACTGCGTATCTTGTCCCGAATCTCGGTGATCCGATCCTCAGCCTCCTTCTTCGCATCCTTGAAGCTCGACAGGTTCTGAAAGTTGTAGAACATGCTCAGGTTCAGCGCCGGAACGTAGACGCCGGGCGTGGTCTCTGATTGAGGACCGACGTGAATCTTCTCCGAATAGTCACTGTAGTCCTGATGCTCTTGAAAGTAGTAGATGACCAGCTTGGCCTTCGGCAGCTTCGCCGGCTGGTCAAGTTTCAACGCATAATTCACGCAGGAACGGTAGGTCTGCTCGATGGCCGTGCTGAAAGTCTCGACGTCCTGCTTACTCGTATCATAGAGAACCGAGTAGTGGCGCGTTCGGTGGAGACTGAAGGCGTCGCCAAGATCCGCCAGTGCCGCCTGTTCGGCCGCCTCATCCGGCGGAATCGCCTTCATGTTCGCCTTCTTCTTCGACCGCTTGCGCTTCGGCTGCTTTGTCTCGGGCTTCGTGCGATCACCGCCACCCGTGCCAAATCCGGCATGGGCGGGCGAAGGGGATTGCATCGCGCCGACAGAGAGACACGCCGTGAAGAAAAGGGACAAGACTTGATGGAATCGCCTGAGCACCGGCAGGCCTTTCGTCTGGGGAGTTCGGCGGTTGGCCCACGCTGCCAACGCGGGTTTTTATACTCTAGGGCCTACACGGCGAGATGGCAACGGTTTGTGCCGGCTGGAACCGCCCCAGAGCCGCCAGGGGAGCCTTTCCCCCAGAGGCGCCCGAACCAGTGCCGGCCGACCCGGTGCCACGGCCATCCACCTAAGAGTCGGGCATGAACGGCAGGGAGGTGATGAACCTGGACCATCTCTTGATGAACTTCTCGTCGATCTTGCCGAAGGCCTTCTCAAAGTCGGCGATCGCGTCCTGCGACCTCATCTCCTTCCGTCGCGAGCGCTGCTTGATCAGATCAATGTAGGTCGGAAGTTGCTTGCGCTTCGTCTTCAACAAGTAGTAACACAGCGCCCAGGATCGAGCGTAGTTCTCAAGGGACAGCATTCCGCCGCGGGTGGCGCCTGCGCCGACGAACTTCCTCAAATCATCGGCAGTGTACTTATCGAACGAATCGCGGATACCTCTCAGGCGGCTCTGATTGATGACGTTGAAGCCCGCGCCCGATTTCCCGGGCGGCGGTTCAAAGAGCGTCGCCAATCCCTCCACGAACCATTGTGGATTCCGGGCGGTCGAATGATGGACCTGGAGGTTGTACAGGAGTTGGTGTGCCACTTCATGCTGGACGACCGAACGGTTGTTTGTTTGTTGATAGCGCTTCGCCCGGCCGACGTACCACTGCGCCTCCTTGGACTTCTGCCGCTTGACCCTCGGATCCTTTGAATTGCGGGCTTGTTCCCGCAGGCCGTCCGCCTTGGTCGCGAACTCCAACATGGCCTTACTTTGAGACATGTCGTAGAAGATGGAGAAATTCGCAGATCCGGACCAGTACAATCCCGCGGCCGACGCCGGCGCGCCACGCCCCACGAACCCCTCGCAGTGCCCATTGTACTCGTCGTAGTCGGGGCAGAAGATCACGATCAGTTTCTCCTTCGGGTACTTGATCTTGATCCCCTGTTTCACCGTGAATCGATGCACGGACTTGTAGGTCCGTTCGAGGCGCAGAATGAAATCCTTCACGACCGATTCATCCGCGTTGTACAGGACGACGAAATGGTCGGTGTAGCGAGCGTGGTAGTCCTCGCCGAGTTTCTCGACGAACTCTTTTTCTCGCGGCCCCTTTGGGAAAGGATGTTTGTCGTCTTGCTTGTCCTTCGTCCTGCCGCGTTCTTTCTTCGGGGCAAGATGAGTCATCAGCCCCGACGCCGCCTGCGCCGGGGTAACGGACCAGTACGATCCGAATCCCACAAACGGAAGGAACAGAACTGCAACGCCGGCGAATCGCGGATTCATGGGAGGGCCCTTGGATGTTGTTCGCCTGCCGACCGGCCGGCCTCAGGAACACACTCAGGTTAGCAGAAGAGGCGTCTCAGGTCCAAAGAAGCAGTGGAAAAGACGGATGGGTGGCACTGTACCGCATCTGACGCGGTCGTTATCCGCCGTTCAGCGCCTTGATGAGTCTCTTCCCGGGCACCCTTGCGCTGCGCCACCACGGGCGGGGCAGCATTCCCATGCCCATGACCAGGAGCTGTGAGGCGGCAAACACGATCAGCCAGAAGGCCACGGAATCGGTGAAACCATAGGAGTGCAACCCCACGCCAAGTTGGTTGACACCGAACCACGACCAGCCGGTGACGATGCCGCCGAAGACCGCCATCACGGCGATGCCTCGCGTCTTGATCATTCCGCCCCAGCGTGCGTGCAGGACCAGTGCATCCCACAACACGATGAGCAGCGCCCCGTTTTCCTTGGGATCCCATCCCCAGAATCGCCCCCAGGAATCATCCGCCCACAGGCCCCCAAGGACCGTCCCCACGAAGCTCATCAGCAGCGCAAAGCAAAGCACGCCGTAAATCATGCGGCCGAACGTTTTTTCCAAATCCTTGTCCAGCGAACTGCCCAGGACGCCGCGAAGGATGAACAGAACACCAAGGCCCCCGGCGAACAGCGTCGCGGAATAGCCTAAATTGATCACCACGACGTGGGTGGCAAGCCAGAACTTCGTATCCAGGACCGCCTGCATCATCTCGAGGGTGTCGCCGTCACCCGCCAGGAAGTGAGCAATCAACAGCGTCGCGAAACCGGCGACCGAGGCGACGAGGTTGCCGATGCCGATCCGATAGACGGCCTCGATGATCAGGCCCAGGATCACGCAGGCCCAGCCGATAAACACCGCGGTTCCATACAGGTTCGTGATCGGTGGATAGCCGGAAATGTACACCCGCGCGCCCAGTGCGAAGGTATGCGCCACCAGCGTCAGCAGAATCAACCAGGTCGCAGTTCGATTCAACGGACCGCTCCACCCCATCCATGCGAAAGCGCTCAGCAGAAAAGCCATGACGTAGAGCACCGAACAGTGATAGAACGGTTCAAGATGATTGAAGAAAACTTCAAAGTCCAGCGTAGACGATTCAGCCGGCGGGCGCCCCGCGAGAATGGACTGGTAGCCCGCCAACGCGCTGTTAAAGCCAACCTCATCACCGGCGCGCCACGCATCGAGCACTGTCGCCAAAGGTCCAATGGCAGGATTTGGGTTCCCCGCGACCATCGATTCAATCGCGGCCCGCATCAGCGGCCGCCACTGCTCATGATCCGACAGGGGCGGAACCGCAAATGGCAGCGGCGATTGTTCCAGGAACTGGTACTCACTGACCAATTGCCTGAGAGCAGGCACGAGTTGATCATGGTCCGCGGGCAGGGCCGGCAGCCGATGTGCCTTGATCAGTAGACTGAACAGGTGGACTTTGTTAAAGAACTCGTGAAGCTGATTGTCGTAAACGTCGCGCTTGCTGGGCTCCGTCGCCTGGACGCGACCAATCTCTTCGTCCATCGAATGCAGGCTGTCCTGAAACTCCTCATAGGCGTAACGGAAATGTTCCCGCTTCGGAAGCCCGAGCGCGTCGATCAGCTCAAGATTCGGAATCCGGAAGACGCGGTGCTTCATGGCCGCTTCCGAGCCGGAGATCACGTCGAGAAGCCAGCGAATCGCAGGATGTTTCGTGCCGTTTTCGTCCCTGTAGGTCTGCCGATCCGAAATGATCACCAGACTGTTGCGGGCCAGCGTGTCAAAAGGCTTGACTCGCCCTTGATAGGCGACGGGCAGGCGCCCGAAGGCGTGCATGGCCATATCACCAGCCGCATCCCGCGGCACGGGCGCCCTCGAGACGAGCCACGCAGCACATCCGCCGACGACAAGGACGGGCACCAATCGCGATAAGAGTTTCATGCCTGGCCCCTTCGTCGCAGGAATCCGATCAGGTGCATTCCAAAGTGAATCGTCAGCCCCAGGCCCACGATCATGCAGGCCAGGTAGGGCAACATCCAACCATCGTTGCGGACCACTTGCAGCCTGGTGAGGTCGCGGCCGGGCTCGAACGATGATTGGTAAAAAGTTTCGCCGGCATAGCGCAGAGGGTTGTTCATCCAGATTTTCACGACACGGTCCACGCCGCGGCTCTCGTCAACCAGCCGTACCTTGGCGGAGAAGTTCTTCGGCTTCTGAGTTCCGACGTACTTGTCATGTCGAAACTCCAACAACTCAAGTGAATAGGGCTTGTAGGAACGCGCAAATCGCAGGGCGATCTCATAGGTTTTGCCATCAACCATGACCGTTTGCGGGGGCAGTTCCGGCGCGGGAAGCCACACCGTCACAAGATAGGTGCCCAGTGGTTCGGCGCCGCCCTTCTTTGTCAGTTTGACGTAGGCCGCGGGGACGTCGACACGCTGGCTGGCATCGGTGCCGCTGGCCTCCGGCTGCTCGACTGCGACGGCCAGGAGCCCGCTGCCGGCCGTCGCCGGATTGTTCGCCGCGCCGCCGATCGCCGACGCTGATCGCAGTTCGCAGTTCCTCATGTATTTGAGCACTTCAATGTCGAACGGCAATTCGTCTCGCTGGACCAGGCCCGGTTGGGTCACCAGTGCCTTCGGCACAACGACGACTTGATCGAACCTGGAATCGGAGCGATCGATGAACGCCAGTTCCACGGATCGGGTGTGCGTCACGAAGTTCACGGTCTCGCCTTGATTGATTGTCATCTGGCCTTCGACCGCGAAGAGGCCCGTGACCAACTCCGACACGAGCAGCATAAGGACGCCGCCGTGTATCATGACGATGCCGGCGCGCTTTCTGAACAAGAGCAGACACCCCGCGAGCAGGACGATCGCCACGCCCCCGCCCAGGGCCAGTCGCCGCAACACGCGCCAAAACGCATCGCCTTCCGTCGCCGCCACTTCCTGGGCGAAGACCCCGCGAAAGACCATCCAAATCAGCACGCTGCCGGCGGCCAACACCACAAGACCAACCCCCAGCCGAAGGCCGCTTGCCCGAACCTTGAATCGAACCGCGTGGGCCGCGAGCAGATTGAGGACCAGGACTGATCCGATCAGCCAGCCGCCGGGAAAATAAAGCCCGCCAGGCACTGACCAGGCTCGCGGAAAGAACACGGCCAGGTCGATCCAGGCAATAAAGCAACGGAAATACTCCCCCGTCACCCTCCAGATACTCTTGTCTATTTGTGCCACGGTTCCCGCCAAGACGAGGAACATGGACATGGCAAACAGAACGACGGTGAGCCGCAGCGACGCCAATGAACTGAGGATTGACTTAATCACCTTGCTCCCCCGCGTCCCCATCAAACCGAACGGACCGAACAAACGCTTCAAAGGCGGCCTTTTGCTCGGCGACCAACGGGTCCGGTCCCATCATCTTGTAAAACCAAGTGGCCCCTTCACGCTCAACGATCACGCCGATCATGTGTTTTGACGGTCCGGCCAGGTCCACCAGTGCTCCGGTCTGTCCCGCCACCTGGATCGGCTGCGGAGCATCGTCATCGAGACTGCCCATCGGCTGGAGGCCCACCTGACTGCGCCAACGGTTGATGTTGCTCAGCAACTGGGGAGGGCCGGGCAGCGGCGTGATCGTAACAAAGGCCTCGTCTGAGTCGGCCGCGATCGTGAACGAGGCTGCCGACATCGGTTTGGCTTGTCCATCCTGTACCCATCCATCGGGCAGCTCCCAGGCGGGGCCGTCCCGCGATGGGGCCGCATCAACCGTCTCCACGGCGGGCGGTGATTGGGCAGTCGGCGCCGCGCCAAAATCGACCGATCGGCACAGTGCGTCAAAATCATCGACGTACTTCGCCATCACCGGCGCCGGGGCCGTGGTCTTGATGAACCAGGTTCGCCCCGTCACCGGAAAAATTGCCGCCAACATTCGCAAGCCCGGCGACGCTCCCCCGTCAGGGACCGGGCCCACAAGATCGACCTTGACACCGCTTGCACCGGGATTCTCAATCTCGACAACCTGCTGACTGAACTCGTCGTCGGTCGCGGGCCCGAGACCAAGCTGGTTTCGCCACCGGTCGACGTTCGCTCGGATTCCACCCCCGGCGGCACCCAATTCCGTAATCGAGACCTCGATCTCATCCTCCCCGGTTCCGGCCGAAAGCGTGGCAAAGCGCATCGAGTTGGGATTCGGTTTGGGCTGCCATCCCTGCGGATTTTTCCACACCATCACACCAGTGGAGTTGTGGACCGGGGAAGCTGATGGGGACTTGGCGGGCGGTGGAGCCCCCTTCGCCGTGCGGTACGACTTGACGTCAGCCCGATCATCACAGCCCAGGACCAGGAGGGATGCCGTCGGAAGGGCTATTGCCAAAACACTAGACGCCCGCGGCCTCCATCTGCGGTCTCGGAATCTGGGGAATGGCATCTGTCGCAATCGCATAGCGCCTCTGTAGCTCGGGACCGGAATTGTAGCGGGCAAGAAGCGTGCCGCCCCGGGCCTTTCCGGGAACCGCGCCACAACAATGGGACAACGCAACACGCAAGCCTTGATCGAAACGACGGTTCGACGACACCCTCCAGAACGTCATCTGGCGTATTCGACCGCCCGAACCTCACGCAACAGCGTCACCTTGATCTCGCCGGGATAGGTCATGTCGGCCTCGATCTTCTTGGCCACGTCCCGTGCGATTCGCATGGCGGAGTCATCGTTGACCCGATTGGCATCCACGATGACGCGAACCTCGCGTCCGGCCTGGATGGCATAGGCCTGCCGAACGCCGGCGAAGCTCTTGGCGATATCTTCCAGCTCGCGCAAGCGCTTGATGTAGCGCTCCAGCGACTCTCTACGTCCCCCGGGACGGGCCGCACTGATGGTATCAGCGGCCGCGACCAGCGGCGTATATGGACTCGTCGCGGGGACGTCGCCATGGTGGCCGGCCACGGCATTCAGCACCTCGGGCCGCTCCTTAAACTTCCGACATATTTCTTCGCCAATCGCCGGGTGGCCGCCCTCGATCTCCCGATCGACGGCCTTGCCGATGTCGTGAAGCAGTCCGCAGCGACGGGCCAGTGTTCCATTCAGCGATAGTTCGTCCGCCATGATCTGACACAGGAAAGCAACCTCGATCGAATGGCGCAAGACGTTCTGGCCGTAGCTGGTGCGGTAGTGCAGTCGGCCGAGGAGGTCGATGAGCTTGCGGTCCAGGCCCTGAACATTAGCTTCCATAGCAGCCTTCTTGCCTACTTCGACGATTTCCTTCTCGACGGCGGCGCGCACTTCCTCCACGACCTCCTCGATCCGTGTCGGATGAATGCGGCCGTCGTGGATCAGCTTGTTCATCGCTTGACGACCGATCTCCTTGCGCACCGGATCAAAGCACGTCAGCAATATGACGCCCGGCGTATCATCCACGATCACGTCGACGCCGGTGGCCTTCTCAAATGCGCGGATATTCCGGCCTTCTCGACCGATGACCCGGCCTTTCATTTCATCGTTGGGGATGTCGATCGTCCCGACGGTCGCTTCGGCGGTGTGGCCCGCGGCGAATCGCTGAATCGCGGTGATCACGATGTCGCGGGAGCGCTGCTCCGCCTCGTCCTGGGCCTCGTTCACGCGCTTGGAGACGATCTCTGAACACTCGTGCTCCAACTCCTGCTCGAGGCGGTCGAAGAGCTGCTGCTTGGCGTCATCCATCGAGAGCTGGGTGATCTTCAGGAGCTGGTTTCGCCCCTGTGCGAGGAGATCGTCGATTTCTTTCTCCTTCTGCTCGATCTGCGTCGAACGCTCCTGGATCTTACCCTCGGCCTTTTCGACGTTCCGCTCTTTGATGCCCAACATGTCGAGCTTCCGCTCGAGTTGGTCCTCCCGTTTGTCGAGCCGCTTCTCCGCCTCGCGAATCTCGTTGCGTGTGGACGCCGCCTCTTTTTCGAATTCCTCCTGACGAGCCAGGAAAGTTGCTTTAGTCTCGACCTCGGCGGCCCGGACGATTTCCTTCGACCGATCCTCCGCCGCGCGGATGATGTCTGCTGCCTGTTCCCGGGCCTCCCCGCGCCGCCTCTTGGCCATCATCGTCAAGATGCCGTAGGTCGCGGCTCCACCCAGAACAAACGCCACCAGCAGCCACAGCGCCAATGCGGTGGTCGAGACCTGTGCCAGTATCACAGATCCCATGGATATCAACCTCTCTCTTTTGGCTATGGATGTAAGTCATCATGCTTTTCACGGCGCGCCGCTCACTCCGCCGGCCACCCATGCTCATCAGAGACGAGCCGGAGCAATGCCGGCGCAAAGTCTCAGCGCCGAAAACCCGATTTCAGAATGTCAGGGCGAGGAGACGAATAGGGCGGGGCTTTCGCCGCAGGAAGACCGTGCAAGACAGGCGCGTTGAACCTCAGCCGCTGCTCGTAAACCCGGAAGCGACGCTCGGACGCCCCGGGGGGAACACCCTCCCCCGATCGGCGGCCCGGGCAAGCACCCCACACAATGTGGGGACAACCGCTCCATTGGCCTGACCGGCACTACGCAATAGCGGCAGGCTACAATAGTTCGTCACGACATTCGGTCCAGCTTCGTTCGGGCAACCCGGGCTCCCTGATGCGTTTTCCATGTCACCGGCCCGGAAAGCAGGGTGCCTGAGCTGCGTCATCTTGATGGTCATCCAAGCAGTCCAACCACGAAACAATACTCGCTCCCCCCAACTCCCCTTGCGGGGAAACATTGGCTCCTTCTCTAATCTTGGCGGAAGGCAGAGGCTCGCTTTAAGCCGGATGGCCCGCTTCACGGTCAGCCTCCCGCGGAGTGGAACTTTCTAAACCTAGAGGATATACATACTTACCCTCTACTATGGCGTAGTATAGACCGCGGTTCGGACACGTCAAGCGGAAACGACCGCGATTGGCGTCGCCTTCCTGACGGCCTAGAATGACGCCCCAAGCCCGCTTGTCCGACCCGATCGAGCCTGCCGATTCATCCGGCGAGGCGTACAGCCGAGGGCAATGAGCCGTTCTAAGGCCCTGAGGGGGAATAACTGTGGTGAAATGGGATGGCTACCATAAATCACGGCACAATGAGTCGGAAATGATCGTGAGAGTGGCATGATCCAGCCCGGCTTCTCAATCCTGCCCCGCAACGGCATGACGGCCTGCGCCATCGCTCTCATCCTCGCATCGGCCAGCCCGATCCTCGCCGCCACCAGCACAAAACCCCAGCGCGTCGGCCACGTCGTCGCGCAGGCCTTCGCAGACCGGCAGGCGATTCGACCCGGTGATACGGTCCACCTGGTCGTCTCACTGAGAATGGACAAGGACTGGCACGTCTATTGGCGGAATCCCGGGCCAACCGGGCTTCCAACGAAGATTCGCTGGACTGCACCCCAGGGATACAAGGTCGGGCGAACCGAGTTTCCCGTGCCCGATTTGAAGTATGACAAGGTCCTCAAGGAAGACGCTTACGTTCACGAAGGCGCCGCCCTGTTCATCACACCGGTCCAGGTGCCGGCGTCGATCAGTCCCGGCGGTTCGGTGACGTTCAAGGCCTCCGTGAGTTGGCTGGCTTGCCTGAAGAACTGCATCCCAGGCAATTGTGAGATGACGCTGACCTTGCCGGTGGTCTCACGGTCAACGAAAACCACACCGGCCAACGAGAAGCTCTTCGAGGAGGCCCGAAGTGCCCTGCCAACGCCGGGGGCCCAAGCCGAACACATCAAGCTCATCGGTTCGACCGACGCCGAAGCCATCACCCCGGGAAAGAAGTTCACGGCGACTCTGACGGTACAAGTCGCGCCGAAACATCACATGCAGTCGCACAAGCCATTTCAGGATTATCTGATCCCGGCAACTCTGTTCGTCGAGCCGACCGACGGGTTTGAGATCGGCGAAGTCAAATACCCCAAAGGCCACGAGCGCACCGACAAGATACTGGGCAAGCTGAGCGAGTATCAGGGCGCGACGGCGTTCATAATCCCGATCGAGGTTGACGAAGACGCGGACACCGCCGGGCGACTGATCCGTGGCATCCTGCAATACCAAATCTGCACCGACAGCGGTACCTGCTTCCCGCCGCAGTACGTGACGTTCCAAGTGCCCGTCGGGACGCCGGCGGCGAAGGCATCCGCGCCGCCGCAGGCAACCACCGCGTTTGGGACGAGCGAAACGGCCGGTGGTGAATCGGAAAATGTTCCATCGGCGCTGCCGAACGCAACGGGGCTGGCGCCATCCGCAGGTTACGGAAGCAGACTCATCCGGTTACAAAACTGGTTCCTGAGCTACGGCTACGCCGGCGTCCTGGTCCTTGCGCTCATCGGCGGCGTGATCCTGAATCTGATGCCCTGTGTGCTGCCGGTGATCTCTTTGAAGATTCTCTCGTTTGTGCGACAGGCAGATGAGAACCGACGCCGCATTATTGTGCTGGGCGTGGCTTATTGCACCGGCATCCTGGTCTTCTTCGGCTTCATCGCGATGTTGTTTTTCTACAACGGGACGGGTTGGGGCGAGTTGTTCCAGAGACCGCGCGTGGTGTTAGGCTTGGCCGCGGTGGTGACTGCGTTTTCTCTAAGCCTGTTCGGTGTGTTCGCCGTCTTCACGCCGAAAGTGATCAACAAGTTGGGCGCGAAGGCCGAGGGCGAAGGCGTTTCGTCTGCGTTCTTCACCGGCGTCCTGGCAACAGTCCTGGGAACCGCCTGCACTGCGCCCTTTCTCAGCGCTGCGGTTGGCGCCGCCAGCCGTTTTTCGCCGGGGCAGGGCGCCGTAATCTTCCTGGCCGTCGGCGTCGGAATGGCTCTGCCCTTCCTGATCCTGGCGGCCAACCCAACCTGGCTGCGTTTCATCCCCAAGCCGGGCCCCTGGATGGGCACGTTTGAAGCCATGATGGGCTTTCTCTTGCTTGGCACGGTTGTATGGCTGTTGAATCCGCTCCGCGGCCAGTTGGGAGACTTCGGTTTGCTCCTGGCCCTGGTGTTTCTCCTGGCGGTTGCGCTGGCCGTGTGGGTCAAAGGCGGGATCGCATTCGCGGATCCGATGGGGCGGAAGGCGATGCTCAACAGTCTCGCGATATTCATCCTCCTTGTCGGATGGATGCTGCCCTTTCGCTGGATGGCGACAATTGATGAACTAATCGCCGCACGGATACAGCAGAATGAATTGATCGCTCTCGGCGAAGAATCGCAGGATTCAGAAACCGGCGATTCCTCTGTCCACCCCGGCCGGCTGAACTTCACCTGGCCGGACGAAGGCATTCCCTGGAAACACTACAGGCGTTCGCGCGTTCGCGAATTCGTGAGGCAGGGATTCACGGTCTTTGTCGATTACACCGCCGATTGGTGCGTGAATTGCAAAGTCAATCTCAAGACCTCGATCGACGTGCCTCAAGTCACTTCGCTCATGAAACAACTGAACGTCGTCCCGTTTGAGGCAGACTACACATTAAAGGCGCCGGAGATTCAACAAGACCTCAAACGGTTTGGCCGGGCCGGCGTGCCCATGTATCTGGTCTATTCCCCGGGCGATCCGGACAATCCTCAGGTCTTGCCGGAGATCTTGACGCCACAATCGGTCATTGAGGCCTTGAAAAAGGCCGGCGCCAGTCGCCTCGAGGCGCTTGCAACTTCGCCGGCGTCGCCAACCGTCCGCGATTGAGTTGTCATCGAGGCGAAGACCCACGATTCCCCGTTTTCCAAGCGATGTGGGCCCTGAATCACCAGGGCAACCTTGTAAAACATTCCCGCCGGGCACACAATGGCCGCCATGTCAGACCAACCCACGTCAGATGCGGCCATCGGTCGGGGCCCGGACAAACTGCTGGCCATCGGCATCTATGGCGAAACGGTCGCAGCCTATCGTTATACGGTGCTTTCGGAGAAGGCGCCCACGGAATCTTATCGCAAGGAGTTCGCCGACATGGCGGATGAGGAACAGGGGCACAAAGAACTGCTCCAGGGCCTGCTGGCCGACCTCTACCCGGATGCGGACTTCGTCCTCACCCCGGAAGACAAGGAACTGGTCATCACCGGCACGCGCATGATCGAAGTCAAGGACGCCGAGTCCTTCGCCGAGGCGATGCGAATGATCCTCCACACCGAGCGAAAGACGGCCCGATTCTACGCCAATCACGCCAGGCACATGCCACAGAAAAACCAGCGTGATCTGTTTCAGAGTCTGGCCGAGGAAGGCGCAGATCACTACCAGCGTCTAAAAACAATCGCCCGTCAAGCCGGCGTCACCGAATTCAGCGAAGATTAAGAAGTAGCCGTGCCGCCGGCCATGCCCTTACTTGCAACGAAGGCGCAGAAAAAACGCGCGTGATCAGAGGCCACGCGCGTTTATTGGGTACCGTCGCCTAAGCAGAAATCGGCCCCACGCCTACGGGCAAGTCGTGCCGGTCAGCAGCAGGGTGACCATCTCATTCACGTCGTCCATGTCCAGTGGCACTTCATTGGGCACGGCCAACTCGGCACAGGGATCGACCGGCAGGCCATTGACGGCCATATCGACGAAGAACTGAATATCGCCGCCGTCCACCGCCGTGCTGCCGTCCAGGTTGCCCATGCAACTGCAACCGACCGGCACGGACGGAACCTGTAGCGCCACCGTCTGCGAGGTCGGATCGCCCGGATCCGGTGGCTTGAACAGCCCGAACGTGGCCGTGCCGCTTGTCGGCGGGACGTCGGCATCGAATCGGAAGTTGTAGAGTGTGCCCCAGCGCAGGGCATTGGCGTTCGGGTTGGTGTTGAAGTCCGTCGTTGCCCAAGTCAGGCTTCCACCGGCGAGGACGCCGGGCCAATCCGTGCCATCCTGGTCTACGCCGCCGATGCCGTCGCCGCTATGGTAATCAACGTCGTGGAAGCCGATGTTGCTGACGTTGACGCCGGCGGGAATAGGTATGGAGAAAGACTGGCCGGAGCGGTCGGAGTTCAGGTTCTGAATCGCATACTCATAGTGCCAAAGGCCGCCACCCTCGTCGGTGACACTGTAACCCACCCAAAACAAACCGTCGTTCTGGACCGAAATCTTGCCCATCGTGACGCCCGGGTCATGGGCGAGCCACGCGAGGATGCCGGGTTCCTCCTGCATCGTTGGGCCGGAGGTCGTGAGGAAAAGACTGCTACTGATGGTCACCTCGCGCCATGATGCGTTGTTGTTCTTGTGTCCCCAGGTGGCGTCATCCTCGGTGACGTACTGTGCCTCGACGAAGTAAAGGGCGCCGGGATTGAGCGAAGGCGTCACGTCGTCCGTTTGCACCTGGAGGCGACCACGGATCGTGGCGTTGCCGGATGGAGTCGGATGAGGCCAGGTGAAAAAGCCCGTCGCCGCGTTCACCTGATACTTGGGGCCAAGCAGGCTCTGTGTGCCGTTGCGGGAGGCGGTGTAAGGATCAGAACAGCCGACTCCCAGCGAAGAACACGGAGTTCCCGAACAGGAGCCGCACAGGGTCTCGCTCAGGGCGCAGAAGGCATGTTTCAGCCAGGACTGCCCAATATGCTCGAACCGGCCATCCTTCAGGCGGAACATGTTCCCCCCGATGACCGGATGGAAACGGGTGGTGTCCACCCACGCAAGATTCATGTCGCCTTTATTGCACGAGGTGGTGGCAATCGAGTAGGCGGTGATGTCGCCAAATGCCCCCCACTTGACCGTGTCATTCTGGTTGGAACCGTTGAAGCCGGAGACGGCCGTGCCACCCACGATAACATCGGGCCCGACCTGAGCAACGGCCGGCCCCACAGGGAGGAAGACCATCAACGGTGCAAGGAATGGGCCAACAAGGCTCAAACAGATTGTGCGGAGCCTTCTCCACTTACGCGGTTCGGCGAACATGAAATCCTCCTGTATTTGCCGCGGAGCAGCTATTCCGAGTGCCTGACCTCAGACACCTTCCCGATTCTGGCCCGTAGCCCCCACCTCAAACCAACTATTATGAAGAGATCGCCCGGTGAGATCAAGAGGTCGGTCCCAGAATAATGTCGGCCAGCCCATCACCAGGATTTCGATCATTGTTTCGGCGGCCAAACCACGCGATCGCGACACAGGAGGTCCAGGAGCGGGGCGGCGGTCCCGCCGGGGGGACGCCGGCGACTTTCGCCGCTATATTCTACCGAAAACCTCACCCCCATGCCGCCCGGCCCTGTGAGGCACGAGCCCGAAACTCGGCAAAGCCGACCCGCGACCGACGCCGGCGGACCAAGAGGAGAAAGACACACCATCCATGGGAGCAGACAAGTCAGACATCCTGAATGCCCTGAGAAACGTCCAGGATCCCGAACTCCACAAGGACCTCGTCACGCTGGGCATGATCAAAGGCATCGCCGTCACCGGGGGGCACGTCAGAATCGGCATCGAGCTGACCACACCGGCGTGCCCCTTAAAAGAAACCATCAAGGCCGACGTCGACCGGGAGGTCAGGAAACTCGACGGCGTCGAAGAGATCGAGATCGAGTGGAGCGCCCAGGTCCGGTCTACCCCGAACCTCCAGGGCCGACTGCCCGGCGTCAAAAACATCATCGCCGTCGGTGCCGGAAAAGGGGGTGTGGGAAAATCCACAATCTCGCTCCTTGCGGCGCTGGGTCTCCAACGCGAGGGCGCCCAGGTCGGGCTCATGGATGCCGACGTGTATGGCCCGTCGATTCCCAAGATGCTGGGCATCGAGAATCAGAAGCCCGGCATTCGCGGTGAGAAGCTCCTGCCGCTGGAGGTGTGCGGCATCCGTGTGATGTCGATGGGCTTCATGGTCGAACCCGAGCAGGCCGTCGTGTGGCGCGGGCCGATGGTCCACGGGGCGATCAAGCAGTTTCTCAGCCAGGTCGATTGGGGCGAGCTCGATTACCTGATCATTGACCTGCCGCCCGGCACCGGCGACGTGCCGCTGACGTTGGCACAGTCGGTCCCCATGACCGGGGCCCTGATCGTCTGTACCCCGCAGGAGGTGGCGCTGCTGGATGCGGTGAAGGCCCTGCGGATGTACCAACAGTTAAACGTCGACATCCTCGGCATCGTTGAGAACATGAGCTACTTCATCGCGCCGGATACCGGAATCGAGTACGACCTGTTCGGACGCGGCGGTGCGCAGAAGGCAGCGGCAAGATTGAACGTGCCATTCCTCGGCGAGATTCCGATCAACGTCACCATCCGCGTCGCTGGCGACGAAGGCACCCCGGTGGCAAACTTCGAGAAGACCAACGACGTGACGCGCGAGAGCATCATGTCCTTCGTGCGCAACCTCGCCGGGCAAGTCAGCATCAAAAACGCCTCACAGCCCGCACCGGTGGAATTGAAGATCACCTGAACGGACTGCACCCATTCGCCGCTGAACGAGCTGCACGCATTCACCGCCTGCTCTCCTCTTGCGAGCGTCGATCGAGAGGAAGCATCGCTACGGTACTCAAACTGAGCGGTTTCCTTCCGGTGCATTGTTTTTTCGTGCATTGTTTCTTCGCCCGTAGGGCGGACGATTTTTGCCAGGGACTTCAGTCCCTGGAGAGCAGTCCAACTGCAAGTTCCCGCCCGGAGGGCGGACGATCGCTTCGCTCGCCCTCCGGGCGAAAGCTTCAATTACAGCCCGCCCACCGGCGGCTGAAGCCGCCGGCAACGATCGTGCGCCCTCCGGGCGAAGCTCGTCGGTTTGCTCAAAACCGGTCAGAGCGCGTAGGGTCCGCTGTGCGGACCGATGAGGATTAACAGCGCATGCTTCGGAGAAGGTCCGCACAGCGGACCCTACGTGCCTGAACGGACTGCACCCATCCACCGCTGAACGAGCTGCACCCATCCACCGCCTGCTCTCCTCTTGCGAGCGTCGATCGAGGGGAAGCATCGCTACGGCAGAACTCGAACTAACCCGGCCTGCACTGATCCAGTCGTGCTGGCATCTCAGGCCCATCGGCCACAAGCTTCTTGACTCTGTCGTTCGCCTGTGCGCGGATCATCGGATATATTCTGGTAAAGTCTGGTCTGGCGAGCCTCCGATCCCCAATCCCGTTGCGCCGGCCGGTCAGGAGTGTTCCCCCACTGAGGCACTCCATCAAAACCGATGGCACAATCGCACCGCGAGGCACCGGCCGACCGTGGCCTCCGGCCCAGACGCCCAATGGGAGCGAGTCGGAGGCTGATGTGATAATCTTATCACCACGGGCCGACGTGATAAGATTACCGCCGGTCGCTTCGTCGCGATGCCCAATTGCCGCAATGAGAGCGAACAGAATCATGGAGCCGTTAATGGTATCACGAACGAACAATGTGGTCCTATTCGACGCGGCTGAACTCAGGCGAACTGCGCCTGATCGAGGTTAAGGGCGTCGGGGCGGTTACGGGAACCGTGTTGCTCACGCCCAATGAGCGCCGCGTCGCTGAGGATCGCCGAGATTGCTACTGGCTCTACGTCGTGACGAATTGTGACGCCGAACCACGGCTCACGACGATCAAGGATCCGGCGAGGCTTGGTTGGCAGGAGGTGACGAAGGTCCAGCACTACGCAATCGGGGTCGCAGAATTGATAAATCGAGGTTCATAAGCGGACTGTACATCACATTCCCCTCGGATCACGTTATATGGCACGACCAGAAGTCAGACCCGCATCCCAACGCACGCGACTCGTGCTACTCGCCATTTACCTCGTGGGGTTATTCGCCATTTCGAACGCGGCGCTCGGAAGCTGGTGGCCCCCCGCGACACACAAAGGGCTGTGGTTTTATGCCGGTCTTGTCGCCCTGCTTCTCGGGAACCTGCTCGTTACCCCATTCTATACGAAGCCGGTTGATGCACTCGCATATTGCGTTCCCGCCATTATCGCCTTGCTTGCCGCCAACGTTTGGATCCTTCCGCAATCAACAGGGTTTGATTGCTTTCTGTGGACGGTGGTCATGGTGTATCTGGTCGCAATTGTAGCGGCAGGCGTGGGGGCCATTGCGGCAAAGGACGCCGTCTCTGAAGCGGGACAGAAGCTCGCTCGCTCCCTTTACCACTTCTCAGACTTGCTTGGCGGACCGCGGGCTGTTTGCTCAGCAGTGTTCGTTCTCGCGCTCGTTACGTTTCACCGCGACAATCCGCAAGAATACCTCTGGATCGGTTCAGCTTGGATCCTGTTCATCGGACTTCGCCCCTTGGAAACGCTTGTCGAGTTATGGTCTCGCTGGCAAACAATATGGAGTACACCAGCAGCCGGAACGCGGCTTGGGCGAATTGTCGGTCACCAGATGCCGCATCTCGCCTTGGTCGAAGAAGACCATGTTCCCCCGGCTCCGTTCGGTGCACTCTTGCTGACCCGCGTGGACGACGGTCGCGTCGGCTTTGCGATGGCCGTTGATCACGTTGGCTATTCCGACGGACGTTGGCTCAGAGCAATCGAGCTTGCTGTACCCGTGTCAACAGAGTTTCGCGAATCATACCAGCCGCTCCTCTCGGCAGCCGAGATAGGCGCTGTTTTCAAGGTCAACGCCGATTCAAACGGCACCGAACCGAAGGATAAAGTCTGGCAGCAACGACAGGCGCTCGCGGGCCTTATCGCGGATAAATCAACTGTCGCGGATGTTCGCGTTGACGTGGCTCGTACCGATTTGGCGCTACGGCAAGGTGCACTCGTTGAGGTCCGTATTGCGGACCGCGACGTCAGTTATCAGCTTATTGACGGATTCACGTGCGAGGAAATCATCCAACAGAAGAATACACGGGGATTTGTCCAAGCTGAGGCGAAGAAGATCGGTGTCTGGAACCAGGAGAAGAAGCGATTCGAGCACGTCCCTTGGCTACCACAACCCAACGAACCCGTCTTCTTGGTCAAAGCTGTGCACGCGGCCGCATCAAAAGAGGCGGTCGGCCACTTCCCCGGCACGGATTACCCGATATCCGTTGACGAACACTCCCTAGTAACTCACAACACCGCAATTCTGGGGATTCTGGGGGTTGGCAAATCGTTTCTCGCGCTCGAACTCGTCGAACGGATGCTTGCCGCTGGCATTAAAGCGATCTGTCTTGACCTGACCAATCAATACGCCACCGAGTTGGCCCCGCACTACATCACGACAGCCGAAGCCGCTGACATTACTGCTCTTGAAACGATCGGTCCGGATGGTAAGTCGCGAGTCAACCAAAATGTTGAAGAGGGAGGTAGCGTCCGCGAGTTTTCGGCGAAGGTTATGGAACAGATCACCGCGTTCTTGGACCCAACTTGCGAACGCAAACTGAAGATCCTGAACCCGGCCAAGTTTGAAGTATGGCGCCAGGACAGTCGGCTCTTCAACAACACGGCCTCAATGGCGACGCTTACGCCGACGGAAATCACACGGATCATCACTGAGGCGGCGCTCGATGCGCTACAAGCTCAGGGAATGACAGACCAAGCGCGATGCTGCCTCGTTTATGAGGAAGCTCACTCCCTTATCCCTGAATGGAACGCGGTCGCAAGCGACGGAGACAAGACAGCCACGAACGGAACCGCAAAGGCTATTCTGCAAGGTCGCAAGTTTGGGCTGGGCTGCCTAGTTATCACGCAGCGCACCGCAAACGTCACGAAAACCATCCTTAACCAGTGCAACACGGTCTTCGCGTTGCGCGTGTTCGACTCCACGGGCATGGAGTTTCTCAAAAACTACATCGGCGAAGATTATGCGGGTGTGCTGTCGAATCTCGAAGATCGGCACGCGGTCATCTTCGGGCGCGGCTCGTCCTGCAACGACCCCGTGCTGATCCGATTGAATGACCGTGACAAGTTTCTTGGCGTCTTCAGGCCGCCGCCTCCGCCCCTCACAGCTCCGCCAGCCACGGAGGGCGGTGGATGATCCCCAAGGAATGCAAGCGTCTCGCCGAGGTGGACTTTCCGATTGCTGCCGTGTCGGCGCATTCGGCGCGGGAGAAGTCCATTCGGCATGGGCATCCGAGCACGCTGCACCTTTGGTGGGCGCGGCGGCCGTTGGCGGCTTGTCGATCCATGCTCATGGCCCTGCTGCTGCCTGACCCGTTCTGCCCCAAAGAGTTCAAGCCAGTAGGGTCCGCTGTGCGGACCTTTTCCGAAATAAGCGATGTTAAACCTCCTCGATCCGCACAGCGGACCCTACGCGCGGATGGTTCGCGGACGACGTGATTACTCGGCTCCCTGGCCCGACGCACAGCGGGCCCAGGCGGCGGCGGCGACCGCGGCCGTCTCGATGCGAAGGATCGAACTGCCCAATCGCACCGGCCGGCGGAAATTGGCCCGGCGGGTGAACTCGGGAAGAGATCGCGTGCCTCTCCGGCCCGACCCGGACTGGATGACCATCACTCATAGCGCAGCGACTGCACCGGCCAGGTGCGGCCGGCGCGGATGGCCGGGATGATCGCGCCGGCCACCGATGCCAGAATCGACAGCGCGGAAATCCACAACACCTCGGCCCATTTCCACTGGCTGGGGATTTTGTCGAACGAATAAGTATCCGGGCTCCAGACGCGCCAACTCGGATTGATCCGCGCCAGCCAGTCCTGGACGTCGTTGATGTGCTCGACGAAGTTCGTGCCCAGAAGAGACCCGAGTACGCAGCCGACCAGCCCGATCGCTCCGCCGTAGACCAGGAAGACGGCCACGACCCCCTCCGTGCTCGCGCCGATGCTCTTGAGGATCCCCACGTCGCGGGTCTTCTCCTGCACGATCATGTAGAAAATGCAGAGGATCAGCAGGACCGCGACGATGCTGATGACGCCGAACATGATCAGGACCAGGAACTTTTCCTTTTCGATCGCGGCGATGTAGCTCTGCTGCATCTCCTCCCAGGTCTGCATGTCCACACCGTCGAGCATTTGCAGCTCGGCAGGGTCGGCCGGAACCTGCGACGCCACCTTGTGCCATGTCTCCTCGATCAACCTCTTTTTGCTCAGGAGAACCTCACGCGGCCATGCGAACGCATCGTTCAGCTTGATCTGAATCTGGCTGCATCGCGGGCTGGTCATCCCCGATCCGTCGGCACGCTCCTGCGGCACCATCGACATCAGTTCCTGCAACCGCTGGAAATCGACGTAGACATTCATACTGTCGATCTCGTGGATGCCCGTGCGAGAGTCGTCGATGTAACGGAACAACGGCTTGGGCGGCGGCTCGGGGCTGACGCTCCCGGTGCGCGTCAGCGGCAGGACCGTCAGAAAGCAGGCCTCACCGCGAGGATAGCGCACGTCTCGGGCGTACTCGCCGGAGGGCCTGCGCCGGAAGAGAACGTCGCGGCCGATGATGACGCCGGGGTAGGCCTTGCCCTCGTAAGCGGGCTTGGAGTCCGGCGAAGCGGCCGGTGCGAACACGCCGGGTCCCAGATACCTGAAAGGGTCGTCGCGGGGGTACTTCCTCTCGGCTTCCTCACGTTCGGCCGCAGGCAGCGAGGAGAGGTAGGCTTCAAAACGCGCGTCCATGTCGCCCGGCAACACGATTCGGCCGGCGTCGCTCACCCCATACACAGGCTTGCCCATCGGAACGTTCAGTCGAGTCCCGCCGAAACGGTTCTGATAGAACAGATCCTTGCCGAACTCGTTGACCCGAACGTATTCCTCCAGGCGAATGCCCCAGATGCGCACCGCCTTGGTCAACCCTGTCTCCGGAAACTGCATGATGCCGTAGGAATTGATCAGCGGCGTGGCCTGCACGACAACGGGAAGGCCGGTCTTCTCGTCGACCAACTTGCCGATCTCTGCGATGAACTCCTCGTAGTAGGGGAATCCTTGAAGGTTGCCACTCACGACCAGGTCGCCGAGCAGCCCGTGGGCCCGCTCGCGGATGTTGTCCACAAACCCGCCCATGACGCTGATCACGATGATCATCATCGCGACGCACAACGTGACCGCACCAACTGAGAAGAAGGCGATCCGCTTACGCTGTAACAGACGAGAGGCCATGAACGCCACGTAGAAGCGTGGCCACCCGAGAAACGGGCTGATCCGCCACGCCACCCACCACACGCCGGCCGCCAAGCCGGCGAAGATCATCCACAGGCCGGCGTTGAAGAAGTACCACTCCGGCCGGGCCCATCGGCCGAGGCTCGCACCGAACCAGAGGGCAGGATTCAGCGCTCGAAAAAGCGCCGACGGTTCAAACGGCGAGTCGAAATAGTAGCCGTTGAAGCCGATGTGCGCCGTCCGAGGCACCCAGGTCAACAACAGATAGATGGCCAGGCCGCCGCCAAGCACCCGCGCCGAATAGACGACAATGGCCAGCGACTTGTAACGCAGTGCCGCCAACATGCCGGGCCAGCGGATCAAGAGGAGCCAGACAAACAGCAGCGGTCCGAGCAGCAGGATACTGTGATCCAGGCCGTCTTCGGAGAACTCCTTTGGAGAAAAAAACCAGGGGATGCCGGAGAGCCGTCGCCAAAGCGTGTCTGAATCCAGCCATCGAAAACGGAAGTCGTCGTCCGCGAGTTCCGCTCCCAGCTCACGCCACTTAGGCGCGAATGCTCCTTGATACCGGTTCACTTCTTCCCGTATCGCCCGGCGGCGCTTCTGCATCTCGTCCGGCAGCTCACCCAGAGTCATGTCCCGATGAAGCGCCTCGATGAGACGTTGGCGGCTGACCGGCGAGATGTCCCGACCGATCCAACCCAGGCCGGCCGCAGCATTCATGCACGCGACGGTGGCCCAAAGGGCCACGATCACCCACGCGCCGCCGAAGACGTGGGCCCAGCCGCGCCGTTCGATGCCGACCTGCCACCAGCCGATCCAGCCGGTCATGCGGACTACCAGGCGCAGGAGCCACAACACCACGTGAACCACCGCCGCCAACGGCGCGGCGACCAACACCGGCAGCGCAAGCAGGATCATCTGCATCCGGCTCAGGCTGATCGGCCGACCGATGAGCGGCGTAAGCGAGGCCTCGATCACGACGTAGAACGCCCCGCCGAGAAGGTTGGATCCGGCGACGAACAACAGATAGGCCGGTACCGTCACCGGAGCGAACAAGGTGAACAGAAGCATCATTCTCCGAGAGCGCACGCGTCACACCGCACCACGGTCACAGACCGTGGCTCCTCAGTGGGCGCTGCAAGGGGAACAGGATCACGTCTCGGATGCTCGGCGAATCAGTCAACAACATCGCGAGCCGATCGATGCCGACGCCGAGCCCACCGGCCGGCGGCATCCCGTGCTCCAAGGCGCGAAGAAAGTCCTCATCCATCACCCGCATGGTCTCGTCGCCTTCGCCAGTAAGCTGGCCGTCGAGATTCTCACGCTGAATGGCCGGATCATTCAGCTCCGTGTAAGCATTCCCGATCTCCATGCCCGCCACGAAGGCCTCGAATCGCAGCGCCAGCGACGGATCGCCCGGCTTCCGCCGCGTCAGCGGGCACAGCGCCGCGGGATACTCGGTCACGAAGGTCGGCTGAATCAGTTTGCCTTCGACGGTCGCCTCGAACAGCTTGTTGGTCACCACGGCGTCGTCCATCCGCGGATGGGTCGGATGACCCATCCTACATAGGCCCAACGCCGCGGCCTTGCGCCGGACCGAGTCGATGTCCGTAAGTTCCACGCCCGCATACTCGCGCAGCAACTCCGTATACGTCCGCCTCGGCCACGGTGGAGTGAAGTCCAGTTCGATGTTCCTGAACCCGCGCTGGTACCCGCCGCCGATCGCCTCGATGCAGCTCGAAAAAACGCCTTCGACGATGGCCATCATGTCCGTCAGATCACCATAGGCCTGGTAACACTCCATCATGGTGAACTCGGGATTGTGCTGCGTGCTGATGCCCTCGTTGCGAAAGTTTCGGTTGATCTCGAAGACGCGCTCCATCCCCCCAACGAGCAGCCGCTTGAGATAAAGCTCCGGCGAAATGCGCAGGAAGAGGTCGAGGTCGAGTGTGTTGTGGTGCGTCGTGAAGGGCCGGGCCGCGGCGCCGCCGTAAACCGACTGCAACATCGGCGTCTCGACCTCCAGGAATCCCTCGCCGCACATATAGCCGCGAATGACCTCGATGATCCGGCTTCGGGCCTTGAAGGTCTGCATGACCTCGGGGCTGGAAAACAGATCCACCGACCGCTGCCGATAGCGGAGGTCCACGTCCTGAAGGCCGTGCCATTTCTCCGGCGGCGGCCGGAGGCTCTTGCACAAGACCGTCAACCCAGTGGCCCAAAGCGTGATTTCGCCGGTCTTGGTCCGGCCCAGGTTCCCGTCCAAGCCGATGATGTCGCCCAGGTCCAGGAGTTTGACCACTTCCCACAGATCGTCGCCGGTCACTTTTTTGGACAGGCCGATTTGCAGATCAGCGGTCGAATCCCGCACCGTCAGAAACGCCAGCTTGCCCATCACGCGGCGAAGCACGATCCGCCCCGCCGCCCGTGCGGTGCCGGCCGGATCGGTGGAGCCCGCCTCCAGGCCCAGGTCTTCGACGTGGCTGCGAATATCGGCGTTGGCCTGCACGCCTGGAAAGCGGCACCCATAGGGATCCACGCCCAGCGTGCGAAGCTGGTCCAGCTTCTTGCTTCGTTCGTCGTAATACGCGTCTGCCATGCTCGCTGACCGACTATGAGCCCTGTGGCGGGCAGGGAGCCGCCGTGGTTTCCAACGAGGCCATGCTAGTCGGCACCCATGCAAGCGACAACGGCACCGCGATGCCGTCAGCAGACCGACGGCGATTGGTACTCTTTCAGGTTCCGCTGATAGTGTGCGACGCTCGCGGCCAAGCCGCCGCGACGGTTGCGCGCCAGCCACAACACGCGGTGGCGTTCGATGATCCGCTCCATGTCCATCACGAGCCACCGGGGTCTGACGCCGGCTCGTCGGCCGCTTTTCCTGGCCATGACGAACTGCGCCCGTCGACAGGCGTGGCGCAGCGCGAGCAGCGTCGCCACCAACTCGGCTTTGATCAGCCCCCCCTGGGGACCGCCGAATTGCAAACGACGGGCCGACGCCACAAGCTCGGCGGCACGATCCGCCATCATCTCCGCGACGCCGGGCCGCAACCCCTCGACGCCCGCTGCATCGCCCAGCGGAGCGTGCATGCAGGCGAACAACACCGTGCGATTGTTGAGGGCGATGCGCGACAGGGCGTGAACCCTCCCCGCTTCCAGCCACAGTCGGCCGACCCCGGCCGACGAATCGAAATAGACGTGCCGATCCAGCGATCGGGCAACGTCGATCTCGCTGTTCGTTGCAACGCACCAACTCAGCGCGGCGCCGTACAGGAAGCCCGTATAACTGACCGGGAGATATTGCCGATGGCCGAAGTCGCCCCAATCGGTGATGAGATAGCCTTTGGCGCCGTGCAATTTGCCGCTTTGGGCCGCGGCGCGCAGGTTGGCCAGGCAATTATTCGTCCGCCCTCCGAAACTGCACCAGCTCGATGTTCCGGGGCAGACGTAAAACGCCAGCCCTTTGGCTCGGAGCCTTGCACAGGTTTGATCGAATGGATGGTCGGCCTCGTAGCCCCAAACCAATGGAATCACGTCATGCGGCAGTCGCTCGATGAGATCGGGGTACTTCTGAAGCCAGTCTCCCCAGAAGAGAATGCGCCGACCATGCCGTGCCACGGCGCGACGCACCTTCAGGAGATATTCAAGATACACGCGCTCGGCACCGCGCCGAAGACAGGCCTCACGGCTTCTACCCTGGCCAAGCTCCCACGGCTCGTCGCAGCCGACGTTGAACAGCCCGCTCGAAAAATGAGGCATCAACTGGTCGAACAGAGAACTGACAAGCCGAATCGATCCGGGGTTCAATGGGTTCAGCGCGGTCGACCGATGACGCACTTCACCCCACGGCGTCTTCCAGGGACCGTCGCACTCTGCCAGGCGGGCATAGCGCGGATGACAAAGCCATCGCTCCATGTGACTCAGCGAGTTCTGGTTGGGAACAAGCTCGATGCCGCGCCGGCGGCAGTATTCATCAAGATGCCGGATCTGAGCCCCGGTCATCGCGGACGACCCGCGCCAGACCGCCTCGTGCCCGCGATAGGCGAAGGTGTGTTCGGTGTAGAGTTGTAACTGGTTGATTTTCCATCCGGCGAGCAGATCGACGAGGCCCTCGAGGGTTGCGATCGTCGGCACCTTGTCGCGGCTGATGTCGAGCATGACGCCTCGGACCGCGAAGTCCGGCCAATCCTCGATATCCATCGCATGAAGGGTCGTGCCCCCGGTGTCAATAAGTTGCATGAGCGTCAACGCGCCATAGCGAAAGCCGGGTTCGCCGGCCGCGCCTAGACGAATGCCGTCGGACCTGATGCGCAGACGGTACCACTGGTCTCCACGGCCGCGATCGGCGCGCTCCAATGTGACGACGGTGTGTGAATCCGAGCCCGGCGATCGGCGCCGGCGACCCAGGACAGCGCGAATCGGCCGAATCTTCGATCCGCGGCTCCGGATCATCTCCCCTAACAACCGCGCAGCGCCATTGAGCATTGGATCATCGTTGCCCGCGGTGCAAACGCGCCACACGTCGCGCAGGGACAGACGGCCTGAAACTCGCTTCAATCGGCGCGGCCGGGGCAGAAGTCGGTCTTGCGGCAGTGTGGCGGAAGTCAACGAGGAGTGACCTGATACGGGAAGTAGACGCCGCCGATGCGCGGCCCGGCGTCAGGGACTAGGTGGCAAGTCGGCCACAAGTCATGGTTCATCGACCTGACCCTCCCCGGCGGAAATGTCGCCGGCGAGAGCGCCGCCCATCGCCATCGGCACGTAGCATCCTACCTTTGCGACGCAGACATCAGTCCGCGCAGCCCGGTCGGCAGGCAACAGGGAGAACTCTCCGTTGGACTCGTCGAATACCTTGCGAACCAAGCTGACGTCATGCGGCAGATGTTGGAGGACGCCGTCACGGACGACAAAGACCTTCTGAACGCCGCGAGCAATCAGGCGCACTTCGATCTCATCACCATCGCCGACCGTGCGATGGATCACCGTCAGACGCGGCCCGAGCTTGGCGGTGAAATCCGAGACGGTTTGCCCGCGGCTGCGGCGTGCCTCAATCAGCGCCTTGCCGAAAGCGTCGATGATCGCTGCCTGGCGAGCGGCGACCCGCTGCTCTTTCGATGCACCCGCCGGAGCCACTCGGGCCATCCCTGAGACCTCAAATGCCAGCTTCCGGGGTATGGCAACGCGCGGCTCCGATGCCTCGCCGCCGGATCGGAACGCCGCACCGTTCTCGTTGCGATCGATGTGAATCGTGAGGCCTCCCGCTGTTCCCGATGCCCTCTCGGCCCGCTCTTTCGAACCACAGCCGACCGGAGACACGCACAAAAAAAGGAGGAATACACCCGCGGCGCAGGCTGGCGCGCTGCTGACCGACGGACGACGTGGACGGGATCGGATGGATCGTCGAATAACGTGCATGCACATGACCCGTTCCATTTCATGAACCATCGCAGGGTCCTCCCCCCCCCTCAAGCCGGCTATCGAACGCTGCATGAGTTGAACTGGGCTGAGAATCTAGGCTGCCGCGAAAGATGTGTCAAGCAAATCCCCCCGGTGTGAGGGATCGAAAGGCGACCGAATTGCGGGCCGCCTTTACGTCGCCGGACGCTTCCCCATCGATCAGACCCGATCGACAACCGAAGGTTGCAACTCCCGGTGCGGCGCACCGAGGTTGCTCGATGGCGGCGAGTCGATCGGTACCGGAGCAACCGAACGCGATGCCAGGTACTGTCCATGGAAGGTGAGAATGGTCACGTAGAAATACCCCACGGCGAACAGGCACATGAAAAAGAGGCCGATCCACATTTTGTTGTAGATCGTGTAGGCCACGCAGACTGCCATATAGCAGCTCATGAACAGCTCGCACCACGCCTGCAAGCGTTTGACGTCCAGCCGGTTCCTGCCGGCCTTCTGCCGCCACTGCCGGCCGTCGCGCTCGGCGAGGCCGAACTTGGGCGTACGCACGAACTCGGATTGTCCCCCGAAGAAGCCCTCGAAGGCCGCGCGGGCATTGTTGATCGAGATGCCCACGCCGAGCCCCATCAGAAACGGCAGATACTTCAGACTGTCGCCCCAGGTGCGGAAGATTTCTCGTTGGGAGGCGACGTAAAAGGTACTGGCCGAAAACGTCGCCAACAACACCAGCGAACCATCGATGACGAGCCGCATGACCAGGTTGTCGGCGAACAGGGTCATCTTGGACGCCAGCGCGGGGAACAACAGGAGAGTCAGCATGAGAATCAGAAAGTAGCTCACGCAACTGGTCAGATGGAAGAAGGCCTCGAGCTTGATTCTCCAGGGCAGTCGCGACTTGAGAATGACCGGGAGCAGCTTGCGGCACGTCTGAGCGCCACCCTTGGCCCAGCGGTGCTGCTGGCTCTTGAAGGCGTTCATCTCCGGAGGCAGCTCGGCCGGACTGGTGACCTGTGGAAGATAAACGAACTTCCACCCCTTCATCTGTGCCCGATAGGACAGGTCCAGGTCCTCCGTCAGCGTATCGTGGTGCCAGCCACCGGCATCCTCGATACAACTCTTGCGCCACGCGCCGGCCGTGCCGTTGAAGCTCATGAACCGACCGGAACGGTTCCGCGCGGCATGTTCAATCACGAAGTGGCCGTCCAGCAGAATCGCCTGGGTCTTGGTCAACAACGACTGATCGCGATTGATGTGTTCCCACCGGGCCTGCACCATGCCCACCTTGTCATCGGCGAAGTGATCGATGAGGTGATCCAGGATGTTCGGATGGGGGACGAAGTCGGCATCAAAGATGACGATGAACTCGCCGGTCGCCACCTTGAGACCCTCTTCCAGAGCTCCGGCCTTGTAGCCCTCACGATTGTCCCGATGCAAAAGCACGACGGGATGACCCAGGGCCTGCATCTCGCGGCAAGTCGCCCGAACGATTTCCACGCTCTCATCCGTGGAGTCGTCGAGCACTTGAATCTCGAGCAGGTCGCGAGGGTAGTCAATCTGACAAGCCGCCTCGATGACGCGGCGGGCGACGTATTCCTCGTTGTACATCGGCAACTGGATCGTCACCCGAGGTTTGCGCAGAAAGCAGGCCTTCTTCCTGGCACAGTTGCGGCGATACTTGAAGTACAAATAGACCAGTGAATAGCGATGGATGCCGTACACTGACAGCGCGAAGCAAACCATCAGATGGCATAGAACCAGTGCGTATTCCCAATTCATGGAAGAGCCCACATTCCTGTTGCGCCCCGCCAACGGGAGACCGGCGGCCCCCAGGTCAGGCCGCGATCGGGGATGACCTCCTCCGACGGGTAAGGCTGGATTCTACGGACATCACGAATCCTCCGTCAATCAAGCGGAATAACGGGTCCGTGACACTTTCGGCGGCCCCGAATGGGGCCGAGGACTGTTGCCACGGGTGAAGCGAGGGCCGGCAGGCCCGAGCGGAACCCGTGGGCGCCAATCCCCAAGGAACTGCCGGCCCCGTCAGG
>Ga0326597_10000941_pt1 | contig 48829 bp, 71 predicted proteins | sample RVTome_12_FD_203789 | JGI IMG/M metagenome (GOLD analysis project Ga0326597, IMG submission 203789) | Soil microbial communities from uranium-contaminated site in the Upper Colorado River Basin, Wyoming, United States - RVT100D185 | ecosystem: Environmental > Terrestrial > Soil > Contaminated >... | reverse complement strand
TTTCTAAAGTAACTCAGACGCGTCCATTAACTCCAGAGGGTGCTCCTACAATTCATCTCAAGATGGATATTCCTGTGTCTGTGCTTGAGCCGTTGGAGGCGATGCTGGTTGTACCTGAGTCTGATATTGGTGTGATTCCTGTAACAGTTGCGCCTGAGACGGAAGATGTGGAGTTAGTAGGTGATTAATAATGTTCCACGCTGGTTGCAACTGGCAGTAGAATTTGATGGCGATAACCTCAAACCTATCCCACAACCGTCTCAAATTCTGAACGATAACGGGATCAGCGTTGTATTTCGTGGCGCATACGCAGATGGCGATGGTATTATCTTCAAGCGTTCTATTCCCTATCTGACTGAGAATGAATGGTACTGCCTCGATACTCTCCGGCGTACAGGTTTTGTTCCTCAAGCATTGCGTTGGGATAAGTATACAATCCAGATACAAGATTTAGGGCAGTCCGAACATATTACTAACCGCGACCTGTTCATGTCCTACAAATACGATCTTCTCGACACGTTGCAACGCTACGGTATCAAGCATGGCGACTTGACCACTGCAAACGTGATCGTGAAGAACAATCATCCATTTGTTATTGATTGGGCTGAATCACGGTGGGGTTCTGACCCACGACCTCAGAAACGACCAGAAGGTGATAGATACTGGATCGAGAATACATGGGAGATGTTGTTGAATGAGTAATATGTTTAATATTTTACGAAAATAGTTAGAAGGATATCATGGCTAAGAAAGTTTATAATGTGTATTCTGGAAAATCTGGAATATTTGGTGTTTTGGAAGATTACGGCTATTTTAATTCTTTCGCTAAAGCTGACCAGTTTCGCAAATTCCTAAAGGAAACAAAACGAGATGACTTTGCACAAGTTTCTCAAATAAATCTTGATATCCCATTTCGATTTAGGGATGAATGGGAGAAATATTTAAATGTCTGACAATATGCAAGACAAAATGACAACTCATGCTCTGTTGCAAGTAGTTAAAAAGGTGCAGGTTGACGATGGCGATATTCTTATCATCCGCACTGATTCCTATCGTAACATGGAGCAGTTTGGCAATATGATGACCGAGATGCACCCTGATAAGCGCATTTTACTTCTGCGTGAGCAGGATTTAGATATCGTTGGCTCTTTGAATGAGGAACAGATGGCAGAATTCGGGTGGATCAAGATCGATAAAAACGTGGTAGACATTGAGGTAAAAGATGAAAGCAAAACCAACTGATTTTGAGTACACGACTTACAACCAACCCCAGGATATGCCGCCTTATACTGTGCATATGACTCATAAACAATCTGGTAAAGTTGTGAAAGGTCACGGGCACGGTTTCTTTGAAGCGCGCATGGATGCGATGAAACAATGGGAGACTTTGTATGAGCCAGCAGATGGTGATCCCGCCTGACGCGCCTGTGGTCGAGTTCTTTGGCGCGCATTATGTGCTAATTGCCGAAAGATTGTATTACCGAGTTCCATTGACTAACAGATGGTTCATTTCGCACTTTGACACGAAGCTTGTGTTGGGAGTTGCAAAACAGTTGGGAACGTATGGAAAGTTGCAGGAATCATTGTGACTAATTTATATGATACTACTGATAATATTAGTGATCTGATTGCTCAACTGCCGCGCAAAGTATATGCAATGAACTATTTATTCGATGGTTTCAATCGTTGGCAGAATTATAGGTTTGATATTCCAGATGGTCATCCGATTTACAAAGATTGGAGATATGTATATATTTATCATCCACTTCGCTCAAATGAACTCTGGGAATATAAGAGAGAAAATGAATGGGCGAAAAGAGAAGAAAGTATGACCAAATTAGAATTAGTTGGATACTATAATTCTCCACTTAGAACTAAACTATTAGAATTCTGGAAATCTATCCTGAGTCGATTATGAAAATCCCACCTGACACCAACACCCGTGCAGATGCAATGTGGCGCATTATCTCACAGGCGATTGACTTTCGAGGCAAGAATGTCATTGATCTTGGTTGCGGTCATGGTGAGATGTTGTGGCGCGCTAATGTTGCAGGCGCAGAAAGAGTTTATGGCATTGATATTAATATTCAAAAAATAGCAGATGCTTATGGCATAAAAATTGCTGATAGTTCAATTGGTACGGCTGTTACAGGTACTTTTATTTCAAGTATTGCTCAACAAGACCTAAATGAAGTTGTTAGACGCGGCACACCGCCACGAGCAGAGGGAATTGATATCGTTTTTTGTTTTTCTGTGTTGCCATATCTTGAGAATATTTCAGGCATGTTGCAGATGTTATCTAAATACTTCTCACTCTGTCTCATTGAAGCCCAATATTCCCCCGAACCCTACAGCCTCCCCAACGTAACTTCAGATACCGGGATGGCTCAACTACTTCTCAACAACGGTTTCAAAGATGTGCAACCACTTGGCAAGACCTATGTCAAGAGCAGAGACTTATTTCGCACGATCTGGAGGTGTGAATGACCGGACTTATTATTGGCAATCTCCCAGATACGGTTCATAAATCTGCTCACTATCTTATGGAACGAGACATGCATGTGGACTGCCGCGGTCAACTTTGTATTGCTGAAAACGCACAGTTCGGGTATGGCGTGAAAATCATTACCGCATCTCATTCTTATGTGAACAGACGCGATTTTACTGTCAAGATTGTGCGTATGCCTACTCGGATCGATGCTGGTGTGTTCGTAGGCGCGTTCGCGATCTTGTATAATACGCATATTGGTGAAGGCGCGGTTGTCGCCGCTAGTACTGTCATATTGGGCAGGAATGTTGCGCCTTATGTGATGGTAGCTGGTAATCCAGCGCAGGTTATTGCACGATGGATCGGCGATCATTGGGAATATGACAGAAAACACTTTGGAAAATTGGAGTAAAACAAATGAGTATCATTCGTGGTGAAGAAACTGTAGAAGATAGAGTTATCTGGTTTTGTGAGCAATGTGGGTCGGCTAATCGTATAGATAAAGAACTGGATTGCAGAGACTGTGGTGTAAGTTATACGGCTGACTGTTTAACATTTAACCTTGAGAATTTTGGCGCTGTTATTCCAAAAAATCAAATAAGTTCTTATAAGTTCATTTATGAGCCTCCCTATTGGTCTGATGGCGGTGGTGGTATATCTCGTGTTCATGTACCTTTTGATGAATAGTGAAATGAATAATTGCTCAATCATCGTTACAACTTGTGATAAATCTGACTGGACACTTCAGCCATTTGCTTATCTGTTCAACCGTTACTGGGATCAAGGCGAAAAGGTCAATATTGTGAGCGAATCAGTCCCCCCTTTCCGTTTGCCTGACAATTTCAAAGTTCATCCAATTGATCTCGATGGACAGAAGTGGCCTATAGCGCGTTGGTCAGATGGACTTATCAAATACCTTAACAGCATCTCAGAACAGTTTGTAATCATTATGTTAGATGATTATTGGCTAACTCGACATGTGGATGTACACGCGGTCTATGCTATCTTGGAGTATATGAGCAACTATCGAAGCATACTACGAGTAGACTTAACACTGGATAGATTGTATGCTGGTGGTCCTAAATATCCTCATGATGATCCTGACCACGATCACTATGCACACCTTGACTTTGTGAACCGTCCCAATACACCTTACCAGATGTCGCTCATGCCTGGAATGTGGAATAAGAAGCTGTTGCTGGATGTGTTGCAGCTTGAATGGACACCATGGCAAGTGGAACTAACAGGCACAGGTAAAGTGAATGAGAATGGCTATGTCGTATTGGGTACACGCCAGTGGCCTGTGCGGATTTGCAATGCACTGCGCAACGGCAAGAATGAGATCGACACTAATGGTATTCTGGCTGAAGATGTGGAGGTAATCAAAAAGTGGTTCAAAAAGCTATAACCGTTGATGAGTTCCGCACCCGGATGCGCAATCTCCCCGCAACCCCGCCTACAGCCCACCGATGGAACGAACACTGCCAATCTATTCGCAGGCACGCTAACAACGAGAACCCAGAGGAATTTCTCAAGTGGAGCACGGTTGAAGGCACGATGTACGTTGGCGATTTTAGTATTACGCGTGAAGTCTATCAACGATTGCATGACGATCCTAATTGGGACATGTGGTATAACACGATCAATGACCCTAAGTTCGGTGCGCCAACCCCGTTCGAGCCATGCCCGCGCACTTCCGGTAACTACGTATGGCAGGCTTCTATGCTGAACGATTTTATGTTGCTGACAGGTATCGACATCCGTGCGCTGGACAGTATCATGGAATTCGGGGGTGGTTATGGCGCGATGTGCAATGTTGCTCGCCAATGGGGGTTCAAAGGCGATTATCATTTGTACGATCTGCCCGAAGTCTCACTATTACAGGAATATTACCTGTCGAACATTGGAGTTGAGGCACAGTTCCATACACTGCCGCCTAAGATCGATGTAGACCTAGTAATAGCAATTTCATCTCTGAGTGAGACACCGCCAAAGATTCGGGATAGTTTCTTGGCAAATGTCAAAGCGCGTTACTATTTCATCCGATTTCAGGATGTGTTCTTTGATGTGGACAATCATGCCTATCTTTATGAGTGGGCTAGGAATAATCTGCATAATTGGACGCTGTGTAGAACTGAAATGAAAACACATTGGTATCTGGTTGGTGCAAAGTAATGGTTGATATAAAGATCAAGGTCGATCCTAACTGTCCATCAAATCTTATTGTAGTGGATATGAACAAGAATAAATATCCTAAACCTCGAAATTGGTCTGTGAAACGGTATATTGAGTATCTTATGAAAACTGACCAAATCCGGGTTTATAAACTCAGGGATACTGACGAATGAATACAGTTTGGGTGTTTGCAGCAGGGATGCGCCGCGGTGGATCGACCCTTCAATACCACCTTGCACGGGAACTTGTAGAATATGCTGGCGGGTTCAACGCGGGCTGGGTTACGTGGCAGAACTTCGACAAATGTTTCAAGAAGTATGATGGTAGCCACCCGTTTGTAATTCTCAAAGGCCATTGTTATTATCCAGATCATTCAGACTGCGCTCGCAGATTGTTTGACAAAGGCAGGATCAAAGCACTCCATATCTATCGAGACATACGAGATATTGCAGCTTCTTATGTGCAGATGAGGAAGAAGTCGATATGGGATTATATTCTGAACACTGAAATCCCCTCGATACTGCGGGAACATGAACTATGGATAGCATTACCAAAAGAACAAATTCATATCACCAGCTATGAAAAGTATATGTTTGGATATGAAATGGAATTAATGAAATATTTTTTAGAAATAAGTATGCCTCCGTCAGAATTAGTATATGCTATGTCGCGTCACACTCTTGAAGCTCACAAGCAACTCATTGCTACTCAGGAATATGATGCTAGCAATCAAAGGTTTAACACTAATTCTTTAATGTGGGATAATCACATTGCAGATGGTAAAGTAGGAAAATATAAAACAGTCCTCACGCAAGAACAGATAGAACAGGTTGAAACAGTTGCATACGATTACCTGCGTGAGAAAGGATACATAGATGACAACGGACAACTATATGAAGGTGGACACGGGGACGTTCCAGGCGACCCCGCGAGTGAGAGAACTACTGGATGAGGTCTTAAATTCTGGCATTATCAGTTACGGCGATAAATCCCGCACCTTTGAACGTGAATTCGCACGTATTCACCAAGCAAAATACGGCACGCTTTCTAACAGTGGTACATCTTCACTACAAGTTGCTTTGCAAACTCTCAAGGAACTATACAACTGGAACCGGGGCGATGAAGTATTAGTGCCAGCGACTACGTTCGTGGCTACATCGAATATCGTGAAGCATAATGATATGACCCCTGTGTTCGTGGATATCGAACCAATTTACTACGGCATCGATATTGACCAGATCGAATCAAAGATCACTGACCGCACTCGTGCAATCATCCCTGTTCACTTGTTTGGTCAACCTTGCAATATTTCAGCAATCATAGAAATCGCTGAAGTCTATGATCTCAAAGTTATCGTTGATTCTTGTGAGACAATGTTTGTAGCACATAAAGGCAGAATGGTAGGAAGCTGGGGGGATATTGAATGTTTTTCAATGTACAGCGCACATCTGCTGACCGCGGGTGTTGGCGGTATCGCCACTACCAGTAATTCTGATTATTCCGCTAAGATGCGCTCACTAGTCAACCACGGACTGACTTTAGAAAACTTGAACCTGGATGAGTATATGTCACCAAAACCCATGGTCGGACGCAAGTTCTTGTTCGATGCGATTGGACACTCGTTCAGGATTACCGAGTTTGAAGCCGCAGTTGCTTTGGCGCAGTTGGAAGTGCATAAAGAAATGATCGGGCGGCGCAATCAACACGGACGGCACTATACTGCCAGTTTGCAACTGCACAACAGCCTGTTCGACCAAGATGTGTTCCAGCCCGTCAGGATCATGGAGGGGAACGAACACGCGTTCATGATGTATCCTATCGTGTTGAAGAACAGCGCAATGGGACATAAGGAAAAGCTGACCCAATTCCTGAACCAGCACGGCATTGAAACCCGCGATATGCTACCAATTCTCAACCAGCCTGCGTATGTCTATCTTCCAAAACAGGACTTCCCTGTGAGTTGGAATATTGTATTGAACGGTTTCTATGTGGGCTGTCACCAGTACTTGACCAGCGACCAGGTACAGTTCGTGTTGGACAGGCTGTATGAATATGCGATCAAAGAGTTCTAGATGAGAGGAATCTTGAAACGTGCGTGGCATTTGATACGAGAGTTGGTGCAATTTTTGGTTAGTTTTGTATCATATTCAAAAAACCACCCATAACGGATGGCTTCTTGAATGCACGGGATGAGTGAGAGCGTGGTCTGAATCTAGTGTAACATAGGAGTAAGCGAGTGTCAATTATATTAAAAGCGTCTAGTGATAGCATTATTTTTCCATTTATAGATAAGGAGATTATAGAGGAGCAAAAAAAATATGAGTTTCCTGTTTCTCGGAAAATATTATTCGCTTTTCACTTGGGTGATTATTTAACAGATATGTTTGTTGATATATCTCGTGCTTTGAGGGACAATACTACTGCGCTTGATATAAATGAAAGTAATTATCCACTGATTGAGTTGAAGAATGAAGAACAAATTGTTGAAATTTGCACTATAAGATTGAAATATCAACATAAGAATTGGGATGGTAAATTTATTGCAAACATTGAATTGTCACAGAATTTTTCTTTGAAGGATTTAATCGAATATGATAATTAGAGTATTAATGTTTCCCCATCTTGACGATTTTGTTAATCATGAGAGTGGTATAAAACGTGTAGTTGAACATTATACAAGATATCTTCCTGACTTCGGAGTAGAAGTTGTTGCAAAAGATTCGCAAGACTATGATATCTTAGCAGCACATGCAGGAATAACGCGTGGAAAAGTTTCAGTTTGTCATCTTCATGGATTGTATTGGAGTGGAGATTACAATGCTTCTGGCTGGGAGTATAGTGCTAATGCAGACATTGTTGAAGCCCTACGCAGTGCAAAACAGGTCACAGTCCCCTCACGGTGGGTGGCAGAAACTATCGAGCGCGACATGCGTTTTTCTCCGCATGTGATCGGGCATGGTATTAATGTTGACGAGTGGTATCCACAGAAACATGAACGCTACGTATTGTGGAATAAGAACCGGCGTGCAGATGTGTGCGATCCTACTCCTATGATGCTTTTGGCTCGTAGTCGCCCTAACATCGAATTCGTTACGACCTATCTTCCACAAGGCTGGGTTGAGCCTTTGCGCAATGTGCGCGGTATCGGCTTAGTGGATCACGGCATAATGCGTAGATATGTTCAGCGCGCAATGGTTTATCTCAGCACTACTAAAGAAACATTTGGCATCGGCGTTCTGGAAGCAATGGCTTCTGGTGTTCCGGTTCTGGGTTTCGATTGGGGAGGCAACCGAGAACTGATTACACATGGCGAAACGGGCTATCTAGCGAAGGTCAATAATCTGCAAGATCTTGCAACTGGACTGGATTATTGCATTAAACATCGGGATACATTAGGCGCGAATGCTCGTGAGTCTGCAAAACAGTGGACATGGCAATCAGCAGTTGAGAAAGTTGCAGAAGTCTATCAACTTGCGATGGAAGAGCATCCTTTCGCAGGTGAGACCTCAATCATAATTCCTGCACATAATTATGCAAATGTACTTGAGCGCGCGGTAAAAAGTGCAGTGAACCAAAGTCGCAAACCCATTGAAGTGATTGTAGTAGATGATCGTTCTACCGATAATACGGAAGAAATTGCGTTAACGCTGAACAAAAGTTTTGACGTTGTGAAATATGTGAAAGTCGATTATGGCAATGTAGCTCTTACTCGCAATCATGGGATCGAGATGGCGCGCGGCGAGTTCGTTTGCTGTCTTGATGCAGACGACCAAATTGACCCACGCTTTCTTGAAGCCTGTGTTCCTGAACTGCGGAAGGATCGTTCGTTGGGGATCGTCTATACCGGTTTATGGGCGATCAAACCTGACGGCTCAGAGGGTCTATCTACGTGGCCTACACAGGTGGATTATGACAAACAGTTGACTCCACGCGGTCAAGATAACTTACGTGGCTTGAACCAAATTCCGACCTGTTGTGTATTCCGTAAAGAGGCGTGGGAGCGCACAGGCGGCTATAAAGCGCGTTATGCCCCGCTTAGCGCAGGGGCCGAGGACGCTGAATTGTGGGCGCGGATCATGTCAATCGGGTATGGGGCAAAGAAAGTGACCGATGCCGGATTGTTCATTTACAGTTGGCAAACCGGGCGTGTGTCTGGCGATACGTCTACGCCTGCATCTTTGCGAGAACCGTTCTGGTTGGGAATGCACCCGTGGGCGATTGATAAACAGCACCCGTTCGCTTCTCGTGCTACGCCGCTAAAGAACGCTAATAATCAACAGCTTCCATCGCATCCTGTTCGCCAATACGACCAGCCGACTATAAGCGTAGTGATCCCTGTTGGTCCAGGACATGAGAAAGTAGTTGAGGACGCATTAGATAGTTTAGAGTCTCAAACCTTTCGCAGATGGGAAGCGATAGTAATCTGGGATGGAACAGTAGCTTCTACACATTTCAATGAAGCCTATCCCTATGCTCGAATACATGGAGATGCAAATAAATCTCATGGCGCGGGCTGGGCGCGCAATCGTGGCGCAGAAGTCGCCCGTGCGCCCTTCCTTGTATTCTTGGATGCGGATGACACGCTTGCTCCGACCGCGTTAGAGAAGATGCTGCTGGCATGGCAGGATTACAATGGGATCATTTACACGGACTACTATAATTCTATTATCACGTCCAAAGAAGATTTATTAGAGAACTTTGAGCCAGATACTATCGCACAGTATATTGAACCACAGCAAAAAGCGCTTATTGTTGGTCATTCTGCGGACTACGACTGTGTGAAAGCGCAACAGAATCCAGTTAGGAATTTGTATCACTGGTGTCTTGTGACCTGTCTTATTCCTAAAGTATGGCATGATACTATTGGGGGGTTTGATGAATCTATGGAATCTTTTGAAGATGTTCTCTATCATTGGACTATGGCGCGGTACGGCTACTGTTATCGTAGAATCCCAGAACCGCTGGTCGTCTACCGGTTATATACTGGCGGACGGCGTGAATTAGCCAGCCTTCAGAACGAGGAAGGACGCGGTGTGGCTCGAAATATGTTAAAATACTCTGAAAGTGTGTTAGAAAGGATCGAAATGGCAGGTTGCAGCAAGTGTCCTGGTAAGGGACCATCCTCTTCTCCTGTGAGCGTGAATATCTCACAACAAATGAGTCAATTAAGCATTGAACAGCAGCGAATGCAAGATAAAGATTTTGTGATGTCTGAATATACGCATCCAAACCGCGGCAATCATAAAGTAACTGGCGCGGTCACTCGGATAGATTACGGCTATCGCGGTGGTGGTGAACGATTTCTTGTTCATCGTGCCGACATGGAAGCGCAGCCGCAATATTTCAGGGAAATGCAGCGACAGCCGCTTGCGCCTGTGGTAGATTCTGGCGAACTTCCTGCTCCGAAGCCGCTTGCGCCGCCTATGGTGCATTCAGAACCGCAGGTTGAGGAAGATTTAGTACAGATCGACCCTGATTCTGGTGAAATTCCTGAGTATATTGCGCCGAAGGTGGCAAGTTCTCAGCCTGAACCAGAACCGGAGGCAGTGGTTAATGTGGTTAATGTGACAATTTCTCAGCCAGAAGCAGTGGTTGAGGAAATTGTTGAGACTGGCGCAGAAGAAGTTGAAACTGTGACCGAATCTACCGTAGTCGGTCTAAATGATACCGAGATCGATCTTAATGCGCTGCCTGGGATCACTATGCAGATTGCAAATGAACTGCAGTTGCAAGGATTGAATACTAAGGCTAAGATTCTGTCTGTAGGCGTGGAGGGATTGCAGAAGATCAAAGGCATTGGCGAAGTTCGGGCGCAAGCGATCATTGAAGCATTGTCGATTGACGCGAGAAGTTTGTCTTAAATCATTTGAATCTAATTCTAAATAGTGTATAATAAATCTAACTGAATATCATTCTGACTACCCCATCGGTAGCGATAGTAGAAATACTATGCCGCTACCGATTTTTTTATTTATGGAACAACTACTTATCGCTTCTCTCGCAGTTTGGCGCATCTCATCCCTATTGGCGCGTGAGGATGGTCCTTGGGATATTTTTGTGCGTTTCAGGCTCATGATTGGTTTCAAGTATAACAAAAGCAGCGAACTCGAAGCGACCAATGGATTTGCAAAAGGACTGGAATGTGTTTGGTGTTCTTCACTATGGTTTGCAGCAATCGCAGCATTGATTATGGTGCATACATCGTTCTACGGTTGGCTACTTTACATGTTAGCGATTAGTGCGGGCGCGATCATAGTTGAAAGGATTGCCTACAATGGCTAAGTTTAGTAATGAGAGTAATAAGTAATGGCTAGAGCAGATGTTTATACTCTACTCCCTCTAGATACCTATGCTCAGATATTGGGTATCAGTCCTTTGCATTTTAATGGCGCGCGTTTGCCTTCTGTTACTCCTGAACCTTTCACAACTTCTGGCGCGACCAAACTGTCTGAACGTCCGCTATGGCAACAGTACACCTGGCAAGACACTAATAACATTTCGCATGATATGTTAGCCCGGCTTATTAAAGACGCTGAATTCGAGATTGCGAAGTTTATTGGCTACTGGCCTACGCCTTGTTGGATATCTCAGGAAATGCATCAGTATCCGCGTACATACCGCCGCAACTACTATGGGAGTGGACAGAATGTACGCGGTCAGCTAAAAGAGATCAAATTGAATTTTGGCAAACTGATCCAGGGCGGACGGCGCGCTACTACTTTGGTTGCTACTGCTACTGTCGCTGGTGCGACATTGGTCTATTCTGATCCTAATGGCGATGGGTGGAACACGCTGGCTACAATCACCGTGCCAACCGTTTTGACCGATGAGTGTGAAATCAAACTATTTTTTGCAAATAAGAATGGTTCTCAAGCGTGGCAAGTGCGCCCGTTGAAGTCTGTTTCTATCGCGGGCGGCGCAGTGACGATCACTGTGGACAGTTGGCTTTTGTTCGATCCTGAGGTGACAGGCGCGATCCCTACTGAAGAAGTGACTGCTATCGATGCTGGGGATGCTGATAATTATGTAACAAGTATTGAAGTCCGCCGTGAATATACTGACTATTCCCAGCCAAGCGCAGTGTTCTATTGGGAGCGCGAACCTAACAAGTTGGCGTTTCCTACAGTCTGCACGACCTGTGGCGGGATAGGTTGCGAGGCATGTTCCTTGATTTCTCAGGATGGATGTTTGCAGGTGCGTGATGTGGTAAGTGGACGGGCTGTGCCAGTGCCCGCAACATATGACTCCGATAATGAGATTTGGGAGAAAGCGGCGTGGACAGAATGTCGTGAACCTGACCAGGTGAAAGTTTGGTATCGTTCTGGCGAAGTATCGGAGGAAGGACTGCGCGGCGATTGCGATCAGCTTGATCCAGTTTTGGCGCGTAATATTGCGGTTTTAGCTACTGCGCGGATGTCAATGCGATTCCGTGCTTCGACTGCGGTCGCTGATTTTGTGGAATATTACAGGCGCGACCTGGCAGAATCTGGACAGAGTACGAACACGATCTTCACACCGCCTGAAATCTTAAGCAATCCGTTCGGCACGCGGCGCGGCGAGGTTGAGGTCTATCGCAATCTTTCAAAAGCGCGTGAGCGCGTGATGAATGTTGGAGCAGTTGCGGCATGAAACTAATCAAGTATGTAGACGAGAACGATGGTAAAACCAAGCAATCATTTATTACTGATGATATGTCCCATTACGATGTTGATAAGGGAATCCCATATAACCCACCAGACCTGTCCCGGATCGATTGGGGACTGGTAGAGAAAGAGTTACACAATCTATTACTTGAACGAGGGCTGATTACACTGCAAGATATCACTGAAAAAGGATTATCGAATGCGATCTTGCTTGTGGTTCAGCCAAAGATACAACAACTTTATAAAGAACACCCCACCGGATTCAGAAGAGTCGTCCCTCAAATGAACGGTCATAAGGAGAAACAATATGGCTAATACTCCGTTAATCAATTCCTTCACTCGTGTATTTCTGATCGATGGGCAAGCGCGTCCCGATCACACTCCAGAGTTCTTGAACTTCCTCAAGTTTGGCTCGTTCGAGCAAAGCTTTGGGAGTGTGAACCCTGTGTTTGAACCCAGTAAGAGCAAATACGGCGCGTTTGATCCAGTTGCAGAATTCCGCGATGCGGAGGAACGGCCAACAACCTCGATGGTCGGTCACTTTGCCAGAGAGGTCAAAAGCCGGATGCTCCAACTTGCACAGGCAGGCTGTAAATTCGATCTGCAAATGCATATTGGAGAATGTGAAAATCCTGGTATTTTCGATGACTTCCAAAAAGTCATGATTTTTGAAGGCGTGCTGATCGAATCCTATTCAACAGACGATATGGGCGCGCTGGAACCAGGAGAGCAGGGCAAGGTCGATGAAACAGGCGATATTTCCGCAACGCGGATGTATGAATATCTTCCTGTCGCGTTGGCAGAACGCAAACCAACTTTGGTCACGAATGAATTGATTGATGTGATCGTGTGCGATTCGGCTTCTTGTGGTAATTGCGAGACCGAATCTAATGGTTGTCAGCGGTTGATGGCTATCTCGAAAGCTGCTGGCGGTTCTCCATCCACTCCTGCGGACGTTGTGTTCTCGCTGGATGGCGGTAAAAACTGGTTAGCGCACGATATCGATACCCTTGGCGTTGCTGTTGATCCTTCCGGCATCGCTTGCGTAGGGACTTACGTGGTTGTGGTCGCGGCTACTGACGGTGATGCAATGCACATCGCTCTCATTAGTGAATTTACTGCAACTGACGATCCTTCTTTCACTCAGATCAATACTGGGTTCGTGACTGGAGGCGCGCCGCAAGATATTTGGTCTTTGGGGAACGTGGCTTACCTAGTTGGCAATGGCGGCTATATTTACAAGACCACTGATCCCGCATCTGGCGTGACTGTAATCGATGCTGGCGCAGCTACTATCAGCCAGTTGAATGCGGTTCACATGCTGTCTGAGGAATTTGGGGTAGCCGTTGGCAACGATGGTGTGATCTTGACCATCAACAATGACCTCGTTTCAGCGTTGGCTACTTCTCCTGTAGGAGTTGGCGTTGATCTCAACTGCGTGTGGGTCAAGAGTGAGACCGAATGGTTTGTTGGTTCTGCTGCTGGCGTGCTTTACTACACGCTTGACGGCGGCGCGACCTGGACTGAAAAGACATTGCCAGGAACTGCTCCAAGCACAGTTACTGACATCGCAATGGCTTCTGCCTCTGTGATGTACGTTGCAGCGACTGTTACAGATAAGGGTGAGACCTATGTTTCCATCAACGGTGGCGCATCTTTCATTCGCATGCCACTAGGGTCTGCAAACGCAATGCCCAATAACGATGGTATTAATGCTATCGCTGCTTGTGAGGAAGATGTTGATTTCCTCGTAGGCGTTGGATTGAATGCAGACGGTACAGACGGTTTCATTGTAGTAGGCAACGATTAACGACTAGGCAGTGTGCAGTGTTTCAAAAGCTGTAACGTAGAGCAGGTTGTTTGACGTAAATATAATTGAATATCAAACGTTTCCACATAGGAGATACAAATGGACATAACAGAAATTGCTGAGAAAGCAGTAATCGATACAGCGAAAGAGCAATCGAATAATGGGGTGGAGCAGGATGGGATCACAACCCTGAAGTCTGGTATCAGGGTGAGGTTCAAACCTGTTCCACCCTATACGATCAATGCGGTGCAAAGCAAGATCAAAGACCCTGTGGTTCCAATGGTTCCGCATACCGACGCGCCCAACGACCCCACCAAGAGAATTCCTAACCCAGTTCATCCTCACTATTTAGAGGAAAAGCGTAATGTACAGCAAAAACGCGTTGACGCTTCTATGAACGCAATGGTTCTGTTCGGGGTGGAGTTGGTTGACCCATTACCAGGAGATGATACATGGTTGAAGAATCTTATCTATCTTGATGTGATCGATGAAAAAGAGATATCTGCTATAGATGAGATTTCAAAAGAGCTGTATTACAAGAAATACGTAGTTCTCGATGGTGAAATGCTGGATCAACTGCGCAAACATGCAGGCGTGACGGAGGAACAAGTCGCTGCGGCGATGAAATCCTTTCGAGATGACGAGGAACGCGGAACCGATCCAGGATCACGCGCTGAGGCACAAAGTTGATCCTAATATCTCGCATACGCAAAGGTTTCTTGAGTTCGAGGCATGTGTTGAAGCCGGACTTGACCTGGAACGATGGGAAACTTTTGGATATAACACAGATTTCAAAGCATCTGTGATTGCTTGGTATATCCTGCGAGGACTCAAGAAAGTGCATACTGAAGATGCGATGAACCGCAAACTAGAAGCAGAGCGTAAGAGACGTAAATAATGGCGAACATCGAACCTGTAGGCGTAGAAGCAGTAGTTAAAGGTTATGCTGCATTCCTGACCAAATTGGGTCAGATGGATTCGGCTATTAACGGAGTTGGATTAGCCGGTAAGGGAGCGGCGGCAGGATTAGGTGTATTTAGTCTTGCATTAGGAGCATTAGTAGCGGGAGCATTAGTAGTGGGAGCGGCAATTGCAGGAGCGGCGGTTGGTATTGGAATATTGGGAAAGGAATCCATTGAGACTGCTATTAGCGTTGAGTCTGCGTTTGCAGGAGTACTGAAATCCACAAATACTTTGGGTACGAACTTGTTCGATTTGACTGAAACGGGTAAACAAGTGTTTCAGCAATTTCGAGATTTAGCAAAAGAAGTTCCTCTTTCGTTAGAAGAGTTATCGAAAATTGGTATGTTGGGTGGGCAACTTGGAATTGCAGAGGATCAATTAGCTGGATTTACTGAAACTGTTGCTGCTCTTTCATTTTCTGCTGACTCGCTTTCTCTTGAAGAAGCCGCTTTAGGATTAAGCCGGTTTGGTATTGTGATGAGCAAAACGGGAGATGTAACCGCTGACGCATTTGAACGTATAGCTTCTACTATAGTATATGCAGGTAATAACCTTGGCGTGCTCGAAAGTGAGGTCTTGTTAACCGCACGCAATATTGCACAAACCGCATCATTAACAACTGCAACTGAAGCTGATGTTTTAGGACTTGCTACTGCGATTGCTAAAGCTGGTATTACAGCAGAAGCAGGTGGGTCGGCTATACAGGGCACAATGGCTAAAATCATCAAAGCTGTAGCGCTGGGAGGGGATTCACTAGACCTGTTTGCCTCAGTAGCTGGATTGTCTGCTGATGAGTTTGCGGCTTTGTGGAAAGAAGATGCTACTGAAGCTTTTGTACAGTTTGTTGAAGGATTACAAGAGCAAGGCGAAGATGCTATTATTGCATTAGATGAATTAGGGTTGGCGGATCGGCGTGTGACGCGTACTCTGTTGGGTATTTCAAAAGCTGGAGTAGATCTTCGTGATATTCTTGAACAAACTAATACTGCGTATGAAGAAAATACTGCTCTAACGCGTGAAGCTCAGATTCGATATGCCACATTTGAATCACAGTTAGAAATCACCAAGAACAAGTTCCGCGATATGGCGTTGACAATTGGGCTAGAATTATTGCCTATCTTTGGCGATTTGTTAGAGAATTTAGGGCCTCTTATTGACGCGATTGCAGAAGGACTAGGACCAGCGGCTGAAACTGTTGGCGATGCTATTAGAGACAAGTTTTTGCCCGCGTTGGAAAGATTATTTGATATTTTAGGTATTGAAATCAACCTTGAAGATATTACACAGGGAATTATTGATTTCGGTGACGCGATTGCTGATAAAATTGAGAGTTTTTCTAACTTTGTTGATGAGTTTGGAGAGTTTGTTGATCTTTTAAAAACGGAAGGGTTGAAGGATGCGTTACTCTCGCTGGGAATTCCTACAGAAGTTGCACAATCAATCGATGATACAGCAACTAGTTTTAAAAGTTTAAATACAAAAGTTCAAGAATTTTTAGAAGATCAAGGTGCAAAGTGGCAACAATGGCTTATTGATAACCATCCTCTTATTGAACAAGCTGGACTTCAAATTGGTTTATTTTTAATTGATAAGTTTATTGGTTTGAATAACACTATTCAAGACACTAATGAAGATTTAGAAGGATTTTTAGGAGTTTTAGATAGCGTTATCACTTGGTTGCTTAATGTAGCTACAGGAGTGTTAGCTCTTTTTACTGGTCATTGGCAATTAGCTTTTGATACTGCTCTTAAATCTACAACCGATATATTGAATTCTATTGAGGAAAAACTTAGATACTTTACTGATGTTGTTTTTCCTGAGTTTTTTAATATATTGTTTGGGCCTCAAGATGAAGAGGGAAATGCACGTTTGTCACCAATAGAACAAATAATAGAAGGTTGGAAACTTGGTGTTGAAGAGAAAACTGCTGAAATAACAGAAATAATTGTTAATTGGATATCTGGTTTACCAAATACTATTTTAGAATGGGAAGACAATTTTTTTAATGCAGGACAGTCACTTATTAAAGGCTTGTGGGATGGGATTGAGAAGTTTTTCAAGAATGTGCTGCTTCCAGGGCTTGAAAGATTGGTGAAGCAAGCACTTGATCTTATTAACTTAGTTACTGGAACGCATTCTCCTTCTACTGAATTCGCTAAGATCGGTAAAAACTGGATGGCAGGCCTCATGAAAGGGATCGAAGATAATATCAGCGGCCCAGAGAAGGCCCTTGTGATGGCAAGCGACCGCGTCATGGGTGTTAGTCCGCAAACTTTACCCTCCTCAGTTGTGAACAACAGCGGTTCAGTTGACCAGAGTTTCAATCCAGTAGTGAACGCTAATTACTATCGCACACAGGCTCCAAACACGATATTAGACGATCTGGCGATGGTAGCGGCATTAGGATAAATGATGATCCCAACATTGTCACGTACGCGCCAAGTGGAATTCAACCAGTACATTACGCCTGATGGGGAAGTGTATCGGTTTAACAATAATATCGACAAGTTCATGATCGCTGGTATCGGTGGCTTGGGAATGCCTCCTGTAGATTATAGGACGCAACGCGGCCCGTTTCAAGATGGGGAAACGCCATTGGGGTTCGTTCTTGGACCTAGAGTTATCACGTTGCTTCACCGCTACAATGGCGAGTGTAGGCAAGATTACTGGGATCATCGAGCCGAGTTTATGAACTTCATTCGCCCTAATCGACAGACATTGGGAAGTTTTCAATCCGGGGTATTGCGGATCATTCAGCCTAACAACGCTATGCGTGATTTGAGTGTGTTCATTCAAAGCGGGCCTGGTTTTATGGGGACGCAACAAGGACGCTGGGATGAATTCAGTTTTCAAGAAGCGATCCAATTCATTGCGCACGATCCTGTTTTATTTGATCCAAACCAGACGCTTGCCGACTTGACGCTTCCCAGTGTATCAGACGAATTGGAATTTCCGATCACGTTTCCTATCGAATTTGGTTCAGATGGCAGCGTGCCTACGAATGAAATTGTTTATGTCGGCACATATAAATCTTATCCTACGATCATCATGCAGGGGCCGTTGATCCAACCTGTGATTCAAAATATCACGACACAGGAAAAGATACAACTTGAAAGTACGATTGTATCTGGTCGTACAGTGACAATCAATCTTGAGTTTGGTAATAAGACTGTGACAGATGATTTGGGAAATAACTTAGTTGGCGAACTAACTTCTGACAGCGATTTGGCAACGTTTCATCTCGAACCCGCTCCTGGCGCGCCTGGGGGAGTGAACGAAATCGGAATTGCAGCGGGCGAGACAGATGCGAATTCAAGGATCGCTATTAGCTGGTTTGATAAATATATTGGAGTTTAACTATGACAGAAAAGAGTTTCTATTGGTCAGTGCTAACGACTGGGGATGGACAATATTCGCCATATGATAACGATGAGTTTTCAGATATCTGGCGTAAACTGTTCCAGCGTGACCGCACTACACAAGGATATATTGAGGGTTATGAGAACGAGTTAGCAGTCACTAACCCATCTGGCAGTACGATCCGAGTAGCGACTGGCGCGGCATTGGTAGATGGAAAGTTTTATGAGACAGATGCAGATGTTGATAACACAGTTTCTACACCTGGTGCAGCGACGAGAGTTGACCGGGTAGTATTGCGTAAATCTTGGGCGGCACAGACTGTGCGCGTAGCGATTGTGACCGGGGTTGAAGGGGCGGGCGTTCCGAGTTTGACGCAGACGGATGGCGTGACCTGGGAAATCCCGTTGGCGCAAGTGAGCATTACAACTGGCGGAGTAATTACGCTTACAGACGAGAGAGAACCAGCAAGAAGTCCGCTGGTCCAATCTACTGGAACTGCTTTTGAGGAAATACAAAGTATTGATGGAGATGGAATAATTACGTCTTTTGATTTCCAATCTATTCCACAAACATACCAGCATTTAAAAATTATTGTTATTGGGAGGATTGATACAGCCGCGTTGGAGGCCACTTTGCAAATGCGCTTTAACAATGACTCTAGTGCGATCTATAATCGACAGAGAGGACTTGCATCAAATACAACAGCATCGGCTAACGCGGTTACGAATCAAACGGAAATGGACGTTGGACTTGTTACAGGAGCAAGTGGTTCGGCTAATCATGCATCAATATGCGAAATAGTTATTCTAAATTATGCAAACACAACATTTTATAAATCGGCGCAAAACCTTATGGCTCACATTCCGAATACAACTGTTGGAGACTTTGACATCGGACTTTTTGGCGGTGTTTGGAAAGATGTATCTGCAATAGACCAAGTGACAATATTTAACAGTGCGGGTGGAGCATTTATTACTGGCAGTAGAGCAACACTTTATGGACTAAACTAATGACCGAGACTTCTTATTATTGGGAAGGAATAGCGACCGGGGATGCTACGCTCGCGCCATATTTGGAAACTGTTTTTCATAGTCTTTGGAAAAAACTGTTCACACAAAACGATAATGAAGGTGTACTTTTTGGCTATCTAAACAGTCTGTCGGTATCTGGTATTAGTGGTGGCATTATTGTTGAGAGTGGTGCGGCATTAGTGAATGGTTGGTTTTATGAGAATGATTCTCAATTGACACTGGCAATAGAAACTCCGGCATCAAACCCGCGTATTGATAGAATAGTTGTACAACTAAACCCTGGCAGTCAAATAGCGCGTGTCGCTGTTGTGCAGGGAACAGAAGCCGCATCGCCAACTGCTCCTGCGCTGACACAGAATAGTGGTGGAATATGGGAAATTCCGTTAGCGCAAGTTCTTGTTACGACAGGAGGAGTAATCACTGTTTCTAGTGACCCAGAGTATGCAAGAACATCTTTGCAGGCACAGCCAGATATTGAATTGATCGAAAGTATTACATCTGATGGAATCATGACCGCGTACGATTTTCAGAATATTCCACAAACATATAAACATCTGAAAATCATTGGCACGGTGCGCATGACGAATTCAGGTGTGCAGCCTTGGGAATTTTTTGCAGCAAGCTTTAATGAGGATACAGGGAGTAACTATAATACTCAGTATATGCTCTTTGGCAACGCATCTTTTATAGCAGGTATTGGTTTTGTTACTGATGGAATATTTTTTGGTAATCTTAACGATTCTAACTCTGCTGCTGGTCTTGTGTCTCCATTTGAAATACTTATTCCAAACTATGCAGAAGAAGTGTTCTATAAGACAGCAATTCAGCAATCTATATTGATTAATACCGATCCTTCTCAAAATTTTCTTAACTTTGATGGAAGTATTTGGAAAAACACTAACGCTATTACTAGCATTCAACTATATAATTGGAATGCTCCAGGTACTGTTCTTATTGCAGGAAATACCGCATCGCTGTACGGGTTGAGATAGAATCATTAATATAACGTTTACAAACTGTATTGTATAATTAGTTTGATATGAAAAAACTTATTATAACGTTTCTTTTAATGATACTTTTTAGTGGACTTACAGCGATTTTAACAATGCCGCCACAAATGAACAGATATAATCCTGTTACAGATGCAATTGCATGTTCTACAGAATTCTATTGTTGGCACGAGAAAGGACATCAATTAGACAGAAATTATCGTTTTGTCAGTACAACCAAAGAATTCAAGAGTGTAATTCAATCATACTTGGAAACTTGCGACCTCTACGACCTGCACAATACTTACTGTGGTTACATCGCTATGTTTCCTGGAATACTCATTCCTAAAGTAAAATGTGAATATTGCACTATTTTTGATACAGCTTATTATGGTGGATGGGGAGGGTACAGTGAATTGTATGCAGAATTGTATGCTCTGGCAGACGGCACAATAGAAAATCTTCCTTTGGAATTGCAACAGTTCTATGAAAACTAGGAGTTTAGCATGACAGAATATTACAATACCGCGTTCAAAAAGTTCATGGATGGGGACATTGACCTGCTGAATGATACGATCCAGGCGATGCTGCTTGACAGCGGCTACACGCCAAACATCGATACAGACGAGTTCGTAGATGACATATCTGCCAATGAGATTGTTGGCGGTGGGTATGCGCGTAAGACATTGGCAAATCCTGCGACCACAGTAGATACAGCGAATGACCGCTGTGAATTCTCATCCGATGATATTACAGGATGGAACGCGGATACGTGGACAGGTGCGCGCTACATGGTCATTTTCAGGAATAGTGGTGCAGATGCGACCAGCGCGTTGATCTGTTACATTGATTTTGGGTCTGATAAAGATACGCCATTAGAAGTGAATACTCCTGCTGAGGGCTGGTTCGCTTTGGGCGTTTGTCCGTAACAAAAACAACAAACAGATGACTAAGTAGAAATGCCTTTCCCAACCGAACTCGGCACTAGTGTCATTACAGATGTTGCATCGTCTGCAACTGGTATTGTGACGTATAACCAACCGTCTGGTGACAATCGGGTTATTTTATGCATTATTATGGGGCGGTGGCCATCTGATACGACCGTCAGCAGTGTTGATTATGGCGGACAAACACCGACATTGGTACTGACGCAAGCAAACGGCGACACTGTTATTCATGTATATGCCATTACAGACGATGATGGTTTGCCCGCGGACGGCAACAATGACTTTACAGCCGTAATGAACGAAGCCAACGCCGACTGGTCGGTTATGGTTATCGGCATTCAAGACGCTGACCCCATACCAAGCGACACTGATCCAGTAACAGGAAGCGGTACAAGCCTAACAAATAGCACTGCCGCGAACGCGAATGATATGCTAGTGCAATTGGTACTGGTGAACTCCGGTACAAGTGCGGCGGTCAGTTGGGGTGACGGTCAGGCCGAGTTGCACGATGTAGATGTTGGAAACAACCGGAACGCCGCCGCTAAGTTCGAGGGCATGACTGGCGGGGCTGAAACATGGGGCGCAAGCTGGACGGCATCGGCAGGCTACATTGGAGTCGCTCTATCCTTCACAGAAATATCATTTTCACCAGATACGACCTTCGGGCTTGGTACAGTTAACACTCCCCATTTACCGCTAGTAAACCCATCAACAACTTTTGGGCTTGGTACAGTATTTTCGCCAACTATTCAACAGTTTTTCACTATTCCTAACCAGCGTCCTATACTTGCATCCCCAGGACTAGCGAGCTATAAAGTGCGGTTGAAAGACCAAGATGGTCAGTTGGTAGCCGAATTTGATACCTGGCGCGCATTGCAGTTCACCCATAAGGTCAATGACCGCGGCACAGTACGGTTCGAGATCAATGGAGAAGACAACCGCGTCAGTTTATTTGAATTGGATGGACAGATCGAGATATGGCGCAGGAATTTGATACTCGATCTGGACTGGTATTTGGAATGGGAAGGATTTTACCGGACCAACAATGATACTTTTTACCAAAATGATAATAATTCGTTCATTGCGTATGGATTTTCATATCTTGATCTGGCAAGAAGGGCTGAAATCAAATATACGGCTGGAAGCGCGTATGCCACGAAATCCGGGGTTTCTGAAACTGTGATGAAAGAACTGGTAGGACAGAATATTGGCGTGGCCGCGCTTGCTACTAATGGACGCGCGGCTGATAATGTAATGCCTGGATTGGGAGTGGAGGCAGATGGGGGTGGTGGGGCAGCATGGGAGGGGACTGTAGCAGACAAGAATTTGTTGAGCACTTTGCAGCAGATCTCGCTTGCAAGCCAGCAAGTAGGAACTGTGATAGATTTTGATATTGTGGGTATTGAAGATGCATTGTTTGAATTTAGAACTTATGAGGGGCAACGTGGAACTGATAGAACTAAGAATAATGCGGACGGGAATTCACCTGTGATCTTTTCACTTGGGTTTGGTAATATGGTAATTCCTGTTTTAAGTGAAGATAGATCGACCGAGATCACAGCGGCGTATGCATTGGGACGCGGTACAGATGACGCTAAACAGTTCTATTTGGCTGAAAACGATGCAAAATATGATTCGCCATGGAACAGAATTGAAAAGACCGTTAGCGCGAGCGGCGCAAGCGGAGAGGATCAGGACGCACAACTGCAGTCTAAAGCTGAAGAAATATTAGAAAAGAATAAATTCGATACCAGATTGGGATTCAATGTATTACAATTGCAAGATATTTATTATGGCAAACATTATACCTGGGGCGACCTGGTGACTGCAAGATTCAAAGGCAATGAATTTTCTAAGAAACTGGTCGAAGCGCGTGTCAATGTGAGCGCGAATGCACAGGGCGAGCGAATAGAAGCAGAGTTTGCAGATAACTGATATATTAGAATTAGATTAATATGTCAGAACTAGAAGCTTGTGGATAACTAATATGTCAGAAAATATGCTGCGTGACATCAATGCGCCACAACCGAGCGAGAAGAACATTGATCCGAATGAAAGAATGTTTGAGATCATTCAAGATTTGACAAGACGCGTAAGCGAGCTAGAAACACAAGGGAAAGATAATGTTGAGATCAAAAGTGATACTGGCGATTTTGCAGCAGCAAGCAGTTGGAATGGACGTAGAGTAGTGAACACAGCTGACACGACTTACAAAGTATTCATTGGTGGGTCGTGGCGGACATTATTCCCGTACCCGTAGGAGGCTAAAATGGGCGACACAGATGTTTCATTGATATTACAAGCAATTCAATCAGCAGGGATGCTGGGAATATTAGCATTTTTCATTGGTGGATATATTCAACCGACTAAGATCGTTGATAAAAATGCAGAACGGATCAAGGCGCATACTGAACTGATGGCGACTAAGATCGCTGACCAATTGGGTAAAGAAATCAAAGATGGTATCCAAGATGCGATCAAAATGGGGATCGTAGAAGCTGTAGACATGATTGAAGAAAAAAAGGGGAAAAACCGGAAGAAAAGTAACCCTTGACATCCTAAACAGTCTATAGGGTATAATGATTTATAGATGAATAGTGAAGAACTACCTTCTCATATACTTTCAGTGGGGATTGGAATAAGTATTCTCAAGTAGCAAAAGGAGAATAAATCATGAAGAACAAGATTTATTGGCTTGGTTTTGTTTTGCGACTCTGCTTTCTGGTCGCAGTGGGGGTAGGCGTGTTCGTATTTAATACACAATCGGCGAATGCACAGGCTTGCGCTTACCATGACCGGGAGCAATGCGTTCCCGGATTGATAACGAATAAGACCTGGTTCAGCCCTGCACCGCAACATATTGTTGGCAAAGCTGTATGGTATGCGCCGTATGTAATGAATGCTACGGCTGAGTTCAGAGGGATGAGCCTGGAGGGATTTGTGGGCGGCGTTTCAATGTTCTCTCCTGCCGATATTGGGGAAGTTGTATGGTTGAAACGACCCGGAGGCGAATGGGAGGGACCGTTCCTGGTGGTCGATTGCAGTCAGCGGACGCATATGTATACTACTTTGACGTATGTTAAAGAAAGTGTGGAAGTGGACTGGCAAACAGCAAAACGGTGGGGGATGGTCAGTGGGGACGAGGGGAATTATCAAGTGAACGAGTGGATGGTCCGTGATGTTGAGGTGTGGAAAGGATTAAAGCCACCAGCAGAGGAAAGCGAACCGACAAAATACGATGAGTGGTTTATGAAACTGGTTGAATTTGGCGGATATGATAATAATTGGCGATGGAGTCCTGATGATATGGCATTCAGGAACATTGATGAATATCAGATCGCTTTGAACAAATACTTGCGAGAAATAATTGATCCAGAACGGGTTATTGATCTAGGTCAGAAAGTGCCCGATGTAGCAAAAATAGAAATAGGGCAGTTTAGAAGCATGGCAAATGGCCGAGAAATGGCTAGTCCTATTGTTACCCAAGATGATCTACAACCAACTTCTGTGCCAAGTGTGGGTGAAAGTTCGATCAGTGCGGCTGAAGCGCATGATTATACGCAAGCATATATAGCGACTGTAGAACGGGTAAGCGATATATTTTGGGAAGTGAATTGCCAGAATGAAAATCCGTACGATGGATTTGACATGTTAGGAACATGTATTCCTGGGGTGATATCGCCTGAGACATGGAAACTGCCTTATCCGAAGTATACGATTGGTCCAGCGACCTATTATGCGCCTGGGATCATGGATCAGGTGGTCAGGAACAGGGGAATGTCGCTGAATGGATACAAGGGAGCGGTCACATTGATGTCCTGTGCGCATATCGGTGAGAGTGTGTGGGTGCGCAGACCTGGGTATGGGTGGGAAGGGCCTTATTTAGTAGTGGATTGCAGTCAGCCGTTCCATATGTACCTGAACACAGGATTAGGTCATTTGCATATTGAAGTCGATTATGACTTGTGGCAAAAATGGTATGCTACAAGCGGGATCAACAATATTGAAGTATGCCTGGGTGGGAATGATTGTGGTGGACAGGCAGTTAGCTACTCGTATTGGTGGCTGAAGAATATTGAGTGGTTAGTGCCAATCAGTGAAAACTAAGAACTAAACTCAACAATCCGCAACACGAAAATAGCAGAATAACACCCACAATCTCAAGCAGTAGTGAAGATTGTGGGTGTTTAGTCTCGATTTTCCTCATTATCAATAACTTCCAATAGTTCACAAGCAAACTCATACTGCCACATATCGGGGAGTGAAAACTTCTTCAGCATTTGCAAAGTATCCCGTTTGGGGATGTGCTTGCCCGTGTTCCATCCCCATAATACTTGAGAACTGATATGGAACGGCAGTCCTTCTGTCTCAAAAGGTACGTTGATCCATTCCTCAAATTGGCTATAAGAGACACATTTGCTGCCAGAATCATGAGTTGTCATGTACTTTCTAACAATTATTTTTACTTCATGCAACTTTGTTTTGTTTTGAAGTTTATTCATACCGATCCTTGGTCAAATAATTTGTTCAGCGTCTAGTTGGGAAAAGCGCCCAACTTGTTCGCAAACGTTTGCAGTGTGTTTGTACTAGTGTGTCAAATATTTAGTATATCGGGAATGGTTGCTCAAACCCGTGTGTGAAGATCAACAAGCCGACAAATGCCATCACAATGAACATGAGTATATTCGCTGCGACCCAGTAGAAAATACCGCGTACACCTTCATCAATCATGAATAGGTCAGACCAATAAAATCTGTTAGAGCGGCAAATATAAAAGCTGTACTGAAAACGAAGTTAAAGATAGATTCAAACATTTTGCTTATCCTCTCTCTGGCCCAGCCAGAAGTTGTTAGGTTGAATATAGTTTGCTTTATAGACGAACACGTTTTCTACCTTAGTCCATTCCTTCTCAATTGTGATGGGATGAACCATACAGATATCGGGTTGTTTGCCGAATTTGCGTAAATAGTAGGCTACAGCACGCTGGATACGTGTAGAGATATCCAGTTTGGGATCATTGTCATACCACATCATACCTTCAATCATGAATCTTCTCCATGAAGTACAAATAGTAGTGATAAACCACCTATGAGAAATATAATAGGGACTGGAAAAGTTACAATAGTTGGCAAATGCATAAAAATAAGAATAATAATTAGTGCAGCGCGTCCTAGTGTTTTCATCTCATTCTCCTGTTTTCCGAATTTTTCACCTTCTCAGCCCAACGTAGAAAAACTAGGCCGATTGCAAGGATGATAAGTAGGCGTAGAATGTTAATCCACATAGTTACTCCTTTTCGTTTAAACAAACTTTCATCTGCTAATCCAATCAGGGTAAAATTCTGCTAGTTCTTGTGGCAGTACAAAATAGTCCATCACCACATAGTGGTAAAGTTCTGCATATAATTCGCCATACCCCCCCCAACCAGGATGAAGATTACCATTAATACCAGGAAAGTAAGCAACAAAACAATATACTCTATTATACACATTTGATCTACATTGCTGTGCAAGCAAGTCCACCGCACGCTTCCATTCTTCAGTATCGCCTGGAAGTCCTAATTCTTCGTCCACCAAATGTCCTACTTCATGAAGTGCAGTACCCTCACTGTTAGCAACGATAATCCCTGTTCCAGGTAAATATTGACCTATATTTTTTCCTTGCAAATGATCTTTATCAGGGACTAAGTGAAACCCTTCCTCTCCCCAATAAACAGGAATTTGAATATACATATTACCTTCTTCAGGAATAGGCATTTCATATCGAGTTGATATAACTGTTTTTGGAATATAATCAGTGTCATGTATAGTGACTATAGTTGGAATTGGATGTACACGTTGCAAAGCAAGTATTGACATAACAGCTGCTCCAACTATAGTCCCAATGAAAAATAAAACCAACTTAGATTTCTTCATTTAATTACTCCTCCACAACTATTTTATAGCCTATACCGCTGACATTCACGATCATATCTGGATTTTCAAGCCGTTCTCGCAATCGATGGGTTAGAGATCGTGAATATTCATGGTCATAGCGCGGGCTTCCAGTGTATCCGCCAACATACTGCGCTATCTGTGTGTGGGTCACAAGATTAGGTGAATTCTTGAGCAAGAGCGCCAAAAGCGATTGTTGCTGGCGGGTAAGTGGTTTTTTGGTGCGGATATTGATAGTGGTCATACAATTGCCTCCTTGAACCAGTCGCTGTACATTGCCATCGCTCGATTGACAGTAGCTTTGCCGTCAGCCAATGCGACATAGTTAGTGATATATTCCCCATTTTCGTCACGAGTACCGCGGGAAATCCGTCCAGCAGCTTGTACAATCGCGTTATAGGTGATCCAATCTTCATAGGTGCGTCCACCAAACTTGTGCCTGCGTACTTTCATATATTCATCTGTTGGATTTATATTGGCTACAGATGCGATCACCAGCCAGCGCGCCAAGTCGCCTTTGAGGTTTAATCCACTGCCCATTCCCTGAATAGTGCCAACCATGATGTCACCTGGTCGCACATCAGTAATAAACTTGGTCGTAATATCATTCACGCGTTGTCCTTGACCCTGTACGATAAATCTACGTTCATTCTCTGGCATAAATTCCATGATCTTCTTGATCTTATAGTAGCTAGAGGTCAGGATCACACCGCGCCAGTTAGGAGGGAACTGTTGTATCCATTTCTGAATTCCCTTAGATTGGATTTCATAGAACTTGGGATTTTCATGTAAAACCCGTTTGCTCATACGTGGGAATTTGAGATCGAACACAGGGCGGTATTGCGCCGGAACAGGGTGTTCAAAAGTAGAAAACTTATAATCATCAATACCTAACATATGCGCTAGTGGCGCAGGATTGCCGATAGTTGCGCTCATTAGGAGTTTAGTGTGTTTGTGGAAAAATATCTTGTTTGCGATCCGGTCAGCCAACAGAGCCATAATTGAGAAGCCGTTGTTGTCAACTTGCAAAAACCAGTCATCTTCGTTAAGAACATCGCCAATATAATGATCGATATTAGCTTTCATTCTGCGTCTAGTAGCTGCACGGCGGGAGTGATCTAGTTCAGATGTATCTAGTAGTTTTGAGCAAGTTTCCAGCCACTTTATAATTGTGGTGTAAGCATCGCCCAATAGCGCGCCTTTGTTGTCAGGACCGAACTCTTTGATAGGGAATTCTGGAAGTTCGTGGTGTGCAATCGTTTTGTGTAAATATTCCAACTTATTGAAACGGATCAATTCTTCTGCAGAATCATGCGCTTCGTCAAATACTAATATACCGGTGCGCTTACGCATAGCGGTACTGAGAGCCATATAGCGATAGGTCATAACTGTACGCCGGGCTGTAAGCGCATGCATTTTGGCAATGTGGTAAGAACAAGTTTGAACAACAGGACAATCAAGCATAGAAGAGAATGAACAGTCTGCTACAGTAGGAACTTCTTTCCATTCATCTTGCCAAAATTCTAGTTTCTCATCATAGTTGCAGGGATACTCCTGCCGTCCACGGATAGCGTTGAAACCGTATTCGCGTTCATACTGAGTTACGAGTGGAAGAGTATGAACACAAGCTGTGATGGGGTCGTGGTGGCCTAGTGCTGTAACCACGCCGGATTTTCCAATTCCGGTCGGGGCCTCTGCAATCAGTATTCCACCGCCGTTTAGGGAAAGTTCACGGGTCTGGCGGTAAATTTCCTTTTGCGCTGGTCGCCAGGTATCGTGGGGCGCGCCTAGTTCGCGGGGCGAGTCGGGGATGATTAGATCGGTCATTTATTGATTTCTTTCCAATCTTGCACGAAAGAAAAGACGATACCAGAAACATATAAGGTAAGAAAGATTAATTTTGCTAAAATGTCGCCAAAGTCGCCAACGTAAAAGAAAATTTTAATATCTTGACTTCCTATCCATACAATTATTCCTAAGCAGATTATAGATCGCATAGTATTACTCCTTTGTGTCTACCTTCTTCTATGAAGAAAGTGTGCTCCTAGACAGTTTAATCTCGTAGTTCAAAAACTTCTTTATTATTCCACTCAATAGTAAAATCTAAGTTATCAATCTCTTGATTTTCCATGAAATCAATATAAGCTATTAAAATGCTAGTATCTTTATTCCCAGTATCTTGATAAAGAATAGCCGCACGAGTAGAAAATGTGCTTTCTTTCCACGTCACACTATCGGCAGTAAATATAACATTGCCTTTTTTACCAGTTTTTATACGCTTATTGACAAGTTTTTTGCCTCCCGCAACATATCCAATACCTTGAACTTCATCTTTTATGTCACTAAAAACAGTATCTAGGCAATTGTAAGGATCATATTTTGGTTCATATTTATCTGTCACTAATGCTATTTTAATATCATCTTCAAGCAGATTAAGTATCCCATTTATTAGTGATGTCTTACCAGAAGAATAGATAAAGTTTTCCATTATGCTCCTTCTCCTACAGGCATTGATACAACGCACTGTAAAAATGTGGTGTAGTTCACCCGATCCGGCACTTCGAGGCCAGAAATATCACGGGTAGTGGATTTGAGTAAGGTTAGAAAATGTGACATCTAGTTATTTATCTAATAAGAAGGACAAGTCAACTTTTGGGTCAAACCACTTATTTTTGAGAATATGCCCAATCGCATGAACCTTGCTATGCTCGGCTTTTACGCGACAGTGAGTTCCAGGAAGTTTTTCCCAGCTAGTAACTTCCAACACATCCATAATCCTAAGAATGAATTCCATTCCCCATGCTGTACCTATGTGGGTATCTTCTTCGCCATTGGGAGTGTTAAGAGAATACCCACAAAACCCCTGTCCACTACTGCCATAATCTAAATAAAGGTAAACTGTGGAGAAGATTCCGTGATCTTCTTTTCCCAATATAGTTCCAGTGATTATTGCATTTTTTATTTCGATATTCATTTCAGTACTCCTGTATTTTCTATAAATAGTGATTTATATACTTATATTTTATCAAACATTTTATATTTGTCAAGTAATTGGTAGGAGTTTTTCTAAGAGTTTTGGGCTATTTTCAGCCCATTTCCCTCAGTCAGCCAGTTAGAATGGGTATCGGAACAGGATTTCTAGTGGTATCGCGCGTCAAATAATTCGTATTAACATTACTTATTTCGCCACTATTTTCCCATGCGATCTTGCTTGGAGCTATCTTGTGCATCTTGATATATACTCCAACGTAGTGACCGCGGCTTTCAAGTTCTCGTACCGCACGCATCACACGTTGCCACAAGTACGCTTTGACCTCTTCAGCATTGGTAGGTTTGAAGTTAGCAGTTTCTTTGACAATCTTTTCCATCAATGCCGCTACTTCGGACGGAACTGCGCTGGTGACGAATTCTGGAACTGCGATCTGCACAGTCTCTTCTTTTTCAGGACCAGGAGGGGGAATATGCAGCATCCCTGATTTTCGTGTGCCATCAGGAGTGTTCATAATAAAACGCCAATCTTGCGCCATTATCCAATCTATATCAATTTTGACAAACGCAACATTTTCTCTATCAACGCTCAATTCTGATAGGTCTAGCAAAAGCAGGTCGTTGCCATCATCCATAGGAAAACGCGAGAACTGATTCTTATTCGCTCCAAGCCTGCGAAGCAAATTGCGCGCTTCTTCATGATCTACCATGGCTGTATGTATCTTGTCTTTCTTTATAATAAGATCGACTACTCGCTTATATGTTTTCTTGGCTCTACGATCCAGACACCGCGGACATTCACGGAATAGATCGCAATAGAAAACGTATCCCTGTTGTTTGCCGGTAAGAGGATTAAAGAAATAAGCTTGCTTGCCACAGTTAGCAAGACGTTCTTGATGTTTCTCGTCTTTATGATTCTCGGTTTCTAACAACGCCCAAGCAGCTTCTTGTTCTGGAGTTTCTTCTTCAAATTCTGTGGGGAAAAACGATGCCCAATCTTGATCTGCCCAATCTTCATTCGTGATACCATCGGATTCAATCATATCGAGTGTCATAATATATCCTTTGTACAGTTAACGGCTCGTGCCAGTTGACATTATGAGTTTACTTTGTTCAGACGAGAGAAAGGGAGTCGAACCCTTACGCCGGAATTACTGACATCGCTGTTTTCAAAACAGATAAGCACACCACATGCGTCTCTCGTGGCGGGGAACAATTGTCTCTCCAGTTTGGACATGTTGCCCAACGTTCCCCTGTCACCCCGATTGTCCGCATGCAGACGCTTCGAGGTTAGCTAGGGGAGTTAACCGAGGATATCACATCTTCCTGGTAATGCCCCTAGTAGCGGAGGGTGGACTTGAACCACCAGCTTTCAGCTTATGAGGCTGATGCTTTGCCAGTTAAGCTACTCCGCATTTAGGCTACGCACCTTTTGCTATTATGTAAAAGTTCCATTAGGACTGGCCTAGGTCATAGTTTCAAGTTTGAAAGGGTAATCTCCTTGAGGTTTGCCTAGACCAGTCCTTTTCCGAATGGAGGGTTTTAGACCCAGGGTATTCGACAGGATTTGCACCCGCAACCTTCCGATTCACAGTCGGACGCTCTAACGAGTTGAGCTACGAATACCATAATTTATACTAAACCATAAAACAACTGAGAAACTGCATAATATACTTCACCAACAGCATAACCAAAAGTTTCGGGATATGGATGTGCTTTAAACGTATCATTTGCTTTTGCTTCAAATTCATTAGCTAAATGTAAAAAGAATTCTTGAACAAAACTTAGTTTCTCACTTTTCTTAACTTCATTCATAACATTACATTCCTAGAGCCTGTGGCTGGATTTGAACCAGCAACGCATAGGTTGGAAGCCCATCGTTCTACCTTTAGAACTACACAGGCATTTTGGATAAAAAAACTCCTATGACTAGTAACAACGGCGAGAACGGTGAGCGACAGACTTTTATCAAACGCTATCTTGACCAGAGATAGCCTTCGTCTCACCGCTGTTATTAGTAACAGGAGTTTCGTCCGCTGTCGCGCTGATTTAAAGTTCTGGGTCGGTCGCTTTAATAATACAACAACCTATACTGATTTGTCAAGTGGTTAATGTCGTTTTCTTACCGCAAACCCAATCCCAATTGCACAACCAGCAACCACGATTGCCAACGCGATCCCAAACAAACCCCAGTTGCTGCTGATGGGTTCAGAGTATTCAAATTGCGTTTGTTGGCAACCACAACATCCACAACATCCGCTTTCGGTCCAAACGCTAGTAACGCCTACAACTTCAGTGACAACAATTTCTGTTACTACTTGGCAAATGTAACTTTCGGTTTCAGTCGTGGTGAATTGCGTTCCTGTTGGGTAGAAAACGGTGTTGGTTGGATGCGGGGTCTTACTGGGTTGCGGCTTATGCGTTTTCGTAGCCGTTGGTGGAATTAGAGTATTAGTGTGCGTTGGATCAGGGGTATTTGTGTCAGTAGGTATAACTGTGTCAGTGAAAGTTGGAGTGTTGGTGGGGTCAACCAAAGTCGGAGTAACAGTTTTCTCGATCTGCTTGAAGCCAAGTTCAACATGTGAAATCTGTTTACAATCAGGACCATCTCCAATGCGAGTGATCTCAACATGATCTGTGCCAACGCCTTCAAAGATATAGCAACCTGGAACAGTTTCAAAGTAACATTCAGTTCCAGCTTTCAATGTTGCTTCGTCAATGATATAGCTAGTAGGCGCATCATATTCGTAGTGTTCAGAACTGAAGTCCAGCTTTTCATCATGATCGAAACAGTTGCCAAGAGTAGTAGCTGAAGCTGAAATTGAGGATATGAGAATGAGAATAAGGATTAGAAGTAAGGGGATAGTTTTCTTGTACATAGACAGATTATATCATTGTATATTTTGAGATGCAACTGGTTGATAAGTGGAGACCACACCGAGGAGTAGTCCATTGTTTTATCCTTTCGTGGAATAGGATCACCATCGTTTATTGATAACCAATATCCATCAATCATTTGGTTTCCTTCATGAAAGTCAGCCAGTTTGTTTTGCTTTTACTTCTTGTTGTGTGACCAAACAATGGTTCAGCGGGCGCAAGAGATAGAACTTCTTTGGTTGTTTTTTCTGCCTCGCTCCATTTGAAAATCAATATGCCATTCTCTTCTAATACCCTAAAACACTCATCAAAGCCTCCCCGAAGATTGTCCCTCCAATCCGCAAATAGTTTCCCGTACTTCTGCGCCAACCAACTATTATCCCCGACATTTATAAGATGCGGTGGATCCCAAACCACAAGTTTGAAGTGGTTGTTTGGGAATGGCAACCGAGTATAGTCAAACTGGACATTTGGGGACATCTTCCACCTGCGGCCATTCTTTCCCTTGCCAACCCAAATATCGGCAACTCGAATATCACCATAAACTACGTCGCCCCGGTTTTTTTGATACCAAATAGACCGCGCGCTGCATGTGACATCCAATATCCTATATGTCGGGTTCAAAACATCACCTGCTGAGCGTACGCGGTCTTGATGCGCTTCTCGGCGATTTTGAAGTAATCCTCATCAATTTCAATGCCGATAAAATTCCTGCCGAGTTCTGCGCATGCGACTCCAGTCGTGCCTGTTCCCATGAAGGGGTCTATTACAGTATCTCCCTCATCAGTTGTTGCTAAAATTATTCTGTCCATCAAACGCAATGGCTTTTGCCAATGAATAGATTTTCCATCTTCTCCACGAACTCGTTCTTTATCCATAGTATGAAAATTGCCTATATCTTCCCACACATCAGTAGGAACTTTGTGTGTTCTTCCTGAAGGATTAAATTTGGAATCTTGCATTTTTTTGGGAATAGAAATACGTTCTGGATAAAATTTATATTCTCCTGTTTTTGAGTACCAAAGGATGTCGTCATGTTTTCTTCCAAACCGCCGACTACTACGTCCACCCCAATCATAAGGCCAAATAATCCAATTGATAAAGTTAGACTTCCCAAAAAGGCTATCCAGATAAAGCTTTAATTGGGCAACACTTCGGTAATCAGTCTGTATAAAAATACTACCAGTATCATTAAGTAAATCTTTACATGGATTTACCCATGTAAAATTTAAATCATCATACATCATATCAGCGTAGATGAGGTCTGCTCTTTCCCCCTTATCGAGCAGACCCATCATAACACTAATATTGTCGTCTAAATAAAGACGAGCAGTTCCCATTAGGAACTTACCAACCAACCAACGTTAGGAAGATTTACAGCTTTTGCAGGAATGTAGTGAGTCGGCATTGAACACAGTTGATACCAAAAAATCAAGCCATCTCCACGAATAGGAGAGCCATCCTTAACCATCAACTTCTCTCCCTGCTTAAAGACAAGTCTTTCCACCATACTCCAAACATCAAAAATACTATAGCCATTTTTGTTATAGCCAACTAAATGGTAAGTTGCTTGTTTGTCCTTAATAATGGTAGCCAGTTGGCAACCAGCATTAGGATTGTATGTGGGGGTGGGTGTGGGCTCCACCACTGTAGTTTCTTCCGGTACTGGAGTTACTTCAACATACACAATCTGTGTAGGCCCAGGAACTTGAACTTCCTTTGTAACTACCTTTACCACTTCAACCGTCTTTGGTTCAACAACGGGAAGATTACTAGCAGAAATCTGCACAGCACTCCCAGCCACAGTAGCCATAATGACCAATGCAATAACAGCCTTGAACCAAAATTCTTTTGTCTTAAACATATTAGACAAAACCTCCGTATAGGAATAATTTTTTGACTGGCATCATTACCAGTCTAGGAGCCTTTATTCGGATTTGAACCGAAACCCTCTGCTTGGAAGGCAGGTACGCTACCAGATTACGTCATAAAGGCAATTAGGAGCCGAGAAAGAGGGTCGAACTCTTGACCTACCGCTTACAAGGCGGTTGCTCTACCAACTGAGCTACGGGGTTAGGAAAAGCCCCCCAGTTTCCCAGGGGGCTAGTCGATCTTCGATCTTTTTCTATTCTACCGGTTCAACCTGGTCAGCAAGCACGTACATTCCCGCATAACGCGGGCCTACAATTTCATAGAACAGCTTGCCTCCATCAGATTTTACCTTTTCAGCAAGTACCAAAATGGCTTCGCCTTCAAGATATGCGCCAGACTGAACTTTGACCATGATCGGACGACCGGCATCGTTATAAGCATGGGCTTCAAAAACACCAAGTTGGCTATTTTTGACCACGATCACAAAGATCGCTCCATCAGGAATAACAGGTTCAGTGGCAACTGGTTCAGCAGTAGCTTCAGGGGCTGGTAGGATGGTGATCTCTTCTTCATTAGCTAACAAGTCGGCAATGATCGCATTAAGTTCAGCAATATCTTGCTCCTGCTCGCTAAGGGATCCTTCCTGTTCGTCAAGTTCCCCCTCCAACTGACCAATCGTTTCATTGGCGAGTTCAGCAGTCTGCTTGGCCTCGTCAATAATCTGATCGACTTCAGATGTCCCCCACACACGCCCACCGAATACCATCACTACAACTAGTACGAGATATAAAATGGGTTTTAAAATCTTGTTCACGTTGTCCATATTTTCTCCTTTGTTAGTGGACAAATTCTTGCGCTCAAATCTTTATGCTCAAATCCTTGGGCGCAAATTTTTGGGCGACCACAGGCACGAGGCTTGCAATCGCCCAAGAGAGGAAGATTGTTATGCTGCTAAATTATACTTGAAAACAGGTATAAAATCAATCATGATTTATTGTGGGGCAAAAAACTATCGTACAAGAGGTAAGGTCAGATTGATAACTGAGACAGGGTTTGAACCTGCTACCGTTCGATTACAAGTCGAATGCTCTACCGAATGAGCTACTTAGTTTGTATGACCTTACAGAGTCACGATGGTTGTTTCTAAAAGTTAGCTCGTACAAGATGTGAGAACTGTTTTACTTGGTTTGCAACCTCCACTGGGTTGTGCATTACCACTATGCTAAATTCGCTGTGCGAACTATCGGATTCGAACCGATGTGAAAAGTTTGTAAGTTCCTGCTGAGTCACGAGCTAGTCGGAATGGCTGGGATCGAACCAGCGATTTCACGGACCCAAACCGTGCGGATTACCACTTTCCTACATTCCGAACTTTGCGGAGAGGGCTACCAGTTCACCCTCTCCTATCTTCGACAGCACCGCGGGGGTGGGCTATTTTCTCGCTTGGGCGCTTCGCCGTTACCGCTGGTTCGGTTTAGATGTGTCACCCAAGTCAACCACATCCAGCATTAGCTTTCCTGTTACTCATAGCCTCTTATTTTATTTGCCAATAGTGGACGACCTTGGATTCGAACCAAGAACCTCTCTGTTATAAGCAGAAAATGTTTGTAAGTTGTAATAGAGTCACTGGCGATCACGTGCTTTGCCCGTACAAGGAATGACAACTATAAAAACTAAGCGCTCTAACCATTGAGCTAGCCGTCCAGAAAAACCACCAAGAATTTTCATCCCTGATGGTGTAATATTTGGGCGGGGACTTCAGAATTGAACCGAAATGGTTTGTGAGTTATTACGAAGTCACGGAAAACCCGTACGAGAGGTAACAACCTTTCAAAACTTTCTCTCTACGAGAAGTCCCCGTTGATGTTAACGTACCAAGTTTGCGATGTACGTTGCGACCATTATTATACACAAATAGTGATTTATGTCAAGCCCCTAATCTGGTGCGATCTGCAATGAAATCAGGAGAATGATGATTAGTTTTGTTGAGATAGCCTACATAAAGTTTATATTCAAGGTCATTGTCAGCGCACCATTTCTCAGGATGAATGTTCCCTTTATATTTATTGCACTTGCGGCACATAGAGATATAGTTAGTTTCATTGTTCTCGCCACCAAGTTCAAGGGGAATCCAATGATCTACTGTAAGTTGCACATCACCCATTTTCTTGCCACAGGTAAGACATTGGAAATTATCACGCGCCCAAATCTTTTGTTGGACCGCGCCTGAAATATTGCCGTATTGTTGCTTGCGATGGATGACTTTAGCCAAATGACCTTCTTCACCTTGAGCAAAATAGACTGGATCATCAAGCCTACGCAAAATTTCTGACCATTCTTCAAGCGTTGGTTGAAAATTACGTTCGATCAGATAATGAGTTCCAGTCTGCAAAAGTTCTTCACTGCCAGGTAGCATCAAGGCAAATGATTCACTCATTCCCTGAACGATCACACCTGAAATCTTAAGAATATGACCAAGATGTTCAAAATAAACAGGTTCACCACTTGCCTTAAATGTAAGTTCGTAGAAACGCCTACCACTCATTATTCTTCCTTCGGCATACGGACGCTACTGCTGCCACCAGCAAAGAATCCCTGATGGCTGACTGATTTACCTTCCGCTTTCACAACTTTCTGCAAAAGCTTGATCTGCCTTTTTTGTTCAGGACTTGGACAACCCAACGCGAGCAACGCGTTTAGTTGACGGTTAGCAGGACTGATAGGAACTTTTTTGAACCTAGATTTGATTTTAGACATTGCTCTACCTCCTTATTCTTTAGATTTTATAGCAACCAGTGTTCCGGTCATACGAGGAAGGACCACCATTGCGATTCGAGGACGGGCAAGAACATCTTGCATCTCTCCCGGCAAGTCACAAGCAGCGACAATGTCGCAAGATTGTTCAAAACCGGAAAGGTCAAATGTCTGGAAAGTGAACAGCGGGAATACCCCTAACACAGTCGCAGGACGGATATTGATATGCCCGGTCTGAGGGCGGCCTACTTTGAGTTCGCCGCGAGCATCGCCAAGAACCAGAGTTTCTAGTTCATCCACACTGATATCCATATAGCGCGCTACGAGTGCGATCATATCTGGATCGCTGATGCTGGACGGGTCGTGGTTAGTATCCTCTGCGATTTCAACGAAGGGACGTATCCAATCTTCTTGTCCAGCGCGGGTGACAATCACTTGCGGGGTCACGATTACTTCTTGTTCAGTTTGGTTAGTCATGATACTACTCCTTAAAGTTGGTTAATTCGAAATAGGCAGAAATAGTTAATGGCAACCATGCAATTGTTATTACAGCAAATAAGAGCGCTGATTTGATTGCGTGCGGTTTAGCATGTATTTCAGCATGCGCACTTGGTAGCCATCGACCGGCGTTATAGATCCCCATTAAGATGTAAATGAGAACTGCTAATTGTAGTAGAAAATCCCACATGGCTATTTCTCCTTATTCACATAATTTGATTTTCAATCTCGGTCATAGCCTCTTTCAAAGCAGTAACCAACGTCATCATCCATTTGAGGGTGTTCTTGCGCGGCAACGAGAATGTGTCCGATTTACGTTTGCCAGAGAATGCGCCAGAGTCTTTGAACTCAATCTTAACAGAATTCAAACCTTTTGCACCAATCGAGGCTTCAACTACAACCTTGCCAGAGTTGGAGTTTTGAGGATCAACTTCTTTCTCAACTTTGATCTTTGTAGTTGTGACAGTATGAGTTTGCACTTCAGCCATCAGTTTTCTCCTTTTGTTTCACCAGTTTATTACAATCTTCTCAATATTAGTTTTTACACCATTCACAAGCGTATACTTTTCAATGGTATCTCCTACTTCCCATGTCTCAATAATTGTGGCCTTCCCTTTCAACTTTGGAAATATCTCGTTTTCCAGAATTTCATAAGACCTTCCAGAACCTACACCATACCAACAAATATTATCTAGGGATATAAGTTCGTCATTGTATTCACTGGGACGCAGATTTATGGCATGCAAGAAACATCCTTCTGGAAAGTGTTTCCTAAAGTCATGCTTTAGGTCCAAGACATCTTTTTTAGAAATTTTTAACTTTCCTTTCAGTATTTCTATAGAATCAAGATTGTATGACATTTTATTTCTCATTTTGTTTCACTAGTTGTATTGCCATCAAAACTCGCGCTCCAGGCCAATCAGGAATATCGTGCGAGAACGTTGCATGTTGTTCATTCAGCAAGCAGTAAATCGCCGGTTTCAATGCGATCTCATCTACCCAGTTGCCCCAGTAGTCGGTTGATTTCATTAGAGCGCGCTGGGAAGGATTGGCCTCATCCCAATATTCTTTTTGATCCACATACATACGCTCAATACTCATTTCTACTGGTCGTAACACGCGAGTATTGTGGTTGAGCAGCATTTGCCAGTAGATGTAAGGCACGACCCCAGCAAAAGTGAATGTGGGGTTATTACCATGAGACATACGTTTGAAGTAGATATAAGCATCGAATACAGCGCACAGTTGGGGTTCGTGCAAGTGTTCCATGTGATTCGTGAAAGCGTGGTAGACGCAATCCACTACCAAACCTCAACAAAGACAATGGTCCACCCAAGAAATGCCCACATCCATGACATTTCTAACGTTTCTACAAAACTTGATAAAGAGACAATAGCAAGAAACGCAGATGTAAACAACTTCAAATTTTGGTAAGTATCCCTTGACAGCAGGTGTCGTTTCTTGTATAATATAGACATAATTAATCCCACAAAAGCAGGTACAAGATGAACGATAACAACACCCACAAATCCCCGATGCAGAAATACACCATCAAAGATTTTCAAGTTGATTTCGCTGACGATGCCGCGTGCCTGGAATGGCTGGTCGAATACCGATGGCCTGAAGGTATCTACTGCGAAAGTTGTGGGAAGATTACTAAGCATCATGCAATGAACACCCGTAAATCATATAGTTGCCAGGAATGCGGGAATCACATTTTCCCTTGCGCTGGAACAGTATTCCACAAATCCAGCACCGCGTTGACCACTTGGTTTTATGTGGGCTACCTGATGGCACAAACGCGTGGTGGAATTAGCGCAAAGCAAATTCAACGAGAAACGGGCGTGACCTACAAGACTGCTTGGCGCATGTGCAACGAAATTCGCAAATGCCTTGACGAAGATCAAGACCCGTTTGGCGTTGAGGTCGAGATTGACGAAAGTTATTTTGGTGGTCGGCACAGAGGTGGCAAGCGCGGGCGCGGCTCTGAGAATAAAACTCCGGTTGTGGGTGTTGTTGAACGCAAAGGTAAAATCGAGGTCAAAGCCGTTCCGAATACCAAAGGCTCTACCATTCTCCCGTTTGTGGAAAACGAGGTCCAAAAGGGCACGCAAATCTACACAGACGAATATCCGGTTTACAACCGCCTGCACCGAATGGGATACCAGCATGATAAGGTTTTGCACTCCAATAATATTTACGTGATCGGTAATGTTCATACCAATACGATTGAAGGCTTCTGGTCGATGGTCAAGAATGGTATTCGCGGCGTGTTCCGAAGCGTTAGCCCTCAACACTTGCAAAAGTACCTGGATGAATATGCGTTCCGATATAACCATAGGGATGATGTTACTCCGATGTTTCGGACTTTCCTTCACCGGATGGCTTCTTTTTCACCAGTTTCTTTAGAAGAGTAAAGAATTCCTCCCTAGTGGGAGATTCTTTTTCTTTTTCACCACCGCCCCCGATATTTGGGGGCTTTTTTTCTTGTTTTTTCTTGTCTTTTGGGTCTTTTGTCATAAATTCATCTCCTTATTCAGGACAAATTTGAGGTAATCCTGGTGTAGCTATTGTTTTATCGGTTTCTATTAGCCATATATTTTTTTCATTATCTTTGATTAGTAAAAACCAATATTTACAATTAGTACGTGGGTTATTTTCTCCATAATATATTGTCATGCTAACTAATACTTCAGTGCCATTATTTCTCCATTCAAATTCTAATTCGCTACTAATCATTCTTTTTGTATTACCAAAGAAATTTGCAATTCCGCCCTCATTTCCAAATAGTTTAAAATATCTTTCTTTGTAATTATCTGTTACGTTTTCATCCCATGAGACAGGGAAAATTTCTTTGTCCCAATCACTTAAAAGTTGTTCAATTACAGCCCTGATTGCTTTTTTGTATATATCCGCTTGATCTGGCGCAACTTCTGGTGTAGGTGTATTTGTTGCGGAAGTCATTATAGAGGGAGTAACTTCTACAGTTTGAATGACCATTTTAGTTTGTATGACAATAATTTGAGTGGGGGTGTTTGTTGAAAAATAATAGGGAAGGTAATACTCTCTCCCTATTGTTCTCATCGTGGTAAATATAAAGAAAATACTTATAATTACAAATCCGATTTTATATCCTTTTTTCTTTGTATCAAAATAACCCTGCGAAAAACTAAACTGAATATTTGCTATATATATCACTGCGATAAATATCAACAATGCTGCCAAAACAGGAAACCCATTATTCATTACAACCCCCCATGCTGTTGGACAATCTGTGAATAATGCAAAGATAATAAACAGAGCAATCGCAACCAACAGTGCGTCGCGAATCGCAAATGAAAGCAATTTATATGCGCGAGAAACCCAACTTTTATCCTTTTTATTTTCTTCCATATCAACCACCATCTTTCCCTTATCGTTGACCTTAGATTCCCCCATGACGGACACTCCCTTTTCGGTGGGTTTGGATTCTGGCTTTTCGGGTTTTGATTTTTTCTTCTTACCCAATAATCAATTTCAAGTAAAACAGACATTCCTTTTATAATAGACCAAGAAAAAACTGTGCTAAATATAGTTTCTATTACTACTTTCATTTAATCGTTGCCTTGATCGATTTGTTGATATCATCTAACTTGTCTGTCAGTATCGCGCCGATGTAAAGCAGAGCGTAGATGATACCTCGTAGAAGATAAAATTGAATATGAGCAAGACCATCATCATCTTCTACACTAGCAAGAATTACTATGGCACGTTGTCTAAGTTCAGTCGGTTGCATCTTGTTCTTCCTTGTACAAGTTTAGCAATTCTTCTAAGTTTTTGTCAATATTTTTCAAGATTCCTACAATGCGACCACCAATAAATGTTAAAAAACCAAACATAGTTCCAAGTAACCCAAGAACTAATGTAATTAATATTTCCATTTTAGTAACCTCTCTCGTTGTATGAATCTTCCATCACAGCTACAATGGAAGCTAAACTGTGCATATAGTCAGTATCATCTAAGCAAACCCCCGCGCTCCGTACATGCAAATTCTGATCCAGCGGCATTGAATACTCACGCCCATCATATTCCCACTTCACCGTATATCCCTGTACATTGCGCTCCCAACTACGAAGTTGCGCACCCATCATTTCTAATGAGGTTTGAATGCGCCCTTCCTCAGTTTCCAATTGCTCCTTGCGCAAACGTTTTTGTTCCTCACGTTGGAGTTGAAGCAGACGGGCGTTTATAATTGATTTCGCATAAAATAAGCCTGGCGCGTGATTGTCAAACTGGACACTAGACACCACATCCTCAAAGAGCAGAATATCGCCCATGCGCCGTACAGCTAAAATATCCAGAGATTGTATATTAGATGACACTAGATAGCAGAAACGTGGCTCACCGTTAGCCCAGGCACGCTGTGAGGCATCTGAGAGATTGAACGGCGACACCAGCCAGGTAGATTCTGAGGTAGGCCAGAGGGCTATTACCAAGAAGCGAGGAAGTTGAGCAAGATATTCAATGCGTTCATAAGGTTCAATTTCACGGATAACCTCTATTGTAGGCGCGTTTGGGGTCAGAAAATACCAACCTGGATCAGATACATTGACCGCGAACCAGTAGGGAATACCGTTTTGCAAAGTGAATACACGGGTAGTGGATGCGGTGGGGATAGGCGCGATAAAATCTTGGGGAGTATGATTGCCTATTTTTTGGATGATTGATTTTAGGGTCATTGTACCTTTTAATTAACAGTTAATTAACTAGATTCAATCTGATTGCAAATTAGATACGATGTGGTAATTCAGTTTCCAAGATACGTTCTACCATTGTCTTAGCGGGTGGACCGCCCAACAACGCGCTAACTTGGTCAAACAAATAGTAATCGCCGGAATATTCAAAAGTATCGTAGCGCAGACCGGAGTTTTGCAAACGTTCACCAAGCCAATTAAGATCGCTTCCAGGTACACGGATGATTACAGTTTGAACATCAATACTGTTATGCTGCGCATAAGCGGTCAAAGCGTTGGCACAATTACCAGAACGTTCGCCGCCATCAGTGATGAATACAACTGCTTGGGGCATGAAACCAGCTTCGAGGGCAACAGCAAATGAGCGTTCCATATTTGTACCGCCGCCTGCTCGTTGCCCTTTGAACGCTTGTTCCCAAGATGCAAGCTGAGTAGGATCATTCACTTCAAGAATTTTGCCGTAGTCGTTATGAACCACGACCATCATATTGCTGTCGCATAGTGGGGCAATGCGTGCGCCAAACTGCACAGCAGTAGGAAGTGCATCATCCATCGAACCCGATTTATCAACTAGAATCAATAAATCTTTCTCGATCCGATCCGCTTTTTCAACAGATTTCTGTTTAGCTTGTTCAACCGCGGCTTGCACATCTTCATCCTGTCCCTGTGCGCTGGCGCGATGGTCAGCGGATGCAACAGAAGCAGTAGCTTTTGAAACTTTGGAAACGAATACATCTTTTACCTCTGGCATTTCCAACAGACCGGATCGTTCTACCCAACTGCGAGAGTTTAGGGCTTCGGTGGGGGACATTGCGGCGATAAGGGCGACACCGATCTCAGGTGTAACTTTTGGAAGCACCGAGACCGCTACGCGGTAAGGGATTTTGTTATCAATCACCAAGTTGGCTTGTTCTATAGTATCGGTGCTATTAGCGATTTGCTTGAGGACAGATAGTTTGCTATCCTCAGGTGGGTTATCATGAAACAGAATATCATTGGCGCGAGCAGAAGGTTTGATGTGAAAGTTGGTGTACATCCAACGCATGTTTCTGCGGTTCTGGATCACTACACCATCAAAGCGCAAAGGATCAGATTCCAGCATATGCAGGTAATCGTTTGCCATGGTTTTGAGCAAACGCGGAATTTTATGTTCCGATTGTTCATTGACGAATTGAAACACACGCATTAAGCGGTAGGGAGGCAGGCCAGAAAGAGAGGCAGGCGCGATATCATAGACATCTGAGCCTAGAAGCAAAACACGTCCCGCCTCGCGATATTCGGGGTAGGTAGAATTGGCAGTGAGCAAAGTGATAATGCCAATGTCTGCGTGGTCACGGATTTTAGACCCTCCTGTGGCAATGAACACACAAGTGCGCGCGGTGAAGTCAGGATCGTTATGTAAGGCTTCACGAAAACGCAGGACAGACGGAGCATAGTCGCGATGTGGGACTGCCATCAGTTCACGGTAAAGGATGTTGCGTGCTTGATTGATTTCAATTTGTGGTGTGGTCATAGATCATATCCTAATTCTGAAATATTTTTATCAATCTTTTTGTCAATGCGGTCGTTCCGGGCTTTGATACGAGCGTCTTTGATTGCATCCCAATACGCTTGCCAAAACTGGGTACGTTCTTCACGGGTTGCACCAAGTCCTTCTAGGGCGCGGGTGAAAGCGATTTTGCGTCCGCGGGATTTGTCGAATTGATCCGAGGCAACTAAATATGATCGACCACCAGAAAGTGCATTCGGATGTGTCAGTAAAGCAAAGTCAATTTCTTTATTAGCGGGTTCAATGAAACAATAAGTACCATCATAACTTTCTTGAACAAATCCTTGACTTTGTTGAATGTGTTCAAAAACCACACGCACTTTGCCAAATCGTTCTGTTTCTAGTTCAAACATATCTACCGCTCCACTTCGATCTCAGCGTTGGTTGCAATACCGAGATACTGATAATCATTCCATTTTCCACTAGGACGCAAAGGGAATAGCCCAAAGAACTTTGTTACTATCGCTTCAGTGTACGCTCTTCGTTTGCCACCGATAGTAACAAAGACTCTAGGTTCACCTAAAATTAGCCTTCGATGCTGTTGTTTTCTTAAAAACCAGAACTTGTATTTTTTAGCCATGCGTGCTCCTAAAATATCATGATTTATTCGTATCCCAAAACCTGAGTTGGTGGGCTGGGAGGAGATAAAACGTGTGTCTGCTGTTTCCCTTACAGGCCGAACGTAAAGGGTTATTAAGGTTCAGGTAGTATCGATCGATTTAGGAGGAGCAGCCCACCAACTCAGGTATTAGGATATTGAAAACTCTTAGATATATGGGAGGTCATTCGCTGACAATGATTCGGTTTTCGGTTACGTCTAACCTACATCCCGCCTTATCTTACGCCCATGACGCACGTCCCTCTCTCCATATATCTAGGAATCTTCAATACCGATTGTTAATGTTCTATCCTGATATTACACTATAAATAGTGATTTGTCAAGTGTTTTACAATCTATTCCAGCAAACTCGCCAGTTTGAGCAAGTTCTGCCTGAGATTGACCAGCGCGTTCTTGTGCATGATACGTTTGATTTCATATGCAGTTTGTTTCAGTTTGAAATCAGCTACCGCGCCCATAAAGATGTGCATGGACAGTTCAACCAGGGCTGACCCGATTCCACGCCCGCGTCTTGGGGCTTGGCCGCTGTAAGTTTCAATGAAATCGCGCCATTGATCTGCCGTTTCTGGGGTGATGGTGAATTGCAACTTGACACGATTGCTGTCGCCTGTTTCTGCTGGTCTCACTGATTTTTCAAACAAATTCCAAGTATTTTCATGGTTGATCGCGTGCTCACGTTCCGCCAACTCCTTCACACTGTCTTTACCGAGTTGGTTCATTTCGTCTCCAATAATAATGTTGATTTATATTATGATAGCATAACTGTTCCAGGTTGTAAATAGTGATTTACTTTATACGATAAATATATCCTTCTCCAGACACACAGACAATTTGTTCTCGATCAGGATTGATAAGTTTGCGCGCTTCATAAATATAGTGTTGGATATTATGGCGCGGCATCTTGGGGCGATTGAAAAAAATATACCCAAGTTCGCGGTAGGAAACGACCTTGGGGCTTTTCAACTTTAGATAGCGCAGGATTAGTTCTGATTTTGAGCGCACTACTTCCTCAGCAAATCTGCCATCCACTCCTGCAAATTCACAATTGGAACATAGCGATAAGGTTTCTCAGGCAACAATACCAAGATATTAGTGTCCATTGAATAAGTATCGAGTGTAAACTGCTGCCCAGCCAGTAAATAGGCGTACACAGTTTCCAACATCACATCCAACCCACTCTCAAAATCAGTATCAACCACAGCATCTAACATCTGATAAGTTGCAACGGGGTCATCTAGTATCTTTTGAAGCAGGCTGTTGACGAAAGCTTGCAGCACATCAAAGTGACGTATTTGACGATCAAAGTAACCGTGAGGAGAATGCCATCGCATACGAGCATAACACAACAGATCATGACCATTTAGTTGATAGGCAACATCAGCCTGATAGGTATATTCATCATCACCGCAACGGTCTGATACATTTGCATGAGGAATAAGCACAATACCCCCTTGTTGGTCCACAAAAGATTCAAACTGTTGCATATTGACCACGATCACACCATCAACTTCAAGTCCGAACACCTCACGCATATAATTGTGAATGCCATCATAGCCATATAGTTTGTAAACCGCGTTCAACCGTTGTTGTCCATCAGATGTAGCAATGAATAACTCGCGTGCAAGGCTTACCAAAACCACATGCGGTGGGTTATCGAGCGTCAAGTTAGCAACAATAAATGCGTCCGACAATCCTTCACGATCCAATCCTAACAGCACAAAAGTGTATTGTTGAGCATCAGAAGGCGTAGAGATTGAAACCTGAGTTGGATTGATTTCATCTCTAATCTTAACTGGTTGAATTGTAGGGATTGCTGTTGATGTTATCGATGTGCAAGCTGTGAGCAGTAAAGTGATTATCAGTAATAGTTTCTTCATTTTTTATTCTCCTTATATAGCGTTCTACGCTATTATTCGTTTAGAATAGAATCTAAAAGCCATCCCCAAATATGTATCAGAATAGCAAGGAATACTAACCCACCAACAAGAAAAGGAAACTGGATAGCTAACAAAATAAATACAATTATACTTAGAAATTCCATAAAACCAATAAGCCCTAATTTGCCGTACCTATCTATTTTATTAGGATCAAACTTCTTCATTTTTTACTCCTCAAAGTATGCTTGTTGGTAATGCCAGACAAAAATACATCGGCCATCTGGCGGGGGTCATTATTAGTTACCAGTTGTGTTGTTGTCACTCCTCCACCTCCTGGTTGAGCAGAGTGGAAATAACAACTTCAACATCCGCCACTCCACAATCACAAATATAATCTTCCACATATCCACAATCAGGGTGATGGTTTTTGGCCGCTTCCTCGTTTTGAATAAACCGCAATCCCCCCTCCAACTCAGCGATCCTTGCTTCGGCGGCGGCGAGTTCGGTCTTTAATTGGGTAATAACCATATAAACCGCAAAATCATTTACCCACTTAGGATCATCGATAAAGGTCAATACGGTTTCGGGTAATCTGTTCAGGTCGTAGAGAAGCCCCTCTGTGGGCTGTTGAACAAAAGCCTCCAGGTTATAAGAAGTAAACCCGGTGTAATCCAGGATGACAACTCGCCTTTTCTTTCTTTGGTCAAGTACCAGTTTTTCTATTTTCTTTTGTGCCCGCTTGGGTAGCTTCTTTCCTGTTTTTTCACTCATCACTCACTCTCCTGTAGCACGACATAAATGCTTCCGGGGTTATAAAGTCCCTTAAACTTTGTCGGTTGCTCCACACGGATGGTATCAATCTCATAGGATGGATAATTTTTCTCAACCCACCGCAAAACCTCACCAAAATCACCAAGATTATAGTGTCCCTTAAAGTGAAGTAGCAGGACATTACCCAAATAATTCATCGAGCCTTCGGTAATGTCAATCATCATTCACTCTCTTTCGCCTGGATGTATGCCAGGCAGATAGCTTCGGGAATGGAGGAGGCATAAGACTCAGAAACACGATGATCCCAACTCCAAAATGAGCAATAGCACTTTTTTCCCCGTCGGATTTTGTAACTGTATTTCAAATTGAAAGCCAGACCCAACTCCTCCACCAGCATGAACGCCTGGTTGTAATCGGTAGCGGGCGACCAGATGAAACGATCTTCTTTGTAGACGGTGTAAATCGAACCGTCGTCTAAAAAGTAAAACCGACCCTCCTCCAGGGGGTAAGTTCTTTCATCGTAACCGATATCTTCCGTCCACCCCATCAATTCAGCGGTCTTGCGGTTTAGGTCAGTCATTAAATCACTCTCTTTTCACCCGCAACTTCGCTTGTGCAACTTCTGGCATGGTGTACTGAACCCCATTGCTGTTAACTTTCTCTAACAACTGTTGCGGCGTAAGTGTAGCATTCTCAATCAACAACTGTTCAACCTGTACTACTAACCCATCAATGCGTTGCTGTTTTGCCAACTCTTCCTGCACAGCAAGCATAGCCTCTTCTTCCTGCTTTTCTCTTTCGATAGTAGCAGACTGATCTTTAAGAATTGCTAGTTGTTGACTACTAAGAGTGACAGAATATCTAAAATATTCATCATTAGTTAACCTCTGATGAGGTTCAAGTTTTTTCATATCTACAGGCGTAGTAATATATGATCTAATCTTCTGCCAT
>Ga0326597_10000940_pt1 | contig 48844 bp, 38 predicted proteins | sample RVTome_12_FD_203789 | JGI IMG/M metagenome (GOLD analysis project Ga0326597, IMG submission 203789) | Soil microbial communities from uranium-contaminated site in the Upper Colorado River Basin, Wyoming, United States - RVT100D185 | ecosystem: Environmental > Terrestrial > Soil > Contaminated >... | reverse complement strand
TGTTTGTTGTTATTCGATTTATCGGATAGCTCCAGATGCAAGCCCCGGTGAATGTCGGCCGTAACTATAACGGTCCTAAGGTAGCGAAATTCCTTGTCTGGTAATTTCAGACCCGCACGAATGGCGTAACGACTGGGAAACTGTCTCGACGAGAAGCTCGGTGAAAATACAATGGGGGTGAAGATGCCCTCTACCCGCGGAAAGACGGAAAGACCCCGGGAGCTTTACTATAGCTTTCTATTGTTTTAGTATTTTAACTGCATAGCGTAGTGGGGAGACTTTGAAGGTATGTTTTCGGATGTACTGGAGTCGCCAATGAAACACCCATCTTTTGAGGTGCTATAACTAACTGGGCGCTAAACACGTTCAGGACAGTGGATGGTAGGTAGTTTAAGTGGGGCGCTTGCCTCCTAAACAGTAACGGAGGCGTTTATAAAGGTCAGCTAGCTCCGGATGGAAATCGGAGCGATAGTGTAAAGGCACAAGCTGGCTTAACTGCAAGGCGTATTTGCCGCGCAGGTGCGAAAGCAGAACTTAGTGAACCGACCTTCTTTTATAGAAGAGCGGAAGATCATCAGATAAAAGTTACCCCGGGGATAACAGGCTGGTCGCCTCCAAGAGTCCATATCGACGAGGCGGTTCGGCACCTCGATGTCGGCTCATCGTATCCTGGAGCTGGAGAAGGTTCCAAGGGTTTGGCTGTTCGCCAATTAAAACGGTACGCGAGCTGGGTTCAGACCGTCGTGAGACAGGTTGGTCCCTATCTTCCGTGGGCGCATGAACTTTGAAGTGGCTCACTCCTAGTACGAGAGGACCGGAGTGAACGAACCTCTGGTGTACCAGTTGTCGCGCCAGCGGCATAGCTGGGTAGCTATGTTCGGAAAGGATAAGCGCTGAAAGCATATAAGCGCGAAGCCTGCACTAAGATTAGAGTTCTTAAATTCCCGCAAGACTAGCGGGTTGATAGGCTACAGGTGTAAACGTTGAGAGACGTGTGCCAAGTAGTACTAATAATTTATTTTTTAAAGAATGTAAAAACCGCGGAATTACAAAATATTCTTAATATTTATTTCAAACTAAAATAGTAACAGGTTTTTAACCGTTCCTGTTTTGAATTCCACACCTTTTCCTTAGTGATAAGGGGATTATACTGATAGTGATCCACCCGTTCCCATTCCGAACACGGAAGTGAGGGTCTCGTTACTAGAATTGACTTATTTTTTTAAATAAAAACTGACATAAGGGGATTATACTGATAGTGCTCCACCCGTTCCCATTCCGAACACGGAAGTGAAAGCTATCAAGGCCGATGGTACTAGCTTCGCGCTGGGAGAGTAGGTAGTCCCCCTATGTCAGTTTTTATTTAGCCAATTTTTAGTGTGGGGCGACGGAATTATATTTTTTTTTAAACTTCTGGTATAAGGGAGTTTTTTTTGTTAGTATGTATTAGAAATGAAATCATTAGATTTTAAAAATACAGCATGGAGTTTGTTGGCGACATCTGTCGCTCTGTCTTTTATAGGCCTTGTTTCTATATATAGCACCACGCAGAATAAGGGGGGTGATTTTTTTTTAAAGCAAATTATTTGGCTAATAATTGGACTTGCGCTTTTTTTTATATTTAGTTCAATAGATTATAGATTTTTTAAAACACACTTTGCACCTGTTTTATTTCTATACTTTATTGGAATTGCAACTCTTTTTATTGTGTATCTTTTTGGCGTTGAAATAAGGGCTACACAGCGTTGGGCTGATTTGGGATTTATTGTAATACAACCGGTGGAACCTTTAAAAATTATTTTTATATTAATTTTGGCAAAGTATTTTTCGCAAAGGCATGTTGAAATGTATAAACTAAAACACGTAATTATCACGGGTTTTTATTTGTTACTGCCTTCTGTTTTTATAATTTTACAGCCGGATTTTGGGTCCTTTATGATACTGGCACTGATATGGTTTGGTATTATAGTAATAAGTGGTATTAAATTAAAGCATTTTATGATTCTTGTTTTATTCGCCGCATTTTTAGCCGTGTTTGCCTGGGGTTTTGTGTTGGCGGATTATCAAAAAGCAAGGATATCAAATTTTTTAAATCCCCAAATGGATCCTTATGGTGCAGGATATAATTCTAGACAGGCATTAATTGCAATTGGTTCGGGTGGATTGTGGGGGAATGGAATTTTTCAGGGCACACAAAGCCAGCTCGGTTTTTTACCCGAAGCCCATACGGATTTTATATATTCTGCTATTGTTGAAGAGCTGGGCGCAATTGTGGGTGTTTTAATTTTAATTTTGTATGGTTTTATATTTTTTAAAATGCTAGCAATTGCCAAAAAAGCCCCTGACAACTTTGCAAAACTACTTACAATAGGAATTGGCATGATGTTTGTGTTGCAAGTTGGATTGAACGTTGGGATGACACTGGGGATCGTACCGATTACCGGCCTCACCCTTCCGTTGGTTAGTTATGGGGGAAGCAGTCTTTTGACTGTTTACATTGCTCTGGGTATTATAAATAGTATCTATAAAAATTCTACAGAAAGCATAGCCATAGGAGAAAAAGATAAGACCGAGCAGGATTTTGCAATTGTGCAGTAAAAAACAGGTGCGGGGTTGACATATTTTTTGTATATGTATATAATGGTATTATTGTCCTAAATTATAATATTTTATCTTGTTGGGCTTGGATTATAAATAACAACGGAATACTGCTTTTTAAGAAACTCCATCTACTTATGGAGATGTTTAATTTGCGGTGTCGTATAAAATTTATAGCCAACCTTTTTATACTATGCTACCCACTAAAGTTTTTTCTCGCCATACATACAAGGAGGCCGATTTGCCCAACTTACTTAGCATACAAAAAGATTCCTATAAGTGGTTTTGGAAAAAGGGATTACGAACATTATTAGATGAAATTTCCCCAATCCAGGATTTTAGCGGAAAAGATTTGGAGGTATCTTTTGGTGACTATCGACTTGAGGAACCAAAGCACACAGAGGTGACTGCAAGAACTCAAAATGCTTCGTACGAGGCGGCACTAAGGGTTGTTGCGCGACTTCACAATAAAAAAACCGGAGAAATTAAAGAGCAGGAAGTTTACCTTGGAGATTTTCCCCTTATGACAACGAGGGGAACTTTTATTGTAAACGGAGTTGAGAGGGTGTTGATTTCTCAACTTATACGTTCGCCCGGCGTTGTGTTAACATCCTCTCTTGTTAGGGGAATCGAAACATTTGGGGCAAAAATAATTCCAAACAGAGGAGCATGGCTTGAATTCGAGGTAGATTATTCGGGTGTTATGTATGTTAAGGTTGACAGAAAAAGAAAAATTACAGCAACATCAATGCTTCGCCTTTTTGAGTTAAAAGATTCCGAAATTAAAAAAATATTTAAAAAAGTTGATATTAATCCGAATATCAAATATATAGATAAAACTCTCAAGCAGGACACTACAAAAACAATAGAAGAGGCGTATCTGGAAATTTATAAAAGAATAAGGCCGGGAGATCTGGCAACACCGGATAACGCAAAAAGTTTAATAGATAATATGTTCTTCAATTTTGATAGATATGATCTGTCAAATGTTGGTAGGTGGAAGAGTAATCAAAGAATGTCAGGAGCATGGGAACTTTTGGGCATTCCTGTTCCAAAAGCCGACACAACCGATTTTTCTACAGAGGAAAGAGTGTTAAGAAAGGAGGACATTTTAGGTGTTATGGCAGAGGTTATTCGCATGAATAATGACCCAACATCAATTCCCGATGATATTGATCACCTTGGAAGTAGGCGCGTGCGATCTATCGGAGAATTATTACAAAACAGATTGCGCATTGGTTTAACTCGTATGGAGAGAAATATTAAAGACAGAATGTCCACCTTGGATGTAAGCACCGCAACTCCGATTCAGTTAATAAACGCAAGACCAGTTGCCTCTATTGTTAGGGAGTTTTTTACAACCGGGCAATTGTCGCAGTTTATGGATAACACTAATCCATTGAGTGAACTGGAACATAAAAGAATATTGTCTGCTACCGGGCCGGGAGGATTAACAAGGGAGCGTGCTGGTTTTGATGTTCGTGATGTTCAACCATCTCACTATGGAAGGATTTGCCCAATACAAACACCAGAGGGACCTAATGTAGGAATTGTAACTCGTTTGGCAACCTATGCACGAATTAATGATTTGGGGTTTTTGGAAACCCCTTATTTTGTTGTGAGCAAAGGAAAAATTACCGCAAAACTAGCTTATTTAAATGCTCTTCAGGAGGAACGTTCTGTTATAGCATCTTCTGCAACTAAAATTAATAAAGACGGAAATATAGTAGACAAACAAGTACAGGCAAGAATTAAGGGGGTGCCCACATTTGTCGATAAAAAAGATATAGAGTATATTGACGTTTCCCCAAGACAGTCGATTTCTGTAGCTACGGCGCTAATTCCATTTTTAGAGCACGATGACGCAAACCGCGCCATGATGGGTTCTAACATGCAACGCCAAGCCGTTCCTTGCATTAGGCCACAAGCTCCATTGGTGGGGACCGGATTGGAGGAAAAAGTAGCTCGAGATTCGGGGCTAGTCTTACTGGCCGAAAAAGATGGGACAGTTGTAGGGGCCGATGGTCAGCATGTTGTAGTGCGATACAAAGGCGCTCCAAAAGGTAAAAAAGGAGAAACAAGATACGATTTAAATAATTTTGTTCACTCAAACCAATATACGGTAATACACCAAACCACAAAAGTAAAACCGGGCGATAAGCTTAAGGCGGGTGATGTTTTGGCAGATACATCTTCTGTGGAAAATGGAGTTTTGGCTTTGGGTAAAAATGCTCTCGTGGCCTTTATGCCATGGAGAGGTGGAAATTTTGAAGATGCAGTTTTAATAAACGAGAATTTGGTTAAAAAAGATGCCCTATCGTCAATACATCTTGAAGATTTTAGTATAGATATCCGTGAAACCAAATTAGGTCCGGAAGTAAATACACCAGATATACCCAATGTTGGGCAGGAAAAATTAAAAGACTTGGATGAGGAGGGTATTGTAAGGATAGGTGCAGAAGTGGACGAAAACGACATTTTAGTAGGTAAAATTACACCAAAAGGTGAGGCCGATTTAACTAGTGAGGAAAGACTTTTGCGCGCAATATTTGGAGAAAAGGCTCGAGATGTTAAGGACACTTCGCTAAGAGTTCCTCATGGAAAAAGAGGGCGCGTGGTCGCAGTAACCATATTCTCCCGCGAAGACGGCGATACTAATTTACCAACGGGTGTTATTAGGAGAATACAGGTTGAAATTGCACAACTTAGAAAGATAGAGGCAGGAGATAAGATAGCGGGACGGCACGGTAATAAAGGAATTATTTCCAGAGTTTTACCTCAGGAAGATATGCCTTTTATGCCGGACGGAACTCCGGTAGATGTGGTTTTAAATCCTTTGGGAGTTCCTTCGCGTATGAATATCGGGCAAATACTTGAAACACACTTGGGGTGGGCTGCTCAAAAGCTTGGATATCGGGCAATTACACCTTCATTTTCGGGAGCTACAGAAGATGATATAAGAGCGGAACTTAAAAAAGCAGGATTGCCCGAAGATGGGAAAATATCTTTACGCGACGGAGTTACCGGACGCACATTAGAACAACCCGTAACAGTGGGATATATGTATGTTTTGAAGCTTGTTCATATGGTGGAAGATAAAATACACATGCGTTCCATAGGGCCATATTCTTTAATAACTCAGCAACCACTTGGAGGTAAAAGCCAATTTGGAGGCCAAAGATTTGGAGAGATGGAAGTGTGGGCGCTGGAAGGTTATGGCGCCGCACACAATTTACAGGAAATTTTGACGATAAAATCCGATGACGTAATGGGTCGTTCTGCGGCTTACGAATCTATTATTAAGGGTGAGGAAATTAAAAAACCAAATGTTCCCGAATCGTTTAACGTTTTAGTCAACGAGCTTAAGGGATTGGGATTAAACGTTGATTTAGAAGAAGAGAAATAAAAAAATTATGGCAAAAGCATCAGGATTAAAATCTATACAATTAAAGCTCGCAAGTCCCGAGGATATTTTGTCTTGGTCGCACGGAGAAGTTACCAAGCCCGAAACTATAAATTATAGGACTCAAAAACCCGAAAGAGATGGGCTGTTTTGCGAAAGGATATTTGGTCCGGAAAAAGATTACGAATGTTATTGCGGTAAATACAGAAGAGTAAGATATAAGGGGGTTGTGTGTGATAAATGTGGGGTGGAAGTTACACGAAGTAGTGTTAGAAGAGAAAGGATGGGGCATATAAAATTAGCTACACCAATAGCGCACATTTGGTTTTTAAGAGGAGTGCCAAGCAGAATTGGAACTTTGTTAAACATACCACTACATCAATTGGAAAAAGTTATATATTACGCGAATTATATAATTATCGATGTGGATGAAAAAAGTAAAAACGAAGCGATAAAGGAAGTAAAAGATGAATATCTTAAAAAATTAAAAACTAAAAAAACTGAGCAAGAAAAAATTCAGTTGAAAGAATTAAGGGGCAAAGAGCTAAGTCGATTAAACGGCTTGGAGCGCCTTTCTGTTCTTAATGAGTATGCTTATCACCAAATGAGTTTGAAATATGGAGAAATCTTTAAAGCAAGTACAGGAAGCGAGCCTGTAAAAAAGATTTTGGAAGAACTTGATTTAAAACAATTAATGAAGGGGCTTGTGGAAGAGGTTAATGCAAAAAAAGTATCCACTACGGTAAAAAGAAAACTTCAAAGAAGAATAATTCTTATTCAAAAAATGCTTGATGCTGAGATTCGTCCGGAGTGGATGTTCCTTACATATTTACCCGTTATCCCACCGGAACTTAGGCCGATGGTCCAGTTAGATGGAGGAAGATATGCTTCCAGTGACTTAAACGACTTATATAGACGAGTAATAAATAGAAACAACAGATTAAAAAGATTATTGGAATTAAATGCTCCAGAAGTTATTGTTAGAAACGAAAGAAGGATGTTGCAAGAAGCTGTTGATGCGTTGTTGGATAACTCTGCTCGTCCTGGAAAGGCGGTAGTTACGGCAAGCAGTGGTGGAAGAAGAGCACTAAAATCCTTAGCAGATATGCTAAAGGGAAAACAGGGACGTTTTCGCCAAAACCTTCTTGGTAAACGAGTTGATTATTCCGGAAGGTCGGTAATTGTTGTGGGGCCGAACCTGGATTTGCATCAGTGTGGTTTGCCCAAAAAAATGGCACTGGAATTGTTTAGGCCTTTTGTTATCCACCGTGTTTTGGAAGAAGAATTGGCATACAACGTGAGGGCAGCAAACCATTTAATTGATGAGGCTCCGCCAGAAGTGTGGGCCATATTGGAGGACGTTATTCAGGATAAGTATGTTTTGTTAAACAGAGCTCCGACGTTGCATCGTTTGGGAATTCAGGCGTTTCAACCCCTGTTAATTGAGGGTAACGCTATCCAACTACATCCTTTGGTTTGTGCAGCATACAATGCCGACTTCGATGGCGACCAGATGGCGGTCCACTTGCCATTATCGGAAGAAGCCCAATTGGAGGCAAAAACCCTAATGCTTTCCTCTCAAAATTTAAGCAAACCGGCAACGGGTGCTCCAATTGTTAATCCAACAAAAGATATGGTTTTGGGTTGTTTTTGGATGAGTAAAATAAAAGATAGCGCAGAGGGCGAGGGACGCGTGTTTGCATCGAGCAATGATGTGCAATTAGCTTATGATTACGGATTAATTGATATAAAAGCAAAGATAAAACTAAGAATAAACAAAACCAATCTTAAATTTAAAGATATTTACGATGACGAAACAATTACATCCCCGATTAGTAAGGGGAATTCGAATTCTTCAGCTAAAAATGATCGAGGAAGATTTATAGAAACTTGTGCGGGGCGTGTTATTTTTAATCAAATTCTTCCCGACAACTATCCTTTTGTGAATGAAGAATTAAATTCTAAGGTTTTAAAAAATATTACATATACTTTGTATCAAGAGTGGGGGAGAGAAGATACCGTACAAGTTTTAGATAAAATTAAAAATTTAGGATTTTATTACTCCACAATATCCGGAACAACCTGGGGTATGGATGACCTGCATGTTCCGAACGAAAAACCGGCAATCTTAGAAGAGGCGCATAAAAAAGTTAGCGAGATACAAAAACAATTTGAAGAGGGCCTACTTAGCATCCAGGAAAGAAGAGGTAAGATTATAGAGATATGGGCACAAACAAAGCAACTTGTGGAAAAATTAGTTCCAAACTACTTGGATCCTCATGGTCCGGTTGCTTTAATTGTTACCTCCGGAGCGCGTGGTTCTTGGTCTCAACCGGTGCAGATGAGCGGAATGAAGGGATCTGTTGTTAATCCCGCCGGACAAATTATGGAAATGCCTATAGAAAGCAGTTTTAAAGAGGGATTTACCGCGCTTGAATATTTTATATCAACACATGGCGCCAGAAAGGGTATGGCCGACACAGCATTGCGTACCGCTACTGCCGGATATTTAACCAGGCGCTTGGTAGATGTAACTCAGGATTTAATCATTAAAAATACAAAATGTTCTAACACAAAAGGTGTTGGCATAAAACGATCCAGTATCAAGGAAACGGGACAAGTTTTTGAAGAAAAGATTTATGGAAGGGTGGCATCGGGATTGGTTAAAAGTGCAGACGGTAAAGTGATAGTAAAAAAGAACGAACTGATAGATTATAAAAAGGCGGAACAAATAGACAAAGATATAAGCATAGAGGAGGTGTTTGTGTTTAGTCCGTTAACTTGTGAAGACGACACGCTTTGTGTGCGTTGTTACGGTTTAGATTTAGGAAGAAACACTCTGGTTAGCCCAGGTGACGCAGTTGGAGTAGTTGCGGCACAAGCCATTGGAGAGCCAGGCACACAGCTTACTATGCGTACATTCCATACCGGAGGAGTTGCAGGAACAAGTGATATTACCCAAGGTTTACCTCGTGTTGAGGAAGTATTTGAAAGAAGGGTACCAAAAGGAAAAGCTGTTATATCCGAAGTGGAAGGTAAAATAATAGATATTAAAGAAACAGACAAGCATAGGATTATTAAAATTAAAGTTAGTGGTCCGGGGGGAGCTAATAAAAAAGTAGAAAAAGAATATAAAGCACCATTTAGTTTTGCACTTTGGGTAGAGAAGGGGGATTTGGTTGTTCCCGGAACGCAGTTGACAGAAGGGCACATAGATTTAAGTGAGTTGTACAAAAACACAAGCAGAGAAGAGGTGCAGCGATACGTGGTAAAAGAGGTTCAAAAAATATATACCTCACACGGTGCAAGTGTGCACGATAAGCATATAGAAATAGTGGCAAGGCAAATGTTTTCAAGGGTACGAATAAGTGACCCGGGAGATTCACCATTTAGTCCGGGTGGAGTTGTATCTTATTCAACATACAAAGCCACCAACGAAAGGCTTTCTGGTGCCAAAAAAACTCCTGCAAAAGGGCGCAGAATGCTTCTTGGAATGACAAAGGTTGCCCTAACAACAGACAGTTTCCTTTCTGCAGCAAGCTTTCAAGAAACACAACGAGTTCTTATACGCGCTAGTATAGAGGGGAGAAAAGACGAGCTTAAGGGTTTGAAGGAAAACGTTATAATTGGTAAAATGATACCAGCGGGTACAGGTTTTAAAAAAGACCGCTAAAGGGCTCCTATAAACGAATTTGTATTGTTAGTTGGGGAGCACAACAAAATAAATGGCAAAGAAAAAAAGAAAGAGAAAAAGCTCCTTTAAACCAAAAATTAAAAAACAAAAAAAGAAACTACATCCGGAAGTTGCAAAAAGCATTTGGGCAATATTTCTGATAGTTTTATCAGTACTCAGTTTTTTAAGTTTTTTTGATAAAGCGGGCTCTTTTGGTAATTTAATAAAAAATCTCCTGATTGTTATAGCAGGATGGGGCATGTATGTTGCCCCCATCGTGTTTTTGGCAATGGCGATTTTGTTTATTACTTCCTGGGAACGGAATACAAGTAAAAGTATAATATTTTCGGCTTTTTTATTTTTTTCCAGTTTGTTGGGCATTTTTTCTGTAAGTAATTATGTTTATGAGGAAGCTATTGCCAGAGGGGGGTACTGGGGTTATCTATTTGCTTGGCCATTTGTAAATTTTTTGGGTATTTTGGGGGCTTGGGTAACTTTGTCGGCGTTTATTATAATCTCTGTTATAATTGGGTTTCATGTTAAATTGGGAGAAATTTTTTCAAATATCAGAGAGAATAGGCGCATACAAAAAAGCGCACTTCAAGTTAAACCAAACAAGTTCAAAACAAAGGATGATGATGAATCTAAAAAAGAAACTGATAAAGAACTCGAAAATTCAGCAGTAGACATAAAGGATTACCAAAAAGAGCAGGAGCCCGAAACAAAAGATAATAAAACGCGTCGTCAAGATATTAAAAAGGAGGATGGGTTTTTGGCTGATAGTTCAAAGGCAACCCAGTTCAAAAACTTTAAATTACCACCGCTGGAGCTTTTAGATCAGGAAACAGGTAAACCAACAAGTGGGGATATAGTGGCCAATGCCAATATTATAAAAAGAACATTGCAGAATTTTGGCATAGATGTGGAAATGGGAGAGGTTAATGTTGGGCCAACTGTTACTCAATATACGCTTAAGCCGGCAGAAGGTGTAAAATTATCTAAAATCACAGCGTTAAGTAACGATTTGGCGCTGGCTTTGGCTGCTCACCCGATAAGGATAGAGGCGCCAATACCGGGTCGCTCATTGGCTGGTATAGAAATACCCAATAAGGCAAGTAGTCAGGTTAGGTTGGGATCTTTGTTGGCATACGAAGAATTTAGGCAAAATCCGGGACGTTTGGTTTTGGCAATAGGGCGAGATGTTAAGGGGGCACCAATTTACGCCGATCTTTCAAAAATGCCACATATGCTTGTTGCGGGCGCAACTGGAAGCGGAAAAACAATTGCTTTAAATGCACTAATTCTTAGTTTACTTTATAGGAATCCGCCACAACTACTTAGGCTTATTCTTGTAGATCCAAAAAGGGTGGAATTTCCAACATATTCTGGAATACCACATCTGTTGGCGCCAATAGTTGTGGATAATAGTAAGGCGGTTAATGCCCTTAAGTGGTCTGTGGGAGAAATGGAAAGACGTTTTGAAGTACTTAGCGAGGCGGGTGCCAGAGATATTCATTCCTATAATGCGGATAAGAGGGTTCAAAAAAATAACGAAACCTTACCGTATATAGTTATTATTATAGACGAGTTAGCCGACTTAATGAGCTCTAAAGGAAGAGAAGTCGAAGCACTTATCGTTCGAGTCGCACAGATGGCCAGAGCTGTAGGAATACATTTAATATTGGCAACACAGCGACCTTCTGTGGAGGTAATTACAGGCTTAATAAAAGCGAACATAACAGCGCGAATTGCCTTTCAGGTTGGTTCTCAGGTGGATTCGAGGACAATTTTAGATATGGCCGGAGCCGAAAAATTATTGGGAAGCGGGGATATGTTATTTTTGTCTCCCGAGCGCTCAAAACCAATACGTATTCAGGGTTCTTATATAGGACAACAAGAAGTAAAAAGAGTTGCCGATCATTTGCGTGCTCAAAAAGAAACAATGGCCGATGGCCAAGAAGAAGATTTTAACGAAGCTAAAAATATTTCCCCAACTCATTCTATAGATTTAGATAATGTCGAAAGCGGGGAAGAGGACGAACTATACGAGGAAGCCAAGAGATTGATAATTAAAAATCAAAAAGGTTCTGCCTCATATTTACAGCGCATGTTGCGGGTTGGATATGCAAGAGCTGCCCGGTTGCTAGACATGCTTGAGGAAAATGGAATAGTTGGTCCAGCTGATGGAGCAAAACCAAGAGACGTTTATGTTACTGCTCAGGACCTGGAGGAAGGAAATGAACAAGATAACGAATATGATGAGGATGGAGATGATGAGGAAGAATTAGAATAAATTATTTAACACTTAACACATAACATCCATCAACTTTTTTGAAGCTTTGTTTCATGTTGCGTGTTTATGCTATATGAGTTTAGGCGAGCAATTAAAAAAAATAAGAGAAGACGCCGGGTTTACAATAAAGGATTTGTCGGATATTACTAAAATTCAAATTAAATATTTGGAGCGTTTAGAATCCGAAGAATACGACAAATTACCGACACCGGTCTATATTAGGGGTTTTATACAAAAGTGGGCTTTGGTATGTAAGCAAAACCCTGATAAATTTTTAATGCAGTTTTACAGGGAAAACAAAGCCCTTGCCAGTGGCCTGGAAAACGAACAATTGGCAGATTTAAAACTTTCCCCGTTTGTTATTACGTTAAAACATATTATTGCAGGGTTTGTGATATTGGTGGCTGTATCCTTGGGGACTTTTTTTATTTTTCAGCAATATATTTTTCAGACCCCTTCTAAATTAGAAATTTTTTCTCCACAAGAATTTAATACCATATCGGAATCGGATAATATTTTAATAGAGGGTAGAGTAGAAAACGTACAAACTGTAACAATTAACGATGAAATTATACAAATAGACGACAACGGAGAGTTTAGGCACCAACAACATCTTTCACCAGGTCTAAACACCATAGCAATAAAAGCCCACGGTAGTAACGGAGATATTGTAGAAACAATTAGGCAGGTGTTGAAGTTATAGCAAGTTTGACCGTGTTAAAAATAAGTAGTAGCATAAACCATATGTCCAAACAAACAAAAACAACTAAAACTTCAGACAAAAATAAAAAACTTGGTATAGTCATAGATGAAATAAAAAAGAAATTTGGCGAGGGGGCCATTATGCAAATGGATTCTGCGCGCAAAATTTCTGTAGATAGCATTCCCACAGGCTCCATATCATTGGATATAGCTCTTGGAGTGGGAGGAGTTCCGCGCGGAAGAATTGTGGAAATATACGGCCCCGAAAGTTCCGGAAAAACAACTCTGGCACTACACATAGTTTCGAGTGCACAAAAAGCGGGTGGAATAGTTTCGTTTGTAGATGCCGAACACGCACTAGATCCTGAATATGCTAAAAAAATAGGTGTTAAGGTTAAGGATTTGTTAATCTCTCAACCAGATACAGGAGAGCAGGCATTGGATATTGTAGAAAGTTTGGTAAGAAGTGGCTCGGTAGATGTTATAGTTGTTGATTCTGTTGCGGCTTTAACTCCCAGGGCGGAAATAGAAGGAGAGATGGGGGATCAACAAATAGGACTTCAGGCACGCCTTATGAGCAAGGCATTGCGTAAACTAACTGCTATAGCAAATCAGAGCCATACGGTAATTATTTTTATTAACCAGACAAGGACAAAAATAGGGGTAATGTTTGGGAATCCGGAAACCACAACAGGTGGAAAAGCTCTTAAGTTTTATTCTTCCGTTAGAATTGAGGTTCGCCAAGCAGCAAAAATAAAAAGTGGGGAAGATATAGTGGGAAATCGCGTTAATGCAAAAATTGTAAAAAACAAAGTTGCCCCTCCGTTTAAAAAAGCTGAGTTTGATATTTATTATAATGAAGGAATAAGTTATTTAAGCGATTTAGTGAATACGGGGGTAAAGTACGAAATAGTAAATCGCTCGGGTGCTTGGTATAATTTTGGAGACACCAAACTGGGGCAAGGTTTGGAAGCTTCAAAAGAGTTTTTAAGAGAAAATTCAAAAGTGGCCAATCAGATAGAAAAAGAGATTAAAAAAGCTGCATTGTAAAATGCAGTTTTTTTAAATCTAATTTGCAGTATGCAAAAAAGTAAGTAAGAATTAACGTTCTACTAAATTTGTGTAAGGAATTATACCCATTTCTCGGGCTCTTTTAATTGCTTTTGCAACTTTTCTTTGATGTTTTGCGCAGGTCCCAGTGTATTTTGGACTTAGGATTTTATAATCATCACCCACAAAACGGCGCAATAATTCTGCGTTTTTCCACTCAATTCCTGCGTTCTGTGATCTGTTTGTACAAATATGACAGTGTTTCATAATTTTTAAAATGGTATATCTTTAACGTCTACTTCGTCATCGTCGTCATTTGTTGGTGTATCCGCATCAATGGTCGGTAAATCCTCTTCTTCAACAGAATCTTTTTTATCTGAATCGTTGTCCGAAGCATTGCTTTTATTTGAGTTAAATCCGGCCGAGCGTGGTCCCATCTGTATATTTTCTCCTATTATTTCTGTTCTATAATTTTTTTTACCATCTTCTCCTTCCCAGCTTCTTGTTTCTATCCTACCCTCTATGAGAACCAAAGAGCCCTTGTTTAAATACTGCTCTGCGATTTCTGCAAGTCGTCTCCACAGAACAACATTATGAAATTGCGCTCTTTCTTGTTTCTCACCCGTGTTTTTGTCTGTCCATGTTCGGTTTGTTGCGACAGAAAAATTTGCAACTTTATCTCCCGAAGGAGTTGTGCGCACTTCCGGATCCTGAGTTATGTTTCCAACGATTATTGCTTTGTTGTAATTCATATTTTTTGTTCACTTCGTTCACAAAAACAATAACTATATGACAATATTACTATATAACAATCGGATGTAATTTAGTAATTTAGTTATTTAGTAATTGTGCGAGCAAGGCGAGTTTAATTATAGTTCTCCCATTATTTCGTCTAATTTTTTGTCAATATCCTCTATTGTAATTCTTTCCTTTTCTTCTCTTGGTTTTTCTGTACTTATTTTTTTTGGTTCAACGGCAGTTCCCACCTTTTCTTTCGTGGCTTGTTCTATTTTTTCCAATTGTTCGTCTATGGCTTTTAATTTTCTTTCCGACGGCATATTTGTTTCAAGAATTTTGTCTGTTGTTTTAGTTAAAATAAATCTTAAAAAACTATCTTTTAGCTGCTGACTTAATTCCGTTTTTAATATTTGAGCCTTGTCCGGCTCCATCCAAAAATAAATACTTGCAACATATGCGACGGTTATTTTTTGTATCGGGTATGCCAAATCTTTTTTAACAAACCTGCCATCCTTTTTGATAGTTCCGAAGTTTTTTTCTATTAGGTTTTTAACGTCCTGTTCTGTTTTGTTTAACTGGTCACTTGTTGTGTCTGCGCCAACCAACATATATAAATCGTAAAAACTCCCTGTTTTTTGAGGGTTGGTTTCTGCCTTTGGCTTTTCAGCTATTTGTGCCATGTTTAGTATGTTATCATGTATGTATATAAAGTCAATATTGTCTGTTTTATCTGCAGATTAATTAAACAAAAATGATTAATAAAAGTATTTTTCGCCAATACGACATTCGCGGTAAAGAGGGTGGGGGAGAATTAAGCCCTCAAATCTTTGAATTAATAGGAAAAGCATACGGAACATATTTAACGCGTAAGGGTATAAAAATTGCTGTGTGCGGGCGCGATATTCGGGCAACCTCACAAGAGTATCAGCAAGCCGCAATCGCTGGATTATTGTCTGTGGGTATAAAAGTAATAAATTTAGGAGTTTGTTTAACGCCCATGATGTACTGGGCGCAGTATTTTTTTAAATCCAGGGGCGGAGTTATGATTACCGCTTCGCACAATCCCAAGGGTTGGAATGGGGCAAAACTGGCTTCGGATTACTCCCAAACTATGAGTGGAGATGATTTGCAAGATATATACAAAATGATTATTGAGAGCGATTTTGTTGAATATGCAGGTCCGGGGGGCAGGGAAGAGACGGTAGATATTCGGGAAGAATATTTTGAGGATTTGATAGGTCGCATAGACATTAAAAATAAATTCAAAATAGTTGTAAATACAGGAAATGGCACAGCCGGACCGTTTGCACCCGAATTACTACAAAGAACAGGTAGTGAAATTATAGAACATAACATTGTTGTGGATTCTGATTATCCCAACTATACCCCTAATCCCTCAGAGATGGACATGATAGAGGATACCGCAAGGGTTGTTTTGGAAAATAAAGCGGATTTGGGCTTTGCGTTTGATGGAGACGGCGACCGACTAGGTTTGGTAGATGAAACGGGGCAAATTATTTGGCCCGATCAATACTTGATATTTTTGGCTCGTGATTTGTTAAATAAAAAAAGGGGAGCAAAAATAATTTTTGATGTTAAAAGTTCCCAGGCAATTGCGGACGATATAGAAAAAAATGGCGGAGAGGCAATAATGACAGCTACGGGGCACACTAATATAAAAAGAGCGATGAAAAAAGAAGGTGCCCAACTGGCAAGTGAATTAAGTGGTCATGTGTATATAGCACATAATTACTACGGCTTTGATGATGCACTCTTTACTGCATTAAGCTTGCTTGAATATTTTTCTAAAGAAAATAAAAAAGTTTCACAGTTATTTGCAAGTATTCCCCAGTATGTTTCAAGTCCGGGATATAATGCGACCTGCGCCGATGATAAAAAATTTATGGTGGTTGATGAGTTAAAAAAAGAATTTAAAAAAGAAAATTATAATGTTATAGATATAGACGGTGCTCGAGTGGAGTTTCCAGATTTGGGGGGTTGGGGACTTGTGCGTGCATCAAACACGTCGGGCAATTTAACGTTGCGTTTTGAGGCAAAAACAAAAGATAATTTAAAAAAAATAGAGCAAATTTTTCGCGACAAACTTGCTCGGCACGATTTTGTCGGTAAGGAGTGGATTGCGGGATAAGTTTATATGTGGTACAATAGCCGGTAGCACAATAGCAAAAGGGAGGAATAAGGTGGCAAAAATATATTTTGCCCACCCCGTAAACACATATGGAACAGAACTTGAAAAAGAACTATATTTTAGAATAAATGAAGCATTTCCACGCCATGTGATTATAAATCCAAATAAGCCCCAACATCAGGATGGTTATAAGCGTTGGCGCGATGAAACTGGTAAGGGAATGAGTTATTTTTATGAGGAGGTTTTACCCAAGTGCAAGGGGATAGTATTGCTAGCTTTTCGTGACGGGAAGTTCGGTGCAGGTGTTGTGGGAGAGGCAAGATTTATGATAAAAAGAGGGCACTTGATGTGGGAAATTTCCCTCCAAGGAGAACTCTCTCGGCTGTATGATATTCCCAAAGAGCGTACGCTTAGTATCGAGGAAACACGACTTCGTTTACGAGATGGGGATGGAAATACCTTACCCTATTAACATAAAATTCCCCCAACTAATGGGGGAATTTTTTATTATAATAATAATCACTTCAACGCTTTGAGGTAATTATTCATGAATACGCCACACTGCCCGCCCTTTCGTAGCTTTGGTCTAAATACGCCACACGTGTGGCGTATTTAGCTAGCGAAGGAGGGTGTGGCGTATTTATGAATTTATACTATTTCTTCCAGGTTGCTTACTTTATGATGAGAGTATTTGGGGATTTGTAGGGCATATTTGCGTGCGCTTTTAAAACGCAATATATCCTGTTCTGTTTTTGAGTCCATTAGGTTTTTGGGGACGCGATTTATCAAATATGTTGTTGCCGATGGCAGTTTATTTTTTATTTCGTCCAATTGCTGTGTGCTGTTATCTACGACCACGATTTTTTCTGCCTCATTTTTAAATTCCAGTATTTTATCTATTTTTGCATTCTCTTTTTCCTGATAAAAAACATCATCAAATAAGTTGCTTATTCCAGATCCCTCAACTTTATAATTTTGCCAATCTGAGTTTCCAAAACTTAATAAATAAATTTTATCCCCGCCATGTTTAAGTTTTTTTAAAAAAGAAACAGAGTCATTAAATAGATATTTTTTTAAATCGGAAAACTCATTGCCTATAATATCCTTTAATTTACCGATTTCTATATTTTTATTACACGTTTTTCCTATTTCGTTTATGTGTTTTTCTAGTGTATAACCATCCCTCCGTACTTTTTTGTAACTTTTATCCCAACAGCTTATATTAATACCATTTTCTAAAATTTTGTTACGCAAATCCACCCAGAAAAATTTATCGGTATCAAAAAGAGTATGATCAAAATCTATAAAATATATCGCCATAAGCTCATTTCTTTTTAAACCTGAATTATTACAGGCAAAACCATGGGCCTTCTTTGTGTTCTGGTGTAAAGCAAGCTTCCCAACTGTTCTTTTACACTATCTTTAACATAGTCCCAATTGGCTGTTCCATCTTTGCTTGCGGCGTGTTCTACAATAGCTTTTGTCTTTTTACGAATTTCTGCCAAAAGCGGCTTGCTTTCTCGAAGGTATACAAATCCTCTTGAAATAATATCGGGGTTGCCTTTAACTTTTCCTGTGTCCGTGTTAACTACAGATATTACAACTACCATACCGTCCTTACTCAATGCTTGGCGATCTCGTAAAACTATTTCTCCCACATCGCCAATCCCAAGTCCGTCTACCATAACATAATTTGTGGGTACCCTTTCTTTCGTTATACTTAATCTGCCTTTGTTTAGAGTCATTACACGCCCATTACCGACAACTGCAATATGGTCTTGTCGCATTCCTATGCTTTCGGCCAGATCTGCGTGAATTTGTAGCATAAAGCGGTGTCCGTGTATAGGTATTAAGTGTTTTGGTTTTACTAAATTAAGCATTAGCTTTAAATCTTCGGCTTGTGCATGTCCAGACGCATGAATATCCATTAGTTTTGAGTGATATATTTTTGCACCCTGGACCATCATTAAGTCCTTTAGGCTTTGGATACTTCTCTCGTTTCCGGGAATTATGGAGGAGCTAAAAATAACAGAATCTCCCTTGCGAAGCTGGACGTGTCGATGTTCTTTGTTCGCAACACGCATAAGTACAGCATCGCCCTCTCCTTGTGCCCCGGTGCATGCAAGCATTACTTTGTTTTCCGGGTATTTATCTATGTCCTTTACCAGAATCATGGTTTCCTTTTTTGCTTTTATGTATCCAAGTTCGCGAGCAATCTCAAAGTTCGTTTTCATGGAGTAACCGTCGAGAGCTAAGTATCTTCCTTGTCGTTCAGCTATATTTACAAGTTGTTGTATTCTGCTGGTTAAGGAACCAAAAGTTGCGGCAATAACTCGTCCCTGGGCTTGTTTTATTAAGTCTTCTAAATTTTTTTCCACTTCACTTTCACTTATCGTGTGGCCTGGACTCTCAGCATTAGTAGAGTCACTCATTAAAACATCAACCCCTTTGTTGGCGAGTTCAACAATTCTTCCAACGTCTGCGGGCTCATCTCCAACGGGTGAGTGGTCAAACTTAAAATCGCCCGTGTGCATTACATTTCCGGCTGGTGTTTTAATTAAAAGACCAACGCTGTCGGGTATGTTGTGATTTACGTGGAAAAATTCTACTTCAAAGGGTTTAAGATTTAATACGTCTTTTTTATCAAATTCCTGCACATCTATTTTGGCTACTTCAGGATGATCATATTGACGTCTCATTATCAGCGCTTTGGTTAAGCGCGTGGCATAAATTGTTGGATTTCCTAATTTAGATATTAGGTGTGGTATAGCGCCAAAGTGATCCATATGTCCGTGTGTGATGACAATTCCTGCAATTTCTTTCTTTACTCCGTCTGGTGGATCTATAATATAAGAAACATTTGGAATAATATAATCAATACCGGGCATGTCTTCCTCCGGAAATTGAAGACCCATATCCACAATGAGAATTTGATTTTGGTATTCAAATATAGTCATGTTTCTTCCTACTTCTTCTAACCCACCCAGTGGGATTATTTTTAATTCATCAGAAACACGTTCGCTTTTTGCCGGCCCTTTTTTTCTATTGCTTTGAGCAGTTCTTTTTTGAGGAGTCATATAATAGCAAGTAACAAGTAACTGGTAATTTGTAACTAGTAACTAGTAATTAATTATAATTGAGGATAGCGAGCGAAAAGAAAATTTATTTTCTTTTCCGAGCGACGCAAATTATATAGTGTAGCGTATATAATTGAGGATAGCGAGCGAAAAGAAAATTTATTTTCTTTTCCGAGCGACGCAAATTATATAGGCGTAGCGTATATAAAATATAAAATGAGAACTAAAAAACCACTTAGGTTTGAATTTTTGTTGTTTTTAGAGTTCTTTTTTAAATTGTTCTATTAAATCAACTGGTTCGGGGTCTACACCAGCATTAATCGCCAGGTGATATGACAACCAGTTGGTAAAGAGTGTTGAGTATATAATTTTATTATAACAACCTCTTTCTTTTATGTCAATGAAATCTATACCGTATCCTTTTTGTTTTATTAATTTTGCAGTAAGCTCTATTCTTTTTTTAATTCTTTCATCGTCATCTATATCCCTAAGTATTACAACAAAAAACTTTTTACTTTCTTCGTATCCCTCCAACTCGTTGTGGTTTAATTCCGGAAAAACATTATAAAAAGCATGCCTTTTTGCGTTTTCGTTTATTTGTATTTTAGCTATATAAGCTAGTACATTGTTTTTGTCCGAAGCGTAAAACAGGGGAGTATCCTGACCTATTTTTTTGGCAAGCCCTTGGGCCTCCTGTTCGATTGTTGGGGTATCTATTTTTATGTCTTTTGGTTTGGGGGCACCAACAAACTCAACGAGCGCTTTGGTTAGATAGCCCAAAGCAATTCGCGGTTGTACCCCGGCCGGAATTTTTATAAATGGAGTAATATTTTTTTGCGCTATTTTTTCCAACATCCCACCACTTGCTACAGCACCCACCGACAAATTTTTATCTGTAGCTTCCCGGTAGGCGGACAGCGCCTCCTCGGTATTCCCAGAGTAGGAAACAATTATTACAAAGGTATTTTTTGATATTGAATTTGGCAACACATAGTCTCTTTGTACGCCAATTTTTTTATCGGGCGATATTTTTTGTAGTAGTAATCCACCAAGAGCCGAACCACCCATGCCGCAAATTAAAATATCATCCCATTTTTTTGGAAGTCTTTTTTTATTTTCTATTTTAGGCTCCCATTCAAATTGTTTTGGGTAGCTCTCCAGCTGTTGTTTAAAATCCATAATTTTGTTTCGGCTTCGCCTCACAAAAACAATAACTACATAACCATATTACTATATAACAAATCGGGTGTAATTTAGTTATCTAGTTATTTTGTTATTGTGTGAGCCTAAAATACTCTTTTAGTTTCTATATACCAATTACTCACATCGCTAAATCTATGAGACGAATCCACAATAAAACCAGGTTGTATACCCTGAACCCCCTTGTTTATAGGATAAATATAAGCAGAATCGTATAGAAATATTACCGGGATATCCTCAACAACTATTTCTTGAAATTCTTTATACTGCTCTATGGCTTTTTCTTCGCTGGTTTGTCTTCTGGCTTGCTCCAGCAGGGTATCTGCGGTTTGGCTTTTGTATTTTGCTAAATTCAGTCCGGCATCTTCTGCTTGGGACGAATGCCAAAAGGGGTACGGATCTGGTATGGCTCCCAATATCATACCAAACATTAACATTTCGTATGAACGAGGGCGTATGTAGTTTTGCTGTAATTCACCCAATTCCATAGTATTTATATTTAACTCAATTCCTGCCTCTGCCCACTGTTGTTTTATTAATTCGGCAACTTTTGCAAGCTCTGGCCTGCGTGCTGTTACTAACGTGAAGGCAAGCTTTTGTTGAGCAATATCTTCATCTTCGTCTTCATCGGGTAATTTTTCGCGCACACCATCATTATTTAAATCTTCCCAACCCTCTTGGGCCAGCAGTGCCCTGGCTCGGGCTAGGTCGTAGTGGGGGGTCTGGAGATTTTCGTTGTAATATTTAACCAGATTAACCGGTATGGGGGAATCTGCCACCTCGCCAAACCCGCCCAAAACATCTTTTATTATTGTATTTTGGTTTGTTGCACTATACAAAGCTTCTCGAATATTTTTTGATTTTAGTAGTGGGTTTTTATCTTGATTAAAAAATATCACAAAATTTCTTGGTATTTTAAATTCATGTAAATTTAAGCTTCTTGTGTCTCGCAGGAGTTCTATGTTCGACGGAGATAAAAAGGAGAGCCCGTCCGCTGCTTTGGAGTTGTAAGCTCTTATTGCATCCTCTTCTGTGGGATAAAATTTGAAAGTTATTTTGTTTATGTACGGTTTTTTACCGTGATACGAATTATTTCTGGCCAGAGTGTAGGAAGATATTAGCCCCGTATTTGATTTTGTAAATTTTTCTACAGAAAAAGGACCAGATCCTATGGGCTGTAAATTAAGGTCGGTTAAGGTAAAATTTTGAGGGTCCATAGATTCCCATATGTGTTTTGGCAAAATACCTAAAGTTGCATTTTCTAAAAAAGGAGGATAAGCGCTAGATAATTCAAATATGACAGTATTTTCGTTTTCTTTGGAAACCTTTATTCCTTGCCAACTTTGATAAAGCGGAGAAGAATATCTAGGATTTTGTATGGTTTCTATCGTAAAAACAACGTCGTCTACTGTAAGCGGTTTTTCGTCTTCCCACACAAGATTGTTTTTTAGTGTAAACTTATATTCTTTTCCGTTTTCTGATATTTCAAAATTTTCTGCCAGATCGGGAACGATATTACCAGCACTGTCGTATGTTACAAGCCCCGAATAAATTAAACTAACCAAATCCCTATCTATATCGTTGGTAGACGATAAAATAGGGTTGATAAAACGCGGGCTGCCCACAGTTGCTTCCCGGTATTCTCCTCCTTCCACAGCCACAGCGGTCGTTTTGGAAATGTATGTTTGCACACCCAGAGCCAGTGCAGATCCTATAATAATTAAACCAAATAGAGCTATTAGGTATTTTTCTACCGGGTTAAAAGATGCAAAAATTTTTTTAATTTTATTTTTCACATTTATAAACCCACTTCTTTTTAAGAAATTTTAAAGCAGGATTTTTATTTTATAAAAAAAGAGAGTTCATTTTATTGGCGTAGCCAAACGAATTTTATGAGGTGAGTAAAATTACAAACCCCAATCCAACAAATAATACAGATAATACTATGGTTGCATAGTATAGTATTTTTTCAGCACCCCTTTTTTGGTAATAAGTAGCACCTCCTCCACCAAAAGCGCCACCAAGTCCGGCACCACGCTTTTGGAATAGTATGGAAAGAATTAGTGCCACAGAAATTACAATTTGTGCAATAAGTAGTAAGTTTTTCATTTGTTTTGTTTGTTGATAGTATTTATTTAATAAAAAACAAAAGGTTATTGGTTAAAGATAGTATTAATGTTGTCCAAAGTAGCGGCATAATTCCAACTATTTCTAGTTGGGGAAGAAGATAGGCTGCTCCCCAAACTATTAAAATGTTTATAATCGCATTAAACAACCCGAATGTTATTATAATCAGCGGAAAAGTCAAGAGTTTAATAAGCGGGCGAAGTATCGCGGTGCCAACCCAAAGCACAAAACCGATTAAAAGTAGCACGGGTGCGTAACTAAAAAAATCGCTAAAATCAACATTTAAGGTTACTCCGTCAACAAAACGAGACGCTAAATATATTGCGCCTGCGTTGATTATTATTTTTAGTATGATCTTTATCATTTGAATTGGTGTAGTATAGGGTTCAAATTAAAGCCCCACACTTCTTACACTATAACACGGAAGCTACTGATTATCAATTGGTTATTTAAATTTTTCTCTATGCTTTTTTCTGTGATGGCTTACGGCAAATCTGTGTGCTTCGTCGCGTACAAATTTAAGAAGGTTGGCAACACCAACAGGCATATTTTCAAGGGGAATAGGGTTCTTTTTTCCGAGTAAATAAAGTTCTTCTTCTTTTTTTGCGAGAGCAGCTACTACAATTATGTTCTTATTTTTTATTTTCGTTTTTTCGTTTTTTTTAAAATTTAAAATTGAAAATTGAAAATTACTCAATGTAGCTATGGCTACATTGAGTTGCCCCTTCCCTCCATCAATTAAAAACAGGTCTGGATAGTCCCATTCTTTATGCTTTAATCTGCGCCCCAGAACTTCCTTCAACATTTTATAATCGTCCGGCTGTGCGGGCGCCTGTATATTAAATTTACGATACAGTGCTTTGTTGGGGCGACCATTTTCTATACGGACCATAGACCCCGTTGCTTCTTGGCCACCAATATTACTTATATCGTATCCCTCGATAGTTTTTATGGGATTTTGAGCTCCAACTATCTTTGCCAACTCAACTGCAACCAACCCAGCGGTGTCAGACACCGCTGGGTTGGTAATTTGGGGGTCCCAAGGTATTATAAATTCTTTGTGTTGGAATATATTTTCCAGCGCAAAAAGTGCTTTTTTTAACTCTCTTGCTTTTTCGTAGTTTTGTTTTTTTGAGGCAAGCTTCATTTCGCGTTTTATGGATGAAATTACCATCTTTTGTCGCCCCTGCAGAATATTTTTTATTCTCCGTATATTTTTTTTATATTCTGCTTTGTTAGGTTTTGGGCCGGGACACAATCCCAGGTGGCACCACGAGCATAGAAGTTGCCCGTGCTTTTTGGAGGAGGTGGGCTTTTTAGGGTTGGATGTATAATATGGAAAAATTTTGCGTAAATATTTTATTGTTACTTTTAACGCATTTCCATCTGTGTAGGGTCCTAAATATTCAATTTTTGTTTGGTTATTGTTTCTTGTGTTTTGGTTATTGCCCAAAGGGCCGGGTTGATGAGTAACAAATATACGAGGTAATTCTTCTTGTGTCACACCTACATAAAAATATTTCTTATCATCGAGTAGACGATAGTTCATTTTTGGTGCGTATTTTTTAATATATTCGGATTCCCTAAGCAATGCCTCAATTTCATTTATTGTTTCGGAGTATTCTACTTTGTGTATCTTTTCAGGGTTATAAGATTGAGCATTGTTTTTATGACTTCCAACACGGGAACGCAGATTATTTGCTTTTCCTATATAAAAAACCTCTCCATTGATGTTTTTTAGAAAATACACACCGGGCTTTTGGGGTAATTTGTTTATCTTACTTATTGGCACGGAGTTTTTCATGGTTGCTTATTATAACATTTTCTAAGTAGTATTTGAAGGGATGTGTTTTTAGATGAAGCACAGGTTTTGTATTAGTTCTTGTGTTTGTGTAGTTTATTATGTATAATGGCTTTTATGGCAAAAAACAATAACCTTGTAATTCGGGGTGCCAAAACTCATAATTTAAAAAATGTTAGCTTAAATTTACCAAAGAATAAGTTGGTGGTGTTTACTGGCGTAAGCGGTTCGGGTAAAAGCTCTTTAGTTTTTGATACCATTTATTCTGAAGGGCAACGCCGCTATGTGGAAAGTTTAAGCAGTTACGCTAGGCAATTTTTGGGCATGATGGATAAGCCCGATGTGGATGCCATAGAGGGCATTTCTCCCGCAATTGCCATCGACCAAAAAAGCGTTTCAAAAAATCCACGCTCAACCGTAGGCACTATTACAGAAATTTATGATTATCTTCGTCTCTTGTTTGCACATGTGGGAGAGCCGTATTGCCCGGATTGTAATTTAAAAATAGAAACATCAAGCGCACAGGAAATTTTAAAGAATATAAAAAATATGAAGGGCGAGATAGTTTTATTGGCCCCCCTGGTGTCCAGCAAAAAAGGTGAGCATAAGGCAATTTTGACAGAAGTAGAAGCGGGGGGATTTTTGCGCATACGATTAAACGGCACCATAGTAACAATAGACGAGGCACTGGATACGGAGCTGGATCCGCATAAAAAAAATTCAATAGATGTATTTGTAGATAAGTTGTTGTTGGATAAAGATTTAGATAACACTCGCTTGTTGGATTCTTTGGAAACTGCTTTGAAAGTTGGCAAGGGAACAATTTTTGTACTAAATCGACAAAACAGTAACGAAGAATATAAAGAAAAGGTTTTTTCGGATAAATTCGCATGTGCCAATTGTGGATTTGGAATGAGTAAAATTGAGCCGCGAACCTTCTCTTTTAATAGTCCTTATGGAGCATGTAAAGAATGTAATGGGCTTGGAACAAAAATGGAAGTCGAGCCGGACTTGGTTATTCCAAATAAAAACTTAACCCTAGCGGAGGGGGCGATAAAGCCGTGGATGAATTCATCCCACAGAGTCGGTAGGCAGGGTTGGTATTGGAATCTTTTACAGCGTTTAAGCACAAAATACTCAATTCCTATGAACAAGCCCATAAAAGATATTCCAAGGGCAAAAATAGGAATTATTTTAACAGGAGATGACGAACTGGAAGGAGTTATACCGAATCTAGAGCGCAGATATAAAGAAACAGAAAGTGATTTTACAAGGGCAGAAATCGAAAAATATATGACTATTCGCAATTGTCCCGATTGTGGGGGTAAACGATTAAATCCGGAAGCTCTTGCGGTAAAGATAGACAAAACAAATATTCACGATGTGGTTACACAACCAATAGATTTGGCACAAAAGTTTTTTATCGATTTTGAAAAAAACACACCCCTTCAAAAAAATCAAAAAGAAATAGCAACCCCAATTGTAAAGGAAGTGCAAAGTCGTTTGGAGTTTTTACAAAAAGTGGGATTGGGATATTTAACTCTTGCCCGTCAGGCCAATACATTAAGTGGGGGAGAGGCACAAAGAATCCGTTTGGCAACACAGCTTGGGTCAAAACTGTCGGGAGTGTTTTACATTTTGGATGAGCCGTCCATAGGTCTTCACGCACGCGACCAAAAACGTCTTGTCGAAACCATGAAGGAACTTCGCGATTTAGGGAACACGGTTTTAGTTGTAGAACACGACCCCTTAACGATACAGGAGGCGGACTATATTGTAGACATAGGTCCGGGTGCGGGTAAACACGGTGGTAAGGTTTTATTTAAAGGCACACCCAGCGAACTTAAAAAATCAAAAACAATAACAGCAGAGTATTTAAATGGAAAAAAGAAAGTTGATGGCGTGCAACAAGGTAATAAAAAAACAAAAAAACCCTCTTCTAAAAATCAAGACCGGGGTGGACAAAACAATAAAAAAGCTACCGCATCTAAAAAGCAAAAAAATTTATTTATAAAGGGGGCGGCACACAATAATTTAAAAGAAATAGATGTAAAAATCCCACTCTCTAAGTTTGTGGCGGTAACGGGCGTAAGCGGTTCGGGTAAAAGTTCTTTGGTTAATGATATTTTGGCAAAGGCGCTTGTGCGCCAGTATCATAATGCTCAAACAATTCCGGGTAGTCATAAAAAAATAGAAGGATTAGGCCACCTTAACAAGGCAATTTTAATAGATCAAAGCCCAATAGGCAGAACTCCAAGAAGTAACCCGGCAACCTATACCGGGTTGTTCACCGGCACACGCGAATTGTTTGCCCAAACTCAAGAAGCAAAAAGTCGCGGATGGGGAGCTGGGCGCTTCAGCTTTAATGTTAAAAAAGGACGATGTGCAAAATGTAAGGGTGGGGGAGTAAATAAGGTTGAGATGTTCTTTATGCCCGATATATATATAGAGTGCGATAACTGTAACGGTAAAAGGTATAACCCGGAAATTTTAGACATAAAATATAAAGGAAAAGATATTTCAGAAGTCCTACATATGACGATAGAAGATGCTGCAACTTTTTTTGCAAACATTCCATCAGTAAAAGAAAAATTAGACATTTTAGTGCAGGTTGGTTTGGGTTATATGGAACTTGGACAACCGGCACCATCTCTGAGTGGGGGAGAAGCACAAAGGGTAAAATTGGCAACAGAATTATCTCGTCGTTCAACGGGTAAAACGCTGTATATTTTGGATGAACCAACAACAGGACTGCATTCTGATGATATAAACAAACTTTTGAGTGTTTTAAAAGAGTTAGTTAATGTGGGTAATTCGGTTTTGGTTATAGAGCATAATTTAGATGTCGTGCGCAATGCAGACTGGGTAATTGATTTGGGGCCCGAAGGTGGAGATGCGGGAGGAGAAATTGTGGCCGAAGGTACGCCCGCACAAATTATGAAAGTTGCAAAAAGTCATACGGGTAAATACTTAAAACATTTGTTTTAAAATTTTCTGCGATAGGGTGGACCCCGTTAGAGAACGCTGTGCCCCGTGGCACGACTTCAGTCGCTTGCAGCGACTTTTCTTTAACGGGGTTGACAAATATTTCATAGTATGCTACAATGTAATTTCAGAATAAGAATTGTTTAGCGAAGTGAATTTATAAAAATAAATTTAGCTCGCTGGACGGTTCGGAGTGTTCTAGCGAACTCTGCGTTGTTCCGGACCGTCCAGCATGTTTTCGTCTCGGCTGTTTTGCAAAATCGCCAATCGCGCAAAACAGCCGAGCCAACCTCTTTGCTTTTAAAAAGTTTGAAGGTAAAGAGGTTGGGGCTCTTAAGACACGTGAACTCGTGAGCCAGTTGACCAGCTTGCTGGGTCTGGGTAGAGAGCCTCACTCCTTCCTGAGAGAGACTGGATGTGAAATTCTCAGGTCGTATATACTAAGTGGGGGTACGGAGCCAGTTACCGCCCCCACCACACTTTAAAAATTCTCACAAAACTCTTGACCCCTCACCCAAAATTGATATTTCTTGAACCGCGATGGGTTATAGGATGTACTAAATGTTTATTTATCTGCGAGATAAAGAACACGAGAAATATATTTTAACCGAAATACGAGCAGTATCAATTCTGGGTGAGGGGTTGACAAATATTTCATAGTATGCTATAATGTAGTTATAGGATAAAGAATTCTTAGTGATTAGTGGCTTGATATGAGGTCGTAAATATACGAATAGCCCGGTATAAAAATAGTATAACCATATACCGACCTCCCGGGCACCTCATATCAGTTCATTATTAAAAACTAAATAAAATCAAACTTTTGGGAGAGAGTTGTTCCGCAATAGCGGGGCGTAAAGTAGTTAAATAATTACTTAAAACAAAAACTCTCTTCTTGTAAGAGAGTTTTTGTTTATAGTGAGTCAGTCGAATCTGTTTATTAGAGAATAGATATTGGAGGAGAGAGCTATTTTACTGCCATTTAGGTGGTTTAGTAGAACAAAATATAAGTGCAGGGATTAAATAATAAAATATAGCCCGCAAGCACCTATATAAATTCATCCTCCAATACCTATTCTTTATAATTCTACCATCAGGAAGGAGGGAGTGGTAAAAAGTAATACAAAAGTACCTACTCCCTCATTCCGGGTAGTAGAATATCATTTTAAAAATTTAAATATAAAAACCGGATATTGGAGGAGAGAGATTAGTACATGCAGGGATTAAATAATATAAATATTAGCCCGCAAGCATCTACTAAAATTCGTCCTCCAATATCTGGTTTTTATATTTTTTATCCCTATTTGTGAAAGGGGATTTTTTGTTTGATATAAAAAATATGATAAAATATAAGGTAATATGAGAGATAAAATAAAGGGATTATATGGAAAATATGTTAGAGATGCGGTTTATGCGGCAAACGACGGGATTATAACCACATTTGCAGTTGTGGCCGCCGTCATCGGATCAGGGTTGGACACTGTTGTTATTTTGATTTTGGGTTTTGCAAACATGTTGGCAGACGGTTTTAGTATGGCGACAGGTGACTATTTGGGAACGCGTTCGGAAAGTGAGCATTTTGAACATGAGCGTGAAAAAGAAGAAAAAATTTTTGATGAGTCGGATGAAAAAGCGGGGCGCGAGATAAGGCAAATATTAAAAAATAAGGGATATTCGGAAGAAGATATCGAAGATGCGGCAAACTCCATAGCGAAAAATAAAAAATTCTTTTTAGATTTTATTGTTTTTCAACGATTGGGGTATCGGCCAAGAAGCAAAAACAGCGCACTAAAAAGTGGGGCGGTAACTTTTTTTGCGTTTCTGGGTGCGGGAATTATTCCTCTTTTACCGTTTGTATTTTTAAATAATTCAACGGCACAAACTGCATTTATTTGGACAATTGTCTTTACAGCATTAGCACTTTTTTTAATTGGGGCATCTCGTACCATTTTTGCCGAAAAACATTGGTTTGCGGGTGGGATGGAAATGTTGCTTGCGGGAGGAGCGGCGGCATTTATAGCATTTATTATAGGTGCATTTTTAAAAACTTTAGTGGGTGGAATATAATAAAATTAATCTTACGTCTACGCTTGTAATTCTAAATTTTAAAACATTACATTGGAATATTTTAAAATTTTTTGTGAGCGTTAGCAAATAAAATTATGGTTAAAATAGCAATAAATGGTTTTGGGCGCATTGGCCGAACCGCATTCAAACAGGCACTGGACTCAAAAGAAATAGAGGTTGTTGCAATAAACGATTTAACCACACCGGAAAATTTAGCGTATCTTTTACGCTATGATTCTGTTTATGGTAAATACAGCAAAGAGGTAGAAGCAAAAAGCAGGGGGGATAAACATTATCTAAGTATTGATAACAAAGAATATTTATATTTAAGCGAGAAAGATCCGAGCCAACTTCCGTGGAAAGAGTTGGGGGTAGATGTCGTTATCGAATCGACCGGTGTATTTACAACAACAGAAAAAGCCAAAGCGCACCTGGATGCGGGAGCCAAACGGGTTGTGATTTCAGCTCCGGCAAAAGACGACGAAACACCCCACACACTTGTGGGAACAAACGAAAAAGAGTTAAAGAATAAAGATTTGGCTCGCATTACATCTGACGCTTCTTGCACCACAAACGCGGTTGTTCCTTTGGCGGGGATATTTTTAAATGACCCGGGAATTGTAAAAAGCATGATGACCACGGTGCACGGTTATACAGCAAGCCAAAGTTTGGTAGACGGTCCAAACCCAAAGGATCATCTGCGAGGACGAGCTGCCGCTGCAAATATAGTACCATCACATACGGGAGCAGCTATCGCTTCTCAAAAAGCAATACCCGATTTGAAAGATATGTTCGACGCAGTTGCAATTCGTGTTCCTGTGATAAGTGGCTCTATCGTAGATTTTAATTTTTTAGCAAAACGTAAAACTTCTGTTGAAGAAATAAACAACATTATGAGAAAAGCGGCGAAAGAAAAACGTTGGCAAGGTATATTTACCGTTACGGAAGAACCCTTGGTGTCAACAGATATTTTGGGCAGAGAACATGCCTCCATTGCGGATCTTACATTTACCAGAGTTGTAGATGGCGATCTTGTTAAAGTTATGGCCTGGTACGATAATGAGTGGGGGTATACAGCAACATTGTTGAAGCACGTTGTGCAAGTGGGAAAACTTGTATAAGCTCGCTATCGCTCGCTTACTTTTAGTTACTCTTTGTGAACGCCTGCCTGCCGGTAGGCAGGAAGTGAGCAAAATTATGGATTTACAAAAAGAACTCCAAAAATTAATAAAGGGTGATGTTGCAATAGATGCAACCACGTTAGAAACGCACTCAATTGATACAAGTCTGTTTAAGGTTATGCCCAAAGCAGTGGTTTTTCCTAAGAATTCTCAAGATATTCAAAATTTAGTTAAGTTTATAAATTCCGATAAACAAACAAGCAACAAATTGTCACTCACCGCACGTTCGGGAGGGACAGATATGTCTGGGGGTCCACTTAACGAGGGAATTATTTTAGATTTTACAAAATATATTAACAATTTTAGTGTTGGTGATATGGAGGCCACGGTTCAACCGGGTGTTTTTTATAGAGATTTTGAAAAAGAAACTCAAAAAAGGGGGGTACTTATGCCTTCTTACCCTGCAAGTAAAAGTATCGCGGCGCTTGGCGGAATGATTGCAAATAATTCGGGAGGCGAAAAAACTCTGCGATACGGCCAGACAAAAAAGTTCGTAAAAGAACTGAAAGTAGTTTTAAGCGATGGTAATGAGTACACATTTAGTAAATTAAATAAACAAGAATTAGAGCAAAAAAAAGAACAGCAAAACTTTGAGGGGGAAATTTATAGAAAAATGTATGATTTGCTTAACAGCAACTACGACCTAATTAAGAATGCAAAACCAAGGGTTGCTAAAAACTCAGCTGGATATTTTTTGTGGGATATATATGACAAAGAGGCCGACACTTTCGATTTAACACAACTTTTTACTGGTTCGCAAGGTACACTGGGAATAATTACAGAAGCAAAATTACGCCTTGTAAAACAAAAACCTCATACTCGTTTAGGTATTTTATATTTGCGTAAGTTAGATTCATTACCACAAATAGTTAAAAAGGTTTTACCACTTGATCCCGAAGGGCTAGAAACATTCGATGACAACACACTTTTTTTAGCTTTGCGATTTTTCCCAGCTATTGCAAAAAAAGCTAAAGGTGGAAATTTGTTTAAATTTGCTATGCAGTTTTTACCCGACGCCTGGGCACAATTAAAACTTATGAGAATAGCTAAATTAGTTATATTGGTTGAATTTGCAGAGGACTCAGAGAAAGATGCCGAAGAAAAATTAAATCAATTAAAAGATATTTTAAAAGATGAAAAAGGTGTTTCAATGCACTTGTTGCACGAAGAGGGAAAGGCGGAAAAGTATTGGACAATCCGCAGAGAAAGCTTCGCACTTTTGCGCAAAAGTGTAAGCGGTAAAAAAACAGCACCTTTTGTAGACGATTTGATTGTACAACCGGATAAATTACCGAAGGTTTTGCCGGAGGTTTATAAAATCTTAAAAGAAAATGGTATAAAGGCAACCCTTGCAGGACATGCTGGAAGTGGAAATTTCCACATAATACCCCTTATGGATTTGAGCAAAAAAAGTGAGCGAGATAAAATACCTCCCGTTGCAGATAAAATTTATGATTTAGTAATTAAAGAGGGGGGATCAATTACAGCAGAACATAATGATGGCTTGATAAGAAGTCCTTATTTGGAAAAAATGTATGGCAAGGAAGTGTATAATTTATTTAAGGAAACAAAACAGATTTTTGATCCAAACAATATTTTTAATCCGGGCAAAAAGGTTGGTTCGTCCATGGAGTACGCGATGAGGCACATAGACCATTAAATTAGTGCTCGCGCTAATTTAAATTTTCAATTATCAATTTTCAATAAAAAAATTATGAAAATATTTTTAGGAAGTGACCATGCAGGTTTTGAATTAAAAGAAAAAATAAAAAATTGGCTTGCTGATTGGGGATATGAATATGAAGACATGGGTGCGCACGAATTGGATCCCCAGGATGATTACCCCGATTTTATTAGTCCAGTTGCACAAGCTGTTAGTAAAAATCCAAATGAAGATCGGGGAATTATTTTAGGTGGTTCGGGACAGGGCGAGGCAATAACAGCGAATCGCAACAAAAATGTGCGGGCGGCAGTTCTTTATTCGGACAATATGGATATTGTGCGCTTAAGTCGCGAGCATAATGATGCCAATGTTTTAAGTTTGGGCGCGCGCTTTATTGATGACGAACAGGTAAAAAAAATGGTAAAAGTATGGCTTGAGCATCCATTTAGCGAGGAAGAGCGCCATATTAGAAGAATTAAAAAAATAGACGGATAAAGCTCGCTTCACTTCGCACAATAACTAAATTACTAAATAACTAAATTACAACCGATTGTTATATAGTAATATAGTTATATAGTTATCGGTTATTTTGAGAGCGTAGCGAACAAAATTATGAATATAGAAATAATACCCGCAATTTTGGTAAATTCTTTTGAAGAATTTGACAAAAAGATTCGTGCGATTGAACCGTATACAAAATGGGTGCAACTGGATGTCGCAGATGGTGATTTTGCGCCAAATACAACATGGGGCGACCCGGTTGCTCTGCATGATTATGATCCGGGAGTGTTAATGGAGGCACATTTGATGGTTCAAGAGCCGGAAAAAATTATAGATGATTGGATAAGTGGAAGAAGCGAGGAGGGGGATTCTGGGGTAAGTAGAATTTATTTTCACTATGAGGCAACAACACAACATGATGAAATTATTAAAAAAATAAAGAATGCAGGCAAGGAGGTAGGTATTGCAATTTTACCCGAAACACCACTTTCTGTAATTTTGGAATTGGAAAAAGATTTAGATGCTGTTATGTTATTTTCTGGCTCACTTGGTTTTTATGGAGGTAGATTTAACGAAGAAGCGACCATTGCAAAAATATCCACACTACGTAAACGTAACAAAAGTGTTACAATAGAGATAGACGGCGGAATGAATCCCAAGACAGCAAAAAAGGTAGTTGATGCTGGGGCAACCTCCATAGTTAGTGGAAGCTATATTTGGAAACATAAAAAAGGAGTAAAGGGAGCAATAAGTGAGCTGAGTAAATCTGTGGGGAATTTATAAAAATATACAATTTTATATCCCACTTTCGCTCGCTGCGCTCGTTTGCGTTTGCGACGATATAAAATTGTATATTTTTATAAATTTATGTCAATTCATTCAGAAAAAATTAAAGTGCTAGAAAAAAAGGCAAGGGATGTGAGGATGGACGCCCTAAAAATGGTGGCTGAGGCCGGAAGCGGGCACAGCGCCGGGCCTTTGGGTATGGCAGATGTGTTTGTGGCTTTTTATTTTCATATTTTAAATCACAGGCCCAAAGATCCTCTTTGGGAAAAACGTGATCGTTTAATTTTATCCAACGGACACATTGTCCCTGTGCGATATGCAACCATGCATCATGCAGGGTATGATATTACAAAAGACGAATTAAAAACTCTTCGCAAACTTGGCTCTCGCCTAGAGGGACATCCTGACATAAAACGCATACCGGCTATGGAAACATCTAGCGGCCCCTTGGGAGAGGGATTAAGCCAGGCATGTGGTTTTGCTATGGCAAGGCGAATTAACAATAAAGAACACGATTATACCATTTATTGCTTTATGAGTGATGGCGAGCAACAAGAGGGTATGACATGGGAAGCGGCGATGTTTGCAGGAAAACAAAAATTTGATAATTTTATCGGTATTATAGATAGAAATAATATTCAAATAGATGGATTTACCGAAGATATAATGCCACTTGAGTCGCTTAAAGCCAAATATGAAGCATTTGGCTGGTATGTTATGGAAATGAACGCACACAATATAGGAGAAATAGTTGCAACAGTTGAGGAGGCAAAAAGTGTGCACCAAAAACCGGTTTTAATAATTGCACACACCACTCCGGGAAAGGGTGTGGAGTATATGGAAGATGATTATAAGTGGCACGGCGTTCCACCTGGCAAAGGCCCCGAGGATAAAGTGCCCCAAAGCGAACAGTTAAAACGTGCGCTGGAAGATTTGAAAAGCTCATAAGCTTGTGCTATGCACTCGCTTAAAATAACCAATAACCCTGCCTACCGGCAGGCAGGCAATAAACAAACACCAAACAAACACCAATAACCAATAAACAAATAACAAAAACGGCATGACGATTGATTATTGTAATTTGGAATTTGTTTGGATATTGTATCTTGTGTTTTGGTGATTATTTTTAAACTAAGTTTAAAAATCTATGAATTACTATTTACAAAAAAATTATCTTAACGAAGAAAAATTGGAGAAAAAACCCATGCGGGATGGTGCTGGTATTGGCATGGCTGAACTTGGAAAAGAGAAGGAAGACGTGGTTGTTTTGGGTGCAGATACATCAGGAAGTGCGCGAGCGAAATATTTTGCAAAAGAATTTCCTGATAGATTTATTCAGTGCGGTGTTGCAGAACAAAATATGGCGGGAATTTCCGCAGGTTTGGCATATGAAGGAAAGGTACCTTATGCTGTAACCTATGCCGCATTTTTAGTTGGTAGACCGTGGGAACCTATCCGCACAACTATTGCTTACCCAAATAACCACGTTGTTTTTGTGTCTAGTCACACCGGGCTTGCCACAGGACCGGACGGCCCGACACATCAAATGACAGAGGATATATCGATTATGCGTTGTTTGCCAAATTTTACGGTAATTGCTCCTGCAGATTACGAACAAGCTCGAAAAGCAGTTAAGGCAGCATACGATGTAGATGGCCCTGTATATATTCGCAATTGTCGAGAAAAAACCCCAGTGTTTACAACAGAAAAAACTCCATTTGAGATTGGAAAAGCGCAAGTTATGCGCGAAGGTAAAGATGTAACTGTAATAAGCCATGGTTATACAACCTATTGGCTTTTACAGATTGCAGAAGAATTAAAACGCGATGTGTCTATTGAAGTTATAAATCTGCACACTATAAAACCACTGGATGGGCCGACAATTTTAAAAAGTGCTAAAAAAACAGGTCGTGTATTTTTTGTAGAGGATCACAATATAGTTGGAGGAGGCGGAAGTGCGATTGCGGAGTTTTTAAGTCAAAACCATCCCACACCCATGAAACTACATGGAGTCATGGACGAGTTTACAGAGAGCGGATCGGTTAAAGATTTGTGGAAAAAATATAAATTAGACAAAGAAGGAACAAAAGAAGTATTGCAAAAGTTTCTTAGCTTCACAAAGTAAAAATCCATATTTTTTATCCCACTTTCGCTTGCTATGCTCGCTAGCGTTTGCAACGATAAAAAATGTGGATTTTTTATTTACCACATTTTTATGGCTCAAACGTATGTTTGAACCATAAAACTCTTGCTTTTTTGGTTGAATATGGTATAACGTAACAAGTGCAGCATTTGCCAACTTGGAGGAGGGAGATAAAATGCCACGCTATTTTAATGACAGTTCTGATGGGCAGGCAGTAAAGGTTGCTTCCGAGCTTTTTAAGCGAGGTCAGGAGATGCTCGAGGAATCGCGACGAGACGATGATCACGATCTCAACATGATATGGAATAACATGTCATTCCATGTATGTTGCGTGCAGTTTAGACAACTAGGTCTGGATTTACCTGCCGGTCCTGCCGCGCAGGCTTACATCGCCCTAGTATTGGCTGCCCTAGAACAGGGCAGAACAAAGAGGGAATTCGATGATTTGGTCAGCTAATTCTCCAACAGACAGCTCGACGCAGTGCAAATGCATGCGTCGAGCTGTCTGTCTAAATTATTTCACCCCAAAAACCATTTGAGAGCATAAATTAAATTTATGAATTCAAATGGTTTTTTGTTTTGCTCATTTTTATAAAATTCAGTATAATACATCTGTAACCTAATTATCTAATACCTAATATCTATGACCTATGATGTAATTACAATTGGTTCTGCAACACGCGATGTTTATATACAAAGCCGCGACTTAAAGGTTATAAAAGATAGAAAATTCATAACAGGCGAGGGCGTGTGTTTTCCTGCTGGCGCAAAAATGGATATTGATGATATCCATTTTACAACTGGAGGTAGCGCTGTAAATACAGCTGTAACTTTTGGGCAACAGGGTTTTAAAACCGCTGTTTTGTGTAAAGTTGGAGACGACTCGCGCGGGGCAGCAATTAAAGAACGCTTAAAGGGTGCGGGGGTGGCAACAAAGCTTGTTTTAACGGATAAAAAATACTCAACAGGGTATTCTGTTATTATCCATTCGCCAACTGGTGAGCGGAGTATTTTTGTTTACAGAGGCGCAACCTCTTTTTTAAAACCCAAAGATGTAGACCTATCTTTTTTGAAAAATACTAAGTGGATTTATGTTACACATTTGGGAAAGGAGAGCGAAAAATTGTTTGCCCCTCTACTAAAGGAGGCAAACATGAAGGGTGTAAAAGTTGCTCTAAATCCGGGAAGTACGCAACTTAAGATGGGTAAAAAACTAATTCCGCTTTTGGACTATGTGGATATTTTATTTGTAAATCAAGAAGAGGCAGCACACTTAACTGGCGCAAGTTACGCAAAAAAAGAAAAATTATTTAAAAAATTAAATGGCTGGGTACGCGGTATAACAGTTATGACAAAAGGACCAGATGGTGTAAGTGTATCTGATGGTGAATCTCATTGGGAGGCGGGAGTTGTAAAAGAACCAAAATTTGTAGACAGGACCGGAGCAGGAGATGCCTTTGGGTCTGGATTTACCTCTGCTATAATGCGTAGGGGGACAATAGAAGATGCTATACAACTGGGAAGCGCAAATGCAGCTGCGGACTTGGGTCAATGGGGTGCAAATAAGGGCTTATTAACAAAAAAAGATAGTCCTAATAAATTTGGTAAAGTAAAAATAACAAAAAAAGCATTTTAGTGTTATGGAAAATTTTAAATTAGAAAAAGCTCTACATATCGATAAACAAGCTTTAGATAAGCTAGATAAAGAAATGCAAGATATCACCGGTAAGAGTGGTGTATTGGAGCAACTGGAAAAAGATGTCAAAACCTCTGTTTTAACTAAACTAAAAGAAATTGGCTTGGAAGAAGATTGTTATGCAGAGGACGTTGTGCATGCTTTAACCGCACACATTGGTGCAGACGAGCAGGAGCTTTATGACTACATTGAGGTAGAGAGAAATGATTGGCAAGATAAAAGCAAATTTGCAGAAATTTTTAAAAAAATAATAAGCACCGCTTTTGAAATAAGTTCTGTAAAGGATGGTTTTTTTCTTAAAAAAGAAAAGGCAGAAGAAATTTTACGTAAATATCCACCGGAGGGAACAATAAAATATTTGGGATACAAAGATGTGGATGAGCTATTAAAAAAAGAAGACATTGTTGATGTCATGAGTGCTTTGCGTTTTACAGAAACTGATGAGTGGATGCACGAAGCATTTGACGTTGCCTATAGTGACTTTAGTTTCAAAGACTTCGAAAAACGCTCAATAGAGCTACGCATGATGGGTCCGCAATGGGAAAAAATTGGAAAAAAGTTTGTTGCCAAAAAACACCACAACGTAAGCCACCTAAAAGAATTTGGTGTGATATTTTTAAATCCTATAAATCAACATTTGCCGGGGGCTTTATTTCGTGATTTTGCTTTATTTTTTCATTATTTTAACGAGATATCTTTTTACAGCAAATTGTTTGAGCGTCATGCAAACGAAAACAATTTTGCCGAAAGATTAAAATCATTATTGCGCGGTGATGTTTTGGAAAAAAGTAGTGTAGAAAAAGGAGAATGGCTTATTGTGCAAAGATATTTATGGAAAGAAAATACGCAAGATCCCAGATTGTCCCTACCCCGCATAAATCCCGAAGCACTTCATTGGCACAAAGGTGAACAGGATTTGGTAGAATTTGGGAAAAAGAAACATAATATAGGATTTGATTTTTGGAATAATTTGGACTGGGTCGCAGGATATTTCCCCAACAGACTAAATAAAAACAACCTAATTAGTTTTGATTTAGAAGATAATGCAATGAGTTATGTGTCGGCATCCCATAAAAGGGGAGAATACATTAGATATCATCAGCAGGAGGCACTATGGAATGAGCTTTTGCGTCGTTATATTGGACGAGAAAAAATGGATCAACTGCTTATAGAGAATTTTGGAAAAGGAAGCATACAATTATAAATAACCAATAACCAAGAAACAAACACCAAACAAACATCAATAACCAATAAACAAATAACAAAAACGGCATGACGATTGATTATTGTAGTTTGGAATTTGTTTGAGTATTGTATCTTGTATCTTGGTGATTATTTTTAAACTAAGTTTAAAAATCTATGGAAACATTAACACAAATTCATAAACGGGCGCTAAAAGAACACTGGGCTGTGCCACATTTTAATTTTTCAACCCTAACACAGCTTAATGGAATTTTAGATGCACTTAAAGAAACACGCTCTCCGGCCGCACTTGGCACTTCCGAAGGTGAGAGAAAATTTGTAGGAGCTAAACAAGCCCTATACTTAATAAAAAGCTTTCGTGAGGAAGAGGGAATTCCGGTGTTTTTAAATGCAGACCATCATAAAACTCCAGAAGCTGCCATCGAGGCATTTGATGCAGGTTATGAATCCATACATGCAGATTTTTCAAAAGAATCGTTTGAAGATAATATAACCAAAGTTAAAAAAGTTGTGGATTATGTTAAAAGTAAACGCCCCAATGTAGAAGTTGAAGGAGAACTTGGTTACTTTGTTACAGAATCTTCAAAAATATATAAAGAAGTGATTGAAATACCCCAAGAAAGCTATACACAACCAAATCAAGCTGCAGAATTTGTAAAAAGAACTGGCATAGACCGTTTTGCTCCCGTTATTGGCAACTTGCATGGAATTGCTGCTAACGAACCTAAAATCAGATTTGATTTGGTGAAAAAATTACGAGAAGAGTTGCCCGATATTACATTTGTTTTGCATGGAGGTTCAGGTATAAGCGATAAAGATATGAAAAAATTAGTAGAAATGGGCTTTAATAATATTCACATATCAACAGAATTGCGTGTTGCCTATACAGATGCTTTGAGAAAGGAGCTTGTCGAAAAACCGGACGAAGTGGCGCCCTATCATTATTTGGACCAAGCCCGCAAAGCCACGGCCGAAAAAGTAAAGGAAAAAATTGCAATATTTGGTTCACTAAATAGATATTAGTACTTGATTCAAAATAATTGTTATGTTAATATGGCTTGGTAAACAAAAGGCTGTGTGGTTTTGAGACTTTAAAGCCATATAGCTTATTTTTATGCTACATTTATCAGTTAAAACCAGAGATATAGATAAAGAAAAAGCAAAAAACCTTCTAAAACAGGGGGTTATTCCAGCTGTTTTGTATGGGCCAAAAGATAAGCCCAAAACAGTAGCGGTGAATTACAAAAAATTTAATGATGCTTATAAAGAGGCGGGGGAGAGCACTCTTATCGCTTTGGATATTGATAAAAAATCAGAAAGCAAGGATACTGCAGATGATACAGATGTCTCTAAAGAAGATAACGTGGTTTTAATCAGAGACCTGCAGGTACATCCGGTTACCGGAAACTTTATGCATGTGGATTTTTATAAGCTTCCTTTGGACCAGGCTATCGAAATATCCATTCCTATTGAGGGAGTAAACGAAGCCCCTGCGGTAAAAGAACAAGGGGGTATATTAGTTGCAAATTTACATGAGATTAATATAAAGGCGTTGCCAACAGAACTTATTCACGAAATTGCTGTTGATTTGAGCGGTCTTAAAGAAATAGGGGATTCTATTTTAGTAAAAGACTTAAATGTTTCAAATAATGTTGAAATTTTAGCTGACGAGGAAGAGGTGGTGTTTGCAATTGAGGAGCCCAGAGAAGAGGAACCAGAAGAGGAAGAGGTAACGGAGGAGGAAGCCCTCGAATCGATTAAAACAGAAGGAGAGGAAAAGAGAGAAGAAAGAGAGGCAGAAAAAGCGGAGGAACCAGATAAGGGTGCTCCTGCTCCAGAAGCCAAGAAAGAAGAAAAGCCGACGGAAGACGAAAAATAAGAATAATTTGATAAAAATAATAAATACGCCACACGTGTGGCGTATTTATTATTTTAGTGTAAAGATACCCTCAAAAGAAAATAAAAGGGAATAAGAAAATAATACATAACGTGTAGTATGTAATTATTTTATTTATTTTATCTTAAAGAGTTAATCGCATAAAAAAGTGCCAAAAGTGTTTAGGCATTATCAAAATTCCTTGTATTTTATTTGGCTTTGTGTTATACATATAGCTAGCATTCAAAAACAACGAAAGAAGTAAGAACATGGAAAAGGTGGAACGCTACGTATTCATTAATCCTTCAAAAAAAGATGAGATAGCCACAGAGCTTAGGGAGCTAGGTGTTGAGATGGATTATGGCTTTGGAGATGGTGGAGTTGTTGATTGGGGAGCAAGTATATTAATTCATTTACGAGCTCCAGAAGAAGTATTTAATGGTTCTGTGTCCGAAATAGACGGTGTTTTAGGTCTTACTGACTACGTTGTTTAATAGAAGAGTAGTTTGTTTTATTCAAGCGGCAAGCTAAATGCAAGCCGCTTTTTATTTTTTACACATATTAATTATCATTTTTGTTAGCCATTTAATTATTGAGTCATATAACAAATTAACACCTATATTGTGGCTGCTATTTAGTGTAGTATAATAAAATAAAGTATGTTTAGCCTAATAAATATAAATAAAAATCTCAAAAATCTAATCAATCTAGGGTTGGTTTTTGTTTTACTTGTGGGTAGTTTTGTGTATATTGGTGGTGATTCGGCACAGGCCACCCAACATGATGAGTCCCAAACCGATGAGGAAAAAAGAGAACTACAGCTAAGACTACAAAAGGAAATGGAGGAATTACGACAAATTGAAGAGCAAATAAATCAGTACAAACAAGAATCAAGTGGTTATGACAGAGATATAGCAATACTGGAACAAGAAATTAGAGCGATTGAAATTAAAATACAAATCAACCAACTAACAATAAATGAGACGGATTTTGCCATACAGCAAAACCGCAACACCATCGAATTGTTAGAACAAAAAACAGAAAAACAAAGAGAGCTTTTGGGCAAATTGATCTTAAGTATTTATAAGCTGGATGATACATCATCTTTGGAAATCATTTTAACTAGTGATACTCTTTCGGAATTTTTTAATGACGTTAATCATATAAAAACTTTGCAGGCGTCTTTAAACGATACATTGGAGCAAATTAAACTAATAAAACAAGATTTAGAACGCGAACAAGTCGCATTTGAGGCAAAAATACAAACACACGCAGGTATTATAAATAGCCAGAGTGTACAGAGAGCCACTTTAGATCAAAAGACATTAGAAAAGGAGGAGCTTTTAGAAGCAAGTAGAACACGAGAATATGAACAATGGATTCTTGCTCAAAATAAACAAAAAACGATTCAGGAAATAAGGTCACAACTTTTTCGTTTAGAGGGAGCAGGGATCGATTTAAGTTTTGGTGAGGCGTACGAGTACGCGAAAGTTGCATCTAGTTTAACAGGTATCCGCCCGGCTTTGCTTTTGTCCATATTAAAACAAGAAAGTTCGTGGGGTAAAAATGTGGGTCTTTGCTTTTTATACAATAAAGATAACGGTTATGGTATTGGTGTAAACACAGGAACAATATATCCCAGAACATTGCGTGCTAGCCAAAGACCAGGCCAAGCATTGAGCGATGTGGAAGCGTTTTTACAGATTACACAAGAACTTGGAAGAGATCCGTACGCCACCAGGGTTTCTTGCTGGCCTCAAATATATTTGAGCGACGGAACTCCATACGGATTTGGTGGAGCAATGGGTCCGGCACAATTTATACCAACAACATGGTTGATATATAGAGGCCCCGTCTCAGATATTTTAGGGTATTCTGCCGATCCATGGCGAATATCGGATGCGTTTACAGCCTCTGCATATTTACTTGCACGAAATGGAGCCACCACACATACATATTCAGCCGAAAGAAAGGCAGCGCTTATATATTATGCGGGAGGAAATTGGGCTGCTTCGGTAAATCAATTTTACGGAAACCAAGTTATGGAAAGGGCCGCACAATATCAGAAAGACATAGATATTTTGGAGGGAAATTAAGCACAAACATATGCCACAGGAAAAATTACCAAATATAAACCAACAGCAGGGCGCTTTAGAAGAATTAAAAAAGTTAATGGAAGAAATGGATTTTCCAAAAGTTCGGTATGAAGAACTTTCCGAAGCAAATTTAAAATGGTTAGACCGTAATTTAAATATTCAACACAAAGACAACCCGGACTCTATTCGTATAAAAAAAATTCTGGAAGAACTGGGATACGCTAAGTTTTGTAAAATGTAGTTGGTTATAAAAACAAAAAACCTCGTGATATCACGAGGTTTTTTGTTCGCCTCGGCTTGCACCTGGCCCGCTTCGCTCTCGCTCAGGCGAGGCGAGCGAGACGGGTTTTTAGTTTACGTATTGGGAAAGGTTTTGTATTTGCCAATCTTCTAGGTTTTGCGCTGCGGTAACTGCAGTTTCGACATCACTCATTGCAAAAGATAACTCTTGTCCAACTTCCAGATTATAATTACCTGTTAGTTTTTGTAGATAATCCTCTGCATATACCATCTGTTCAGCACTCAATAGCAAATCGTTGTTTGTTATATACTGCTGTACTCCCGTGCGCGCTAAATGCGTTATCCCACTTCCACCAACTGCTGCAACTGTTATAGATTCGGATGTTACACCCAGAACAACGGGTTGGGCGGAGTTTTGTATTAATGCATCTGTGGCAGATATATTTTCTATGGCTGACTGTTCTGCTGTGTTAAGTGCCACATTTTCATCGTTTGTGTTTGTATTGGAAAAAGCAAGTCCCACGATTAAAACTGTAGATAAAAGTAGGGCAACGGCTAGAACATTTTTTTTGTCGCCAAAAAATGTATTTACTTTATCGCTCCATCCATTGCTCTTTGCTTTGTTAATTTTTTCCAAAACATCTTCTTTAAATTTTGGACCTCCAGCAACCACATCTTGTTGTTGCGGGTTAGGTAATGATATTTTTTCTTGCATAGCTTTGAGTCTATGTTCTGCCCCCAACTCCAAACCCCTAACCTTTGAAAGTATTGTTAGAGGAGGGTTAGTATTGGAAGCAGAACAATAATTTAATAATTTTTATATTGTTTGCTTCCTAAGGGCTGTGAAGCTCGAAAGATAGAAGTTTGTCAAAGAACTTTTTATTACACCGAACGAATAGTTTGGTGGTCGTTGTAATTATAAAATAAGGAACTGTATTTGCAGTTCCTTATTTTATAATTTTTCGTTTAATCCGTCAAATATTTTATCCAGATCACCTTGCATCATTTTTTCTATATTGTGCCAGCTTTTGTTTATCCTGTGGTCGGTGATTCTATCTTGCGGGAAATTATATGTTCTTATTTTTTCACTTCTGTCACCGGTGCCAATTTGCTCTTTACGCTGGGTTTTGATTTTTTTTTGTTCTTCTTGTTGTTGAGCTTGCAACAACCTGCTTTTGAGAAGCGTGAGAGCAATTTCTCTATTCTGTGCTTGGCTTTTGGAAGTTTGAGAAGCAACCGAAAGGCCTGTGGGCAGGTATGTAATACGAACAGCTGTTGCAACTTTATTTACATTTTGTCCACCTGGTCCCGAAGATCTAAAGGTCTCCAGCTTTATATCTGAGGGATTTATTTTTATATCTATATCTCTCGCTTTTGGTAATACGGCAACAGATGCGCTGGAAGTGTGTAGGCGCCCACTTTTTTCTGTTTCCGGAATTCTTTGCACCCTGTGGACTCCACTTTCATTTTTGAATTTTTTATAAACACCTTTTCCTTTTATTTCAAATATTATTTCTTTTAATCCTTTCAACTCACTCCGACTTTCTTCTATAATATTTAATTTCCACCCCTTAAGCTCCACATACCTTGTATACATGCGAAACAAATCTTGTGCGAACAGTGTCGCCTCATCCCCGCCAACTCCGGCCCTAATTTCTACAATTATCTCGTTTATTTTTGCACCCGAAGAAGGGTTTAGAAGATCGTTTAATTCCTCTTCTGTTTTTGCTTTTTCTTCTTTTAATTTTTCTGCCTCTTCTTGTGCAAGATTCAATATTTCTTCGTCCTCTTCGGTTTTAAGCATTTTTTCATTTTGCTCAATTACATCATCAAGTTTTTCAAGTTTTTCGTATATTGTAATTAGCTCTTTTAGTTCGGAGTGTCTTTTTGATAATTCTTGCAGTTTTTGAGTATCGGAAACAACCTCGGGGTCAGCAAGTTTTTTTGAAATCTCTGCATATTCTTTTTTTAGCTTGTTTAAATTTTCCATTTTATAAAAAAACGAGCAGTGTTCCTACTCGTGACGAAATAATTGGGGCACACTAAGTGGTATTTAATTGTTTGTTTATATTATTTTCGCCTCGTTAATGTGAGTAAGAGTACTGATATTAAATAAAAATATAAAAGAGGGTTAACTTTCTTTTGTATTTTTTGTACGCATTCGGGTTTTTTTAACAGATTTTTTTTGATAACTTTGCTGTTTTTTTAACCGTTCTTGGAATTTCTCTATACGCCCTCCTCTAACTGCTCCACGTTCTTGCCCCGTATAAATCGGGTGACATTGACTACAAACTTCAATGTCCATTTCTTTTTGGGTTGATCCAATAAAAAATTCGTTGCCGCAAGCGCACTTTACTTTTGTTTTTGTATTATATTCTGGATGTATTTTTTTCATAATAAATTTGTTACAATCCTGTTTATTATAGGTTAGATGCAATGTCTAGTCAAGAAGTACTTGCATAAATTTAATTTTTTGGATATACTTTTAAGTGTTGTGTGGGGTTTTTAAAAGCCCTCCTTGTTATAATATGACAAAAAAATTAAAAGAAGAAAACAATTTGCAAACACTAAAGAGTGATGAAGAGTTTAGTTTTCCAAAAGAACTGCAAGTCTTTTTAGAGGCCGGAGTGCATTTTGGACATAAAAAATCTATGGTACATCCTCGAATGTTGCCGTATATTTTTGGAGTTAGAAATAATGTACATATTATTGATGTTGCAAAGACCAAAGAAAAACTAGAAGAATCGTTGAAGTATTTAAAAACAATGGTGGATGCAAATAAGGTTGTTTTGTTTGTGGGAACGAAACCGCCCCTAAAGGAAATGACAAAAGAAACAGCAGAAGCGGTTGGTATGCCATATGTGGTTAATCGTTGGTTTGGTGGAACCATTACAAATTGGAGTACCATTAAAGAAAGAATCGATTACTTTAAAGAACTAAAAGAAAAAACAAAAAGTGAGGATTGGGAAAAGTACACAAAACATGAACGTTTAAAAATGAAAAAAGAAATCGAAAAACTCGAAGAAAATCTTGGGGGAATACAAAATATGGCAAAACTTCCAGATTTATTATTTGTCACAGATAGTAAAGAAAACGCACTAGCAATTAAAGAGGCGAAAATGAAAAATATTCCAGTTGTTGGAATTGTGGACACAAATGTTAATCCGGAAGATTTAACATACCCAATACCGGCAAATGACGACTCTATTGCATCTGTAAAGTTGGTTTTGGATAAGATTGAGGAAGCATTGCTTGCCGGTGGTAAAACGAAGCCAACTGCTACCGCAAAAACTGATAAGGGTGCAAAAAAATCCGATGAAACAACTAAAGAAAAGGCCAAAAAGTAATATTTAATGTAAAACTAAATGACTTCAGCTGGTGAAATTAAAAAATTACGCGAACAAACAGGAGCAGGGATAATGGACGTTAAAAACGCTCTTCAAGAAGCGGGAGGGGATTTTGAAAAAGCGCAGGAAATTTTGCGTAAAAAGGGTGCTGCAATAGCAGCTAAAAAAGGCACACGCGAAGTAAAGGATGGAATTATAATTTCCTATATTCACGCAGGCGGTAAGGTTGGAGTTTTACTAAAGCTTTATTGCGAAACCGATTTTGTGGCAAAAACAAATGAATTTCAAATTTTAGCCAATGACATTGCAATGCATATTGCGGCAATGGATCCGGAATATGTATCTAAGGAACATATTCCACAGGATGTTACAGAGGCAGAAAAAAAAATATATCAGGAGCAGTTTGCCGATGCAAATAAACCCGATGATATTGTAAATAAAATAATAGAAGGTAAGTTAGATAAATTTGCGCAGGAAAACTCTTTGTTGGAGCAGGCGTTTGTTAAAGACCAGGATAAAACTGTAGGTGGGTTGATCGAAGAATACATTGCCAAATTGGGAGAAAATATACAGGTGGGGGAGTTTGTAAGATATGAATTATAAACTCACTTCGCCGAGCCAAGCTCGGCTCCGCTCGCACAAAATGACTAAATTACTAAATAACTAAATAACTAAATTACAACCGATTGTTATATAGTAATATGGTTATATAGTTATTGTTACTTTGTTCGCTTGCGGACAAAAATCTATGTTTTATATTTTTACATTCCTTATCGCTCTATCTTTGGGCGGTATACTTTTTTTAGGATTTAGAAAATTTTCGTTTAGAAACCTTGTTGGGGGTGCGCGGGGTGTTTTTGCGCGCAGAAAAAGATTAAAAGAAGATAATAAAAACATTGTTTCGTTTGAAACGGAGGAATACTGGATAGATCTTATTGCTTCTGATCTTAAAAACCCCGAACATTATAAGAGATTGGGAGAATGGTATATGTATAATAATAAGGAATATGCGATAAAAACATTTGAGCATGCAGTTAAGCTAGATCCTAAAGATAAAAAAATATTAAAGCATCTGGATAATTTAAAAAGAGAAGAGGTTTAATTTCGTCACGAAAAATAATGTTGTTTAAAATGTAATTTTGGCCCAGGTAGTTCAGTGGTAGAACGCTTCCATGGTAAGGAAGAGGCCGGGAGTTCAATTCTCCCCCTGGGCTCCGCCAAAATCTAACAAGCTGACAAATTATCTATCTACCGCACCACAAGTTTTCAGTGCGGACAGAAAAAAACTATGAAGCAAGGTTTTGAAAAAAATTTAAGAGAGTACAGCAAGTTGGCTAAAGAACAAATATCTACCGAGGATGCCGACGAGTTGGAAAAATTGCAAGAAGCGGTGGATTTTCAACTGGGTCGCGGTGCAATGAGCCAGAAAGTAAAAAAAGAAAAACAAAAAGAAGTTTTTGATATTCAAGTGGAGAAACAACTTGTTATGGAGCGTTTGTATAAAAATCTACACTGTTTAGATGATGAAAATTGCACATCAGAAAGACCACCACAGAGCCAACTAGTTACTTATGATGAAAAAAAGGACAATTTTTTGGTTCAAATGTCAAATGGCACTCAAGAATCAGCAACTTTGGGGGATATTTTAACAGACGGTGATTGGGGATTGGTATATTATTTAGACCCCAAAACAACTTCACGAATGGCACAAAAGAAGTTTTTTGTTCAAGAGGCAAAAAGAGAACTGAATGACTTGTTAGATGAACAAATAGCTACTAACATGCGGCCGGGGTTTGATGCTGGGGCAGAGGTAGGCATACACGCACAAAGACAGAGGATTAAAGAATATGTTAAAATAGCCGATAGTGACAGTGACAGGCAAAAAGCGGGCTATTTGGCAGAGACGATGGTTAAAAATTTTTTTCAATCTTTATATCACAATGGTTTAATTGATTTTAGAATTATTGATGCGGATGTGTATCAGGACGCAAATCAAGCAATTGATTTTATTATACACATAGAAAGACACAGGCGAGGTGTAGATGTTAAGGCAGATGATAAAATTTCTGATATTGCTGTTCAGTTTACTATTCGCCAAAAAAGTGGTGGTGGTAAATTATCTAGAGTAAACAAAGTGAGGACTAAGCTTATAAAGTCCGGAGTTGTAGATGATATAGTACTTATTAGGTTTAGTATGAATAATTTATTAAATTCTTGTAATCGCTGGGGTGAAGACAATATGCCCTCAG
>Ga0326597_10000939_pt1 | contig 48857 bp, 44 predicted proteins | sample RVTome_12_FD_203789 | JGI IMG/M metagenome (GOLD analysis project Ga0326597, IMG submission 203789) | Soil microbial communities from uranium-contaminated site in the Upper Colorado River Basin, Wyoming, United States - RVT100D185 | ecosystem: Environmental > Terrestrial > Soil > Contaminated >... | reverse complement strand
TTGGCGCGGCCTGACACCGAGATGTTCATCAAGACCGCTCTGCTCGTGTTGAAGAAGGACTTCGCCGTCGAAGCGCGGAGCTGGGAGATCCTGTCCACGACGATGCTGTTCGCGGTGTCGTGCGTGATGGTGTTCTCCATCGCCTTCGTGCAGGAAGGCGTGGCGGTGGCTGGGTCGGCGTCAGGTATTCTCTGGGTCGCGGTGTCCTTCTCGGGAACCCTGGCTCTCGGCCGGACGTTCGAGCGCGAGCGCTACGGAGACACGCTGAGGGCGCTGCTTGTGGCGCCGACGCCTCGCCCCGCGATCTACGTCGGCAAACTCCTAGGAATGATGGCCTTGATGCTTGCCTCCGAAGTGCTTCTCGTGCCTTTGATCGCGGTCCTCTTCCAGGAGGCGGCACTCTTCTCTCATCCGCTCCTATTGACTGTCCTGCTCGTGCTTGGAAGCCTGGGCTTTGCGTCGGTCGGCACGGTATTCGCCGCGATGTTGGTACGAGCTCGGACACGGGACGTGCTGCTGCCCGTGTTGTTGTATCCGGTGACCATTCCGGTCATGATTGCGGGCGTCCTGGGCACGTCCGCGTTGCTGCAGGATCCGGCGAACGAACCAGTGGCGACGATGTGGATTGGCGTACTCGCGTCGATCGACACCGTGTTCCTCACGCTGGCGCTCTGGACGTTCGAGCCGCTCATGACCGAGTAGGGGTGTCGGTGGGACACGAGAGACTGAAAAGTCGGAAGGGCTGGGAAAGGTGAGATGACGAGGAGACTATTCATACCGCTATTGGTACTGACCGCCGCCATGTTCGCCTACGCTCCCATCGTGATTGCGCAGGCGCCCTTCGAGTCCACGATGCTGCTCGTGCAGAAGATCTTCTACTTCCACCTGCCATCGTGGCTTGTGATGTTCTCTGCTATCGCTGTTTGCGGCATCGCGAGTGCCGTCTATCTGTTCAAGGCCGACATTCGAGCCGATCGGATCGCGGTATCGGCGGCCGAGATTGCCGTTGTGTTCGGGGCCTTCGGATTCGTCACCGGGATGCTGTGGGGTCGCAAGGCCTGGGGGGTATGGTGGCAGTGGGACGCTCGGCTGACCACCGCGTTGTTGCTGGAGCTGATTCTGCTCGCGTACTTGGTTTTGCGGCGCTACGGCGGCCCAGGATCCGAAAAACTGGCGGCAGGTGTCGCGCTGTTTGGAATGGCGGACTCCGCTATCGTCTACAAATCCGTGGACTGGTGGCGCACCGTGCATCCGACGACAAATGTCATGACGTCGCTGGGCCGGACGTCGCCAGAGATGTATGGGGCCATGCTGTACTGTTCGGTCGCGTTCCTGATGCTTTTTGCGCTCCTCATGATCGTACGGGTTGGGTTGGAGAATCGCCGAGCTGAGCTCGACCAACTGTTTCTGGCTATAGAAGAGCAATGAGTATGATGAGACGATTGGTCGCCCTTGCGTTCGTGCTGTCGATGCTTGTGGCCCGACTGGTTGCCCAGCCGCCGGCCACCATCGAAGAGTTCGTACCCATCGATCAGCTCCCGCCCAGTGAACAGCTGCCTGGAGGCGTGTTCGTCGTCATCGCGTACGGATTCATCTGGATCGCCGCGATGGCTTATCTCGGGTCGATCTGGCGGAGGCTCGGCCGGGTTCAGAACGAGATAGAGACGCTGCGGCAGCGCGCCGAGACCAGTCAGCGGTGACATCCGGACACTTCTTCTTCATCCCCGCGGTCTTGCTCGTTGGAATCGTGCTGGGTTGGATTCTGGGCTCGCGTGCAGCGGGTGACGCCTACGCCTCAGAACTGAAGCGGCGAGAGGAACGAGACAAACGGAAGGCGAGCGTGGGACGCTAGAACTACCGACCCGCGGCCAGGCGTCGGGCAAGCGCTTCGGGGAGACCCGCTGCAAGGATCTTCCGCTGCGCCCCCTCGATGTCGTATTCCAGGCGGAACAGCCAGACGCGCCTCGCTTCGGTATCGACGATTCCGTATCCGGCGCGCGGGTCCCCATCGCGCGGTTGGCCCACCGACCCCGGATTCACCAAGTACTTCACGTTTGGCTGTAGTGTCAGCACCGCTTCGGTATTGGCCGAACCGGGGATGGTGTCGCACGCGCCATTGCGCATGCGGTAGGTGATGGCGCAGTGGGTATGACCGAAGAGGCACAGCGGGCGGGCAGTCGCCTGCAACGCCTGAGCAGCCGCGAACTGGTCGAAGAGGTACTCGTCTTCGTCCGTAGGAGAGCCGTGGCAGATCTGCACCAGATCGTCCACCTCACGTGGCCCCTTGACCAGATCCACCAGCCATTGACGGTTATCGGGGGTCAGTGCTTCTAGCATCCACTCCGCGGCATTTCTAGCCACGGCGTTGAAGCATTCGGCCTGCTCGATGCCGAGTGCAACTTTGTCGTGGTTGCCTCGTATGATGGCTGTGGGAGCGAGGCCCCTGACTCGCTCAATGACCGCGTTCGGATCGGCACCGTAGCCGACGATGTCGCCCAACACCAAGGTGTTGTCGTACCCGCGCGCAACAGCGTCTGCCAGGCAGGTCTGTAGCGCCTCGAGGTTGGCGTGAATGTCGGTTAGAACGAGATAACGCATCGGCCGCAGCGAAAACCTACCCCGGAGCCCACGTTCGGCATACTGTCTGAGCGCATTATCACTAGTCTTCCAGCCAATCCGCCAGTTCTTCGACGATTGCCTCGACGCTGGCCCGACCGGCGTCGATCCGCCGATGAGCCAGCGCGTAGGCCGACCGGCGCGTGGCGTACAGGCGCTCGAACTCGACCCGATCCGCGGCAAGCGGCCGACGGCCGTCGGCCGGCACGCGGGCGACCAGCCGGTCAAGCGGCACATCGAGCCACACCGAGACGCCATCTGCGTTGATCAGGGCCCTGTTCTGCAGGTCCATGAACGTGCCACCACCAGTTGCGACAACGGCGTGCCGGAGGCTGGTCTGCGCAGAGAGGATGATCCGCTCGACGGTTCGAAAGTAGGCCTCCCCTTTTTGCGAGAAGAGTTCGGCCACGGTGCAGTGTTCTCGTCGTTCTATGAGTTCGTCGACGTCGACCACCTGCCAGTCGAGCCGCTTGGCGAGGGCCCTCGCCACCGTCGTCTTTCCGGCTCCCATGAAACCCACGAGATAGACCTTGTTTGCTTTCACGTGACGAGTCGGTCGAGCGTATCGAAGAACCCAGGGTACGAGATGGCGACGGCGTCCGAACCATCGATCCGGGACGGGGCGCGCGCCGCCAGCGCTGCAATCGCGAACGCCATGGCCATGCGATGGTCCCCGCAGGCATCGGCCACACCACCCGACGGTGCACCACTCCCCACCACCTCGAAGCCGTCCGGGTGTTCCACCGCGGTGATCCCGAGTGCCTTGAAGCCCGCAACAAGTACAGCGATCCGGTCGCTTTCCTTCACACGTAGCTCCGCAGCACCCCGAACGCGCACGGTCCCACCGTGCGCCGCCAGTGCCGCGACCGCGGGTAGCTCGTCGATAATACTTGGCACCTCTTCTGGCCCGACCTCGACCGTCCCCTGGCGCTCACCCTCGACGACGATCGTACCCCGTGGCTCACCGGCAAGCGTCTCGGTCTCGCGTACCTCCACGCGAGCGCCAAAACGCCTCAGAATCTCCAGAAGACCGGTCCGTGTCGGATTGAGACCAACGTCCTCGACCTCGATCCGAGAGCCTGGCAGGGCAGCGGCTGCCACCAGCCAGAAGGCCGCGGAGGAAAAGTCACCCGGAACCACCAGCGACTGCGGTTCGCCGCGCTGACCACCTTGGATTGACACCGTGAGACCATCGACCTGCACGGACACTCCGAAAATACCGAGGGCACGTTCGGTATGGTCGCGCGTTCGAGCCGGCTCGGTCACCCTGGTCAATCCCTCTCCATGGAGCCCGGCGAGCAGCACCGCGCTCTTGACCTGTGCACTCGGTACCTCCGGGGCGTAGGAGATAGCTCGAAGCGGGCCTCCGTGGAACACGAGAGGGGCGTGCCCGTCCGTTGATGCGACCCGGGCTCCCATCTGCGCCAACGGGACAAGAACGCGTCGCATAGGGCGGCGAGACAACGACGCATCGCCGACCACCTCGCTGACGAAAGGCTGCGCCGCCAGTACCCCCGCAATCATCCGCATGGTCGACCCGGAGTTTCCCGCGTTCAAGGGGCCCGATGGGGCCATCAATTGCCCGAGTCGTCGTCCTTCAATCGTGACGACGCCGGCCGCTTCGGCCACATCGAGACCCACGCCGCGAAGGCACATGAGCGTGGAACGACAATCTGCGCCAGGCGCATAGTTGGCGATTCGCGAGCGCCCTTCGACCAGCGCCGCCAGGAGCGCGTATCGATGCGAAATGGACTTGTCGCCAGGCACCCGGAGCCGGCCGCGGACGCGACGCGCCGGTGAGACGGTCGAGGTGGAGACCAGAGACATTGGATCATCTTATGATAGTTGGCTTGACAACGCTCGACAGATACGATGGTATTCGCCGAGCAAGATGACGTCCACGGCTCCGCTGACCGTCCGCCTCGCGTTCACGAGCACATTCGAAATGATTGACTTCGTGCAGCTCGTCGGTGATCACGTCAGTCGCGGTGCCGGTTTGGACGACGACGCGATCCACTGGCTAGGCGTGGCGCTCCGTGAGTGCGTCAGCAACGCCATCAGGCACGGGAACAAGAGCGACCGGAAGAAGCAGGTGTTCGTGGACTTCGAAACCGCGACTCGAGGAGCGGCCACCGAGCTTCGCATTTGCGTTCGGGACCAAGGCCAAGGCTTCGATCCCGACGCCCTCCCCGATCCGTTGGCACCCGAAAACCTGCTCAAGGACAGCGGCCGAGGGATTTTCTTGATCAGAAACTTCATGGATGACGTCCGGCTGCGACGCGTACCTGAAGGCGGGATGGAGGTTGTCATGACCAAGCGACTCGAACCATCCCCCCCCTCCGAGCCGTCCGCACCCGCCCAGTGACTCGCGACCCCCTCTTCTTGACCACGGCTATCGAGGCCGTCGTCCGTGCCGGCAACGTGATGAAGGCTCGATTTGGTCGGGTCATGAAGGTGGACAAGAAAGGAACGATCGATCTCGTGACTGAGGTGGACCTCGAGATCGAGCGGGGCTTCCGAGCGATGATTACGGAGCGATTCCCCGATCACTCGATCCTGGCTGAGGAACTGGGAGGTGGGGCCGGTGCCGTCAAGGAGTCCTGCTGGGTCTTCGATCCCATCGACGGGACGACAAACTTTGCGCACGGACTGCCGATCTTCTGCGCGTCGCTGGCTCTGGAGATACAGGGCCGAGCGGAGGTGGCGGCTGTCTACGACCCGATGCGGCTGGAGCTTTTTACGGCCGAGCGGAACGGCGGCGCCTTCTTGAATGGACAGCCGATTCGAGTCTCGTCCCCATCGACACTGGTCGACGCGATGCTCGTTACGGGCTTTCCGTACGACGTGCACGACCGCGTCGATGAGATCGTGGGGCTGTTCGGGGCCTACGTCGCCAAAGCGCGGGCCGTTCGACGCCTGGGGTCGGCGGCGATCGACCTATGCTACGTCGCAGCCGGCCGGATGGATGGATTCTGGGAACAGGACCTCAAGCCGTGGGACGTTGCGGGCGGAGCGCTGATAGTGTCAGAAGCCGGAGGAACGGTGACCGACATGGAGGGCGGGGTCTTCTCGTCGCGCGGCCGTCATGTCCTCGCCACCAACGGCGCCCTGCACGACGCGATGTTGAGCGTCATTCACGAGGTCCGCGATCGCGGACGGTCTTGACCACCGAAAGAGACAACGTCAGCGAATTCTGCACAGAATGTGGCCTCTTTTCGCGAGTGAGGGGTGGCATCGCTCGTGCTCTACAGACCGTCATGGAGGAACCGTCCATGCATCGACTAATGATCGTTCCGATCGTGATGGCCACGCTTTGCGTTGGGCTCGCGCCATCCACCAGTTTCGCGCAGCAGTCGGTCAGCTTCCACATCGGCGGGTTCGTCCCCAAAGGCGAAGACGCGAGAAGCAGGGATGACGTACTCGTCAACAACCTCGACTTCCTGGACTTCGACATCGGTGACTTCAAGGGACCCAGTGTAGGCGGCGAATGGCTCGTCGCGCTCACCGACAATCTTGAAGCTGGCCTCGGCGTCGGCATCTATTCAAGGACGTCGAATGCTATCTACGACGACTTTGTCGACTCGGACGGCACGGAGATCGAGACCGATCTGAAAATGAGAATCGTGCCATTTACGGCAACCGTTCGCTTCTTGCCCATCGGACGCTACGCGTCCGTTGTCCCGTACGTTGGTGCGGGAGTCGGTGTCTTCTCCTGGAGGTACGCCGAAACAGGGGAGTTCGTCGATTTCTCGGACTTCAGCATCTTCAGGGACACGTTCGAGAAGACAGGCACGTCCACGGGTCCGGTGTTCCTCGGAGGCGCACGGGTACCGTTCGGTGCCGGCTTCGTCGGCTTCGAGGTTCGGTATCAAGACGCCAAAGGGGAGTTGCCCATTGAGGACTTCTTCGGCAGCGAAGTCGACCTCCGAGGATTCTCGTATCTCGCAACATTCGGCATCGGGTTCTAGTTCCCCTGAAGCACCGCAACGGCCTCAGTGCAGAGACGCGAGGGGTCGGCAAGCGCCGCTGGCTCTCGCGCTCCGTCGCGTCGAGGGCTCCGAGTGCGACACTGTCTCTCAGGCGATGATCCCGACCGGAGCCGGCTTCCACAAACTCCGTTCCGCAGGCGGTATGATTGCTCGCTGGGCCCGGTACACAGGAACGGCCGGGTCTTTGCCGACGCTATGAACTGCAGCAACTGCGGCGCCGTCATGGAACTGGAGAAATCGCGCCGCCACTTCAAGTGCCGCCATTGTGGATCGTACGGTTTCCCGGGGCCGGCCGATGCCGACGGCGTGCGGATGGTCGGGTCCACAGCGGAGAGTCCACCCTGTCCGGTATGCGCAGTCCCGCTCGCAACGGCGCTCCTGCACGACTCCCATCCGGTGCATTTCTGCACGACATGCCGAGGCTTCCTGATGCCTCGCGACACGTTCGCCAGCGTCGTGAATGTGCGCCGGGCGTGGGCGTCAGACCCGCCGGTCGCCGCGGCGCCGCTCGATCGCCGCCTCCTGGACAACCTGCGACATTGCCCCACGTGCGGAGGGCAGTTCATGACGCATCCATACTACGGGCCCGGCAACGTCGTCATCGACAGCTGTACTCTGTGCGACGTCATCTGGCTCGACTACCAGGAGCTGAAGCGGATCGTCGACGCACCCGGTTACGACAGAGGGAGCCGAACTCTCGTGCCGAATCTCGAAACCACTCGGACTGGTGTCGGAGACTCCGAACGTCCCCCCGGGGATCAAGACGAGACTCACCTACTGGAGCGCCTGATCAAGCTTCTGTCGTAGTGGTGCCATCGAGCACATCGGTAGTAAGATCACCCGTTTGACCTATGGCGAGATTTCTGGACTGGCTGCAGTCGATTGCGCTGACGCTCGGGGCGCCAGGACTGTTCCTCGTTGCGTTCCTTGATTCTTCGTTCCTCTCGCTACCAGAAATCAACGATCTACTACTGGTGCTGATGGTCACGCAGCACCCGTCGCGCATGCCGCTGTACGCGATCTGTGCGACCCTCGGCTCCATCGCCGGATGTCTGACGCTGTACGCCCTCGGTCGAAAGGGTGGAGAAGTGTTCGTCCGCAAACGGCTCTCGTCGCACCGCGTGGATCGCGGGATCGCGATGTTCCACCGCTATGGTGTCTTGGCCATCCTCATCCCATCGCTGCTGCCGCCGCCGGCACCCTTCAAGGTCTTCGTTCTCGTGGCGGGCATCGCGGGCATCAACGTGTGGCGCTTCGTCACTGCGATCGCCATCGGTCGAGGGCTTCGATACTTCGGCGAGGGCGCATTGGCTGTGATGTACGGAGAACAAGCCCTCGATTACATCCACGAGAACGCTCGACCCGTCGGTCTGGCCATAGTCGGAGTACTTGTCGCAGCGGTGGTCATCTACGTGCTCTGGCACAGGCACAAGATGAAAAAAGCCGATAGACTGATCGGAACCCCAGCTCCAGAATAGACCGTGACCCCAGAGCCGATGGTGGAACTGAGCATCGTCATCCCGGTATTCAACGAAGCACTCGCCCTAGAGGAACTACATCGCGAGTTCACCGCCACCCTCGACGCGTGGGGCCGCCCGTACGAACTCATTGTCATTGACGACGGCAGTACTGATGAGAGTTTCACCATTCTCCAAAAGCTGCACGAACGAGATCCGCGCCTCCGAGTGATTAGGCTCCGACGCAACTTCGGACAAACAGCAGCGTTCGCCGCTGGCTTTGCGGAGGCGCGTGGCCGCGTCATCGTCACGTCCGATGGAGATCTACAGAACGATCCTCGGGATATCCCCGCATTGGTCGACAAGCTCGACTCGGGCTCCGACATCGTCTGCGGATGGCGCAAGGACCGGAAGGACGCGTTCCTGTCGAGGCGATTGCCGTCCATGATCGCCAATCGCCTAATTTCGTGGTCGACAGGCGTGCTGCTCCACGATTACGGTTGCTCCCTCAAGGCCTTCAGAGCCGAAGTCGTGAAGCCGCTGAAACTGTATGGGGAGATGCATCGATTTCTACCGGCCATCGCCAGTGAGCAGGGGGTTTCCATCACCGAGTTGGTTGTCCATCATCGCGCCCGTCGGTATGGGCAGTCCAACTACGGGATTTCGCGCACGGTACGCGTCCTGCTCGACCTGCTGACTGTCAAGTTCCTTCTCAGCTACTCGACCCGGCCGTCGCAGATCTTTGGCCTGATCGGCTTCGGCATGGGTTTCGTTGGCGTAGCGATCACCGCTTGGCTGGCGTACCTACGGTTGTTCGCCTACCAGTCGATTGCGGACCGGCCCTTGTTGCTGTTTGGAATCCTGCTGATCTTCACCGGTGTTCAACTGATCACGCTGGGACTCCTCGCCGAGCTCCAGTCCCGCACGTATCACGAATCGCAGGACAAGCCGACGTACGTGATCCGCGAGGTTCTGCCGACCTCTGGCACCGATGCCACTCGTGTCTGACGCTCCGGTCGAATCGGATCGTGCGCTGGGCCAGAAGGGCACCTTTCAGGTGCGGCCTCCCAGGGCAATGGCCTGGGTGTTGCTGCTGACATCGGCGGGAGCCATCCTCGTCGTTGGCATCGCGGCCACGGCCGTCGTCTTTCGGAATCTCGGGAATTCGGTTGGTCGCGTCCCTCCGTCCTTGTTGGTGTGGTTCGGATTGGCCTGCATCCTGACCGTCGCGAGTCTGGCCCTGCGAATCCTTCGCTGGATCTTCCTGCTCCGGCGAAGCAACGCACGTATTCCTCTGCGCGACGCCTACATCGGGTATCTGTCAGGGCTCAGTCTGCTGCTCGTGCCTTTTCTGATCGGCGAAATTGCGGTCCGGGCGCTCATCCACCGGGCGCGGGCCCGAATCCCGATTGAGACAATCGTCATCGTCAATCTGTGGGAACGATTGCTCGACTTCGTCGCACTCGTCACCATCGCGGCGGTGTTCAGACTGGCCGTCCAGGGACCCGATGTCTGGACGTGGGGATGGCTCGTCTTGGCGGGAGCAACCGGGCTCGGCCCGGTTCGACGTTCGTGTCTGTTGGCGATCGAGGTCGCAGCGCGGGTGGCGACGCGACGGTTCGCGGTCGGGCACCGACCGGACACCACCAAGCTTCGCACGAGTCGGACCTGGAGCGTGGCACTCGCGACGAGCATCGCCGCTTGGATCCTGCCCGGCGTAGCTTTCTGGGCGCTGGTGAGCGTGTGGGCGCCCGGTACCCAGATGGCGTGGGGCATCAGCGCGTACGCCGAGTCGACCGCACGTGGGGGACTCGAACTGGCTCCGGGGGGCGTCCTCGTAGCAGGCAGGAACCTCCTGGCTGGGCTGGAAACGCAAGGGCTGCCTTCTGCCTCCGCTGCCGTGTCGGTCGTCGCAATCCGCCTGGCGACGCTCGGCGTGGCAACGGTACTGGGGGGGGCATTCGTCGTCATGCACCTCAGAAGCAGCACCAGGGCGGGCGACTCACACTTCGACGCCATCGCCGAGGCCTACGATGTGCAGATTCCTGAATCGCGGCGGCGCGCGCTCCTGGCCACAAAGACCGAGCTGATGCGGACGGTTATCGAGCGCCGTCGTGTCGGGCGTCATGGCCTCGACGTCGGATGCGGGCAGGGCGCGTACGTCGCCCGCATGCAAGAGCTGGGCTTCGATGTCTTCGGCATCGACGACTCGCGAGGGCAGATCGAACAGGCGCGTGTCAACGTCCGCGATCCAGACGCTGTCGCGGTAGGATCCGTCCTGAACATTCCCGCCGCAAACGCAAGCTACGACTTCGCGTACGTGATCAACGTCATTCATCACCTCCCATCCGTCGCCGACCAGCGCCGTGCGTTCGCGGAGCTTTTCCGGGTCCTTCGACCGGGTGGACTGCTGTTCCTGCACGAGATCAACACGAGGAATATTCTCTTTCGGTTCTACATGGGATACGTGTTCCCGGCTCTCAACTGCATCGATGAAGGCGTGGAACGCTGGCTGCTACCGAATCAGCTGCACCTGTACACGGACCAACCGGTCGTGGAGACGCGCTACTTCACGTTTCTTCCGGAGTTCGTGCCTCGGGTGGTCTCCAGAGTGACGCGGCCCATAGAGCGTCGGTTGGAAGCGTCGCCGCTCGCTGTGTATTCGGCTCACTACATGGCGGTGTTTCGGAAGGACTCGCCGGTATGAGGCCGTGGCTGCTCCCGGGTCTGCTGTTCGCCTCAAGTCAGGCTGTGGCGGTCGCCGCGTGGTTGCTTCCCGCGTCCATTCACATTGTGAGCTGGTCATCTGGCGGCCCTTCGCGCCTCGCGCTGCTTCCTCCCGGACTGCGCCTTTTCGGTTTCTTGGGATTCGGACTGCTCGCAGCCGCAGTCACTTGGCTCTGGGCACACCGCGACGAGGGCCGCACCGAGCAAGCCCTGGCCACTGTGGCGCCCTTGGCCCTCTTGTGGCTCTGGGCGGTGCCGTACGTCCCATGGATTCCCGACCGGCTCCCTCTAGTCCTGGTGTTGTCAGGGCCTGCGCGTTGGATCGTCGCAGTGGTCGCTGTTCTGGGTGTTGTGCGAGCACTCGGATGGGGGCCGGAGAAGGGCCTGTCGCTCGATCAGCTCCCGGGTCGGCGGGCCGTGTTCCTGGCAAGCCTGTCCCTCTACGTCGCCTTCGGTCTGATGCAGGCCCGCGCGTTTGGCCCCGGAGGAGACGAGCCGCACTACCTGATCATCATTGACAGCCTCTTGCAGGATGGCGACCTCCAGATCGAGAACAACCATCTGCGGGGCGACTACCGCGCGTACTTCCGTGGCGGCGAGCTGAGACCCGACTACCTGGCCAGAGGATCGAATGGGGCGATCTATTCGGTCCACGCACCAGGATTGCCTATCTTGCTCGCACCCGCCTACGCGGTCGGGGGCTACCTCGGCGCTGTGTCCATGATGTCTCTGCTCGGGGCGCTGACGGCGCTAGCGGTATTTGACCTCGGCCTGATTTTCGGCGGAGGGCGCGGATTCGCGTGGATCACGTGGGGAGGCGTCTGCCTCTCCACGCCTTTCATGCCATATGCGTGGATGCTCTTCCCGGAGATGCCGGGAGCCTTGCTCGTGGCATGGGCGGTGCTCTGGCTGTGGCGCCCGTCGGAACAACCGATGAGGGTGTGGCTCCTGCGGGGACTCGCATTATCGTGCATGCCGTGGCTGCACACGAAGTTCAGTGTTCTGCTCGCCGTCTTCGGCGTCACCCTGTTCGTCAAGCTTCTTCGCTTTCCGAGGTTGGCTGCCTCTTTGTCTGCACCGATTGCGCTGAGCGGTCTTGCTTGGCTCGCGTCGTTCTACTTGCTGTACGGCACGCCGGACCCCCTGGCGCCCTACGGCGCCTGGGCGGCGCACGACGTCGTCAGCGCCAACATCCCAAGAGGACTACTGGGACTAACCTTCGATCAGAAGTTTGGGCTGTTGTTCTACGCTCCCATCTATGCGGCTGCGGTGGTCGGCTGCTGGGTGATGCTGGCCAAGCGAGAAACGAGGTTCCTGGGAGTGGCGCTCTTGCTCGTGACCGCTGTGCACGTCGGCAGCTCCACCCGACTCTACATGTGGTGGGGGGGCTCGAGTGCGCCAGCCAGGTTTCTGGTGCCCATCCTGCCGTGTCTGGCGGTGATGATCGCCGTCGCTCTGCGAGAGGCGAGGGCAACGGCGACCCGCGCGGTCTTTGGAGTCTGGCTGACCATCAGCGTGGCTGTTGGCCTCGTTGGCGCGTCCTGGCCGGGCCGACTCTTTCTGTTTAGCGAACCCCACGGCCGGGGTCGGCTCGTCGAGACCCTGCAGGCCGGATCGCCCCTGGCCTTCATGTACCCGACATTCACAACCGAAGACTGGTTCACGCCCCTCCAAGCCTTGCTCCCGTGGCTCGCTGCCGCCCTGGCCAGTCTGTCGCTGACCTACTTCATCTCACGAAGAGCTCCGGACCGTACCCCGTTCTGGCTCGGCGTCTTCGCGAGCCTCGCGTTTCTGACCGCCTCGGCTGCCGTGACGACTCGGCCTGCTCCAGACGCGCGGGAAGACGCTGCCAGACGCGGCGCGCTCGACGTGTTTTGGCGGTATGACGAGGCGCTGAGAGGCTTCGCCTACCAAGGACTTGCGCGGCTGACCCACGGGGACATTCTGGAACGCACGACCGTCGTGGATGAGCGGTCTCCGGCCGGGCCGTACGTTCTGCCCCCGGGCGCGTACACCGCGCGGGTGTGGTTTGCCGGGGGGACACGCAGAGACGGGGAGGTGGTGGTCTCCTCGTCGCGCACCGCCGTCTTCGGCCGAGTATCCGGCGAGCTTGGCAATCCGGCAGTCGTCCCTTTCGAGATACCGGTTGCGGCTTCGCGCGTGATGGTCACCGCAAGTGGGGAAGGCCTGACCGGCGCCGTCGTCCGTACCGAGTTGATCCCTCGCGCGATCGTGCCTCGAAGTGAGCGGCCCGAGGTGAGAGCCCGCGCCATCGATTCGGTGCCGGGCACCCCCGGAGGCTACATCGTCTACACGGACCAACGGGCTTACCCGGAAGGCGGGGTGTTCTGGACTCGCGCGACGGAGCCGGCAACCGTTCTGGTGGCTCCAGGTGGGGCTTCTCGAATTGTCCTCACGTTACACCTGGGACCGGAGAGTGGGCAGGTCCACGTGTGGTTCAGAGGAGAAGAAACGATGGTGGCCGTGCCGGCTAACGGCACAGTTCAGTTCGAAAGAGAGGTGCCCCCGGGGTTCCGCCTCGTCCCTGTCACCATCCGATCGCCCACGACATTCGTCCCGGCAGAGGTCTCACGAAGCGACGACTCGCGGCAGCTTGGCTGCCAGGTCAGGGTCGAACTCCTGTAGGCGAAGCTATCAGCTCAAACTCGAGACTTCTCGCTCACGGAACGCTTGCGGTCGGCCTGGCAGCACTGGTCGCCGCTTGCAGCAACCCGCAGACGCCCACTCCCACGCCCATCGACCCGCCAACGATCAGCTGTCCGGCGTCACAATCCGTTGTGTCTCTGACAGGCGACGCCACCGTAGTCAGCTTCGACCCACCGCGTGTGACGGGCGGTCTGGCCCCGCTCCAAGTGACCTGCACGCATCAAAACGGGGCAATGCTCGAGGTGGGAACGACGGAGGTGGCATGCACCGCCAGGGACGCGCAGAATAGAGCGTCCTCGTGCGGCTTCACGGTCAGTGTCCCTGAATCGCTCTGGTGCGACGGAGTGATATCGATCCGAGCCTGCTTTCGCAGATCCGTTGTTGGGAAGGTGCCGTTGAGATATCATGCCCTCTGTCATGTCAGCGGGTTTCTACCATGGGGCGGATCGTGATCGGCGTGCGCTCATTGAATTACTACTCGCGGGAGCTGTGGCTTGTGCCGTGGGTTGTCGCGCATCTGAAACGCCTGAGGCCGGCCTTGCTCGTTTGTTCGACCTCGATGCCAATGAGCTTCAAGTACTCGACGCCCTCAGCGAGCCGGAACGACACGAACTGTATACCAACCTCATCGAGGGTGGGGAGGTGACGGGACGAACGGTCGATCTCGTGATGAAACTCATCGGGTCCCGTTCCGCAGTCTTCGCGTTCGTAGGCTACGGCATCGTTCCGCCGAGAATGGGTGTCTGTGGCGGTCTCCTTCGCGAATGACGGTCGACGCTGATCTCTGCATTCTTGGCAGCGGCATCGCCGGAATGTTGCTCGCTGAGCGAGCACTGGAACACGGGCGAAGTGTGCTACTGGTCGAACGTGGAACCAGACTGAGCTTTCAGGCCAGACGACAGCAAGGTTCACACGACGACCCGTTACCGTTCAACGAGAGCCCCCACTTCAGCAAGCACGAGCCGCAACCGGTCGGCCCGCGCCACCGCGGGCGCGAGTACCCGTTCCACCCCGTCTACAACCTTGGGGGGAGCACGAACCACTTCTACGGCAACATGCCGCGCATCCATCCCGCGCACTTCGAGCGCGGCCCGTTCGGCGGCGCTGATCGTCGCTGGCCCATTCCGTACGACGAAATGGAACGGTTTTACCTCCAGGCTGAGCAGCGGCTCTACGTGAGCGGAAGTTCCGAGCGCACGCCTTTTTCCGGCCGATTCGCCTATCCGTTGCCTCCGCACCGACCCAGCCCTTCAGATCGTGCCACCGAGCTCATCTTTGGTGCCGAGCACGTCATGCCGGTTCCGAACGTGAGGCCGTCGCAGTCGATCGGCGATCGACCCAAGTGCTGCGCGGCCAACCGCTGTGAGCTGTGTCCCATCGACTCGAAAGGAACCGCGCTCAACACAGTGTTTCCGGCGATTCAGAATCAGATCGATTTGCGTTCGGAGTGGTTGGCCATCGAGGTGCACTGCGGAGGCGGCGCTGCAACCTCGGTGACGGTTCTCGATGCGCTCAACGAACGTCACGAGATCTTCGCACGCCAGTTTGTCATCGCCTGTAATGGTATCGATTCGTGCCTGCTTCTCCAGCGGTCCACCGACGTCCCCAAGCATGCGAGCCTCGGGCGCTATTACATGGATCACCCGGTGTTCGATCTGGCCATTCACGGTTTTGGCTTTGATGCGAAGCCAGGCTACGGCGATAGCGCGCAGACCGGAATGATTACAGCATTCTTCGAGGAAGTAGCGCCGAACCTACCGGTGTCACTCCTGGGCGAAGTCAAGTGTGCCACCATGGCAAACAATGCCGGCGAGGGCAATCGGGATGCCATTCTGTACGACATTATCCGGCGCGGCGTCGACTCACGCGGTTGGAGGATGTCCCTGCGCGAGGCCTTTCGCTCGACCTGGAACGCGACCTTGGATCTCTGGTTCTTGGTGGAGACCCAACCGCTCGAGGACAATACCGTGTCAATCGGGGCCATCAGTCCCAGCGGCCAAGCTATTCCAGAAATTAGCCTACGCTATCCCACGTACCTGCCGCAGTGCATTGAATATGTTACGGCCTACATCCGCCAGCGTATGCCCGGCGCCGAAGTGAGGCTTCACAGCACCTACCCTGGCAGTCACCACTGGCTTGGCGCTACGCGGATGGCCGATTCCGTCGAGATGGGCTGTGTCGATCGTGACCTGCGTTACTACGGCTTGGATAATCTCTTCGTGCTGTCGGGGTCGACTTTTCCGTCTAGCTCGAGCGCCAATCCGACCCTCACGCTGGCCGCGCTTGCCTTGCGACTGGGCGATTTCCTGGGCGAGATCGCAAGCGCGGCGATCCCCGGTGGCGACGCTACTTCAATGGAATGACGCGAACCCGCGCGTCTCGAGATGCAACGGGAGGTCGAGCGAGCGCTCGACCTCCTTTCTGAGAGTTATCGATTAGCAAAACTCGGCCGCGGGCGAGGCGACAGCCACACCTGGCGGATGATGACGCCATCGACCGACGCCCCTTCCGGTCCTGAGCGTCCGATCGGCGCTCCGATGAAAGCCACGTGCGGGTCCGGGTCGTAAGCACGACCGGCAAAAGGCTTCCCGAAGCTGTAGATTTCCGTGCCACCAACGCCACCCTCGCGGATCAAGACGTTGAAGCGGTTGTTGCGCCACGTCATCTGCCAGAAGTAGTCAAGAGATGGATCGAACTGCCGCCCCACCCGTTCTGCACCGTCCGTGGAGATTGCAGCGCCGTGGGAAATAAACCGCCAAGCGATGACACCCGCAGGATCACCGCGTTTTTCGACCGTCACACGTCGATCGTTGGTAACGATGTCGGCGAATCCCTCAGCCATGGCGAAGAGCTTGGTCTTGCCACCCTCGGTGTTGGTTCTCAGGTTCGTGACCAAAATGGAGAACTCACCCTCCGTCACAGTTTGAGGCAGCACGTAGCTGACGTAGCCGAGCTGTGAATTGAGCCTGATCCCGACGCCGGGGACAAAGCTGACGTCCCCCACCGAGGTTCCGACGGTCTCGCCGTTGATGAGGGGGTCGTACAGCTCATTGCCTCTGATGTAGCCGTTGCTGGCGGGGGCAACGAACGAAGCGGGCGACGACCACGGACCGAAAGCGCCCTGATACTCCGCGCGCGTTTGCCACGTGTACGGTTGCTCAGCCTCGAGGGTGGTGGTAATCGTGTGGGACGTCGTGCCACCGGCGCCAGCCACGAGGTTGCCAACCTCGTACGCCACGCTACCGGCGCTGTTGAACACCCGGAATCGGTAGGTGAGGGGAAGGCCATCCGCGTGTGGCGTGGTCGCATTGGCGACACGCAAGGTCACTTCCGGGTCTTCGATCACCTGCGAATTGATCGGTGACTGAGCTGTAGGCGCGGTCGCTTTCAGCGTCTCCCCGTTCGGACCAACTTCGCCCGACACGACACTGGTCGCGCTTGGCGACGCAGGTCCGGGCGCCTGCTTGGTGCATGCGACTGCTACGGTCAACGTACAAACCACGAGGGCGGTCGGCCAATACCTGCCTGACATCACTAGCGTTCTCCCAACAAGATGATAAAGTTCCGAATTACGCTGACAAACTTGAGGTCTGGACGATTATGATACACAACAAACCCTTCTAATGGAAGAATATAGCACACGGATTCGCCACTTGATCGCCAACGGCTCCTCCTGGTTCATCACCCTCGCCAGCGTGCTCATCGTCGCAGCGGCGATGTCGTGCTCCGACGGCCCGACCTCTCCGTCCGTGAACATCACCGTCACGGGGGTAACGCCGTCCAGCGGCAGCACGTTCGGCGGTACCGGGATCACGGTGACCGGCACGAACTTCGCGCAGGGTGCGACCGTTTCGATCGGTGGGGCCGCGGCAACGAACGTTGTCGTGTCCAGTTCCGCAAGCCTGACGGCCGTGACCGCCCCGCGGGCCGCCGGCGCGGCTGACGCGGTCGTCTCGGTCAGTGGGCAAAGCGGCCGCCTGCCGCAGGCCTTCACTTACGTGTCTCCCGGCCCCGTCACGAATAATCCCCCGGTGATTACGTCTCTGAGCGCTCGGGGCACGAGGCCGAACCAGCCGGAGGCGTTTGCAGATCTGAATGAGCAGATTGTTGCAGCCGTCGTGGTCCAGGATGCGGAGTCGTCGGTCGAGAGCCTTGTCTACGAGTGGAGCGCCGCGAGCGGTACGATCGAGGGGACCGGAGCTACAGTCCAGTGGCGCGCCCCCCAGATGTTCTCGACGCCAGGAACGATCCTGTTGTCGGTGACGGTCATCGAACGCTACACGGAAGCCGACCCGAACGGACTGCCCATTCAGCGGGAGCACAGAGTGAACGGTGGCATCACGGTGAAGGTGCATGACTCAGCGCGGGAGGTTGCCGACATGGCTCGTAAGTTCCTCGAGTTATTCTCAGACTCGAGCGTGCCCCCGGAAACGGTCGTCCAGGATTTCCTTCCAGGCTGCGGTGCCAACGGCAGGGGCCGAGAGAACGAACTGAACGACACCATTTACAACAGGGAGAACTTCATCATTACGGGATACCAAGTCGATGAGCCACAGGTGACGGTCAACTTCGGCGGCCAATGCACGCTGTTTCCGGAGCGATTCCGCCCGGCTGACGCCTGCGCTCTGGTGGCGGTCGTGTGGAATGACACACGTATCGCCACCGGCATGCCGAACACCACCACGGGCACCGATCAGGTGACCGCCATTTACAACGGCACTCGATGGGGACTTTGCGACAGCGACTTCAGAGGTGCGATCCTGACGGCAACGGGTCAGATTCTGCCAGGTTCACTGTTCAAGCGGTAGAGACTCGTCCGGGCGCCGATCGGGAATCGCGAAGGCCGAGTACAACTCGACACGCTCCAGCGTTAGCTGCACGTCGGCGCCTACCCAGAGACGGTAATCGATAGCCGTGGCCGGTTCGTCAATCGTGAAGTCGACGTAGGCGATAGGTCCTGACGTGCTGCTTCCGTTGGCGATTAGCGGCTTCCGCTCCACCGACGATATGCCATTGAGGGAAACGTCGACGAATCCAACGTTTTCCCCGGGAGTGGCCTGAAGAACCCCGACCCATCGCACTCTGTAGGCACCCGCCTTCAGCGGAATGCCTGGCCCGTACTGCAGGAAACCTCGACGTCCGGTGGTCCGCAACGCGCCCAGCGCCGGGTCGCGACGGCCGACATGAGTCAGGAACCGCTCGTTGTCAGCACGGACCGACAGCGCTATCGGTCTCGTCTGCTCGAATCGCTCGTACATGCTTCGAACAGCGCCCGCGTTGAGGGCCCAGATGTCGAAAAGGCGATCCCACCGGAAGACTGCTCCGCGCGTGACATTTCGCAGCTGATCATAGAAGTCATGCAGCCGAGCGTCTCGAACAAGGTTCTCGTCTCGTTCAAGAGATTCGAGGTAGCCTTCGGGCAGGTCACGGAAGTAATGGCCCGCGTAGAACTCGAAGTACAGCCGCGGTGACACCGGCAAGCGGGCAAGGAAGGGGTCGGACAACGCGTTGCGGTCGACAACGTGCTTCTCGGGCCCCGCGTAGAGACCAAACATCCCGATGCTGCCTTCGACAGAGGTCCTCTCGGGAGCCTCCCGAAAGCTCCGACCTTGCTGAGCAAACACCAGATCCGGAAGTTCACGAAACGGACTGAAGAACAGGATATTGGTCGCGCGGTGATAGTGGCCCCGTTCGTCCTTGATGCCGTTCTGCGACCGCCACGGCCACGCACCGTCGTAGTTGGCTGAGGTCTTCACGGGGACCAGGGGCATGAGTAGGTTGTAGGAGACCAGACCGGCCAGAACCCACGGGATGGCAGCCGACGCGATTACCGGTACAAGCACGGCGGTGGAAACGAGAAACGGCAGCGTGAAGAAACGTCCGCTCATGAAGTCTCCGCCCACGTACACGGTGTACAGAACGTAGAGGCACGCCGAGGCGGCCGCACGCAACGCTACCCCTCTTGTTTTTATGCCAACAACCGCAGCCAGCCCGACCGTACCGAGCGTAATCGGATCCCATCGAACGCTGTTCAGAAAGTACGCGGTACCTTGCTGTATCATCAGCGCGCGCGGGATCCCGTTGGCGACCTTGGCATAGTAGGTGTTCGGCAACGGGAAGCCGTAGTACAGCGTCGCGAACCCTAACCAGATCAGTGCTGGCGCCACTCCAGTCGCTAGCGGCGCGAGGGTTCTCAATCCCCGTCGCCGCGCGCATTGGATCGCCATCTCCGCAACGGGGATCATGTAGAGCAAGGCTGCGTCCGGGCGAGTGAGAAAACCCAGCGCTGCCACAAGCGTGAACCAACGCAGTTCCGAAAGACTGGGGGTCTCCGACGCCTGCCGCCGGAGATACCGAGTGTAGAACAGCGCCAGCAGGAGATAGCTGAGCGGGTTCTCGAGTCCTGACGACGTGTAGTCCGCAAGGGCCTTCGACGTCAGTAGCCACCCTACGAGTACGATCGAACGATTCACGGTTTCTGACCGCCACAGCAGAACCGCTCCGGTGGCCAGGCAGAAGATCCAGCTCATCAACGTGACGGTGAAGAAGAACTCTCCCGTGAGCGCGTAGACCGCCGATACCAGCAATGCCCAAAGCGGGTGGGTGAAGGACTGGACGCGTTCGCTAGGATTGAACGTCAGCCCGTAGCCGTTCACGGCATTCCACGCGGTCCGAAACGTGATGTACGCGTCGTCGCCCAGCCAGGCGTTTGCCAGGAAGATGTACGTGAAGATGACTGCCAGCGCGGCCCAGGCCAGATGGGCGCTGGTCACGCGGTCAGCGAGGGGCGGATCAGGATGAGCCAATCTCACGGCACTTTACGACAGGATGGACCCAGCGTACAATCAAATAACCAAATGCCTCAAACATACGCGGCTAAGTATCTCCTCAAGGCCGCCGTCAGCGCCCCCCGCGACATCGTCAACTCGTATGTGGCGCGCCACAAGCCGATTCATCCGACCGTCCTCATCTTTCACGTGACGTTCGTCTGTGACGCCCGCTGCGAGATGTGCAGCAACTGGCAGCGAGGTGACCGTAAGGGGGACATGACGCTGGACCAGATCGCGCAGGTCTTGCGCTCTCCCCTCTGGCAGAACGTGGAGATGGCCAACCTGTCCGGAGGCGAGCCCACGACCCGGAACGATATGGTCGAGATCAGCCAGGCATTGATCGACCGGCTGCCAAAACTTCGGAAGATCGGGATCAACACGACCGGCCTGACCCCGCACCGGGCAATTCCGTTGCTCACCAAGACCGCGGAGCTTTGTCATGAGCGCAACGTCATGTTCAGCGCGCGCGTGTCGATCGACGGCGTGGGCGAGATGCACAACGATGTGCGTCAAGTGAAGAATGGTTTTGACAAGGCCCTCGAAACCATCCGGGCCATGCAGGAGTTACAGAAGAGCGTCCCGTTCAACTTCGGAATCTCGACGACGCTCTTCAACAAGAACATTGACGAGGGCGAAACCATCCTTGCCTGGGCAAGAAAAGAGCATCTCGATATCGTGTTCAACATGGTGCGATACTCGGACCCGATGCTCGGGAACGCCGACCTGGCCGACACGTGTCAGCCGGTCGGCCCGGAAGAGATGCGGCTCCGAGATTTCTTTCTCGAACGCGTCCGCCAGGATCCCGTCCTGGACGGCCAGAGCTACATCCACATGCACTACGCAGACATGATTGGAAACGGCTATCACCGACTTGAACCGTGCCCCTTTCAAACCCAGGGGATCATGCTCAACCCTGACGGGGGGCTGTTCTTCTGCGAGAACAGCGACGTCATCGGCAACGTCCTGCAGGAGGACGCTGAGGAGCTGTATTTCCGGGCTGCGAGCCAGAAACATCGGGACTCGGTCCGCGACGAACAGTGCCCGACATGCCTCAGCCCGTGCCAGATGAACGTCGCTGGCGTGAAACAGGTCGTTCCTTACGTTAGATTCCTGGTCCGGGCCTCGAACCTCAAGAGGAAAGGCGCGCCGCGACGAAGGTCTGACCGATCCAATACGGCGCCTGACAGCGTGAGAGCCTGAGCGCGCGGGCGACACCCCTCGAAGCCCTCGAGAGCGCAGGGCTGACGACCGATCCCCGAGACAGTAGATAGGCCATCTCCAGTCGTTGCAGGTGCGGCCGCATCTCGACGACCGCGAAACTGCGCGCTTCCAGGAAGCGGGCCATCGTCTCGCGCGTGAAATAGTAGAGATGGACCGACGACAGAAACGGCCACCGCCGACCGAGCAGTCGAGCTATCCAGCTCCCGATGTCGGGATAGTTGACCACCAGCAGCCCGCCAGGCTTGAGCAGTCCCGCCACGTGCAGAATGACCCGCGATGGATCGGGCGTATGCTCGATGACATCCCACAGCGTCACGACGTCGAAGGACCGCGATTGGAAGTCCTGTTCGAAGAGCTCGCCAGTGCGAATCTGAATACCGTAGTGACGCGAGCCCCATTCGGACATCCAGCGATTGGGCTCGCAGCCCTCGACCTCCCAGCCGCGGTCCCGCGCTGCGGCGAGGAAGGCTCCTGCGGCTGTGCCCACATCGAGGAGCCTTCCGGAGGCGCCAGCTAGCCGCTCGATACGCACGATGGCATCTGCGAACGTGCGTTTCCTGGCCTCGACCTGTGACACGTAGGCCGGATCGTCCCCTCGTGAATACGCCTCGACGATGTCGGTGCCGGTCACCCGGGGACTCACATACTGCAGCCCACAGCGGCGACATCGCACCAGGCGGTCAACCAGCAACTCATCGCTGGATGCTCGAAACGTCCGCACGAGATCGCGTGTCTCGGCATGCCTGTACCGCGCCTCGTACACGACGTCGGGATCGTCGGCTCCGCACAGGTTGCATGCCACGACTTCGAGTCGGATGTCGTGGGGAACGACCAGACCTGACAGCGAACCCGCCGGCGCCGTGGACATCGCGACATTATACGTGTGCCTCGAGAGACCGTTCGGGTAGCGTCTCCAAGCCGTCGGGCGCACCCTTCGATGGCATAATGAGCCGTGCCCTCGGGACAATCCGGCCGCGCGGTGCTGCGCGTGGTGCTCTTCTCGGGTGGCCGCGGGTCCGGCGCTCTCGCCGAGCTCCTCGCGACCGACCCCCGCGTCGCGCTGACCGTAGCGATCAACGGATATGACGATGGCGCCTCCACTGGAGAGGTGCGGCGCTTCCTGGGCGACTCGCTAGGGCCGTCAGACTTTCGGAAGAACGCTTCGCGACTCGCGGGCTTGCGGCACTCGTGCCAGCCGTCGGTAATCGAGCTGCTGGACCGCCGCCTGCCGGAAGACGCGTCAGAGCGTGACCTGCCCCAGCTGATTGACGAGCTTGGCGTCCCCGCTGACGATGCGCCTGCCCGAAGCGGGGGACTGCCCGACGCGGCCAGGGAGGCCATCCGCTCGAGGCTGCTGCGCTTCAAACGTGAGTTGCTGGATGGCGGCCGCCAGATCGAGTGGCCCGACGCGAGCGTCGGTAACCTCGTGTTCGCGGGCGGATTCCTCGATCGCGGTCGTCAGTTCAACGCCGCGGTTGACGACTACAGCGCAATCGTGGGTCTGCCACCTGGCCTCATCGAAAACGTCACGGACGGCACGAACGCGTTTCTCGTGGCGCTGGACAACGACGATCGGCTGCTCGGCTCAGAAGAGGAGATAGTCGATGCCAAGCGGCAAAACAGGGTCAAGGAGATCTTCTTGCTGGACCGGCCGCTCGATGAGACCGCACGTTCCGATCTGGATGGACTCGGTCCCGACGCTCTCCGGCACGCGCTGTCGGCCCACGTGGTCCGGCCGGGCGTCAACACTCGGTTGGTGGAGAAACTCGCTCGGGCCCACCTGATCATCTACGCGCCCGGTACTCAGCACTCAAGTCTGTATCCGTCATACATGACCCCTGGGCTCAGCGAGGCGATTGCCGGCAATCTCCAGGCGATCAAGCTTCTGGTGACGAACATCCAGGCGGACGCCGAGATCACCGGAAGCAGCGCCGTCGATCTGATCGAGCGAGCGGTCTACTACCTGGGCGAAAAGGGTCGCGTGACCACGCCGACACCCTGTCTGATCACTCACTACCTCCTGAACGACCCGGCCCATGGAGAGACAGGGCACCCATACGTGCCCTTGGGCCGCCTGGAATCGCTCGAAGATCCGCGCCTTGTACGAGTGGGGAACTACGAAGCCGGCGCAACGGGCCGGCACGACGCGTCGAAGGTGCTGGCACCGTTCATCGAGGCATTCGTCGCCCGCGAGCGACTGGTCCAGCGCGTTGCCGTCGTGTTGTACGAGACGCAATCAGCCAGCAAGATTGCCCAGACCGCTCTCGAAATGGTTCGCGGCGGCATCCAAAACTTGCGTGTTCACCTGACGTTGTTTCACGCGAGTGAAAGGGAGCTGGACCCGGTCCTCGTCGAACGCCTACCGTTTGTGATGTCCCGTTTCGGTGCGACGGATGAGGCGATGCAAGACCGAGAACTACGAGACGCCTTGGCCACAGGGCGCTTCGACTACGTGGCGCTGTTCGAGTCGTCGGGCATGTATAACGGTGAAGACGTAGCGAGCCTTGCCACACACCTGACGTTGGGCCGCCTCGACGCTGTCTGGGGCAGCCGCCGCCTGTCGGTGCGGGACATCGAAGAGTCCTACCGTCTGAAGTATCAACACAACACGCTGCTTGGCGTTCTCAGCTCCGTCGGCAGTCATCTCCTGAGCCTGTCGTATCTGGCCCTGTACGGCCGGTACGTATCGGATACGCTCTCTGGCGTGCGTGCGGTGCGGGCCTCTGATGCACTCGCGCTGGAGGTCCCACTGACCCATAAGCTCGCCAATCAGTACCTGCTCTCACGCCTGCTTGGCCGGCGTGCAGAAATGCTTGAGATTCCCGTGCAGTTTTTTCCAATCTCGCCGGAGAAGGTCCGCCGGACGTCCGCTCTCGACGGCTTGCGCGCGATTGGCGTCGTGCTGGGGCAGCGGATCACCGGCCGAGCCAGACGTGCGATCCCGCCGCCGCCGTCGACGGGCGACCAAAGCCGCCATCCGCAGGCATGGAACGAGTTCTAGTCATTCCCGCAGCCGGGCGGGGTTCCCGCCTGCATGCGGAGCAGCCCAAGGCGCTGGTGCCAGTCGCCGGACGCCCCATGCTCGAACATCTGCTGGCCATGCATCGCGGGCGCGTGACCCGGTTTGTGATCGTGATCGCTCCTGTCGCGCTCGAGCAATTCCGACAATACGTGCGCACCCGAGACGAAGTCATCGGCCTTGCGGTCCAGGACACGCCAACGGGCATGCTCGACGCGATCCTTGCGAGCCGGCCGCACATTATCAGCAATCCTCCGGAACGCATCCTGATCACCTGGTGCGATCAGATCGCCGTGTCCACGGCGACCACCGAACGACTCGCCGCTCGCGCTGGGGCCTCGAACGCTCCAGCTCTCGTGTTTCCGACCATAACCGTGAACCATCCGTACATTCACTTTGAGCGCGATTCCGTGGGACGTATTGTCGACGTGTTGCAGCGGCGGGAGGGCGACCCGATGCCCGAACACGGCGAAAGCGACATGGGACTCTTCGACCTGTCGGTCAGCACCTTCGTCGGTGACCTTACAGAATTCGCCTCGGCGCTTGGGCCCGCCGGCGGGACGGGCGAGCGGAACTTCCTGCCATTCATACCCTGGCTGGCGTCTCGGCGCATCGTCGAGACGGTGCCTGGAACCTCAGCCATAGAGACCGTCGGCGTCAATACCCCGGATGAACTGGCCCGAGTCCAGGAGCATCTCACGAAACTCGGCGACGCCTCCCGATGACTGTGACGCTGTCAGTCGTCATTCCCGCCTTCAACGAAGAACGATTCATCGGGAGGCTTCTCGAGCAGATTGCCGCAGTTGATCTCGCTCCGCTCGGTGTCGCCAAGGAGATCATCGTCGTCGACGACTGCTCCAGCGATCGCACCGCCGAGATCGTCTCCGGTTTCCCGTCGGCGCGACTCCACCGAATGGCCGCGAACGGAGGGAAGGGGAGGGCCGTGCGGGCGGGGCTCGGGCTAGCAACGGGCGACTACGTCATCATCCAGGACGCGGACCTTGAATACGACCCCGGCGACTACGTTCCCATGATGCAAGCGATCCTGGACAGAAGAGCTGACGTCGTTTACGGTAGCCGTTACATCTCCGGCGGACGACACCCTGGGCAATCATGGATGGCGTACCTCGGTGGGCGCAGCCTGAGCGTCGTCTGCCGCCTCTGTACCGGCACCTATCTCACCGACACCGTCACCGCGCTCAAGCTCTTCCCCAGGCCCCTGCTGCTGACGCTCGACCTACAGACGAGCGGATTCGAGCTAGACCACGAAATCACGGCCAAGGTGCTCGCGCGGGGACTGCGCATCGTCGAGATCCCCGTCCGCTACTACCCTCGCTCGCGCGAGGAGGGGAAGAAGATCGGCGCCCGCGACTGGCTGATTGGCACTCGAACGTTCATCCGCTTCGGTCGCGGCCGGTGATCTGGTAGATCCACACCTCGCCGTTTTCGAACGCGAGCCTGAAATACGGCAACGTCGCGAACTTCGCGACGCCGTCTGGATACGCCGCACGGTCCTCGCCATCGACGTACAGATAATCTATGCCCCGACCGCGGGCCAGGTACCACGCCTCGCGCGCGTTCGCGGTTTGAAAGAGACGCTGAACCTCTGACGAAGCCCGTTGGTACTCGGGCATCGGCAAGAGCGATATTGGCAAGCCCGCCGTCATCCGACGCTGCGCGAACGTCGGGATAAGGCTCCAGTGCTCCCGTGCCCGTAGCATCGGTTCCATTTGGACCGTCGCATCCTCTGGCAGGTTTTCCCGGATCCAGGAAAACGCCTCCTGCTGTGCAGACGACACCGGGAGGGTCCATCGAAACCCCGGCCCCTGACGGCGGTTCGACGTGTCCTGGGCGTTGTAGGTATCGATCAGCGTCGTCGGGAGACCGGCAACGAGAATGGCACCGGTCAGCACCAAAACCCACGGGCCTCCGGCCTGCGCTAGCCGCCAGAGCAGCCGAGCGACCAGCACCGGAAGCATCAGCAACAGCAGCTGGCCAGCTCGAAAACCCACCCATGATGCCTCAGACAGCGTGACGAAGTGCATCAGTCCAAGGGCGAGCACGACACCGATGGCCGACACCCAGGCCGCGCGCATGGCAAGACCTCGCCACAACCAGAGCCCGAACATCGCGGGCACCAGCAACGGACCAGTGGAGAGAAAAAGCGAGCGAAGCGTATTGTTGCTGGCGAAGCCGCCAAATCCGAATGTCACCGCCGAGCCTGCGCCTTCCGCTACACCATTGATCGCGGCCCACGCCAGAGCGAGTAGAACCGGAATCGCCGCTTTGGCGTGGCGCGCGATACTCTGCATCATCCTGAGCGGACCTAATTCGGCTCGTTCGGTGATCAACGCGTCCGCCGCTACGCTCAACCCGTAAATGAGAGAAAACATGCCGCCGAGCAGCGGATTGAAACACGTGGACAGGCCGAGGGCGATACCCGACGTCCACACCGCGGCATTCGATGCGCGGGATCCTGACGTCGCTGCCACCACAGCCGCAACCAGTCCCAACGCGCATGAGAAGGCGTGCTGCGGTGTGTACCACAGGCTGCGAGGGATGTTGTCGACCCGAAGACCACCAAATTGCCACGCCGTGATCGCGTCGATGTTCATGTCCTCGACGACGGCCAGCGGAATGCCCCGCCACCACAGCTGTTGGAGAACAAAGGTCCCCTCGGCGCTCGCGGCGAGCACCCCAAGCGCGACGGCTGCCATCGCTATCCCCGGGCTCGGCACCGCGGTTCGTACGAAGAGAAAAAAGACTCCAACCATGAGCAAGCCGGAAAGGTACGCATTCGCCTTGAGCACCCCCTGGACATCGTCAAGGGGGGGTGGAGCCTCGGCCGCGACGACCGCAGGCAGCAGGAAATAAGTCCAGTAGTAGTGGAGGTCCCGCGAGGCCATGTACGGGTTACGAGGCGGGGTGTCGTACCGTCCAAGCTCCGCGGCCAGCGCAGTGTGCCACACGAAGTCGGCTGTGAAGTACGCGCGGTATTGCCGGGCCCCGGTTTCGTCCGCCCGGCCCAGGTTCCGATAGGGCGTACTCATCACGAGGGGCACCAGCAATAGAGCGAGGGCCAGGGCTCGACCGTCGGCCGGCGTCCACGCCCCTAGGTCCAGGATCGGCGACCTCACGCAGCGGGCAACGAGCCAAAGGACGATTGCTTCAATGCACCAGATCCCGACGAAGGCGAGAGCCGACGGGATATGCGCGGCTATCGGCACCCAGAGGGCAATCTGTGCGATGCCGTAGCCGAGGATGCCGCCAAGAATCCAGCCGGCCGGATGGTCTCGGCCGACGAGGCGCCCACCGAGCACGACGCCTGGTGACACGGCTAGAAGGTACAAGGGCGCGTACAGGAGGCCCGTCCATCCTGCTGCCAACGCCAATCCGGAGACTGCCGCGAGCGCCGATGCCCACACGACGACCGAGTACCCCATCACCCGACCGCCTCAGTCGGCCGTTGCCGTCCGCCCGTCACGTACAGCATTGCACCCGGAAGATTTCCAACGATGCCGAGCCCGACGAAAAGCAGAGACAGTGCGACGGCTTCCCCGGCCGGCACCCCGGCGCGCGCGAAAAGAGCTGCAAAGGCCAATTGGCTGGTTCCCAACCCGTAGATGCTGATCGGCAGCAGCATCACCAGCAGAATGAGGGGAACAAAGGCCAGGTAGACCGTAAATGGCAACGAGAGCCCAAGAGAAAGGCCCAGGGCGTATGCCTGGGCTACACGGACGAGCTGAACGGCAATAGAGCCCCCCAAGGCGTTGGCCAGTGCGCCATGGCGGGTGGCGTACGCTCGAACCGCGCCCACCAGGTTGCGAGCCACGCGTCCAGCGGCGTCAGATGGAATAATGGTGAGCACCCGGCCAGCGAACCTCGCGACGCGCTCACTGTACACCGCGCTAAGGGCGACGCCACACACAGCAGCAGCCATGCCGAGCGCACCGACAACGGCCGCGTTTCGAACGAGATCCCGAGCAAAACACAGCCCGGCGACCGTGACGACCAAGAGGGAGAGAACCCCGAGGAGTCGATCCATCAGAACCGACGCGACCGAGGTGGCGCCGCTCGCTCTCAAGCGGGTGAGACCGTAGGCACGGATCGCATCGCTGCCGACGCTCGCCGGGAGAAACGTCCCGACGAATGTGCTCACGAAGAAGACGCGAAGAATCGAGAGCAACGGCAATCGCGCTGGGCTATCGAACACCCTCACGAGCACCAGCCAGCGATACGCCATCAGCGAGCGATCGACGAGCACCAAGGCGACCGCCACCGCGAGCCATGACAGCCGTGCACCTCGAGTGGCGGCTACGACCGCCGATGGGTCACTCCTCCAGACGATGAACACCGTCAGGGCGAGCGCGACGGTCAGGCGAACGAGGAGCGTGGTTGAAGGACGATGGATGCGCTCACCTCATCGGGAGGAGCAGACATGATACCGCCCGGGCCGGGAGCAATTCCAGGCGGCCAGCCACTCGAGTCGTGTTAACATCAACGCCACCTGCGGCGAACAGCATGCGCAGATGACGTCGGCCTTTCCCTCTGCCCCCGACCCAGGGGGGCTATCGTGTGAGTGTGGAATCCCGGAAGAGGCGAGGAGATTGATGAGGAGTTCCAGAGCGAAGTTGATGAAAATATGTGCGGTCGTCGCGGGTCTTGTGGTGGCCGTCGCACTACCTGCGCGGGCGCAGGCGCCCGAACCCCACAAGTTCTTTGTCGGCGTGAACGCCGGCGCGCAGGTTCATAGCCATACCTTGAGCACGTCTGATAGCTTCACCGTCTACGACGAGACCGCAACCGTTACCTCAAGTGCCAACATCAAGGGTGGCTTCCTGTTCGACGTCAGCGGAGGATACAGGATCATACCGCGCTTCCCGCGCTTCGGGGTGTCGGTCGGGCTGTCCAGGACCAGCTCGACCGGTGACGGCTCTGTCGTCGCCACCATTCCGAACCCCATCCTCTTCGATTCGTCCAGGGCGGTAAACATCGCATTGGATTCGCTTGATCACAGCGAGGTCGCGGTCAACATCTCAGCTGTCTTGTTCATGCCGGTTCCCGATTTCTTACCAGACAACGCGCTGATCACGTTCAGTGTGGGGCCGTCGATCTTCACCCTCAAGCAGGAGCTGGTCACCACTGTGGCCATTCCGGCGGGAACACAGGACGCGGTCCCACAGGTCGGAAGTGAGTCCAAGACGGCGGTTGGGTTCCACGCAGGATTCGACTGCACGTTCCCTGTCACTCAGATGGCCGGTATCGGGGGATTTGTGCGATATTCGGGCGGCACGGTCGATCTGCCGTCAGCTTCGGATGTCAAGGTCGGCGGATTCCAGGCCGGCGCTGGGCTCAGACTGGGTTTCTGAGGCCTGGTCCCCCAGGCAGAGCACCGTACCGCTCAGGCTCCGGGCGGTACGGCCTCATTCTTCCTCGCTACTGAACCACCTCGCAGATGCGCGGCACGATCGTCCCAAGGGGCCCGCTCCACCCAGCCTGACGCCCGTCGTCGATCAGCACATCCCACTGCAACTGGCCATTGCCTTGGCCCACGCAGATGATGTCGCACGAGTACCCGTTGCAGTTGTTCCCGTCCGGCTTCTGCAGGATGCCGTAGTTGGGCGCGTACGGGAAGCCGCCCGCGTTGAGGTCTGACGCGAGACCGCGGAGGAACGCCACGAATTCGGACGACGACATGTTGCTTCGGTATTGGCTTCGCCGGCACTGGGACACGCCAAGCTCAGTGCTCGGATAGGGAGGTCCGCAGGCCGCGCCCGGAGCCGGTGGTCCGGTTGGCAGCGTCACATTCGGGGTGCTGAACGATTCGACCTCCGACCAGGGTCCGCTGATCCCGCCATTGGTAGCCTGAGCCCTCCAATAGAATTGCCGATTCGACGGGAGCCCTCCCGGACTGTCCAGGTTGGTCTGCCCGGGCTGCTCGTCGATTTGCCAGATAGCGAGCTTGTTACCGAAGGCAAAGTCAGTCGCGAGCTCGATCACATAGCGAATTGGGCCGGTCGGACCGCTTCGAGGCGCGTTGGCAACTGAGTACCTAGGAGTCAGATCGCTGAGCTGACCGACGGGCGCAAGCAGCCTCGGCGCACCGAGCACGATCGGTGTGAAGATGCGAAAGACCACGGGAAACGAGAAGTTTCCGGTATTGGCTCCATCTTGCGCACGCGCCCTCCAGTAGTAGTCGCGTTCGGCGGCAAGCGGGTCGGGCAGCCTCAACTCGGTACGACCGTTGGCGCCCGGCGCAATGCTTTCGCGGACGAAGATCTTGTTCGTGAAGTTGACGTCGCTGGCGACCTCGAACAGATAACTGAGGGGACGAACCCCAGACGTCGTGGCGTTTCCAACCAGGAGAGTCAGCGGCTGCTGTTCGACCGGAATCCTGGCGCCCTGGGCGGGTCCGATCGGATTTGGCTCGGTGATACCGACGCCAGGAATGGGACCAGCCACAGATGGCCCCAGCGGGTTGGAGCTCTTCTCTGACTTCACGCAAGCCGTCACGCCAGCCAGCAGCGAGGCGATCGCGAACGCAAGACTCAGTTTCTGTTTCATACCAAACAGGCTCTTCAGACGTATCGGCCAGAACCGTGCGCGCCAATACGGTATCGCTCGCGTGCACACCTGAGGCTTCCTGCCAACCTCGAGTCTGGCCGAAACCTGGGCTTCTGTTAGTGACCTGAGAACCGCGGCGAGGGCTGGGGAACCTGACCGCCTCACAAACTGGGGAAGGTGATGTCATTCTAGGATCGGTCCAAAATGGGAGTCAAGGCTATAATCCGGTGCGGACGCCCTCGCGACGGCCTTGTTCCGCCAGAACCCGCGCTTAGTGCTTAGCCATGTCCGACCCGCGCCAACGCGCCCTGAACATCCTGCAGGTCTGTGACCATCTCGGCTGGGAGGGCTCGAGAATGCACGGTGTGAAGCGTTTGTTCGGGTGGATGATTCCGCGCTTCGATCCCAGACGGTACCGAGTGTCGCTCGTCAGTCTCCGAAAGAAGGATCTCTCAGAGGAAACCCTGGACGCGCTTGGCGTCGACATCACCTATCTCGAACGAGGTCGATTCGATCCACTGACCCTTCCGGCGCTGTTGCGAATCATCGACCAAAAGCAAGCGGACGTCTTACACCTTCATGGCTACGGCGCCACGACGTTCGGTCGGATGGCCGGAGCGCTCCGGCGCATTCCGACGATCCTTCATGAGCACGCCAACCTTACCGACACTCCGTGGTTTCAGAAGGTCGCGGATCGGGCCCTCGAACCGTTCACCGACATCGCCATTGCCGTTTCACGGAGCACGGCCGAGTTTGTCGCGAATGCGAGGCTCGTTCCGCCGCCCAAGGTCAAGGTCGTGTACCTTGGCGTGCCACTCGAGGAATTCAGCCGCGACCGAAGCGCGGACGAGGTTCGGTCTGCGAGAGAGGAACTGGGAATCGCGCCGGACGAGTTCGCCGTCGGGACTGTGACGCGGCTGCATGATTCGAAGGGCAACGAGTTTCTGGTCGAGGCCGCGGCAAGAGTCGTCGCCGAGCGGCCGGCGGCTCGGTTCTTCCTGGTTGGGGAGGGGCCGCTACTGGGCGCCCTCGAGGCCCAGGCCACGCGCCTGGGCCTTGGACGCCGCTTCGTCTTTGCGGGGTTCCAGCGCGACATCGCGCGCACGCTGTCGGCATTCGACCTGAGCGTGTTTCCATCCCTCTGGGAAGGCACACCGATCACGGCCTTTGAATCCCTCGCAATGGGCAAGCCGATCGTTGCCACTGATGCGGACGGCTTACTCGATATCCTGACCGACAGGCACGATGCCATCATCGTCCCCAAGCGAAACGCAGAAGCGCTGGCAGAGAAGATCATCTGGGCGATGGATCACCCCGATGAACGGTCGCGGTTGTCGCGTTCGGCTCGTCTCGCGGGGAAACAGTACGACATCGACGCATTTGTCAGAAAGATGGAGCGCCTGTACGACGTGCTGCACACGACCTCGCGCGCGACCCATCGCCGCGGAGTCCTGGCTGCCGACCTCGGATTTCTCACTTCCGGAAGCTACACGCGATGACGACGTTCGATGGGCGCGCATCGCACCGTGGCCCAGCGCTGGCAGGTATTGTCATCGTGATCGTCATGGGGGCCGTCGCGCGGACCGTCGACGTCCCGCGGGCGGGGTACGGGGTCAAGAGCGATGAGGCGACGTACGTCGGGATGGCGCTCAGCGTCGCGTTCGACCGCAACCTCAGCTACGAACGCAGAGACCTCGAACGGTTCGCGGGGTTGTATCACCAGGGACCTGAGGGCATCTTCCTCAAACGGGGCAAGACCCTCCGCCTGAGCGCACGCGCTCCGTTTCCGTTCGTGCACCTCGTGCGGCGAGACGATCCAGACACCACACGCCTGTACTACGGCAAGGCCTTCATCTACCCCGTGTTCGCTGCACCGTTCGTGTGGCTGCTCGGCCTGAACGGCATGCTCGTCTTCCACGTGCTGTTGTTCGCCGTCGCGGCCTGGTGCGCATATTTCTTCCTCGCGGCGCAATCGCCGCCTCTATCGGCAGCCCTCTTCACGACGGCCTTTTTGGGAGCCGCCACGGTGCCTGTCTACGGCGTGTTTCTCATGCCGGAGGTGTTCAACTTCACACTCGTTTTTGTGGCGTACTTCCTCTGGCTCTACAAAGAAGTCCAAGCCAATCCGAGGTCGCTGTTCGACCGGCCGTGGACGGACCTGGCGGCGGGCGTCCTTCTCGGAATGGCCACGTACTCGAAACCGATCCCGAACGTCTTCCTTGTGGCCCCGCTCGTGCTCTTCCTGTTTTGGCGCCGCCGCTGGTCATGGGGCGTAGCGGTCGGCGGTGCCGCCGCGACGGTCGCGGCCTTGTTGTTCGGTTTGAACGCTGCCGTAACGGGGGAATTCAACTACCAGGGCGGGGATCGCAGGACCTTCTATAGCACCCCGAGTGCTGAGCAGCCGGACTTTCCCTTCGATTCACCGGGGGCCACCTGGGATCGGTTCGCCGACGATTCGGTGATGACTGACGGAACAGCTGCCCTAGAGGTCCTGACCAATCCGCGCGCCCCCCATTGGCTCCGCCACAACGTCGGCTACTTCCTCGTTGGCCGACACTTTGGACTGGTGCCCTACTATTTCCCGGGAGTCCTCGCCATCGCCCTCTGGCTGGTGTCGCCCTCGCGGCGTGATGTCTGGCGGATCCTCGTATTCGCGACCTTCGTGGTCGCGTCGATTGGGCTCTTGGTGGTCCTGCCCTTCACCTGGAGCGGTGGGGGAGGCCCCCCAGGAAACCGCTACTTGATCTCGGCGTACCCAGTCCTGCTGTTCCTCGTGCCTCCGCTGGGTTCAGCGCTGCAAGGGCTTGCCGCCTGGGTGGGCGGGGCAATCTTTACCGCGAAGATTCTCGTGACGCCATTCGAGTCGGCGAAGTTTACATGGCTCATCACCGAGAGGGGACCCCTTCGTCGTCTTCCCATCGAACGAACGATGGCCGGAGACCTCCCGGTGAATCTGGCGCAGCCGCTCCGAGCGCGCGTGCTGTACGGGCGGGATCCCTTCATGTTGCTGTATTTCTTGGACCAGAACGCATGGCCGCCCGAGCCGCCTGGTATGTGGGTCTCAGGCGGCAGTCGCGCCGACATCATCGTCAGGACCGTGGATCCGATCGATCACCTGGTCGTCGAGGCAGAGTCGCCGATCCCAACAGTGCTCACCGTCTCCATCAATGCCTCGGAGGTCCGCGTTCCGCTGGAACCCCATCGGGTCGTGACCTTCGATGTGCCGGCGGGGCTGAGCGTCCACGGCCGTGACGGCCACGCGTATGTGCTCAGAGTGCAGTCTTCTGAAGGATTCGTGCCTGCGACGTTGGACCAAAGTTCGCAAGATTACCGCAACCTGGGGGCGCTCATGCGATTCCGTCCCGTCCCGCGGGTTCCGCCCTGATCCTGCGCTCCACAAGGCCTTTGTTTAGAGACGTCGCAGAAACACCATGACGGTGGTGAATACCGTGTCATCCATGCGCACGACCATGTGCGGTGACTGGTACGGGTTCTTATAGAGGTCCACCGCCGCACAGTCGTAGCGACCGAAGACGCCCACATCGATCGACTCGACGAGCTCCAACCCTGGCTGTCGAACCAGTTCGTCGAATTCTTCTGGCTGGAACGTTTCTTCATGGGGCGGGCCGTCGAGCACGTATTCGGTCGCCAGCGCGAGGATTCCGCCGGGCTTGAGCACGCGGGCCATCTCACGAACCGTCTCGACGGCTCCCGTCAGGCCTCCGAAGTGTTCAACGGAAGAAAGCGAGTACGCGATGTCGAAGGTGCCGTCGCCGAATGCCAATCGCCGGCCGTCCATCTTCATGAACGTCAGGTGATCACGGCGGTAGGGGAACGGCGCGTAGTCTTCCGGGCGACGCATGACGCCGGGATCGCCCTCCTGTCCCTGAACGTTCTGCCACACACCTTCATACATGTCGGTCGCCACCACGTGCCTGACATGGTTGGCGAGCCAGTACAGCACCTGTTCGTGTCCCGCACCCACGCTCACGACCGAAGTCTCCTCGCCAAGAGCCCCGAGGCGCCGACACCCGTACAGAAGCTGTGTGAACTCGTACGGCTTCCGATGCATCGACATCTTGTCGTCGGACAGGCCCAGGCTTCGAAGCAGGTCGAGCCACTCGGGGTTGTCCCACTTTGCAGGATTCGCGAGCTCACAGAGCTGCGTATCGCGGGGGATGACGCCGTTCTGTGGAGCAACCTCCCGGTAGTGAGCGTCGAATTCCTCAGAGGCGACCAGGGCGCGAAGCACGCTGGTCCGGGTGTCACCGTGTTCCAGCGCCGTCACGTAATGACGTAGGCCTCCAGCGTCGGCGGGGCGACCTAGCAGGCAGTCGTACGCGCGACGGACGAACGCCTCCGGTGCCCACTGCTTCACCAAGGTTTCGTCGAGCGCGTCCGGATCGGCCGACGGAGAAGGACGGTCGGCCCACGTCGCGCGGATGGTCCCGAACTCCGGGGAGGACAGCAGACGAAGCCGGAGCGCGGCAATGTCACGAGCACGCACTTCGTCCCGCAGTTCGGTCGGGGAGGGCGAACGTCCCAGCAGGATCAGAAAGACGTCGGCGACGAGGCGAGACAGTTCAGAGTCCATCGAGGGTCAGAGGACGCGAACCGACCTCGCCCGCGGGCAGAGCGGCGAGACTGTTCCACGGTTTCATGAGAACATTACAACACGTGTGCACGTTCTAATGCTCGCCCCAGAGCCGTTCTTCGAGCCGCGCGGGACCCCGTTCAGCGAGTTCCACCGTATACGCGCGCTGACCGAGCTCGGCCACGAAGTCGACCTGGTGACGTATCCGTTCGGCCAGGATGTGTCGATTCCGGGGCTGCGTACGTTCCGCAGCCTGCGCCCGCCGTTCGTTCGGGAGGTGAAGATTGGCCCGTCGCTGGCCAAGCTACCGCTTGATGCTTTTCTCGCACTGACTGCTATTCGACGGGCCCTCAGCGGGCGGTATGACCTCATTCACTCCCACGAGGAAGCGGGTGTTCTCGGCGTCGTGCTTGCCGCGCTGCTTCGTGTGCCACACGTGTACGATATGCACTCGAGCCTGCCGGAGCAGCTCACGAACTTCGCGTTCAGTCGTTCACGACTGCTGCGAGGCTTCTTTGCGGGAGTCGAGCGCCTCATGATCCGCTGGTCTCGAGTTGTCATCGTGATCTGCCCATCGCTCGAGAACGCCGTCCGGGCCATCGACCGAGAGGCTCGCGTCGTGCTCATCGAAAACGCGCCAGGGTCGGTCGACGGCGAGGCGACGAGCGAAGACGCTGCGACCGTGCGCCAAGCGGCAGGATTTCAGCCTGCGACGCCCGTCATCGTGTACACGGGGACATTCGAGGCGTATCAGGGTCTAGACATGTTATTCGAGGCCATGGCTCTCGTCGGCCGGCGCTGTCCAGACGCGCGATTGCTGCTCGCGGGTGGCAAGCTCCAGCAGCTTGAGCGAGCCCGCGCCCATGCTCGCGCGGCGGGTATCGGTGACCGCACCGTGTTTGCCGGAGAGCGACCGGCCAACGAGGTGCCGGCGTACCTCCGCGCGGCCAACATCCTGGTGTCCCCGCGGTCGCGCGGTACGAACACCCCACTGAAGATCTATCAATACCTCCGATCGGGACGGCCGATCGTGGCCACGCGGCGCCTGACGCACACGCAGGTGCTCGACGACGAGACGGCGATTCTGACAGAGCCATCGGCGCATGGCCTGTCGGAAGGCATACTCGCTGCGCTCGAAGACCCGCAGCGTGCGACAAGAATCAGCCGGGCGGCCTCTTTGTTGGCCCAGACGAAGTACAGCTATGGCGCGTACCTCGACCGCACGCGCCTGGCGTATGCCGCAGTGACCGACCCGGCCGACGGAGTCGGTGGCGTCAAGGATGTCGCGTGACAGACAGCGAGCGGCCCGATCACTACAGTTACACCCTGTATGCCGACCCGGCCACGGCTCGAGCCTTCGACGAGAAGCGATTCGGTGGGCCTATCGGTGAGTTGGTCGCGTCGACTCAGGCCCGAGTCATCGGTGACTTTCTTGGCTCCGTGCAGGGTCGGCGAATCCTGGATGTTGGGACCGGAACGGGTCGGGCCGCATTCGTGTTGACTCGAGCCGGCGCACAGGTAACGGGAGTGGACTCGTCGGATGAGATGCTGTCGGTTGCGCGCCGACGCGCGGCCGAGGACGGGCTCGACGTCACATTCAGTCGGGGCGACGCGCACGCGCTCGAATATCCAGACCGCTCGTTCGACGCCGTTGTCAGCCTGCGGGTGCTCATGCACACCCCACGATGGCGTCAGTGTGTCGCCGAGCTGTGTCGGGTGGCGGACAACCTCGTCGTTCTCGACTATCCCTCCGCGTACAGCGCCGCGGCGCTCGAAGCTGTCGGACGGCGGATCATGGCCGGAGTCGGACTCAAGACCGAGCCCTACCGGGTTCTTGCATCAGGGCCGCTCTACACTGCCCTGAAGCGATCGGGATTTCGCGTGCGAGCGGTGCATCGCCAGTTCGTGTTGCCCATTACCCTCCACAAGACCCTTGGGTCTCGACGTTTAACGACCCAAGTCGAGGGCTTTCTAGGGAAAACCGGAGCGCTGCGCCTCTTCGGGTCTCCCATCACTCTGGTGGCGGAGCGGTGCCGGACGTCGTAACCGGGGCGACCGGGTTCACCGGCGGACATCTAGCCAGACTCCTCGTGCGACGGGGACGAACCGTACGCGCCCTTGTGCACAACCCAGTGCGGGCACGTCGTCTCGAAGCCGACGGGATCGAGCTTGTCGCAGGAGACATTCGTGACAGGGCTGCGATCGAGCGCGCAGTCCGCGGGGCCGACGTCGTCTACAACATCGCCGCGATCTATCGTCAGGCCGGAATCTCTGCCGCCGCGTACCGCGCCGTCAACGCCACGGCTGCAGAGCAGGTCGTCGAGGCAGCCGCACGAGCCGGAGTGCGGCGCGTGGTCCACTGCAGCACCGTCGGAGTGCACGGAGACGTTGAGCATCCACCGGCCAACGAGGACGCTCCGCTTCGCCCCGGGGACATTTACCAAATCACGAAACTCGAAGGAGAAGAACGCGCGCGTGAGGCCGGCAAGCGACTCGGTGTCGAAGTCACCATCGTCCGACCAACCGGCATCTATGGACCTGGCGATCGGCGGCTGCTCAAGCTGTTTCGTGGCGTGGTCCGCCGGCGCTTTCCGATGCTCGGCCGTGGACAGATCTACTACCATCTCACGTACATCGACGACGTGGTCGATGGCTTCGTCTCGTGCGCCGAACATCCGGCCGCCGCGCACCGGACCTATATTATCGGCGGCAGCGAAGTGCCGACACTCAATGCCTTGGTCGCGACGGTGGCAGACGTCGCCGGCGTGAAGCCCCCGCGCCTGCGCTTCCCAGTATGGCCGTTCTGGATAGCTGGCGCCCTATGTGAAGGCGTCTGCGTCCCGTTGGGCATCGAGCCTCCACTGTATCGACGACGCGTCGACTTCTATACGAAAAGCCGCGCATTTGATATCGCGCGCGCCAGGCACGAGCTCGCGTACGAACCCAAGGTGGGTCTGCGTGAGGGCATCCAGCGCACGCTCGAGTGGTATCGTCAGCAAGGATGGATCTAGTGACCACTACACCCCCTATTGAAAAGGCGCAGGATCAGCTCTTCGCGCCAGGATCCTCCGCTCGAGACAAGTACGCCGCGCTCGTCGTCGGCCGTCCCGGCACCGGAGCGTTGCTCAGATACGAACTCGTCGTCACACTGACCCAGAGTTGCCCTGGCGCGCTCGGGCTCGCGCTCCGCAAGACCTTCTACCCGCTCTTACTCGGGTCCTGCGGACGAAACGTCGTGTTCGGGCAGAACGTCGTTCTTCGTCATCCCCACAAGGTCCACATCGGCAGCGACGTCGTCATCGATGACAACTGTCTGCTCGACGCCAAGGGGGCCTCGAATCACGGAATCCGCATCGGCAATGGCGTGTTTGTCGGGCGCAACACCATTCTCTCGTGCAAGAACGGCGATATCGAGTTGGGCGACGGATCGAATCTGGGTTTCAACTGCGAAGTATTCTCGGCAAGCCGAGTCAGCATCGGCCCCGACGTGCTGATGGCGGCCTACAGCTACGTGATCGGCGGCGATCACGACTTTGCCGACCCAGCGAAGTCCGTGCTCGAGCAGCCGCGCCGTTCAGAGGGTGTCACGCTCGGAGCTGGCGCCTGGCTTGGGGCAGGAGCGAAAATCTTGGACGGCGTCACGATTGGCGATCACGCAGTCGTCGGCGCCGGCGCCGTGGTCAATCGAGACGTTGCGGCTCGGGCAATCGCGGTGGGTATTCCAGCTCGCGTCGTCTCCACCCGTGGCGTGGACTAGAATCCTCGGATGGCGTATCGAACCGATCTCGAGGCTCGGCTGGCCAAGAAGACCACCAGGGCCATCGTCGACTACCAGATGATCGAGGACGGCGATCGGGTGATGGTCGGCCTCTCTGGCGGAAAGGACAGCTGGGCGCTGTTGCAGCTCCTGGACGTCCTGCGACGACGGGCCCCGATTCGCTTCTCCCTCGTCGCCGTCAACGTCGACTCGGGCTACAAGGATTTCAAGCATGACGTCATCGCCCAGACCTGTGAAGCCCGCGGCTGGGAGTACCGGATCGAGCACACGGGAATCGGTCGGGTGATCGATGACATCCTCGACCCTGAGAAGACACCGTGCTCGCTCTGCGCACGACTGCGCCGGGGCGTGCTGTATCGCGTGGCTTCCGAGGTCGGTGCAACCAAGATCGCGCTCGGACACCACGCGGACGACTTCGTCGAGACCTTGTTGCTCAACGTCTTCTTTGCTGGTGCGCTGAAAGCGATGCCGGCCAAGCTCGTTTCAGATGACAGAGCGTACGTCGTGATCCGGCCTTTAGTGTTCGTCAGCGAGAACGAGGCGCGCGTGTATGCCAAGGCGTGTCAGCTGCCCATCATAGGATGCTGCTGTTCAGCATGCGGAGATCTCGGCCTCCAACGCCAGCGCATCAAGCGGTTGATCTTGGATCTCGAGATGGAGCATCCGGGCGTCAAGCAGTCGATGCTGAAGGCCTTGAGCAATGTCTCGCCCCGCCACCTACTCGATACTCGGCTCAACCCACCGGCCGAGCTACGTCGGCGGATCGATATCCTGCAGGCAGCCCAGACCGTGCACCCCACGCCCTCGATCGCATGAGGGCCGTCGTCCAGCGAGTTTCCTCGGCAGCCGTGGCTGTCGTTGACCGCGAGACGGCTCGCGGGATCGCGACAATCGGCCAGGGCCTGTTGGTATTCGTCGGGATAGAGGGCGCGGACAACCGTGAGGACGTCCGCTACATTGCCAGCAAGGTTCGTGGGCTTCGCATCTTCGAGGATCCGGCCGACACGAGCCGCCACCTCAACCTTTCCGTGATCGACATCAGCGGCGCAGTCTTGGTCGTGTCTCAGTTCACGCTATTGGGTGACTGTCGCAAGGGCCTGCGGCCTTCCTTTGACGCCTCGGAACGGCCCGAGCGGGCTCGGACCCTTTACGAGGAGGTGGTGGCCGAGCTGAGGATGGGTCAACTGGAGGTACACTGCGGCGAGTTTCGTGCGAACATGCGCGTGTCTCTCGTCAACGAAGGTCCGGTCACGGTCCTGCTCGACAGCCGGCGGCGATTTTGAGACTCGTGACGGAGTCAGAAAGGGAATCGGAACCTATGAATCGGTGCTTGGGGGCGCTGCTGCTTCTCGCCCTGACGGCAGCGCCCGCGTTGGGCCAACAACGCCCCCTTGTGACGGAGGACCCCGAGGCCATCGGCGCGGGGCGCATCCTGATAGAGGGCGGATTCGATTTCTCCCGCGACGCGCGCTACACGGTGTCGGGCCTCCAGGGAAGTCTCTGGCGGGTGCCCACTCTCGGGGTGAGCGTCGGCATCAGCTCCATTGCCGAAATCCAAATCGACGGTGGACTCTACAACCGGTTGTCGATTTCAAGTCGGACCGACGCGCCGCTCTCGGACCTACTCGATATCGGCGGGAATACGACGAGCGATTTCGAGGACATCGTGATCGGCACGAAGGTCAGGCTACTCTCGGAGCGCCCGGGACGTCCTGCCTTTGCCCTGCGCTTCGCCACCAAGCTTCCGAACGCACAAAACGAAAGCGGCCTCGGACTGGACACCACAGATTTCTTCACCTCGCTCATCCTCGGCAAGACCGTGCAGTCGGTGAGGGTGGTCGGAAACATCGGCGTCGGGATCCTTGGCGATCCCACCGTCGGCCACCGCCAGAACGACGTGCTCACATACGGGTTGTCGTTTGCGCGTGCCATGACCGATCGAGCGGAGATCGTGGGTGAGCTGAACGGGCGAATCTCGACGCGCAGTGGTGAGCCACCCCCTGGAACAGAGACGCGCGGGTTGCTCAACCTCGGCGCCCGCTACACGACCGGCGCGTTCCGGCTTGATGGAGCCATCTTCCTCGGGTTGAACGCCGTCGATCCGACCGTCGGATTCACGGGCGGCTTCACGTATGTCTTCCACGCGTTCGAGGTGTACTAGCCCGGGCGATCACCACCTGTAGAAGCGTCTCAGCGCCTCGATCTCCGTCCGCCTCCGCTCGGCCGTCCATCCAAGCTCAGCGCCAACGACGTCGGCCGCCCGTTCGGCGGCCTGGTCCCCAGGGTATCCGAGCGCACCAAGGGGCGTCCTTCTGACGACGGCATCCGACAGCGTCACCGCCATTTCGCAGCGCACGGCCCAGACGAGCTCAGCCCCGATCACCGGTGCCTCGTCACCGATTGGGGTCCGTAGATCCGACCGACCGTCGGCAAGCGCGAGGACGTCCTCGTACCAAGACCCGTACGCGGCGAGCAGGTGGGGAAGGGCGTCGCTCGGAAGCAGCGCGCCGTACTTTCGGCGCGCCTCCGCGAGCGCAGACGCCAGGTCGATCATCTCGCCTCCTGGCAGCGGCGTGTCGGCAGTGCGACAGGGAACCGACGGCATCCGGAGCTTTTCGAGGGCTCGGTCTGCGACACGCTCGGCGATGGCTCGCGCGGTCGTGTATTTCGTCCCTGCGACGGTCAGCAGTCCTTCCAACGCTTCCGGGCGCTCGGCATGGTCCACGATCTGATGTCGCCCCTCGAGCGTCACCGCGCCGTTGTTCAGGATCGCCGGAACCAGCCCTCGGTGGACCAGCGTGACCTCATCGATCGTGAGGTCGAGTGAGGGAAAGGCAACGTTCAACTCGTCGATGAAGCTCGATACGTCGGCCTCGCTGACTCCAGGCTGGGACGAGGGCCCCGCCGATTCCCACGTACCGAAGAGCGCCCGGCGCCGCCACGGTAGGAGAAATAGGTGCCGCCCGGTCGCCGACCTGGCGCCGATCGCTGCTGCTCCCGCCTGGCGCCGGGTCACCAGGTTCATGGCTTTCAGCATCCGGATACCTGAGCTCCCTCCGGCCTGGGACGGCAGGAGGTCGACTCCCGCGCCAGCGGCGTTGATCGTCAGGCGGGCTCCGATTTCCACCGTCGCGTCAGATCGCAGGTCGCGGGCTCGGACCCCGACGATTCGTCGCCCCTCCTGGATCGGCGCCGTCGCTTCGACGTAATTGGCGAGAACGGCACCGTGCTGCACCGCTGCTTCCATCCACGCAGCTGTGAGACGGTCCGACTCAGGCGTCGTGTAATCGTGCCAGACGGCCGCCCCGGTCAGCCCCTGTCGGCTCAGGCTTGGAAAGCGCGCGATCGCGGCGGCACGGGACAGCACTCGCCCCGCCGGCAGGTGCAACGCGCTCGGAACTCGCTGGTTGCGGTCGCCCGCCACGATGCGATCGAGCAGGAATCCGGCCTGCATCGCCAGCTTACCCCTCGCAAGCGACCGGTACAGAGGCAATACGAACGGCAACGGCTGGACCGCGTACGGGGCGATCCGAGCCAACGTCCGCCGCTCGCGGACCGACTCCCGCGCTCGGACCAGATCGAACATCTGGAGGTACCGCAGCCCCCCGTGAATGGTCCGCAGGTGGTTGAACGAACTGCCGCTGCCGAAATCGGCACGATCGATGAGCGCCACTGAGAGGCCGCGCTGCGCGAGGTCGGCGCACACCGTCAGGCCATAGATGCCACCCCCCACGACCAGGACGTCATAGCTCCGACCGGATAACGCTGCGACATCTCGCTTCATACGTGAGGGTTCCCGCAAGCCACGATATTATTATCCGGCGTGGCGACCACTGACGATGTCCGGACCTACTGGGAACACCATATCCACGACCTGGAAATCACCAACCATCCGGTCGGATCTCGCGGATTCTTCGACGACCTCGATCAATACCACTTCGAAAAGCTCCACCATCTGCCGAAACTGATCGACTTCACCGGGTACCGCGAACGGGCCATCCTCGAGGTTGGTTGCGGCGCCGGAATAGACCTCGCACGGTTTGCCAGAGGCGGCGCCTTGGTCACCGGTGTCGATCTCGCCGCCTCGGCAATTGCGCTGGCCAGGGCTAACTTTGAGCAGCAGGGACTCCGGGGAGAATTCCGAGTCGCCGACGGGGAACAGCTGCCATTCGCCGACGATAGCTTCGAACTAGTGTACGCTCACGGCGTCGTTCAGTACACCGCAAACCCTGAGCGTCTGGTCCGGGAATGCCGCCGAGTGCTCCGACCCGGTGGCCGGGCGGTGTTTCAAGTGTACAACCGCGTGTCGTGGCTGAACGTGTTGTCGAAACTGATGAAGGTCGGCCTCGAGCACGACGACGCGCCCGTGCTTCTGAAGTTCAGCATCCCGGAGTTCCGCCGCCTCTTGTCGGGCTTCAAGGAGATTCGTATCGTCCCAGAGCGCTTTCCCGTCAAGTCGCGACTCCACGGCGGCTGGAAGGGCACCGTCTACAACGGTCTATTCGTCAACGCCTTCAACGTCCTCCCGCGATCGCTCGTGCGGCCGTTCGGATGGCACCTGCTCGCCTTCTGCACAAAGTAGGACCCTGGGATGGGAAGACCATGACGCTGCCGTTCACCAAAGCTCACGCCTATGGCAACGACTTCCTGTATGTCATGAAGCGCGACGTTGAGACCGTAGCGCTGGACTCTCTGGCACGTGAGATGTGCGACCGGCACACAGGCATCGGCGCAGATGGACTGATCGTTTACGAGCGGCGGCATGAAGACATCTCCATGCGCCTGTTCAACGCCGACGGTGGTACCGCAGAAGTGTCTGGCAACGGGCTGCGCGCGCTGGGAGCGCTCCTGCTGCTCGACGATGTCCGCCCGGACGCGGCAATCCGAGTCTTGACCGACGCGGGAGAAAAGTCCCTCACCCGAACAGGCCGCGACGGGATGCGCCAGACGTTTCGCGCCGGCATGGGGTCGCCCGCTGGTCTTCGACAGATGTCCCTGCCCGTCATCGGTGAGCAAATCGACGTTGTGGTCCTGAACATGGGCAATCCCCACTGCGTGTTGCTGGGATCACTGCCTGGTCGCGAACGCTTCTCCAGATTGGGAGGCGCGCTCGAACGTCACGAGGTGTTTCCACAGGGGACGAATGTCGAGTTCGTCGACGTGGAGGCGGGAGACCGTCTCAGGATCCTGATCTGGGAACGCGGGGTGGGACCCACGGCATCGTCCGGAACCGGCTCGTGTGCATCGCTGGTTGCCGCCGCCGCCTACGGTGGTGCCGACCGCGACGCAGAGGTCGTTGCGCCTGGCGGCAGCCAGCGGGTCGAGTGGAAGGCCGACGGCGTGTACCTGACAGGTTGGGCCGAGGTGACCTGCGACGGACGATGGATGCGTCCGCTCCCCGCCGCTCGGTGACGCTGGGGTCAGTTTTGGACGTGCGCCTGAGTGCTGGGCGTGTCGCAGTTCCTGCTCGAACAGCGTTGACCGACGCGTCGGTTTCTGACGACCTCGACTACTGGCGTGCTGGCGTCGCCTCGGTCAGGTCTTTGACGGCGGCAGCCAGGAGCGGGGCAATCTTCAGGTCGAGCTCAACAACGGCCGAATAGTCGCCCTTTTGAAACGCCGCGCGCGCTTCTTGCAGCAACCGTTCGCCGTCCATGATGGCGGTCTGTGGTCCCTCAAGCGCGCCCGGCGGGGTCTGGGCGCTCTCGGCGGCCCTCAAACTCGTCTGCGCGGCGGTCAGCGCGGCGGCGAGGGCTGCCAGCACGTGATCAGCCTCGACCCCCGCGGCGACCTTTCTGTCGGCAGCCAGCATCGCGGCGTTTCGCGCACGTTCGCGGCCGTCGAGTGCGTGGTTGAGCGCCAGACGGAGGTCGCCCGCTGCGATGGCGTCGTGAGCCTGTTCGACGGCCACTTCGGCCGCTGTCAGCTCCTCACGGGCGTACTGCTCGGCGCCCGCGGCTCGAGCCGCATCGATCGCGCCCAGCGCCTGCTGGATCTCCCTGTCTGGGGGCTCGCCGCACGCGACGTTGAACAAGACTGCAACAACGAGGGACGAGACGAGCGTACGCGACATCTGCCCAAGTATACGACGGCGCGGGTTGGCGCAAACGTCTCCGGCGGCCGTGTAGTACGATGAAAGACCTGTCGCCAGACGATCGCCCGCGCGAGAAGCTCCTACGGCATGGGGCGGCCGCTCTCGGTGACAACGAGCTCGTCGCGCTGGTTCTTGGCAGCGGCTGCACGCGATCGGATGCGCTGGCCGTCGCCAACGATCTGCTTCGCGCACGAGGAGGATTGCACGCCCTGGTCCGGTCGACAACGGATGAGCTGGCCCAGGTGCCCGGGGTTGGCTCCGCCAAGGCCACGAGGATCCTGGCAGCGATGGAGCTCGGCAGAAGGACGCTGGCACAAGCGCCGAGCGCGCGGGTTCAGCTTCGAACCCCCCGGGACGCGGCAGCCTACTTACTGCCGCTGTTCGGATCGCGGACGACCGAGCACTTCGGGGTGGTGCTGCTTGACACCAAACACCGGGTCATGCGAACGACCACCATTGCGGTTGGAACGCTGAACAGCACGGTGGTCGAACCGCGAGATGTTTTTCGGGAAGCGGTGATGGGCTCGGCGGCCGCACTCGTCGTGTTTCATAATCATCCATCGGGAGATCCAAGCCCGAGCCCGGATGATTTGGCGCTGACGCGGCGGCTCGTGGCAGCCGGAACGCTCATGGGCATCGATATCGTCGATCACATCGTCGTGGGAGACGTGCGGTACTGCAGTTTCAAGGAGATGGGCAAGCTGTAGGGTCATGTCACGTATTCTGTATTTCGACTGTTTCTCGGGAATCTCCGGCGACATGGTCCTCGGCGCCCTCCTTGATGCCGGCTTGCCATTCGGCGATCTCAAGACTGCGCTGGGGAGTCTTGCCATCTCCGGCTTCGATATTTCGGCGACACGGGTGCTTCGCGCCGGGGTGTCGGCCACGAAGTTCAGCGTTCACGAACGCGGTGGCCCGGGGAACGAGGATCGCGTTCGGCATGAGCGCCCCAACCTCGACCACTCTCCTGATCGGCATCTCGGCGCACACCGCCAGTCGCACGAGTCTCAGGAACACCGACACCCGCACCGCAGCCTCCCCGAGATCTGTGCGCTCATCGACACATCGAGCCTCTCGGAGAAAGGTCGCGACCGGGCCAAGATGCTGTTTCGTCGGTTGGCTGACGCCGAGGCCGTGATCCATCACATGCCCGTGGAGCAGGTCCATCTGCACGAAGTTGGTGCGCTCGACAGCATCATCGACATCGTCGGTACCGTGTTCGCCCTCGAGTGGGCCCGCGTCGATCAGATCGTCTGTTCGCCCCTGAACGTCGGCAGTGGCATGGTCGAGTCGGCCCACGGATTGTTCCCCGCACCCGCGCCCGCGACCCTTGCCTTGCTTGGCGACGCCCCGATCTACGGCGGCACCGTCCAGAAGGAGATGGTGACGCCAACCGGCGCGCTGATCGTATCGAGCTACGCGGCGACCTTTGGACCGATCCCGCCTATGTCGGTCGAACAGATCGGCTACGGAGCCGGCGCGCGCGACAACCCTGTCACGCCGAATGTTCTTCGGGTGCTTGTCGGCCGGGCGACTGATCGGCCTCGGGGCGACCGCGTGGCGGTTTTGGAGTGCGAGATCGATGACATGAATCCCCAGATCTTCGGCGTGCTCATGGACCGCCTGTACGCGGCCGGCGCTCTCGAAGTCTTCTACGTACCGGTTCAGATGAAGAAGAATCGGCCCGGCACGCTCCTGACCGTCATCGCACCGCTCGATCGTCGGACGACGCTGACGGACCTGGTCTTTCGAGAAACCACGACGATCGGCCTGCGCCACACCGAAGTCGACCGCGACTGCCTGAAACGAGAGGTCGTCGACATCGACACGCCACTTGGTCCGGTGCGTTTCAAGCTGGCCTGGCGAAACGATACCCTTGTCAACGCTGCGCCCGAGTTTGAGGACTGCGCGACGCTGGCCACAGCTCATAACCGATCCATCAAGGATGTCCAGGCGATCGCGGTCCAAGCGTACGGTGCCGCGCGCGACATCTCACCCCCACGCCCGTGACGCGCTTCTTCATCACGACGCCGATCTACTACATCAATGCCGAGCCTCATCTCGGCCACGCCTATACGACCATGGTCGCCGACGCCGTGGCTCGGGCGCACCGCCTCATGGGCGACGATGTCTTCTTTCTCACCGGCACCGACGAACACGGACAAAAGGTCGAGCGGGCGGCGCGAAAATCCGGACAAGGATCCGCTGCGTTCGCGGACCGCCTCTCGCAGCAGTTCCGGGACCTGTTGCCCCTGCTCAATGCGTCGAACGACGACTTCATCCGCACAACCGAGCCCCGTCACCACGCGGCCACGCAAGCCCTTTGGCGGGTGGTTCGGGATCGCGGATACATCTACAAAGCGCAGTACGAGGGCTGGTACTGCACGGTTGACGAGATCTTCGTTCCTGAGACCCAGCTTGTCGACGGCAGATGTTCCATCTGCGGTAACGCCGTCGAGCGCGTTGCTGAGGAAAGCTACTTCTTTCGTCTGTCGGAGTTTCAGCAGCCGCTCCTCGAGCACTATCGCCGCCAGCCCGACTTCGTGACGCCGGCCGTTCGACGAAATGAGATGATGGCCTTCCTTGAAGCGGGTCTCGAGGACCTCAGCGTCAGCCGGACGTCGTTTACATGGGGCGTACCGGTGCCCGACGATCCTGCCCACGTGATGTACGTCTGGTTCGATGCCCTGACCAACTACATCACCGCGGTCGGATATGGCTCCGATAACGCGGCGGCTGAAGCTCGGTTCCAGAGCCGCTGGCCCGCAGACGTCCACCTCATCGGGAAGGAAATCGTTCGCCAGCACGCGATCTACTGGCCGGCCTTTCTGCTGGCTGCTGGCCTTCGGCTCCCGCGCCAGATCGTGAGCCATGGATGGTGGCTCATGGAAGGCGCCAAGATGTCAAAGTCCACGGGAAACGTCGTGCGACCTCAGGCGTATATCGATCGCTTCGGCCTCGACGCCCTTCGATACTTCGTGTATCGCGAGATGGTCTTTGGTCAAGACGCGAGCTTCGGCGACGAAGGGATGCTGACCCGATACAACGCGGATCTGGCAAACGACCTCGGCAATCTCGCCAGTCGGACCGGCTCGATGATCCATCGATACTGCGAAAGTATCGTACCGGCTGCGGACGCGACGTTACTCGACAGGGACGCTGAGCGAAGTCTCCGGGCAGCGCTCGATCACAGGATCACGAGCGTGCAGGCATCCGTGCGGTCGTTTCAGCTCAGCCTCGCAATGCGCGAAATCTGGGAGGTCATCGGCGCAACGAACCGTTATATCGTCGCTCGTGAGCC
>Ga0326597_10000938_pt1 | contig 48860 bp, 38 predicted proteins | sample RVTome_12_FD_203789 | JGI IMG/M metagenome (GOLD analysis project Ga0326597, IMG submission 203789) | Soil microbial communities from uranium-contaminated site in the Upper Colorado River Basin, Wyoming, United States - RVT100D185 | ecosystem: Environmental > Terrestrial > Soil > Contaminated >... | reverse complement strand
CCCGCCACCGCCAGCCGGGAGAGCCGGCTGTGGCGCAGCCGGGCCAGCAGGTTGACAACGCCCTCGCTGAAGGCCTCGCCCAAGCCGTCCAGCCGGTGCTCCAGGCGCCTGAGGGAGCGCCCGGGGAACCCCCCGGAGCTTGACGGGATGCGGGCGGCAAGCATGGGGACCACGGTGAGCGCCGCGACCAGAGATACCGCCACCGCCACCGAGACCGCAATGGCGATGTCCCGGAAGAGCTGCCCCGTTTCCTGGCGCACGAAAATCACCGGCACGAAGACCGCCACCGTGGTGAGGGTGGACGCCAGAATCGCCCCCCAGACCTCCCGGGCGCCGTCGTAGGCCGCCTGGAAACGCCCCTTGCCCATCTCGCGGTGGCGGAAGATGTTCTCCAGCACCACCACCGCGTTGTCCACCACCATGCCCGTGGCGAAGGCGAGCCCCGCCAGGGTGATGATGTTGAGCGTTCGCCCCATGGCGTCCAGGAAAATAAAGGTCGTCATCACCGAAACCGGAATGGCCACGGAAATCACCAGGATGCTCGCGAAGCTGCGGAGAAAAAGCAGCAGAACCACCACGGCCAGCAGCGCGGCGTAGTAGATGTTGCCCACGACGAGATCCAGGGAGTCGTTGATATACTCCGTCTCGTCGTACACCATGCGGAACTGGATGCCCTTACCTTTGTAGAGGCTGTCGCCCAGGTAGCGGAGCTCTTTCTTGAGCCCCCGCATCACCTCCACCGTATTGGCCCCGGAGCGGCGCAGCACCCCCATGCCGATGGCCGGGCGCCCGTTGATGCGCACCGAAAAATCCCGGTCCTCATGGCCGAAGGCCACCCGGGCGATGTCGCGGATGTAAACGGGGCGGTTCCGGTCCAGGCGGACGATCACCCCCTCGATCTCGGAGATGTTCGTGAACTGGCCCAGGGTGCGCACCATATGGCGGCTTTTGCCCTCGGTCAAATCGCCGCCCTTGATGTTGCGGTTTTCCCTGAGGATGGCATCCCGGATTTCCCGGATGGTGACCTCCCGCGCCGCCATGGCCCTCGGGTCCAGGATCACGTGGACCTCCCGGTCCTGGCCTCCGAACCGCCACACCGCCCCCACGCCCCCCACCCGCTCCAGCCGCGGGACGATGACGTCCTCGACCTCCTCCCACACCTCGTTCAGGTCCCGGCGGGTCTCCACTATGATCCAGGCGATGGGACTCTCCTCGTCCGTGTTGACGGCGCGCACCTGTGACTCCTCGGCGTCCGGCGGCAGCTCCGTGACCAGATCGAGCTTCTCCGAGACCCCCAGGCGCGCGATGTCCTTGTTGGTCCCCCAATCGAATTTAAGGATGACCGTGGATTTGCCCTCGATGGAAGTGGAGGTCATCTCCCGCAGGTTCTCCACGGCGTTCAGCTTCTCTTCCAGGCGGTCCGTGATCTCCCGCTCCACTTCCAGGGGCGCCGCGCCGCGGTATTCGGTCTCCACGGTGATCTCCGGCCGGTCCACCGTGGGTATCATCTGCACGGGCAGGCGCTTGAGCCCGATGAACCCGAAGAGGAGCCCGAGGAGGACCCCCACCATCACCGTGACGGGATAGCGAATACAGAAATCAATGAGCTTCATTTTGCCGTTGAGGCACCGATGGCATGGGGCTGTTGTTTTTTTGAATCCTCGCGCCTTCGGTGAGGGATTCGTTGCCCACGGTCACCACCTCCTGGCCCGGAGCGAGAGCGCCGTCAAAGACCTCCATGAGTCCCTGCACCGCCCGGCCCGTCTGGACCTTGACCCTGCGGGCCTTGCCGCTTTCGGCCACGAAAACCACCTCGTCCACTCCCCGCCGGACCACCGCGTCCTTCGGCACCAGGAGCGCCGCCCGCCCAGCCCCCACGTTCACCGTAACCCGGGCGAGCATACCGCTCTTCAAGCGGCCCTCCCCGTTGGCGATGCGAACTTTGACCGGGAAGGTCCGGCTCTGGGGATCGGCGCTCGGCACGATGTGAGTCACCGTTCCCCGAAAACTCTCGCCGGGAAGCGCGTCCACGGAGACGGCGGCGAACAGGCCTACCTTGAGACGGGTCACGTTGCGCTCGCCCACCGGGCCGCTTGCGTAAACGGGATCGAGGTTCACCAGCTCGGCCACCGGGTCGCCCTGCTTCACCCAGGTTCCCACCTCGACGTGTTTCCTCACCACGTAGCCCGTGAGCGGCGCATAGAGGGCCGTGCGGTCAAGCTCGTAGACGATCAGGTCGTAGCGGGCCCGGGCTTCGTGGAACTCGGCTTCGGCCTCGCCGATCTCCTCCTCCCTGGGTCCCGCCTCGGCCAGTCGCTGGGCCGCCAGGGTCCGGTCGTGCTTTTCCCTGGCGGCAAGGTAATCGGCCTGAAAGCGCTGCAGCTCCGCAAGGCTGATCAGGTCGTCGCGGTACAGTTGCTCGGCCCGGTGGAAATCCTGTTCGGCTCTTGACAGGAGGGCCTGCTGCTCCTTCGCCTCGGCCCGGCGTTGCGCCACTTCTTCTAGCCGGTAACCGCGCCTGAGCCGATCCCATTTCTGGCGGGCCTTGGCGACGGAGGCCTCCGCCTCCCGCAAGGCGATTTCTCTCGAGGTGCGGTCGAGCTGCATGAGCAGGGTCTTGCCCTTGCTCACGCGGTCCCCTTCGCGGACCCCGGCGCGAATCACCCTGCCCGAAACCACGGCCCCCACGGTGGTCGTGATGTCGGGCTCCAGTGTGGCGATGAAAGATACTTCCTCCTGAAGGGTCTGTGATACGACGGGGGCCACCTGAACGGCAACGGCGGGAGCGCCTTGAGCGTGCGCCCTTTGCAACCCCGGCCCCGTCCCGGCAAGAGCCCAGGGCAGGCACAGGGTCGCCGCCGACCAGATCACCACCCGGGCACTTTTCCGGTCACAGAAACGTAAGCGCATATTTAAAGACTCTAACACAGCTTCTCCCCGGTTTCTCTTCGATCCCGGCGCCGGGGGATGACCTGCCCGGTCCCGTTAGCGGGCACAGCGAAATCCTATGTTGTGGTGCCCCGAGCGGGGATTACGGGACAGGTTGCGGCCGCGGGCGGTGGCCGTGAGCTCCGGCGGCTCGGCGTCGTGACCTCCCCCGCGGGTGGCTCGTTCTCCGTTCGCCTCCGGGTCCTCACGACCGTCCGCAGGGTCGTACGGGTAGGGCCGGTAGAGACTGCTGACCCATTCCCACACGTTGCCGGACAGATCCAGGACGCCGTAGGGACTGGCTCCCCGGGGGAAACTTCCCACGGGGGCGGTTTCGTTCCAGCCCGCGCGGAACCGGGCACGCTCCGCATCCGGCGGCTCATCGCCCCAGGGAAACGTCCGCCCATCCACGCCGCGTGCCGCCTTTTCCCACTCGGCTTCCGTGGGCAGGCGCCGCCCCACCCAGGCGCAGTGCTCCCGGGCGCCTGGCCAGGTGACCTCGACCGCCGGATGGTCGGCAAAGCCGGCATCCGCAACATAGCTTCCATCTCTCAGGTGGATTCGCGCATCGCGGTCGTCGATATCGTAAAACCGCCGCCCCCCCGGGCCCGCGCCGCCCCTGGCGTTGAGGAAGCGGGCGAACTGGCCATTGGTCACCGGCGTCCTTTCGATGCCGAAGGGCCCGAGCTCCACCCGGTGGGCGGGTCTCTCGTCCCGAGGGCCCGTTTGGGTTCCCATGGTAAAGGGACCGGCGGGAACGGGAACAAGAGCGGACGGCGCCTCCTGGCCATGAGCAACGCGGCAGATAACGCCGACGAGAAAAAGCAGCTGGAGCAGTGAGACCCGAAGCACGGTTTGAAGACTCCACTCAAAGGCAAAAATACTACCACGTGCGCAGTTGGGGCGCCATGCGGGGCGGAGGGGGAACCGGAGTTATCTTGTTGACCAGCCGCCAAAGGGCTTTTATAGTTGACGGATCGTCCACCGTCCTGCGATTCCATCACCCGAGGATATGTCAACGGAACCCAGCTTCCAGCGCCGCGGCATCGTGGAAGGTTTTTTCGGACCGCCCTGGACCCTGTCGCAGCGAACCGCACTGTTTTCCCTGGGAGAGCGCCGGGGCATGAACACCTACCTGTACGCACCCAAAGACGATCCTTACCACAGGGAACGCTGGGACCAGCCTTACCCCGACGCCCAGTGGCGCGACATGCGGGAGCTTATCTACCGGGCCCGCCGGCACGGCATCGATTTCGTTTACGGTTTCCACCCCGGAAAGCGCCTTCACTTCACGGCGGCCGAGCCCGTCCAGCGGCTTGTGGAAAAGGCCGGGCTTCTCCACGGCGCCGGGGTGCGCACCTTCGCCGTCCTGTTCGACGACATCCCGTCCGCGCTGGAGTTTCCCGATGACAGGGAGCGCTTCCAGGGGAGCCTGGCACGGGCCGAAGCCGAATGGCTCGGCCGCATCCTGGAGCGACAACCGGCGGGTTGGAAGGATGTGGAATGGTGGATCTGTCCCTCGTATTACACTATGGATCCCCTGTTGCCGAAGATGTTCGGTCCCTTCGAGCCCGGGTTCCTCGAAACCCTGGGAACCTTCTTACCGGAGGCGGTGGCCTGCTTGTGGACCGGGCCCTCGGTCGTCTCCAAAACCATAAGTTTGGCCCACGTAAGAAAGGTTACCCGGGCGCTCAACCATCGGCTTATTCTCTGGGACAACTACCCCGTCAACGATTTGAGCATGGCGGGCGAGATGCATCTGGGTCCCGTGACCGGCAGGGACCCGCGCCTGCCCGAGCATGTATACGGCTACTTGAACAATCCCCTGCTGCAGGCCTCCTTGAGTTTGCTCCCCCTCGCCACCTGTCTTGACTACGCCGCCCGCCCTGCGGCCTACGATCCCGAAGGGAGCTGGAAGCGGGCGGTTCTCGAGTTCTTCGGCAAGACGGCGCTGCCTCACTGGCGTGCCCTGCGCGAGTTCTGCGAGAGGCTCAACGCGAGCAAGGACAAGCGGCGGCCTCTGCGCTTGCCCCCCGCCAAGAAAGCGGGCATCGAGAGGGCTCGCCGTTATCTCCGGAGCCATGGGAACGAAACCTGGAGCAGGGAATTCCGGCCCTGGTTGGACCTTCTGGAAGCCAGCCTCGGCGCGGGCCACTGAGGTTAGACGTGATCATCCAAATCGTAACACCCGCGCCGCCCAATGCCCGAAACGGCAATCGCATGACGGCCCTGCGTTGGGCCAGGCTATTGCGACGGCAAGGCCATCGGGTCCGCATCAAGCAGCTCTACGACGGGAGGGCCTGCGACCTCTTGATCGCCCTCCATGCCCTGCGCAGCCACGAGTCCATCCGCCGCTACCGGGAAAAAAGGCCCGGGGCTCCCCTGGTTGTCGTATTGACCGGAACGGATCTCTACCGGGATATCCGAAAAAACTCTCGCGCGCGGGAATCCCTGGAGCTCGCCACCCGCCTGGTGGTGCTCCAGAAAAAGGCCCGTGAAGAACTGCCGCCGCGTCTGCGCCGCAGGACAAGGGTGATCTATCAATCCGCCGAGAGGCTTCGGGGCGCCCCCCCCAAAGCCGACACGACCTTCAAGGTCTGCGTCGTAGGCCACCTGCGCCGGGAGAAAGATCCCATGCGCACCGCCATGGCGGTGCGGCTCCTTCCCCTCTCATCGCGGATCAACGTGCTTCACATCGGACGCGCCCTGACCAGGGAAATGCAAAGACGCGCAAGCCGGGAAAGCGCGCGCAATGAGCGTTACACCTGGCTGGGACCGTTGCCCCACGGGAGAACCCGCAGGGTCATGGCCCGCTGCCACCTCGTGTCGCTCACCTCGCGCATGGAAGGAAGCTCCAACGTGCTCTCCGAGGCCATCGCCTCTTCGGTGCCCGTGGTCGCCTCGAAAATCCCTGGACTCATGGGCACGCTGGGAAACGGTTACCCGGGGTATTTTCCCGTGGGCAATGCCCGCGCCCTGGCCCGCCTGCTCGCCAGAGCGGAGGCAAGCCGGCGATTCTATCTAAAGCTCAAACGGGCTTGCGCCCGTCTTGCCCCTCTGGTCGAGCCCGCAAGCGAATCCCGTTCCCTGTCCCGTCTCCTCGGAGAACTCCCCGGACGCTAGCCCCTCGGTTTCTTGGCCGGCGGGGTCCGGCAGCCCCGGTTTCAATAGTGGACCGTTGTGTGCGCCGCGGAAACGACTGGCCGGGAATAAGGCCCCGGCGCAAGCCGGCGCCCCGGGCCAATTTACGCCATCGCGGTATAGAGGCGAGCAGGGGAGCATTTTTGTGCCGACCCCCGCGGGCCGTTCGCCCGGGCACATTTCTTGCCTCGATTTTCGGGAGGACCGCCGCCGGGTCCCCGGACGTCCATCCGCCAGAGAATTCAACCCCGCGGACCGTAACGAGAAGGCGGCGATGCCACCGCCCGAAGCAAGGGAGCAAGCTGAATAAACTAGGGAGGTTCAAGATGGGAAAACTCTTGACCATACTGGCCGCTTTGTTTTTCTTTCTCCTCGGAGGATGCGCAACTTTCCGCGGATTGCAGGAGGACAGCAGCCTGGCGTGGGAGAAGGTCAAAGGGACGTTCTCCGGGGGATCCAGCGCTGATAGCGCCAGCACCGCCCAGGTCCGTGCGGTGCAATCACGGCTTAAGGCCCGGGGCTATCATTCCGGCTCCGTGGACGGCATTATGGGCCCCCAAACGGTGACCGCCCTGCGCCGATATCAGGCAGCCAACGGGCTCAGCGTTACGGGCAGGGTCGACGAAGCCACCCGAAGGTCCCTGGGCGTGGATTAAGGCGAGGCGCCGCAGAATTTTCCTTTGAGGCGCCCTCTTACCCGGCCCCGGCGGCCTCCTGCCGTCCACTCAACGCTTCGCTCACCCCCTGGCCATCTGCAGATTATGGTAACGGTCCACCTCGGCCCGCCACCCCGGCGGCACCACCACCGTCGAGCTGAACTCGCAGATCACGGTGGGGCCATCCACGGCATCGCCGGGCCGAAGCTTCTCCCGCGCGTAAACGGCCGAGCGGCGCATGCGCCCGTCGAAGTAAACGTCCTTACTTTCCAGCAGGGCCTGGCGGCCTTTTCCCCGGCCGAGGATGGCCGCGCGCCCCCTGACCGTAGGTCTCCTCCCCTCGATCCGCGCCCTCAGGGTGACCACCTCCACCGCTTTGGCCGGATCGCTGTGGCCGAAGCGCGCCTGGTGCTGGCGGTGGAAATGGCGGGCGAAGCTCGAACTCCACGGAACGTTCAGCTCATAGGCCTGGCCGGCGTAGCGCATGTCCACAGACGGGGAGACCCTTGCCTCGCGCCTCTTTACTCCGTCTCTCTCCATCTCTCTCAAACCCCTGGCCGTCAGATTCCGCAGCTTTCGATCCACGGCGCGAAAGGCGGGCTGATGCTCCAGGACGGACAGGGAAAAATCCCTGACCAGGGGGGTTACCGCCATGCCCCAGGCGGAAAGAAGACCGGGACGAAGCGGGATAAGCAGCCGGGACAATCCGAGGCCGTCGGCCAGGTCGGTGGCGTGGAGACCGCCCGCGCCGCCAAACGCGACCAGGGTAAAGTCCTTGGGGTCCAGACCGCGCTCCAGGGTCACGGCCCGAATGGCGCGCTCCATGTTGCTGTTGACCACCTGGAGGATTCCCCAGGCGGCGGCCTGGGAGCTCATTTTAGCCTGACGAGCGAACACTTTCAGTCTTGCCATAGTGCGCCCCAGGTCGAGCGGCATCCGCCCGCCCAAAAAGCGCCCCGCGTCCAATCTTCCCAGCGCCAGGTTGGCGTCGGAGACCGTAATCTCGCGCCCTTTGCCATAGCAGACGGGTCCCGGATCCGCTCCCGCGCTCTCGGGTCCCACGGTCATTGCGCCTCCCCGATCCAACCGTGCAATGGAACCACCCCCCGCCCCCACCGTATGAATATCCAACATGGGGACCTTCACCGGTACCCCCGCCACGGCCTTTTCAGCGGTCAGCGGGACCCTTCCGTCCACGAGACAGACATCCGTCGAGGTGCCTCCCATGTCCAGGCTGATGATGCGATCCACTCCGGCTCGCCGGGCCGATTCTCGGGCGGCCACGACCCCGCCCGCGGGACCCGAGAGGAGAGTTCTCACGGGCTGCCGGCAAGCCAGTGCCGCCGTCATGGCTCCTCCGTTGGACTGCATGACCCTGAAGCCTCCCGGAAACCCGGCCCCGCGCTTTTTGAGGGCCAGGTCCAGTTCGACGACGTGGCGCGTGATGGCTGGGGAAACGTAGGCATTGACCACCGTCGTAGAAAACCGCTCGTACTCGCGATGCTCGGGAAGAATCGCGTGGGAAAGAGAGACGGGAAGCCCCAGCCCGCGTAGTTTCCGCGCCACTGCCTTTTCATGCGCCGGATTACGATAGGCGTGCAAAAAGCCAACGGCCACCGCCCCGACACGCCTGCTTCGAATCCATTCCCTTACTCGGGTTAGCTCCTGGGCGGACAGCGCCAGAAGGACACGGCCGTCGCCAAGCACCCTCTCCCGCACGCCCACGCGGAGGGACCGGGGCACCAATGGAGAGGCCTTTTTCGGTTCCAAAGCATACAGCTCCGGTCTTGTCTGTCGACCGATCTCGATCAGGTCTTCGAAGCCCCGGGTGGTTATCCATGCCAACCGGGCGCCCTTGCGCTCCAGAAGCGCGTTGGTCGCCACGGTGGTCCCATAGGTCACGCCCAGGGGAGCCACTTCCCCCGCGATTTCGCTCAACCCCTCGATCACGGCGCGGGCCGGGTTGTCGGGTGTGGACGGCACCTTGTGTACGGCAACCCGGTTTTCGTAGAGGAAGATAAAGTCCGTGAAGGTGCCTCCCGTGTCGACACCGACAAGTGAAACGGAGGTTTTTTCCCCAGTCCTTCCCATCGCCCATTTCCTTAGCGGGTTCTCAGGTTAGAGCGCAAGCTGCGTGCGAGACCGCGAGGAGGGAGCTGAGGGTCCGAAACAAGCATACGAATCCGGCCGGACTCCGAGGCCTCAAGCCCTTGGCGCCTTAGCATATATGGATGCGAGCACGGGGATTGTGAGAGCTGGTCTGGTAGGGGGAAGGTCCTGAACAGCCGGCAAGGAACAGGGGAGCCCTTACCCGTCTATACCGGCACCATCGTGGCGTCGGAGTGACTTTCAGGTCGAGGAAGCCGGAGGCGCGGAGTCTTTTTCCTTGGTGGATTTCTGATCGCCGGAGGTATCTTTTTTTGTCTCGCTATTCGAATCCGTGGCGGCGCTGGATTTGGCGCCCTTGCCATCGTCGGAAGGCGTCCCTTTGCGCGCGTAGTCCGTGAGATACCAACCTGATCCGACAAGCTTGAAAGAGGTATTGGAAATCAGCTTCTTAACCGCACTGCCGCAGTTTGGACAGCTCTCCAGTGAATTTGCCGTGATCTTCTGGGTCACTTCAAATTCACCGCACTTTTGGCAGAGGTATTCGTAAATGGGCATTCCCTGAGCCTTTTTCCAGTGTCAACGCGCTGAGGTTAAGATAATGCCTTCCAGGTCGATTGTCAATGAAAGCCGCTTTACCACAAGGTGCCCGGGCCGCAAGGGCTTACGATAAATCACATGTCTGCGGGTAGGGAGGCCTCCTCTTTGCGCCAGATCCGGACCGCCCTTTCCGGCATATTTATGTAGACTTTCTGTCCCGAACAGAACGATTCGCCCACCGACGTATAGAGGGTGAAGTGCATGGGCCCAAAGCGGAGATGGCATTCGTAGCGATCCCCGAGGAATACGGCCGTTTCGACCTCGCAGGGAACCTGATTGAGGCCCTCCCCTTGCTTTGCCTTGCAAACCTGGACGTCCTCCGGACGGACGGCCACCACGACGACCTCACCGCTCTTGGGGGTGGATTCGGTGGCCTGGCACTGGATCCGAACCTCATCTTCCCCATCGAGACCGACAAGAACGCCCTCCGACCGACTCTCCAATACGCTCCCCTGCATCCAGATGACCCGGCCGAGGAACTCCTGGACAAACGACGTGGCCGGCTTGGTGTAAACCTCGTGCGGCGCCGACAGCTGCTCGATCCTGCCGCGATTCATTACCGCCAGGCGATCCGATAAGGTCATGGCCTCTACCTGATCATGGGTAACAAACACCACGGTGATGGAAAGCCTCCGCTGCAGGTTCTTCAGTTCCACGCGCATTTGTTCCCGCAGTTTTGCGTCCAGGTTGCTCAACGGCTCGTCCAGCAGCAGAAGCTTGGGCGAGTAGATGAGAGCCCTGGCCAGAGCGACCCGTTGTTGCTGCCCGCCGCTCAAAAGCAAGGCGGGGCGATCCTCGAGGCCCGCCAGCCCCACCAGATCGAGGACGGATTCGACTTTTTCCCGAACCACGTTCCCCTTGGTGCGGCGCACCCGGAGCGGGTAGGCGACGTTTTCAAAAACGTTCAGGTGGGGCCAGATGGCGTAGGACTGGAAAACCATGCCCATCTCCCGTTTCTCAGGCGGGAGAAATACCCGCTTCGAAACCGACACCACGTAACCGCCCTCGACCTCGATCTCCCCGCCGTCGGGTCTCTCGAAGCCGGCAATTATGCGCAGGGTCGTGGTCTTGCCGCAACCGCTGGGGCCCAGCAGGGTGAGGACCTCACCCCGGGCGACATCAAACGCGATGTTGCTTACGGCCGTCAGCTCTCCGAAGCGTTTGGTGAGCCCTGAGGCCCGCAAGAATGGTTTATCTGTCATGTTGGACGCCTGCCTGTAAATCTTGGATTTCTCCTCGCCGGGCCGCAGTTATTCCCCGATCGAATGCGGGGACCGACGGTTAGAGGAACCTTTCATATCAAAGCCCGCGGAAACGTGCAAGTTCTTCCTGAACACCCCGCCCGCGCTGTGGCTCCGGTCCACCACGGCTGGTCCGGCACGACTATGGGGTGGAAGTGAGAGGGCGGAATTTTGCAAACACTTTTTCGGAACTCAGGGGAAGCTCCATTATGCGCGCCCCCGTGGCGTTGTATACCGCGTTGGCGATGGCCGGCGCCACAATGCCGATGCCGGATTCCGCGACGGGTTTGGTACCGAAAGGCCCGGGACCTTCCCGGACCACCACCTGCGAAGTGCTCAGCGCCGGCACGTCCATAATCGTCGGGATCTTGTAGTCCGCGTGGCTCAAGGTCAAAACCCGCCCCTCTTCTGCCACCAGGTGCTCCATCAGGGACTGGCCCGTCCCCTGGACGATGGCGCCCTCAATTTGGCCCTGATGAATCAGCGGGTTGATAATTTTCGACGCGTCGAGCGTAAAGTAGAGGCGGCAAACCCGGACCTGGCCGGTTTCCCTGTCAACCTCCACTTCGGCAACCATGGCCTGGAATACGTAGATCTCCGGCCGCCCGCCTTTGCAGTGGCCGAAGCCGCGCAACGGACCGTTACCGCTCAGACGGGAGAGACCTTCGAGGTTCAGGAATTGCCTTGGCGATCCGCGTCGGTGCGCACGGCCCCCCTGCCATCGCACCCGCTCCACTTCTACCCCCCAAAAGGCGGCCGCCTGCTTGCGGAGCGCTTGCATCAACGAGTCCGCGGCACGGGCCACGGCCTGCCCTTCCACGTAGGTGCCCCTTTGCCCCCGAACACCCTCGTCGTAGGTGCCGGTGTCCGTCCCCTTGACGTCGATCTGCACGCGGTCGGCCTCGACGCCGAGCATCTCGGCGGCTACCTGGCGGTGCATGGTGTGGGCTCCCACCCCGACGTCGCGCACCGCGGTGGCGAGACGCAGAACCCCGCCCTTCTCCAAAAACAACTCGGCGCTGGACTCGCCTGTACCGATATGCCTGAAGCCCAGAGCCATGCCCCGGCCCCTGGCAATGCGGGCCCCTCCTCCGGCTTTGTGCGCTGCCCTGCCCCGGCGCCATCCCGCCGCCCGGGCCACTTCCCGAAGGACGTCCAAGGCGCGGGCGTCGCGCAGGGGCTCATCGGTGGGTTTGGTGTCCCCCTCGCGCAAGGCGTTGATCTCGCGAAGAGACAGGGGATCGATTTTCAGGGCTTCGGCCATCATATCCACGTGGCTCTCCACCGCGAAGAGAGTTTGCACCTCCCCCGGGGCGCGGAAAAACCCCGCCGGGACCTGATTCGTATACACCGAGAGACCCGCCATGCGGACATGGGGCGTGCGGTAACAACCGGCCAAGAGAAACGTCCCGTTCAAACCGTTGCGGGGCGTGCGCGCCGCGTAGGCCCCGCCATTGTAAACCACCCGGCCGTCCCAGGCCCAGAACCGGCCGCCTCTCTTCACGCCCGTGCGAAGGGTAACCACCGCCGCATGGCGGGGTTGACCGTCGAGCAACTCCTGGGAATAGCTTTCCTGGATCCTAACGGGACAACCCGCAGCACGGGCAAGGTAATAAGCGCAGAGAATATCGTCGTAGCCCAGTTTGCCTCCGAAGGACCCACCCGTTGAGACCGGATGAACGACAATCCGCTCCTCAGGCACATCCAGGTGAGCAGCCAACTTGCTGCGCACCATGAAGGGCGCCTGGTGACAGTGCCAGACGCCGATGCAGCCATGTTCGTCCACCGCCACGAGGCCGGCCCTCGGTTCGAGGAAGCTCTGATGGACCATGGGGATATGAAAGGTATTTTCAAAAATTTCATGGCACTCACCGAAACCCCGTTCGACGTCCCCTTTCTCCGCCCGTTCCACGGATTGGACGTTTTGCAACTCCGGGGCCTTGTGCATTCCCCGGTAGGCCGCGTAGTCCGGATGGAGGATGGGGGCTCCGGGCTCCATGGCCACAAACGGATCGAAGACCCCGGGAAGCTCCTCATAGTCGACCTCGATAAGGCCCAGCGCCTCCTCTACTGTTTCCTGGTCCGTTGCCGCGATGCCCGCCACCTTCTCGCCGACGTAGCGGACCCGGTCCCGGGCCAGGACGGGCATGTCCTCAAGGCCCAGACCTTCGAGACGAGGCGAGACATCATTGCCGGTGATGACCGCCTCCACCCCAGGCAGCCTGAGCGCCCGGCTGGCGTCGACGTTCAAGATACGCGCATGAGGGTAAGGACTGCGAAGGAACCCCCCTCTCAAGGCCCCGGGGCAAACCACGTCGGCGGTATATGTCGAGGCGCCGGTTACTTTGGCCGCCCCCTCCACCCTGGGGAGCGCCCGGCCCATGGCCCCCCGCCTGCCTCTCCAGCCACTAGGCATGGACCTGGCTCATCGCCTCCCGCGCATCCACAGACCGTTCCAGGTGTCCTGTATTTGCCGCATGTTCTTGAGTTCGAAGTCGGGATCGCTGAAACTCACGCGCCTTCCCAGAATCTCGTCCGCAAAGGGGACCAACCCGCGGCACTGGTAGAGTTTATTTTCATCGTCTTTACCTCCTTTAAGCACCGATGGATCGAAAGCAAACGCTGGCGCCCGGCGGCGTTGCCCGCGCGTTGGGCGTTCCAAAGGATACAGGGAGGCCGTAACATAAAGTTGCGCCTTCGGTCAATTTCGAGCGGACAAAGGGGGAGGCGGAGTTTGGCAAGACAACGTTAACAGACGCGCGTGCGCGCGCGGCGAGGGAATAAGAGGGGCAGGTGTCCGAATGAATGGCTTCGGTTCAGACGGCCTCATCATCGTTGCCGGAATCCGGCGAACCAGGCCAGGGAGGTCTCACGACGAAGGGCTCCATGATGCGGCGGTTTTCCTCCGAGGTGTCGAGCCGAACGTTCTTGGGAGCCGAGTATTCCAAATGAGCCCCGTCGTCGGTGTTGATGGCGGCGCCCTTGGTAAAATCCATGAGCTCCTTGCGTCCCATTCGATAGAAGTTCAGGATGGCGCTCACGTTCCCTACCTGCAGGCTCACCAGATCGTCCTTCAGGTCGGGATGGCTGTCGATACGCTGCTGGACGGCCTCTGCATCCAGGAGCTGTTCCCTGTGACTTCCCACCAGGAGGAAATCCTCCTCGCCGAGCTCCCACACGGAGATATGAGGGAAGGCCTCGCCAAAGGTGCGAAAGACCATGCGGAAGTCGTCCACCGACATAGAGTAGTTATGAAACCACTGGGCAAAGATCCCGTCCTGCTGGAGCTTGGATTTAGCCACCTGGTAGAATTCCCGCGTGTAGAGGTTGGCAATGCCGGCGATCCAGGGATTGGAGGGTTCGGAGATGATAATGTCGTAGCGCTTGGGGGTGGCCATAATGTAATTGCGCGCATCGGTGAAGATCAACCGGACCCGCGGGTCCTGGAGGATATCGCTGTTTAAGTCGCCGAAGAAGGCGGAGGCCTCCACCATGGCGTGCTCGATTTCCAGGACATCAATTTTCTGCACGGGGAAAGCTCCCACCGCCTTGACCGTCATACCGGTTCCCAGGCCGATGACGGCAACGCTCTTCGCCGCCGGATGGAGAAAGAGGGGAAGGTAGCCTACCATTCCCTGGGTCAAGGCGTCTCCATGGGAGCCGTCGATCTTACCGTTGGTTTTGAAATACAGGTAATCCTGGTCGCTCTGATGGACGCTGACGGTGGCGGTGAGGCCCTCGCGGTAATAGAGGATTTTGTCCTTTTGCATTTCCTGTAGGCGTTGCGAGTCGGTGGGGAGGTCCTGAAAAAGATCGTCATAGATAGTGACCCCGCTGGTCATGATGTGCGGATCCCATGTCGGCACGTTCCAGGGAATCACGACCAGCGCCGCCAGAACAACCGCGCCCGCGGCCATCCGCCACTGCAAGGCCCATCGGGTGTCGAGCACCAGGAGAAACCAACCCACCAGGAGGTTCAACGCCACGCCCAGGATGATCGTGTTTTGAACGCCCAGGGTCGGTATAAATATAAAGCCGCCGGCAAAGGCTCCCAGGATGGCGCCCACCGTGTTGGCGGCGTAGGAAGTCCCCACGGAGCGGCCGATGCGATAGAGATCATGGGTGAAGAGCTGGGCAACTAGAGGAAAGGTCATGCCCAGAAGAACCGTGGGAACGAGCATGACCAGGGCGCTGAGCAGCAACTGGATGGCGAGAAACATGGAAAAGGACTCCCCGATGACGAAGAGCAGGCGGAGAAACAGGAAAGGAAGCCTTTCGAAGAGGGGAATGGTCGCCAGGGCCGTCATCCCCACCAGGAGCTCGATCACGCCCAGGGTGCGAATCCCAACCTCTTGCCTGCCGAAGATCCTGGCGTACAGGAAGCCTCCCAGGGCCAGACCCACGAGGAATGTCACCAGCATGGTGGTGAAGGAATAGACCGAGGTCCCGATGACCATGGTCAAGGCGCGGGTCCAGCTGTTTTCATAGACCAGGGCGGCGAACCCAGAAAGGGCAATGGAGACGAGCAGGACGGCCCCCGACCAGGAGGGGAGGGTTGATGGATTGCGCTGCGGGCTGGTCTCCGCTTCCGGCAAACCGCCGGCGGCCGCTTCCTTAACCCTTGCCCAATCCGTGGCAAAGATTACCGCCGCGACCACCAGGTTCAGCACCGCGGCCAGTTGGACCGTGGAGTGCATGCCCAGAGCGGGGATCAGCCAGTATCCGGCCAGAGCGCACCCGAAAACGGCGCCCACGGTATTGGTGGCATAGAGGTCCCCGAGACGGCGGCCCAGATGATTGAAGTCGTGAATGAAGAAACGGCTCAGAATGGGAAGCGTCGCTCCCATAAGCAGCGTGGGAACGAGTAAAAAGACGAGGGAGACCAGGAACAAGACAAGATTGAAGGCCAGCGGATGAGACTCGTTGAGGGAGAAAAGGGGAACGTACACGGACTGCACCAGCTTGAAGATCAAGGGCACCAGAAGGCCGTAGATTCCCACTCCGGCCTCCAGGATGCCGTACAAGCGAAAGTTGTTCTTCCCTTTGTCCGCTACCAGGCCAAGGAGATAGCTCCCCAGCGCGAGCCCGGCCATAAAGGCAGTGAGGACGGTGGCCACGGCGTAGGTGGTGTTGCCAAAGACCTGGGTCAGCATCCGGGTCCAGACCACCTCGTAGATGAGACCCGACATGCCCGAAATGAAAAAACAGGCGAAGGCGACGATCAATAGCGCCCTGGGCCCTAACCGGCTAACATCGTGCATCGTTTACTCCGTTGTCTTTGAGGCATGGAAGCAAAAGCGCGCGGCCTGCGCTTGCCGGGGCTTGCGCGGTTCGTCCGCAAAAATTCTATATCGGCTGACCTATTAGACGACGGGCGGTTCCCCGTCAAGGGCGGGGTTGGACTCACCCACCGCACCCGTCGAGGGGCATGCGCCCCGTCGGAGGCAAGCCGGGGTGTGCTCGCCGCGCGCGTAGGAGAGAGGCGACGTTGCCGAACGAAGCATGTGCGGCTCTTTCAGCCTGCTACAGCTTTGACCGCCACTTGGCCAGCACCTTCTCTCTCAGAGCGGGGCTGGACTCGGCGACCCGGGGGAACTCGCTCTTCCATTCGAAGGGGCGGGTGGCGTCGATAATGGCGCGCGATGTCCCATAGTCCCGCACCTTTCTCCGCTCGGGATGAATCATGGGGTCCAGGGGCCCGCTCAGGCATCGGCGGATAATGTCGATGTCCTGGGCCGGATCGCTCCGCGTGCACACGGCCCACATGACGTCCTGCAGGTCCCTCGGGTTGATGTCCTCGTCCACCACGACGACGTACCGGCCCATGTAGGCCCCCCCGCGGGATTGACAGACGATGGAGGCCGCCTGCTTGGCATGCCCGGGATAGAGCTGCTGGATGGCAATGACATTGAACATGTGGCCGCCGCCCACCTCGTGGAACCACACCCCCTTGACCCCCGGCACGCCGGCGCCCTCCAATTGCTCGTAGATGGCCGCCGATCGCAGGATGGACTGCATATACACCTTCCCCGAAGGAGGCTTCACGGGAGGGGAGCCCAGAATAATAGGATTGTTGCGGTGGTAGAGGGCCTTGACCTGCACCACGGGTTCGTCCCGGGCACCGCTTCCGTAATACCCCGTCCACTCGCCGAAGGGCCCTTCGGGCCTACGGTCCTCCGGCATCACGAAGCCCTCCACTACGATCTCGGCGTCCGCCGGTATGGGAAGCCCCGTTACCGGGCCGCGAATCACCCGCACGGGTTCGCCCTTGATCCCCCCCACGAATTCCAATTCGAACTGGCCGTGGGGCATGCTCCAGCTGGCTACCATGTGCAGCAAGGGGTCGGCGCCGAACACCGCCACCACGGGCATGGGCTCCTTTGCGGCAAACCATTTGTCCCGATGGATGCGGCCGTCCTTGCTGGGGGAGATGTAGACGAAAATGTGGTCCCGGTCGTGCACCATGACGCGGTAGGTGCCCATATTGAGGGACCCGTTTTCCGGGTCCCGGGTAATAATGGCGTCCCCCGTGCCCAGGTAGCGCCCGCCGTCGTCCTCGTGCCAGCGCGGCGTCGGGAACTTCCACATGTCGATCTGGTCGCCATGCAGGACATTCTCCAGGATGGGTCCCTCGTCGACGAATTCTACGGGAACGGGACGAATGGAGCGGCGCTTTTCGCGCCAGGCGGCAATGAGCCCGGGCTCGTCCAGGTCCGTGGAAAGGCCTAAAGTCAATGCGGCCCGCTTCCGCGATCCCGATTCGTTCACCAGGATCCGATAGCCGGGGGGGTAGCCCTCAATCTCGTCGAAGATCACCGCCGGCTGCTGGTTGGCCCGCATGACGTGCTCGGCGAGCACGCCGATCTCAAGGTCCCAGTTGGCCCCTTTGAGCACCTTGAGCTCGCCCATCTGCTCCGTATACTCCAGCCACGTTCTCAAGTCGTCGTAGTGAATCAATGCCTTGCTCCTTTGGGCCCGCCGGACTGCCGCCGGCCGGCCGGTTGATCATCCCTGTTTTCGATACCAATCGATGATTTCGCTTCCGGTTGCGAACCAGACGCCTTCGAACCGCTTCATATGCTGCAGCGCTTTTTTGAGATAACGGATGCGCAGCGGCTGCCCCGTAATGAAGGGATGGAGCGGCAGGCCCAGGACCCGTGGGCACCCCGGGCTATCGGCATAGAGGGCGTCGAACTGGTCGAGCACCGCTTCGAAGTATTCCCTGCCCGTGTACCCCTTCCTCATGACGAGCGGGATATCGTTGATCTCCATGCAATAGGGCAGCGACGTCATCTCCCCCCCCTTCACCCTCAGGGGAAAGGGCTGATCGTCGTGGCACCAGTCGCCCACATAACATACCCCCGCGGCAGCAAGAAGATCCGGTGTATGGTGGGTTTCCGCCAGTCCCGGACCCAGCCATCCCCGGGGCCGTTCCCCGGTAAAGCGCTCGATGGTCCCCAGGGTCTTCTCGATGGCCGCTTTTTCCTCTTCCGGGTCAAGGGTGGCCAGGCTCTGGTTGTTGTTGACACCGTGGCCCATCAATTCCCAGCGGCGTCCTGTCATGGCTTCCACCACCCTGGGAAAGACCTCGCAAACGTCCGAGTTCAAGGCCACCGTGGCCCGGATTCCCAGGTCGTCCAGGACATCGGCGATACGCCAGAGCCCCACCCGCATGCCGTACTCTTTCCAGGTGTAATTGACCACGTCGGGAAGCGTTCCCCTGACGTTGGGGGTAATGGCCACGGCGCTCACGGCGTCGAAGTAATAGACCTCCACGTTGGGAATAACCCAGACGGCCAGGGTCCTTCCCCCGGGCCAGGTGAAAGGCTTGCGCTCGAAGATCAGTGAGTCTTCGTATCGGTCGGAGCGTTCCATGACGGCGGGACGGCGCGTCCCTAATTCTTGCTTTCTTCCCGGTAGAGCTCAACCGCCTTGAGCAGCGGAGCATCGGTGACGCTGAACAGGATGGCCTCGTCCTTGAAGAGGTTGCGGTGGCTGTGCCAGCACCAGTTGGGGACCACAAAGCCGTCTCCTTTGGACCAGCGAAGCGCCTGGTCCCCGGCCCGGGTCTCGCCTTCGCCCTGCACCACGAAGTAGACGGCTCCCGAGGTGTGGCGGTGGGCATGCGTCTCTTCGGTCCCCCGGAGCATCTGGATATGGCAGCCGATAGTGGGAAAGGCCGGTCCGCCCGTGACGGGGTTTACGTATTCCAGAATGACCCCGTCGTGGGGACTCCCCTCTTTACCCGCCAGGCTCTTCAAGGTCTCGTAAGTGTCCTTCCACTTGTAGGCAACGGGGACGCCCACCCTGGCCTCCACTGTGCTCCACTGGGGGCGGGCCCAGCCCACCCTCAGGCGAGCGCTGTCCGCCGCGCCCACCAGTTCCTGTCCCTGGGTCCCGGACTGCTCATAAAAAATAGCGTTGGTGTTCCTCACGAAGGGCGTGTCGATGGCGTCCAACCAGATGGGATAATCCTCCGTCGGGTTCTCATGGTGGTGCCACGCCCCCTGGGGGGTGAGAATCAGGTCGTTGTCCTCCATGTAGAATTTCTCGCCGTTGACCACCGTATAGACGTTGGGGTTTCCTTTGACCACGAATCTCAGGGCGGACATGGTATGACGGTGGGCCCAGGCAGCCTCCTGGGGACGCAGCATTTGCAGCCCCACCCGGACGGAAAGGATGGTCCCCTTGGAGGGAAGCGCCGGATTGGTGTAAAGAATGCTGCGCCGGCCGCCTTCCTTGAGCCCCAACACCTCGCAGCCCTGGCGCATCATGTTCAGCATCAGGGGCCACTTCCAAATATAGGGGACGCCGCCGGGATGGGGCTCCGGCTGGCGCGGGATCTGCCATTCCCCGACCAGATGGGCCGCTTCCAGCTCCTGCTCGAAGCTCTTTAGATTCTCTGACCTCTCGGAAAGGACGTAAGAGCCGTCTTGCATGATGTTGGCCATGGCATTCTCCCTCTCATTTGAATTGTCGCGCCAAACTTACATCGACCGATCGCTCGCGCCCTTGCGGCGGGCCCGCCCCGCGCACCCTAGCGGAAGCCGTAGGCGCCCCAATCTTCCCGGACGGTATCCAGATACTCTCTGGGAACCCGGGCCGCGTGGGGATAAGCGTGCTTGCGGGTGGCGTCGATGAGCATCTTGCTGCCGATCCTGCGCTTGGGGTCGTGCTGGGGAACCTCGGCGGAGGCCGTGGAGGGGTCGAGGCCGATGGAAACCACGTCCTCGGCCACCATGAGGTCTCGGGCCGGCTGGGCACGAAAGCTCATGGCCCATTCCACCTCGAAGGGCCTGCGAATATCGATATCGTCATCCACCACGATGAGGAACTTGATCTCCTTGTTCATGTAGGACCAGGCGGCCCAGGCGACCTCCTTCACCTGCTGGGGATGTTCTTTGCGAAGGGCCACGACGGCAATGCCGTTGCTCCCGCCGCTCTCGGTGAAATGGACATCCGTCACGGGAAGGCCCAGGACCCCGCCGAGGTAGCTCCTGAGGGCCGCCGAGCGGCCCAGGCTGCGGATACAACTGGATTCGCTGGGCGGCATCTGGCTTAAAAAGGCCTGGTACACGGGTCTTCGCCTGCGCGTAATGGCGCTCACCTCGATCACCGGGGCGAGGCCGCTCGCTCCCATATAACCGGTGTACTCGCCGAAGGGTCCCTCGTCCTCGCGCACGCCCTTTCGCATCACGCCTTCGAGAACGATCTCGGCGTCCGCCGGAACCTCCAGGTCTACCGTCTCGCACTTGACAAGCGGCACCGGCCTTCCCCTCAGCCCCCCCGCGACGTCGAACTCGTCCGTGTTGAACGGGACCTTGGTGACCGATACGAGCATGACCGAGGGCTCCACTCCGATGGCGACGGCCACCGGCATGTCTTCCCCCCTGGACTCGTACTTGCGCAGGTGGCGGAAGCCGTGCTGCTCGTGGCCCATATAGACGCCCAGGCGCTTGGGCCCTTTGACTTGCAGCCGGTAGGTGCCGACGTTGCGCACGCCGGTTTCGGGATCCTTGGAAATCACCAGCGGCGCCGTGATGTAAGGCCCGGGATCTTGGCTGGGCGTCCAGACGGCGTTGGGAAAAGCCCGCACGTCCACTTCCTCACCCCGGAGCACCACCTCCTTGCACGCCCCGCTGTCTACATGCTCGGGCTTGATGGGTTCGGCCAGGGCCTTGTCCCAGAGGGCGGGAATTCGGTCTTCGGTGGTTTCCAGGGCCAGCGCATAGATGGATGGGGAGGCTCCCACCACACCCACCACCAGCGGCCAGGGGCTCTCGCCTACGCGATCGAAGCAGAGGGCGGGCCGCTCGTCCCACGAATAGCGGTCGAAGACGTGGCGCGTGACCGCCGCCACCTCCCAGGCCGGATCCACGGTCTTTTGGATGTGGTGGAGCTTCCCCGCCTCTTCCAGGCGCTTCAGGTACTCTTGCAGATCACGGTAGGCCACGGTTCAATACGACTTCCGTCCCGGCCCCCCTGGCCCGTTACTGCCGCAAGGGGGCGAAAATTTCCTTGCAGAGTTTCATTGCGACCCCCTGGAGGTGGTAGAAGTTCTCGTCGGTGAAATGGGTTTTCTCCCCCGGCCGGGCGATCTTGATCGAATCCACCCCTTGGGTGGATATTCCCTTGCGGATGGCGGGAGAAGCGTAGCCCCGGGCAAACACCGTCTGCCCCTCCCTGGTGAGAATCCAGTTGAGGTAGAGGGTGGCCGCGTTGGGGTGCTGGGGTTTGGGCGCCCGCTCGACGAAACCGGAGGCCGGATTGATATTGCCCCCTTCCTGGAATCTCTGGATATCGAGAGGCGAACCGAGTTTCTTAAAGTAACTCACCGTGGCGTGCTGGGTGCCGATACCGATGGCGTATTTGCCCCGGGCCACCCATTCGACCTGCTGGCGCACGTCCTTGATCATCTCGGGCCTGGTCTTGGCAAAATCCTTGAGAAACTGCGTTCCCTCTTCCCGGCCGAAGGCCTGGCTGATCATAAAGGTGGCCCAACCGGCGGCGGCGCCGGGAATGGCCGGATCGAACAGGACGATTTTCCCTTTCCACTTGGGATCTAAAAGATCCTTGTAGGACTTCAAGTCGCCCTCTTTGACCATGTCGGTATTGACCGCGACGTAAGAGGTATAGGCGGAATTCAAGGCCACGATCATCTTATCCTTGTCCAGCGCCGGGAACCTGTCGTTGATATAGGCCTTGGGATCTTTGACCTCCGGCAGGATCAAATAGGGCTCCACGGAGACGAAGGCGCCCTTGTTCTTCATGAAATTGAAGCCGGTGCCGCCACCCATGTGAAAGACGTCGGCCAGGTTCAGACCCGCGTCGCGCTCGGCAAGGTATTTCTGGGCGATTTCGACGGACTTTCCGGCCACCCACTCGAGCTGGATGCCGTACTCTTTTTGAAAGGACGAACTCAAGAGCTTGCGGGCGTCGGGAGTCAGCTCGCCGTAGATGACGAGTTTGCCCTCCTTCTTGGCCGCCGCCACCGTCTCATCCCATTTTTGCTGGGAACCGCCCTCGGCCGCGCCGGCCACCCCTCCTTGGAACAATAGAATCAACGCTACAACTACCAAAGACAAGTACCTTTTCATTTGGACACCTCCGATGAATCTGCTTAGATTCTGCGATGTTCCGAAACGCGACCCTTTCCCCGCCATTCTTCCCCACCGTTCGCGTCTAATCCATACACAGCCGGTCCATTATTGTCAATCACGGGGCGCACGGCTAGAGACTGGCCGCGGTGCCGCCCGCGCCGATCCCCCTTCCGTAGACCGCTCCCGGGTATCCCGATACTTTTGCTCGGGAGCTAGGCCCCCGATTCCGCCTCCTCGCGGTAAAGCTTCAGGGCTTCCATCAAGGGCATATCGTTCACCGAGAAGAGGATCGCCTCTTCGCTTTTGGACCGGTTCTGGTGACCGTGCCAGCACCACAGGGGCACGACGAAGCAGTCCCCCTTCTCCCAGTGGAACTTCTCCCCGTTGATCACCGTCGTGCCGCTTCCCCGAAACACGTGGTAAACCACGCTGCTGTTGTGGCGGTGGGTCTTTGTGGACTCTCCGGGCCTGAGCGCCTGAATCCAACAGGACATCGTCGGAAAGGTATGGCCCCCGTTGATGGGATTCACGTACTCCAGGGCCACGCCGTCGAAAGGACTGGCCGGTGTTTCCATAAGGTTTTTCAGGGTCGCGGAAGTATCCTTCCAGCGGTACGCCAGCGGGCCATTGTAAGTCGCCACCGTGGAGGAGTCCTCCCAGACGGGTCTGGCCAGCCCCACCTTGTGGGCCGTGGAATCGGTGGATTTCTTGACGGTCTGGAAGTCCCCCGGGTAGGGCTCCCAGGAGATGACCTGAAGGGAGTTGAGCAGGATGTTATCCAGGCCGTCCATCCATACGATGGGCTCCGTCTCGTTCACATGGCCGTGCCAGGTCATGGGGGGAGTGAGGATCAGGTCCCCTTCCTCCATGACGATCTTCTCTCCCTCGACCACGGTGTAGGCTCCCCGACCCTGGATGATGAACCGGAAGGCGGCGAAGTTGTGCCGGTGGCTGCGCGCCGTCTCGCCGGGTTTCAACAATTGGACCGTCGCCTGCATGGTATGGGTTGTGCCCCTCTGGCGCTTCATTTTCAGATCTTTGAGCCCGGGATTCACCAGGCAGAGCAGCCGCCGCTCCGCCTGCCCGTCCAGGCCGTGCATTTCCCCGACCTTCTTCAAATCGCCGTAGAGGTCCTGCCACTTCCAAAGGTAGGGGACCATGGAGGTTCGCGGATCCTTGCCGACAACGTCGGCTTCCGTGAGTCCGTACCACAAGCCTTCCAGGTTTTTCTTTTGCAGCTCCGCGTCGAATTGCTCGATCTCTTTATCGTCACTCATGCTCGCATCTCCTTCTTCTTTGGCCCCCGAACCGTGTTCTTTTCCATAGTTCTCTCACCCCGCCGTCGGTATGCCCACCGTCTGCATGGCCGCCCTGAGCACCTCCCGATCCTCCGGCGAAAGGGGCCTGGTGGCGTATCGGGGAAACCGTTTCACCTTGAACCCCCGCAGGCGGACCGCTTCGCATTGCACGGCCTCGCCGTACTGCCGTCTCAAGTCGCGCATGGTTTTCCGAATCTCGTTCACTTTTTTCTGCAAGGCCAGCGCCTCCTCCAGTTTCCCCTCTTCCAGCGCCCGCCAGAGGCTCGCCGCGAGCTCGGGAAAGGAGATCATGGTGGGCACGATGGTTCCTCTAATGCCGTACAAAGCTCCGGGCATCAGTCCCGACGCGAGGCCGTAAATGGCAAAGTCCGCGGGCATCTGATTGACGTAGCTCAACGCCCCGTCCAGGCTGTCCGCGGAATACTTCATGCCGAAGATCTGGGGCACCTGCTCCCTGAGACGGAGCATCATGGGCGGGGTGATGTCGTAGCCCGAGTAGGGGGGGTTGTGGTACACCATGAGCGGCATACCCACCCGGGAGCCCACCTCCCGGTAGTGCTCCGTGATCTCGAATTCCGTATGATCGCTGTAGTAGTAGGGCCCCACCACGGCGATGGCCTCGCAGCCGAGCGAACGCGCGTGGAGCCCCAAGTCCACCGTGGAGAAGACGTCCGCGGTCCCCACGTGCAAGACAATGGGGACCCTGCCGCGGGTGTGCTCGACGATGACTTCAGCGAATCGCTTGCGCTGCTCCGTGCGCATGGCCGGGCCCTGCCCGAAGGAGCCCAGCAGGAAAAGGGCGTGGACCCCGCCGTCGATGAGGAAGTCGGCGATCTCGCAGCCCATGGATTCATCCAGCTCGCCGTCTTCCCGAAAGGGCGTCATAATCGGCATCACGATGCCTTTGATCGTTTCCAATTCCACCTCCCAAGCCTCCAATGCAGAACTCAGCCCCTCCCCCCCCAACGCGAATCGGACGTCCCGGCTTAAATCGGTTTACCCTCTTCTCGCGGCCCGTCCGGGAGACCTCCACTGAGCGAGCGGATCAACTCACCCCACTTCTCCGTCACGCGCCGTCGCAGATCGGTGTCGAACTCGACGCTGGGCGGGAACCGGTCCTTCCAGGCAAAGGGTTTGGTCGCGTCAACGATGGCCCGCGAGTTGAAGGGAGCCTCCCCCTGCCTCACGAGGGGATCCAGGGGGCTGCTCCAGCAATTGCGAATCACGTCGATGTCCCGTTCCGGGTCGCAACGGGTCCCCATGGCCCACACGACGTCGCCCAGGTTGAACGGATCGATATCATCGTCAACCACGATGATAAACCGGCTTACGTAGGCCCCCCCGGGAAGCTGGCTCGCCAGGGTCGCCGCCTGCTTGGCGTGGCCGGCGAAGCGCTGGCGGATGGAGATCACGTTGAAGACGACGCCTGCCCCCGCCTCGTGGCAGCAAACCCCTCGAATGTCCGTCACCCCTCCCTGTTCCAACGCGTTCCAGAGAACCGAGGAACGCATGCGCGCCTGCGAGAAGGTAGCGTCCTGAGGGGGGCGCCCGTTGGGCACGCCGCAAATGATGGGCGCCCCGCGGTGGAGCAGTTGCCTGACGTGCATGACATGCTCGGGCCGGGTGCCGCTGGCGTAGTAGCCCAGAAATTCGGCGAAGGGTCCTTCGGACACGGTCTCCTCCGGATCGATTTCTCCCTCCACGGCAATTTCGGCGCTGGCGGGAATGGGGAGCCCCGTGCGGCTCCCTTCAAGGACCTCGATGGGATGGTCCTTGATGGCCCCGGCATACTCGAGCTCCGAGACGCCGTAGCCCAGGTTGAGCGGAGCGGCTAGAAAGACCGCGGGGTCGTGTCCGAAAGAGAGGGTTACGGGACACGGTTCGCCGCGCTCGAAGTATTTGTCCCGATTGATGCGCCCGTGCTTGCCCGGCGAGATGTAGACCGTGAGACGGCGCTTGCCCTGGACCATGACCCGATAGGTGCCCATGTTGACCCGGCCGGTATCCGGGTCCCGGGTAAAGGCAACGGTGGCGGTGCCGATAAAACGCCCGCCGTCCAGCTGGTGCCACCGCGGAGAGGGAAATTTCTCCATATCGATAGCCTCCCCCTCGTAGACGTTTTCCTGCACCGGGCCCCGACCTACGACCTCGGGCGGACGCATCTTCAGGCCCCCGAGACGCCGGCGCCACTGCTCCACGAATTGCGCTTCACCGATGTCCGGGGGCAGTCCCGTAGTGAGGGCCAGACGGCGAACCGTGTTGAGAATGCCGCTCAGCACGCGGTACCCGGCGGGGTAACCCTGGATCCTGTCGAACAGAATCGCCGGAGGCACTTTACTCTTCCGGCGCAGGACGTCGGTCATGGCGCCGATCTCCAGGTCCCAGTGGGCCTCGTCCACCCGGGCCAATTCTCCGAAGCCATCGACGATGGCCAGCCATTCCCGAAGATCGGCATACTGCATACGTGTCTCCTCTAAACCGCTCCCCGCGGGCCATGGATCCACCGGCCGGCTCCTTGGCAGCCCACGCCGCAATGACGTCGCCGTCGTGCAACCCGGATCCTATTCCAATTTTACGGTGGTCGTGTTCTCCCACGGCACATGGAGGAGGACTATTTCACCTTTTTTGACTTCCCGGCCCGGATGCAGGTGGAGCCGAACCTGCTCGCTGCCCACCTCGACCAGACAGTCCAGATATTCTCCCAGGAAGGCCACCGTCACCATCTTTCCCTCCACCACATTGGTACACGGTCGCGCGGACGGATCAACAAGCGTGATGTTTTCCGGCCGCACGCAGACCAACACCCGGTCCCCGGGCTTGATATCATCGCGAACGGAACAGCGGAGCTCGGCCTGGGGCGTTTGTACCAGGGCCGGTTCGCCGTCCTTGGACCGTCGGCTCAAGGTCCCGCTGAAGAAGTTGCACTGCCCGATGAACTCGGCAACGAACTGGGACCCGGGTCGGCTGTAAATCTCACGCGGCGGGCCGCTCTGGACGATCTTCCCGCGCTGCATGACGGCGACGGTGTGGGACATGGCCAGGGCTTCCAGCTGGTCATGGGTCACGTACAATGTGGTGATATTCAAGTGCTTGAGCATTTCTCCCAATTCGAGCCTCATGTGCTCTCTCAGCTTGGCGTCCAGGTTGCTCAGGGGCTCGTCGAGGAGCAGGACCTTCGGCTCCCCCACCAGGGCCCTGGCCAGGGCCAATCTCTGCTGTTGCCCGCCGCTCAACTGCGGCGCGGGCCGGCTCTCCATGCCGTCCAGCCGGACCATGGCGATGGCCTGTTCTACCTTCGCCCTGATTTGAGCCTGCCGGAGCCCCCGCTTCGCAGCGCGCAGCGGCAGGGCCACGTTTTCAAATACCGTCATGTGTGGCCAGATGGCGTAGGACTGGAAGACCATGCCCACGCCGCGCTTATTGGGGGGTACCACGAGGTTGTGCTCCCGGGAGAAGACCACCTGGTCGCTGATCCGAATCTCGCCGGACGCCGGCTCTTCCAGGCCCGCGATACAACGCAAGGTCGTGCTCTTGCCGCAGCCGCTGGGTCCGAGGAGGGTGAAAAACGTCCCCGGCTCCACCGTGAAGGAAACCCCGTCCACGGCGGGCACCGTCCCCCGGTCGCTGTTAAACGACTTGACCAGCTGCGTGCATTGAATCATCGTTCCGCAATCGTCCTTCCCAAGACGCCATGCAACAACATAACCAACCTGCCTACTCCGCCAGGGCCAGCTTCATGCCCATGCACTTGGCCGCCACGGCGACGATCAGAGACAGCAGGGTAATGATGAGGCCCACGACCATTCCCTTTTCTGAAGACTGGCCTATCCAATGCTCCAGCATCAGGATGGAAAGGACCCTCCACTTGGGCGAATAGAGGAGGACCACCAGACTGATCTCCCTCAGCGCGCTCAAAAAGATGATGATGGCCGTCGCCGTGAAAGTGGGGGACAAAAGCGGCATCAGAACCCGCCGGAAGCTATAAAGCCAGGAGGCGCCGGATACCCTTGCCGATTCTTCCAGCTCGCGACCGATCTGGACCATCGTGCCGTCCATGATTCTCACCCCCACGGGCATTTGATTGATGACCACGGCAATGATCAGGATTTGCAGTGTGCCGTAAAGGGGCACGAGAAGGCCGAAGGACCCGAGAACCACCCATAGCAAACCCACGGAGAGGAGCAACCCGGGAACCGCCCAGGGCAACCAGGTCATGAAGTCCAGGGCGCTGCGGCCGGCCAGCCGGGTCCGCAAGGAGAGGTAACTGATCAACGAGTAGAAAAACGCTCCTACCAGTGCCGCCCCCCCGCCCAGCACCAGGGAGTTGATCAGAGAACGGAAAAACAACGGGTCGTTCAAGACGTCTTTCCAGTGCTCCAGGGTGTACGGGTCGGGCAGGCTGAACATCCCCGCTATTTTCATAAAGGTCCCGAGAAACAGCAGGGTAAAAGGAGTCAAAGTGAATACGACGAGGTACAGGACACAGACCGCGAGCAACACCCAGCGCCAGGGACCCACGTGAATCGGGGCGACGCGGAACGCCTTGCCGCTCACCGTTGTGTAGTGTCTCCGGGTGATGATCCAGCGGTTGAAGAAAACCAGCCCGAAGACAAACAGCATGAAAACCATGCTGAGCGCCATGGCCGGAGGGTACTGGGGCGGCTCCCACCTGAGCATGTCGTATACTTTGGTCGAATAGACGAAGATCTTGGCCGGCATGCCCAAAAGCAGCTCCACCTCGAAGGACTCCAGCGACTTGATGAAACCCAGGAAGGTCGAGCCGACGATGGCAGGCATCAACAACGGAAGGGTGATGCGGAGCAGGGTTCCAAGATTGCCGAAGCCCGACATGCGTCCCGCTTCCTCCAGGGCAGGGTCCATATTGCGAAACGCCGGGGCCAGGATCAGCACACGCACGGAGACGCTGTAGGCCAGATGGGCCCAGATGATCCCGCCGTAGGAATGGACGCTGAAGGGTCCATGGGTCAGAAACGGAAAGATCTTCAGGATCGCCACGTTGATGAGCCCGTAGGACCCGTCCAGCAGGAGAATCCATCCCATGGTCATGGGGAGGATGGGCAGAAAGAAGTTGACCCAGAAAAAGAACTCCATGATCCCCTTGCCGGGCATGTCCGTGCGCACCAGGACCCAGCAGAAAAAAATGGCAAGGATCGTGCTGATCACGGTCCGCGCCAGACCGAGCCAGAAGGTCGTGAGCAGCGCTTTGCCGATGGTGGGGTCCGTGAAGGCGAGCCGGTAGCCGTCCAGGGTGAAAAACCCCGGGGCCCCGGGCGCAGCGCTACGGAGGCTCCCGTAAACGATCATGCCCAGGGGATAGACGGTGAGAAAGGCCACCACCCCGAGCATAAGCGCCATCAGCAGTATTGAAAGGTCCGTCTTCCTGAAACTCACGACGCCTCACCTGCAACGGCTGGAGCCCATCTTCCTTCCGGCATCTCGCAACCGCCTACTTGAACCCATAGTGACTCCAGCGATCATGCACGGTTTGCAGGTATTGCCGCGGCATGCGCGAGTCGGGTGGATAGGCGTGTTTGCGCGTGGCGTCAACGGCGAGCCGGCTTCCCAACCGGCGCCGGGGATCATGCTCGGGCACGTCCACGGGCGCCGTGGAGGGATCGAGCCCGATGGCGATGACGTCGTTCGCCACCATCAGGTCCCTTCCCGGCTGGGAGCGAAAGCTCATGGCCCATTCGACCTCGAAGGGGTTTCGGATATCGATATCGTCGTCCACGACCACGAGATACTTGGGCTCCTTGTTCATCAACGACCATGTCGCCCAGATGACTTCCTTGACCTGCTGGGGATGTTCCTTGCGAAGGGCGACAACGATCATCCCCGTGGCCCCGCCGCTCTCGGGGAAGTGAACGTCCGTCACCGGAAGGCCCAGAACACCGCTCAGGTGGCGCCTGAGCGCCGCGGCGCGCCCCACGCTGCGAATGCAGCTCGACTCGCTGGGCGGCATCTGGCTCAAGAAGGCCTGGTAAACGGGAGAGCGCCTGCGCGTCATGCAAGAGATCTCGATCACCGGGGCCAAGCCGTGCACGCCCATGTACCCGGTGTATTCCCCGAAGGGTCCTTCCTCTTCGCGCACGCCGTTCAACATCACGCCTTCCAGAACGATTTCCGCATTCGCGGGCACTTCCAGCTCCACGGTTTCGCACTTCACCAGCGCCACCGGCTCCCCGCGCAGCCCCCCCGCCACCCTGTACTCGTCGGTGCCGTAAGAAAATTTCGTGACCGAGGCGAGGGTCACCGTGGGATCCGCTCCGATGACGATGGCCACGGGCATGTCTTTACCCATGGATTCGTATTTCCGGAAATGGCGCAGCGCGTGCTTTTCATGGCCCATATAGATACCCAGGCGCCCGGGCCCTTTCACCTGCAACCGGTAGGTCCCCACGTTGCGGACCCCGGTTTCCGGTTCCCTGGTAACCACCAGCGGGGCCGTAATAAAAGGACCCGGGTCGCGGCCGGGCGTCCAGATGGCGTGGGGGAGGATGCCGAGATCCACCTCGTCCCCCTTGGAGATGACCTCCTTGCACAGGCCCGTCCCCACGATCTCGGGCTCGAGAGGTTCCCGCTGGGCCTTTTCCCAAACGGCCGGGATACGGTCCACTTCGGTGGAAAGGGCCATGGCGTAAATGGAGGGGGACGCCCCCACAGCCCCCACCACCAGAGGGAATTGGCTCTGGCCCACGTGGTCGAAGCAGAGCGCCCTGCGCTCGGGCCACGCATAGCGCTCGAACATGTGCCTCGTGACGGCGGCGACCTCCCAGGCCGGGTCTACCGGAGCCAGGATATGGTGCAGTTTTCCGGCCTCTTCCAGTCGCGCGAGATACTCCTGGAAGTCGTTATAAGCCACCGTTCTGAGGCCTCCTCACACCCGTCATTTAAGGCCGCCCTCGGGGAGATTCCGGGATCAGGGCTCGCCGTAGTAGCGGATGACGTTATTACAGAGGATCTTTCGTTTTTGCGCGTCGGTCAGTTCCTTGTTCTGGAGGATCTCCTCGGCGGCGTTGTCCCGCATCTCCGGATGGGGCATGTCCGAGGCGAACAGGATGTTGTCCTCTCCCATGAGCTCGATCTCTTCGGGGAGCACCTCGTCGTCGCCCTCGCAGGTGATAAAGAAGCGCCCCGAGCGGAGGTACTCGACCACCCGGCGGCGCGGCATATCGACGGGCGTCGGCGCGCCCCGGCGCTCGGCCATCCTGCGGAAGCGCTCCATGCGCGGCACCGCGTAGAGAAGCCACTCGGAGCCGAACTCGAGGAAGGCGAACTTGAGACTGGGATAGCGGTCCATAAGACCGCCGCCGATGACCGCATAAAAGCCCAAAAACATGGGGAAAGTCATACCGATGAACTGTCCCGAGAACATGGTCCGGCTCAAATCCCACAGGGGAGGGTAGCTCATGCCGAAGTGAATGCTCAAGGGAAGGCCGGCGTGGGCCAGTTCGTCATAGGCCGAATAACAGAAGGGATCGGACAGCAGCCGGTCCCCCGCGGTGCCGAAGACCACCCCGGCGGAGGCTCCAAGCTCTTTCATCTCCACGACGGCCTCGCAGGCCTCCCGCGGGTGCCTGAGCGGGATCAGACCGGCCCATTTGAGGCGCTTGGGATTTGCACGGCACGCCTTTCCCATGTAGCGATTGAAGGAGCGATAAAGGGCGGCCTCCAGCTCGGGGTCGGTGCTCATGGTCGCGTAGAGGGTCGAGGGATACATCACCGAGCAATCGATGCCCATGCGGTCCAGGTCTTTGAGCCGTAGCTCGGGCTCCGAGAGGTCGCGGCTCCCGATGGCGATGGGCAGGCTCAGGTCCGTCCCCGAGTACTCGGGGTTGGTGGTCGCCGGGTTGTTGGCCGGCTGGCTTCCCGGGCCCCAGTGGCGCGGCGTCAGTTTTCCCTCGACGAACCAGGAGGTTTCCAGGCCCCCCAGGTCCGCGCTATCGTCGATCCGCACCGGACGCGGGCGCCTGAGCCGTAGCGGTTCGGGCAGATCCTCCCACATCCGCGGGCTTACCATGACATGCGCATCGGCGTCGAAGACATAATTCTCTTTCCTGTGCACGGCCGTACCTCCCTGCCACTCGGGTTCCCTCTCGGATTTTTACTTACACCATTTAAACCGGGCCTGTCTACATGCCCCCCCATGCCCTGGTTCGCCTACAAGAACCTTACGGACGACGACCTGAAGGCCGTCTGGGCGTTTCTGAGAAGCCTGCCCCCGGTCAAAAACCGGGTCCCCTTCCCCGTCCCGCGCGGCCAGCCGAATTAGAGAGGCTAGAGGCCTCGGGAGATTTGCTCCCACCACGACGTGACACCGCGTCTAATGCACGAGCGCTTCGTCAACTCCCGTGGCCGCCGCCTTCCGTCCTGGGCGCGTATGCTTGAGTGACATTCAGGGCGCGCAGGCTCCGGTTGGGCAGGACTGCCAGGAGAATGAAGGCAATCACCGCCAGCCCTCCCGCGGCGAGCGCGAAGGACGCCGTCGTCAGGGCCGCCACAAGGGCAAACTGCATCTCGCCCACCGGCCGGACGCTGGAGTGCGTCATCGCCCACAGCGACATGACCCGCCCTCGGAACTCGTCGGGCACCATGAGTTGGAGAGAGCTCTGGGAGGCCACGCTGAAGATGGAGCTACCGACCCCGGCGATCCATAGCACCGCCAGCGTCACCGGGTACCACTGGGACAGCCCGAACAGGACGGTGGAACCGCCGAGCACCAGCGAGCCGATCACAGTCCACTTGCCCTGGTCCCGGGCGGCCATCCAACGGGCGGCAATCACCGCGCCGATAAGGCTGCCGATGCCCTGGGCCGTGTACATCATCCCCAGCGCCTCGGGGCCCATTCCCAAAACATCCTTCGCCACCACCGGGAAGAGCACGTGCATGGCAAGCCCGAACAGCATGTTGACGTACACGACGCTGAGGAGGGAAGCGTAGATGCGGTTGGTCCACACGAAGCGCATCCCTTCCACTGTGTTGGACAGCATGTTCCCGCGGCGCACTCTCGCAATAGGCGGTACCTCCAAGAAGCAGAGCACCAGGGTATAGACGGCCAGGCCCGCCGCCGTGATGGCAAAGACCGCCCCCGCCGCCAGCATCGCGGACGAGGTCGCTCCCATGACACCTGCCAGGATGAAACCCGTCACCACGGGTGAAAAGACCCGCGTGCCGGGGTGGACCGTGGCATTGAGACCCACCGCGCTGGGCATCGCGGCCCGGTCCACCAGGTGCGGGAAAAGCGACTGGCGCGCCGGCTGCTCGAACACGCTCAAGCACGAGTGGAGAAAGCTTGCCAGTATGACATGCCAGACCTCCACCCTTTGGAAGAAGCAAAAGGCGGCCAATATGCAGAGGACGAGCATGTCGATGGTCTGGGTAACGATGAGCAAACGGCGCTGGTCCAGCCGGTCCGCCAGGGCCCCCCCGAGCAGAGCCAGGGCGGTGGCAGGCACCGCCTGGGCGAGGCTGTTGGCCCCAAGCAGAAGCTTCGACCCGGAAAGCTCGTAGATGAGCCACCCCTCGGTAATCCACAGCATCTGCTTCCCGGAGATGGAAACAATGTAACCGGCCCACCACTGGCGGAAGGCGCTGGATTGCAGGGCGGGGAACGCCCCCAAGAGGTCACGCAAGCCGTTTAGCAACAACGTCTCTTTCTCTACGGTCCGCTTGGGCTTCGCGCCCAAGTTCTGCTATCAAAAGCCGGTCCCTTAGTCGTCATGGTTGTAAGGCCGCACGGAGGCCCGGAGGCTTTTTTTCTCCGCCTGGCGGCGCTTGTCGGCAAGCAGGCGAAGCTTGGCCCGCCGGGAGCGCCGTCTTTTTTGCCTGCGGATCTTTTCGATCCTCTGCTCTTCCGCCGACCGCGCTCCCGCCAGCTTCGCCTCGATTTTATCCAGAAGGATTCTTCGCGCGAGGAAACGGTTGAGGGCCTGGGAGCGCTCCTTTTGACACTTGACCCGAATGCCGGTGGGCCGATGGTGGAGCATCACGCAGGTGGACGTCTTGTTGACCTTCTGGCCGCCGGCGCCGGAGGACCGGACGAATTCTTCCTCCAGGTCTCTTTCCCGGACTCCCAGGGCGCGCATGCGGCGGATCAACTTTTTTTCTTTTTCCGGAGAAACCGCAAACGCCGCCATTACCCGTAGTTTGTAGCATAGCAGACCTGCCGCCAACAGGGAGACCGCACGGCGGGAGCCGGCCGGCACACCGGCCCGGCAGATGGAGGCCAAATGCCCTAATTTTGATCGAAGCGGAGCGACGAACCGTCGCCTAAAGAGCCAGGAGCAGACTCGACCCTCTCGAGCGCGCATGCTCATATATCAAAATTCCCCTCCCTGCTTCAGGGTCGTAACGGAGAAGATTGATACGATTGTACTGTCGCTCCCTCCCTAATTCTTTTTTCCGCCGCGCAAATAATCCGATGGAGTAAGGATAAGAACGCCTTCGACCGTCTTTCCGAAATACCTGCCGAAATGCGTGAAATCACCTGTGATGAGATGGGAAGCTTTTGACTGGATTGCGCCCAACAGAATGGGATGGTCCTTTTGGGGCAGATTGATCGGAAGCCGGCGCTCTCCCGGGCTGCTCGTTAGAACCTCCATCTTTCCGACCAGTTCCTCCAGCTCCTCGCGTTGCTCCGGCCTATCGAGGTTCCGGCGCGCTTCCTCGACTGCATACCCTGAGGTCACCAGCTTGACGCGCTTGAGTTTCCATAGCTCCCGAACTCGCGCATCCGGGCGATAGGCTGCCGAAAAGAGAACGTTTGCGTCAAGAAACAGGCGGTCCAACTATTTGGCCCCGGCGGGTTTGCGGTGGGGGATTTTTGCAGGGTCGAGCCCCATCCGGCGGACTTCCTCGACCGCGCGGGCGTAATCCTTGGCGTCTACGGCGTTGGATAGAAGAAACTCCGCCCGCCGCTCCGCAGTGTAAACCTCCACGGGAAGAGCCACAGCCGGCCGGATGAGCACCCCATCTTCTCTTTCCTCGGCCACTACAAGGGAGCCCTCCTCGAGGCCAAAGCGCCGACGCATCTTGGCGGGGAGCACAATGGCCCCCCGTTTGCCGACTTTGCTCACCTCCGATTTCATAAGCATGTCCTTTTTCTGAATATCTGAATTTCAGATTAACAGCCACCCTTTCGCAGGTCAAGGGTTGAAAATTGCGAGCGCATCCACACGAATTCTTGACGCCGCATTTCCTCCATCCAGATCGGCGCATCATTCCGTCAACATTTACGACCGTTCACTCCACACCATCTACCTTCGGGGGTTGCATCAATCCGTGACACAGTGGTCAGCATTGAACAAAATATGGAACACGAGCAATCGAATATAAGGTTAGTGCCCAGGAGCTCTGGAAAAGATTGATAAGAATGTTATGCCCGACCGCCCGCCCTGACCCCACGCCCAGCACGATGGCCGTAAAGTTGCGGAGGGACCGGCCCGAGCCGGTCCCTCCGCTTATTACTTAAAGAAACGCTGGACATGCGCTATCGCGACTGCTTGGCGGCCAGGTACGCGTCCAGATACTTCCGAGAAGATTCCGGGGTCAGCGTAGCCTCAGTGCCGGCGACGGGCACACCCGGCACCCAGTGGAAGGCGTTGGTGTCCCAATCCCAGAAGCTATCTCCCCGGCCAAAGCCTGTCCGCCAGGGCTGTCCGACGGGGCTCCCATGGATGCCCACACGGGGGGGAAGCTGCTGGGTCTCCTCCGCCGGCACGCAGGTCCGCACCACCGGATCATGGTCCCACTCCGGTAAATCCGCCCACATGCGGTCGTATACCTTCATCATCTCGTCGCCCTGCACCATCATGGCTGTGTGCAGGGGATGGATGTGCCCGCCGGTCCGGCCGATGAGGGCATTCACCTTTTGGAAGGCGAGCCGCCCGCCGCCTGCGAACTTGAGCGCCAGCGTGTCCTTCGGGACGTCGGCGTTCGAGATAGGGTCGACCCCGCAGTACTCGGTGAAGAAGTCTGCGGTTTTCGTAAGATCGCGGGACTCGAAGACTGCCCCCGCGATGCGCCCGACCTTGACGGTGGTTTCCTGGTCCATCCCGTTGGCCGGCATCCGGACCGGCGCCCAGAACTCCAACTGGTTTCCATCCGGATCTTCGAACCGAACCGCCGTTCCCTCCTCGCCCTCCTCGGACGTGCGAAAGGCTTCGGTGTGGAACACCTGGTACTCATCCAATCGCCTGAGATGCTCGTCGAGATCCTGGGCTCGGACGAAGTAGCGGTAACGGGGCAACCCGGCTCCCAGCCCTCTGCTGGCGGGCAGGGCTTCCGGGCAGGATGCGCCTCCCACGTGACAGGCGCCCACAAACGTGAACTGCACCCCCGCGCGCGCTCGCTGGGGCCGAACCGGCCTATTGCCCCCCGTCGTTCGCGGCACGGCTCCGAGGACATGGGTGTAGAACTCGCTCCATCGGTCGATGTCGCTTACGGGCACTACGTAGTGATCGATCCCATAGGATGCACCGGGTCGTTGGTCGTTCATCGTTCCCTCCTTTTTAGGAAGCGTGTTCGGCCTTACTCAAAACCCAACACCAGATGCCGCGACTATTACCTCAGTTAGGATTGGATGTCCAGCCTTGCATGGGAACCGGCTGCGCGTCGACCCCTAGGCGGTCCTTATCGGATACTCTCCGCTCGAACGGTCAGTTCGTTGCTTTCTCGCTTTTCAGAGCGTGCGACCAAAGATCCAAAGCTCAGGAAACCGATGGAGCAGATCGCTAAGATTGTCTAGAATAGAAAGCCTGAACCCCGGCCCCAATCCCATAAATGCCGGCGAGCACGGATGAGTGACTGGCAGATTGGTCCTTGAGACCCGAAGATGTTCCGGTCAGACGACTGGGATGAGCGGTTGAATGTATCAGCCCCACCCAGCCTGGAGGAATTTATGTCGAGGTGCCCCTTGACAAGCTTTTCATGAGTGCCCCCCCTGCATTTCCAGAAGCGTTGTCAAATAGTGGGTAAAAGGGTCTAGGCGACTTCTTTATACTCGAATCGCAGCAACAATTTTGCCTTGAGCGCGCCGGCGATCCGCTCAAGCAGATCAAGAGAAGGCACCCGCCGATCTGTCCCCGATTCCAGTCTTGCGATGACGGCCTGGCTTGTTAGGGCCTTCTTGGCCAGCTGGACCTGGGTTAGGCCCGCCTTTAGCCTTGCATCTCGAACCAGTCTGGCAATTTCACTGATGGATTTCTCCCGTTCAAAATAAAAACCAATTTCCGGATCTTTAAGCTCCCGCTTCAGGACATCCTTGAGCGCAATTCTTTTGTGCCCGGCTTTCATGACAACAGCTCCTTCATTCGTTTGATGGCGACTTCACGCTCCCTGGGGGGCAACTTCTGTCCCTGTTTCTTATAGGCATGAAGCAAAACCATCTCTTCTCGCTGGACCAGCACATAGAGAACCCGATGTGCTGAAACTCTGATTTCCCAAAGTTTACCTTCAATCTGCCGGAACTGCACCCGAACGGCATCAAACCCGTGGCGCTCGATCTGATCGAGCGCCTCTAACACCCGCGCGCGTTCCGGCTTGGACAGGTCTCGTATGTAATCCAGAACCGGGGACCTACCCGGCGCGGTCGTATAAAAGGCAACCTTCACTTGCTATAATATATCCAATTGGATATGGCAGTCAAGATACCACGTCGGCGTGGCTCATGAACGGCAGAAGAGGTTACGGCCATATCTTTCTCTTTGATAATCCGATGATCGGCTGCGTTTTGCGGTCCATTCCGGCCGCTTGCTCCGTTGCAAAGATGGGGTCACGCATTCGAAACCCCGGTCCGCTGGCCCGTTGGTCCCCTCGTCCCGAACCCGCCCCGGATCACGTTGCCATTGTTATAGGGGGGGGGCAACTGCAAGGCGCTCCGGGGCTTCCAATGAAAGCGAAAATACCGGCGGGAAAAGGCCGGCATCAGCGTTGGCTCCATTGCGCCCGCTTTGCTTTTGTTTTGGGGGTCGTTTGGGGGATCGCGTCTATCGATTCTGTGTTTCGATCTCAGTCCTTCCAAAGCTTCACACATATGGGGCCGAGGAACTTGTCTTAGACAAAAACAATAATCCATAGACCTGGTCCCCGCCTCTCTCTTGGAGCCCTTATGGTTATTGAAAAAGACGAGGCTGGATACTTCGTGGCGGAGGTGCCGGCACTGCCAGGATGTGTGTCTCAAGGTAAGACGCAGGAAGAAGCTCTCAAAAACGTCAAGGAGGCGGTCGCGGGATGGATGGGGTGATGGAGGCAAAGCGCCCTTTTAATCGAGCCGAAGCGATTGAGGCTGAGATATAGGTGTGCCCAACACCGGGAACTGGGACCTGGAATTCTAAGAAAATTACTTCGTCAAGCGGGATTTTCTCCCGACGAGTTCAACCGACTGTAAAAGCTATCCTGCCGGACGGAGGAAGCACGAGTCGATAGGCTACCAGGCCCGAACGGATTCACATCTTCTGGAGATCAATACATCAAAAGCCCCTGCGTTCTGCCTCTGTGACCCCCGCCTCTCGCAATCGAACGGTTCAAAACTTGCTTTCACTTTGAAAGCAGCTTACACTTAACCCATGAAAAGGAGAGCAACTTTTGACAGCTCCTTTTGGGTGCATGCGGTTTATCTGGATCTTGTCGAATTCCTGCTCTCGGATTTTGAATTGATCTGTACCAGGGCAGTGGAAAAGGAGTTGGGGCGCGATAACCCGACGAGCCTCCGACTCAAGGAACTGCTATCGGATAAGCGGATCAAACCGGCTACGGCAAAGTCCGAGAAGATCAAGTTGTACGGAGACGGGGAAAGAGCCGCCATTAACCTGGCGTTGGAGCGCAAGCTTTTGTTGCTCATCGATGACTGGAGGCCTTACGAGGCGGCACAGGCAGCCGGAGTTGAAGTCGTCAACTCCGTAGCCTACCTGGTCGGGCTTTACGAACGGAAACGGATCACGCCAGAGCGGGCATTACATGCATTGGCCAGGATGGCGCGCCGCGGAACTCTGAGACCGGAATGGATACAGTCTGCGCTGAGAATCGTATCGCAGATCCGACGGAAAGGAGAAAATCGATGAAAAAAGAAAAACATGACAAAACAACTGTAACCGTAAGATTAACGGACGAGGAAGATCAGGTCCTGAGGCGCCTTTGCACGCTTAAAAAGACGAGCAAGACCGGGTACCTCGCCCGCCTCGCCAAAGACCAGGCTAAGAAAGAACTTTTGAATTACGCCGCTCAAGAATACCTGGAAGAAAAAGCCTCCCTGAGCGAGCTTGCCAAGAAAACGGGGCTGGATGTGCCGACCATTATGGATGAGGTGGCTAGAATCAAAGGAGGAGAGAAGCGGGCAGTTGAGGCCTTCCTGTCCGCCGTGAAAACGCTCTCGAAATTAAACGAAGATCCGGAGTTCTACAATCTCGCTGTCAAAGCCGTCAGAGAATAAATGCAGACCAAAACCATCACCGGTCAATCCAGCGTCGCCTCAGGCCTTCTCAATCAGGGGGTGGCCGCAATGGCGCGGAATACGCACTTGAGACCCGAAGATGTTCCGGTCAGACGACTGGGATGAGCGGTTGAATGTACCACTCGCCCGGCCTGGAGGAGTTTATATCGGGGTGCCGCTTGACAAGCTTTTCATGAACGATCCCGATGCCGGCAGGTGACGTGGTAGTAGGCGTGCGGATAGTCCACGCGTAAGGGCCTGGTCACGGCAAGCCTTGTAGCAAACAAGGAGGGATATAGCAAATACCAAGATTTGCCCCCAGCCATTCCTTGCCCATCGAACACCTGCTGCGGGATCTCGTCCCCTTTTTGGGTGTCCGTCATATCGGGGCTACCTCAACTTGACCCGCTCTCCTACACTCCGAATAGCAAGAAAGCAAGCCTGACTCCCGACCCAAGCTTACCTATTCTGACGGCGGAGTATTTTCAGCGTTTGACATGTGATTCCGATGGTTCTAAAAAGCCGCTATGCTTTGGACTGTCGCTTCTTTTTTGGCTTCTTACTTCCTTTTTCCCGTTCTTCCCCCCGTTGCGGTGGTTGCCCTTTTTTTATGGCTTGCTGTGGCCTGTGGGGTAGTGGACGCGATGCTGAGAGGCCGTTAGCGCATCAAGGTCAATGCCGTCAAAACCTTTAAAAATGAAAATGGGGTCAGGCTTTCTATTCTTGACAATCTGCCGTATGGGTTGATATCTAATCGTCATGGCACGTCGCCCCAGGATTTTTGGCCCGGGACTTCTCTATCATGTGATCGCCCGAGGGAACCAAGGTTTAAAAACCTTCATCTCCAAACAGGATTACCTGGCCTATTTGGAACGCCTTGGCGACTACCGGAAGCGGTTCAGAGTCGCTGTCCACGCTTATTGCCTCATGCCCAACCACGTCCACATTCTTGTAGAGACAAACTTCCCTCCCCTCTCCAGGTTTATGCAAGGCCTGCAACAGTCGTACACGCAATACTTCAACCGGACCCACCGAAAGATTGGGCATGTATTTCAAGGACGATACAAGGCCATCGTCTGTGATAAGGACGAGTACCTGCTTGCACTGGTCCGATACATTCATCAGAACCCGGTTCGAGCAAAGATGGTCCGTAGAGCTGAAGATTACCCATACAGTGGACAAAGGAGCTACCTGGCAGGGCAGGTTAATGAGGTTGTTGATCCGCGGCTGGTCTTGGAAATGTTAGGGGGGAAGCGGGCCTACAGGAGGTTTATGGATGAAGCAGCCGGCGAAGGACACAGGGAAGATTACTATCAGGTTCAGGATCAGCGTTTTTTGGGGTCGACGGAATTCGAAGAGAGAGTAAAAGAAGCCGTAGAGGAAGAAGAACCCCATCAACCTAAAAAGCCACTAAGGCTTATCCTCCGCAAAGTAGCTCAAGCGGCAGGGATGGAACCGGAGATTCTTGCAGGAACGGACCGTACATGGGCGGTATCTAAAAGCAGAGCATTGGCAGGATACGTGTTGACTCGACGGATGGGATACGGTCTAGGCGAGGTGTCGTCGTGTTTGGGTCGTGATATTGCGACGATGAGCTCGTTGCTATCTCGTTTTTCAGCACGTGTGGCAGAAGACCCAAAGCTCAGAAAAGAAATAGAGCAAATCGTCAAGATTGTCTAGAATAGAAAGCCTGACCCGGTTCCTGACCCGGTTCCCCGGTTCCTACGATGTCTCCGACGAAGAAGACATTGTCTATGTCCGGGCAGTCCGTAAAAAACCGCCGGGAAGGAAAACGGAGGATATTCTATGAAGACCGTTACGGCACGTGATTTGCAAAAGAAGATTAAGGAGTGCATGGATAGCGCCCAGCAAGAACGTGTTGTCATAACGAGACGCGGCCAACCAGCGGCTGTTTTAGTCGGGGTTGAAGGGAAAGACTGGGAAGACGTGGTCTTGCAAACCTCGCCGGCGTTTTGGAAGCTGATCGAAGAGCGGAGGAAACAGCCCACGATTTCCGCTAGAGAGCTCCGTTCTCGGCTAAGGAAGCGCAAGAAGTAGAAAGCAGAGGTCCCTAATCATCCGGCCCCTTGGAACTCCCACCTAATGATTTGGATCGACCCGGCTCGAAAAGGGAGGAACGCAAAGCAGAAAGGCCACAAAAGCCGCAACGTCCCCCACCCCAAAAGCCGCAACGTCCCCCACCCCGTCCCCCACCCCAGGTGATCGTTAGGTTTGTGTTTTCGATTCCGAAATGCCGGTTCTACGAGCTAAATGAAACTACATTGTGGGGAGATTGGTCTATGATTTCAACGCGTTGCCTTGGTCCGACCGGGAACAGGGCCAGAACCCTGCATCGCTTGACATCTGGTTTGAGCAGACGTAGAGTCCGGGCCGTTCGTAATGAAGTATTGGCGTCGGCAAGTCGTGAGTTGTCCGCACAAGGAAGCACAGGAGGCACCGTCATGAAGGGATTACAAAGTGCGTTGGTGACTTTTGCCCTGGTCGTGGCATTCCTATTCGGTGGCTTTACAAGGGACGCCTCCGCGGTGAATCCCTGGGGTCCCATGAAAGCGATCGAATCCGAGGCCAAGAAAGAAGGCAAAGTCGTTCTCTATGTCGCGTCGGGCCATACGAGCGCCGAGGCCCAACGCTCGATGAGTCAGGCCTTTAAGGAAAGGTACGGAGTTGATATCGAATGGACAGCCACCGGAGGGTCGAGGGAAATCGCTCCTCGAATTCTCGCTGAGCAGCGAACAAAGCAGTACGTGGGCGACATTGCGATGAGCGGCCCGGGTTCGCTCTATCAGACTCTCAAGACAAAAGGGTATCTTGAACAGATATTGGCGCCCTCCACGATGGAAGAAGGGGTGTGGCGGCTCGACCCGGCTAACGCCATATTTCACAACCGAGAGTGGCTCTTTATCAATATGCCCCTCCGCCCCAGTTTTTTCATAAATACGAATCTTATCCCGGCCGGGGAAGAACCCAAGAACTATCGGGATCTATTGGACACCAAGTGGAAGGGCAAGATCGTCATGCAGAGCCCAGCGGTGGGTGGCTCGGGCGGGGGATGGTTTACCGCAACCTACAGAAAGCTCGGCCTCGACTACATGAAGGCATTGGCCAAACAAGTAGTCCTGGTGGCCAAAGTCAACGACGTGCCCCAGGCGGTTGTCCTAGGGAAGTATCCCGTAGGGCTTGCCGCATCCCCGACCCGAAGCCGAAACCTGATCAATCAGGGGGCGCCCGTCAGGTTCATCCAGCCCGAGGAGGGATCCCACCTGGCCGCTCAGGGCATTTACTTTATACGGAACGCCCCCCATCCCAACGCGGCGAAGTTGTTTTTCAACTGGTTCTACACCAAGGAGGGGCAGACGATCTATGCCAGAGACAGCCAGGTTATTTCTGTGAGAAAGGACGTTGCCCAGGACTATCTGCCGCCCGACGAGCGTTACGTGGACGGCCAGCCATTCATGATAGCGAGTGTGGACGATTACACGGTGGAAGGGTTTCGCAAAATCCTGGCTTTGAGAAAGGGCATTTTCGAGGGTGGAAAATAGAGCAGGCGGCGAGGAACGGGAATCAGGATCTTAGCGAGTAACCGAAGCGCCGACAGGCGGAAAAGGAGAATGTCCCCTTTTGTTCCGATGGTCCTTCCGGATGGCGATGAGATCGACGACTCCGGTCGACACCCTCCCCTTCGGACCAGGAAACTCGACCAGCTGCCTTGGGCGACCGGGATTAACCCGTGCCGAGCCAATTCGCTTCCCGTTGGCCTCAAACCCAATCCGCCACTTGGTCATGACCGTGGCCCACTTGGCGGCCCAAATGGCTTTGGACGTGGCATTTACCACGCCGATTTACTCTGGAATAAAAGAATCCCCTGCCCTTGTTCTTGCTCCCGGTTAGTTAAAAGCTACCGCCTCTGTGCCCAGGCTTTATTCACGAGTTTGTAAATCGGTGTCATGTCAATCCACTCGGGAACGTCGGTATTCAAGTATTTGACGCCCTCGGTCCGTCGGATATCGGGAGGCACTTGGTCTTTGGGAATGTCCGTTCGCAACGAGTCACCGCCCACAATTCGCTGGAAGGCCTTCTGCCCCTCACGGGAAAGTAACCAATTGACAAATACACGAGCCGCATTGGGATGAGGGGCTTTGTTTAAGATCCCTACATTTCCACTGCCAGATCCCAAAGTAGTTCCTTCCTTGAACCGTGTGGGGCCGAACCAGTCCACGGGTAAGCCCTGCTCCTTGGCTATGTCCAGTCCCGTCCGCCGGGGGAATGTAAAGAGCCCGATGGAATATCGGCCTACGGCCAGCCAATTCACCAACTGCCGATCATCGCGCGAAGCCGTGGGCTCCATTTCACTCAGAAGTCGCTTGAGAAAGGTAGGGCCAAGTTCCGGGGAGTAATAAAGGAACCGGAGTGCTTTTGCGGGACCTGTCCCGTAAGTTGGATGAACCATGACCATTTTGCCCTTCCACTTGGGATTCAGGAGATCCCAGTAGGACTTGAACTCATTAGGGTTCACGAGATTCGTGTTATAAGAGTAATAAATTTGCGTTTGACCGTTAAATACTATGACTTTGTCGCGTTCGTCATCCAGGTACGTAAGCTGGCCGTCCAACCACTTCGATTGGTCCAGCACTTCCGGTAAAATGAGGGCAGGCTTAATAGGTTCAAAGACTTTAGCCTTAATCATAGTGCCGTATGTAAGTGTAACCGGCCCAATGAAGACGTCCCCAAGGAATTTGCCGACACGTCGCTCGCTCAAGATCCGTGATACATGTTGGTTGGAGCGCCCCAAAATCTCGGTCACTTTGATATCAGGAAACTCCTTTTGAAACTTCGCCAAAACTCCGCTGTACCCGGTCCCAGGATAAATGACAACGGGTCCTTCCTCTTTGGCTGCACGGACAGTCGTATCCCAGGCTGATTTCCAATCGGCTCTACCTTCCGCTGCGAATAGCATAAAGGCAAGGACGAGAATGGATGCGATCAATAACCAGTACCCTTTGGCAACACACAACAAGCGTCGTGAGTTCACAAAAGAACGCATAACCACCTCCTTAGGGTTGATGTTTTGCCTCGAAGGAATCAAACGCTGACAGCAAGGCCTCCCCTAAAAGTCAAAGGCACCGGCGGCGTGATGCCTTCTCCCGGTGCCCTGCCCTGCCGAGTCGTCTCTGGGATACGTAACTGTACGTATCTACACGTATTCCCGACTAACCTGTTGATCGGCGGGCATTCTATGCCCGGTGAGGCGGGCTTGTCAATTCCCGGGATGGCACGGCTTCAGGTTGGATTGGTCGAACTCGGAGCCGAGTCTGATTGGTAACAAACGATTTGGATCGACCCGGCTCCGAAAGTGTAGAACGCAAAACAGAAAGGCCACAAAAGCCGCAACGTCCTCTACGGCGTCTCCTGAGGACAAGCTGCAAACGTTCTAATATCGGCAACTTAGAGCGCCTTGACAACCAGGGCGAGTTTCGAATACATACCGGGTTGGGCATGCGATGAAACCATCAATTGTTCTTGAAGTCAGAGATTTGGCGAAACGTTACGGTGAGGTTTGGGCCGTACAGGATGTCCAGTTTGATGTTTATGAGGGTGAAGTCTTAGTGTTGTTGGGACCTAGCGGCTGCGGTAAGAGTACGACCCTCCGAATGCTTGCTGGCCTCGAGAGACCAGATCGAGGGGAAATTTACTTGAAAGGGAAAACCATCGTCCATGCTTCAAAGCATGTATCTGTCCCTCCCGAGCAACGGAACATGGGCATGGTTTTTCAAAGTTTTGCCGTATGGCCGCACCTCACGGTCGAAGAACATGTCGCCTTTCCCCTGATAGTTCGCCGTGTTGGAAAGAAGGATATCCAACACCGGGTAAACCGCGCCCTGTCTTTTGTGAATCTTTCCGGTTTAGAGAAACGCCTAGCAACCCAACTTAGCGGTGGCCAGCAGCAACGTCTGGCGCTTGCGCGAGCACTGGTTTATGAGCCTGATGTTTTGCTTCTTGATGAACCGCTGAGCAACCTGGATGCCAAATTACGCGAGCAGATGAGGATCGACTTAAAAAAGCTACATGCGGAGTTGGGAACAACGCTGATTTTTGTTACCCACGATCAACTAGAGGCGATGACTCTTGCAGATCGAGTTGTTCTTATGAAAGGCGGCCACATAGAACAAATCGGTTCGCCTGACCAGCTTTACACAACGCCGGCGACCCCATTCGTGAATTCGTTTCTTGGAACCACGATCTCCTTTGAGGGCGTGTGGATAAATAACGGCGGTGGTTCGTACGTAAACCTGCCTGGGGGCTACCGGCTTGCACCGCATGAAATTGATTCAGGCGCTCTCCAACCAGGCGGGCGCGTACTCGTTGCCGTGCGCCCGAAAGGGCTTCGCATCATTCCGGAAAAGCAAGTAGCGGAAAATAATGAATTTGTAGCTGAAATCAAATCGATCCTTTTCCTTGGCGACCGCTATGAGATCACATTTGAAGGGTGTGGAATCGAGTTTGCGCTACCGTCTGAAACGCGGCTGCCGATAGGGGAAAGAGGACGTGTCGTGCTAGGGATAAACTCCCAAGAAGCCAGGATATGGCCACTGTAGCCCACCCTGTTGAATTCGAAAAACCCGCCTGGAGAAGTGATCTTTCGATCCTCATAGGCGGTCTTCTTGTCCTTGCCGTCGGAACCATCACAATCATTCCGGTTATTTTTATAATCGTAAACAGCTTTAACGTTGCAGGACCTGGTGAAGCGTATCGATTCGGCATACACGGGTGGGCCGAGGTCTTTGCGAGTCGGCGGACATTGAGCGCCATAGGTTATAGCTTCCTTTTGAGTAGTCGAACCCTAATTGGAATCGTCGTCGCCTTTATTTTTGCCTGGTTGCTGATTCGCGTTCGCATACCCTATCACAAGACAATCGAGTTTTGTCTTTGGATGGCCTATTTTCTGCCGCCGCTCCCCATAGCGTTAAGTTGGATTCTGCTTCTTGATCCGAACTTTGGATTGGTGAATCAAATTGTCGACGCGATTGGGCTGCACCTTAATATTTATTCTGTTTACGGGATCCTATGGGTTCACGTAACGATTACGACGGTTCCGATAATGGTAATTCTTTTAACTCCAGCCCTCCGGCAAATGGATGCGTCTTTAGAAGAGGCCGCCCGTATGTGCGGTGCCGGGCAATGGCAGACCTTCAAGCGGATTTTGGTGCCGCTTCTCGGGCCGGCACTCCTTACTATTATCCTCGCAAGCGTTATCAGAAACCTGGAGGCTTTTGAGATTGAGCAGTTGCTGGGGAGACCGGCAGGAATTTATGTGTATGCGACACGTATTTATGACCTCATCCACTTGGAGCCGCCGCTCTTTTCGCAAGCAATGGCATTGAGCGCGCTGTTCCTGGCATTGCTTTTCGTGTTGGCGCTTTTCTATCAGAAGTACACGGCGAGGTGGAGTTTCGCCACGATCTCTGGACGAGGCGTCTCCTTTCGTTCCCGGGATATTGGTAGAATTAAATATTTTATCTCCTTTGCGCTTGTGTTGTTCATCGGGACCGCGGTGTTTTTACCTCTGGCAGTGTTAGTTCTCGCTTCATCGATGAAGTTTTTTGGGTATTTTCAAATCGCTCAGCCGTTTTCTACGAGGCACTGGGCTCTTGTCTTTAGTGATCCCGAGTTTCTTCGAGCGACTAGGAATTCTCTTGTGGTAGGACTTGGCACCGGGGGTCTCGGGATTGTTGTGTACTCGCTGTTGGGGTACGTCTTGGTACGTTCCTCCGTAAGGTATAAGTGGGTAGTCAACCTGCTTGTTTGGTTGCCGTGGGCTATTCCAGGGATTCTTCTGAGCCTGGCATTCTTGTGGTTGCTGCTTTCGGTGCAGGTGTTACGGCCCATTTATGGGACTTTTGGAGGATTCCTTCTGGTCTTGCTTGTGAAAGAAATGCCCATCGGCATTCATATGTTGAAAACGGCTTTTGTTCAATTGTCGGAAGAGCTCGAGCAGGTAGCTCGGGTGTGCGGCGCGGGGTGGCAGTTTACTTTTCGACGGATTACGGTGCCTCTTATTTCACCTGCCCTGGTAAGCGTTTTTGCCATTGTGTTTGTTGCAGCTTTACGGGACATTAGCACGATCATTTTAATTAGCGCGCCCTCGATTCGTCCGCTGTCGCTGCTCATGCTCGAGTACTCGATGGCAAATGAGATGGAAGCAGGCTGCATCATTGGCATCATGTTGAGCGCTTTTGCCGTTTTTGTGGCATATTTCGTCAGAAGGCTCGGAATCCGGTTTGGTACGGAGTCATAGACATAGATTGGTAAGGGGTTGACCGGCGCGATTACGATCTAGGGGGATGGACATGGCAGTCTGCTTATCCCACGGGGGAACGTCAACGTTCCATTCAAATGCGCCTTCTACTGAGTTGCTGGTAGGAACGGTAGACGGTATCTTTAGCGTTTGTGAGGATAATCATGGTATATGGCGGGTGGCGAAAAGAGGGTTGGAAGGCCTCAATATCCACGCCATTTTGATTGAACGACAAAGTGGATGGATATTTGCCGGCGCAGAAAAAGGCTCCATTTTCGCCAGCCGGGATAACTGTCAAAGCTGGGAGCGCCGAGAGCAAGGGCTTATCCAAAAAGACGTCTACTGCCTTAGCGCTGTTCAATTGGACGACGGAGTAAAGCTTTACGCCGGTACGGAGCCCGCTTATCTGTATGAAAGTGATAATCTGGGGGAGACATGGAAGGACGTAAGCTCGCTCCGGTCGGTGCCCGGCGTGTCCAAATGGACCTTCCCAGCACCGCCGCATCTGGCTCATGTCAAAAATATTGCCTTCGACTTGGATCCGAAAACGATGTATGTCTGCCTCGAGCAGGGCGGCCTTTTGAAAAGTAACGACGGGGGTCTTACCTGGGAGGAGATGCACGGTTTTGATGAGGATATTTCCTTTGAACTACCGGAAGGCGCCTTTCCCGACGATGTCCACCGCTTTGCAATGTCGGCGCTTCATCCAGAGTGCTTTTATCTTTCCGGAGGCGCTGGTCTCTGCCGAAGTCGAGATAAGGGGCTGACCTGGCAACATCTCACAACCCCGCAGATGAGAATCGGTTATCCTGACGCTTTGCTGGTTCACCCGCGAAAAGACGGGCTCCTGTTTACTGCTGGCGCCAGATCGAATCCTCGAACATGGCGGAGTAGCCATGACGCAGATTCGGCAATTGCTCGTAGTCGTGACGGTGGTGATAGTTGGGAGATCCTCACCGGTGGTTTGCCTGGACACATTCGCGGAAATATCGAGGCGATGACCATGGAATTATGCGGGGATTCTTATTCGCTCTTTGCCGGGACAACTGACGGGGATATCTTTTACAGCGAGGATGAGGGCGACAATTGGTGTCGAATCTGTGAGGGGCTTCCCGCAATCTCCAAGGGAGGACATTACCTGCGGTTGAGGTAAGCGCAGAAGAGAGACGAAATTAGGAAGGAGATAACTATGGACCTCACGTTGTACGAGATCAAACCGGAAGGTGCACCTAACTTGCCTCCGACACATTTTGTGGATACGCGGATATACACTGATCCAGAGCTATTCGAGGAGGAGCGGATAAAGATTTTTACCCAGGTGTGGAACTTTGTGTGCCACGAAAGCGAAATCCTCAATCCGGGCAGCTTTCGAACCGTTAGTGTGGCTGGCTTTCCCCTTTTACTAGTGCGTCAAAATGATGGAGGCATCAAAGGCTTTTACAACATCTGTAGACATCGGCAAGCGCAGGTGGTGAGGACGTGCAGTGGGCAGGCAAAAGCTTTCCAA